>WNFM01319924.1_pt1 | contig 14377 bp, 14 predicted proteins | sample 5400271 | NCBI WGS metagenome assembly WNFM01 (sample SAMN13153352, study PRJNA577476) | soil metagenome | isolation source: 60 cm saprolite on Douglas fir-dominated hillslope | place: USA:California | collected 2013-09-17 | reverse complement strand
AGCAGTCTTCGTTCAATCCCACGCGAACCGCGTTGGCGTGCCACGCGCGCATCACCTGGCTGGAGCTCTCGTCAACGGGGCCCTCGAAGATCCCCCACCCGCGGATACACGCATACTCCGCACCCGAGCGGTTCACGCCGATCAAACGAATTCGCATGCCATCACCGTCGACCAGATGGTTGCCGGAGACACGGATCCCATGCTGCGCCGCGGCATGTGCGGTGGACGTGCTGCTCACAAACCAGGCAACCAATCCAAGCAAGGCGAACACAATTGTGCGCACGCTTCGAGCGTAGGCACAGTGCTGTCAACTCCACCTGGACACAGCCGGGCCCCGCCCGGACGCAGCCTCAACCAATCGAGCGACGGAGTCGAGCCGTCGATCACGCCTCTTCCGACGCGGGCATGCGGTAGCCCACGCCGGGCTCCGTGAGCACGTAGCGCGGGTGCGACCGGTCCGGTTCGATCTTGCGCCGAATCCGCTGGGCAAAGGTCCACACATAGTCCGACTCGCCACCGTACTGTCCGCCCCATACGGCTTGCAGCACCTGACGGTGCAGCAAGACTTTGCCCGCATTCCGTGCCAGATACGCCAGCACTTCGAACTCGCGCCGCGTGAGCGGCACCTCCGCGCCGTTCAGGCGCGCCCGGCGCGCGGTGAAGTCCACCTCCAGTCCGCGGTAGCGGTAAGGTGGCAACGGTCCCCGTGCTCCGGGGGTGACGCGGCGCAGAAGCGCCTTCACTCGCGCCAGCAGCTCGGAAATACCGAACGGTTTGCTGAGGTAGTCGTCGGCGCCGAGGTCGAGTGCCTCCACCGTGTCGCGCTCTCGCCCGCGCCCCGACAGCATCAGGACCGGCGTCTGCGCGTCACGCCGCACGGCTTCGAGCACCTGCAGCCCATTGGGGCCGGGCATGTTGATGTCAAGCAGCAGCAGGTCGAAAGCGTGCTCCTGGATGAGCTTCAACGCCTCTGAGCCGTCGGCGGCCTGGCGAACGGTGTATCCGCTGGCTTTGAGATTGCTGGCGAGGAGCTTGCGCATTGGCGCCTCGTCGTCGACGATCAGAATGCTCTGTTGGGTCAGCTGCTGGGTCATCGCCTTGATCCTCCAATTGGTACGCGCGGTTGAACTGCCCGGCGCGGACAGGCGCCGGCAGGAACACACTGAAACGCGCGCCACCACCCACTTTTTCGCTCACCTGGATCCGGCCACCGTGGGCCAGCACGATGGACTGACAGATGGCCAGCCCAAGCCCATGTCCGGGTACCGTCAGCTGTGCTGCGGAGCGTTCGCGGAAGAAGGGTTCAAATATGCGCTCGCGATCCTCAACGGGGATGCCGGGACCTTCGTCGTCGACGGACAGCTCCAATTCGGCCGCAGCCGTGATGCGCGCCGAGATACCGATTGACGACCCTGGTGGCGAGTACTTGGCCGCGCCGAGACCCGATTTGGGCGGGAGCTGCAGCGGGCTATGCTGCAGGAGTAACTCGACGATCTCCGTTAGCCGATCGGCTTCCAGGTCGATCTCGGCAATGAACTCGTCGCGCGTCGCGTCATCCCATTCGACGTCGGTGCGCCGCAAGCTGGAGACGAAGCCCTTGATGTGGCTCAGCGGCAGCCGGAGCTCGTGCGCAGTTGCCGCCAGGATCTCCTCGGCGGCAGCAGATTCAGATGCTGGATGTATCACTGGTGATGCCAACAGGGTGGACACAAGTGCCTCCTTAAGAGGTGAATTACGTGCGAAACAACTTCATTTGCGGCGCCAGAGCGATAAGAGGCTTCGGGCGCACCCACCAAGCGTCTCGTCCGCCGACAGTTGCTGAACGAGCGCGACGCACTCCGCGGTGGGTCCGGCGCGTTGGAGTGAGGTGAACGCTGAGTAACGCAAATCGATCAGCTCATCCGGATCGAGAGCCAGGCCGCCCAGCGTGGTCACCACGCTGGTGATATCCGCAAACTCCGCCAAAGCCAGTGCTGCCTTGAGCCGCAGGCACGGGCTGGGGCGATCCGCGGCTACGTGCCGAACTGCCTCGGCGACCAGTAGCCGGCGGCCGGGGATGAACGGTCGTGCGGTGAGCCGCCGCAGCACGTGGAGCCGCACCTCGATTGGCTCATGCTCATCCGCTAGTACGTGCAGTAAGAATGGCACGATCCGCTCGTCACCCAGCCGCTCGAGGTCCATCAGCACGTCGAGCTTCGACGACACTGCTGACGCTTCGCGAGCCCTGAATGCCTCCATGAGCTCATCCGCCTTATCCATGCTTCAAGCGTCGCTTGTGGCGAGGGTCTTGCCCACGGCCGGCCTGCGCCTTTTCACACCGCCTGGCTTCGCCTAACCCCGCCACCTCAGGCATACCGCGTTGTGTTCAGGTGATGTTCGGGGAACTTCGCCGATTGACCTATGGTGCGTCGGCTAGCCGCCGCTACGGTCGTCTGAGAAGCCACTTCTCATCTCCGCGGAGGCGTATCTCACATGGTTTCGCTCGATGCTCTCCTGGCTCTCGTCGGCTCGCCTGAGGATCCCCCTCAGCACGACACAGAGGCGACCGCGCAGCCGAAGCGCAGGCGCCGTCGACACGACTGGGTGCGCGGTGACGTGCGCTGCCTCATGTGCGGGCGACTGCTCGGGCGGCTGCTGGGCAGCGATGACCACCGTCAGTCGACCGACCGATCGACCTGGCACTCGGCGTCATTCTTTGCATATCGGCCGGCGGACGAGACGCTCCACGTGATGCCATTCCGCCCGGGCATGCGCTTTCGCTGTTCTGACTGTGGCGGCACGGGCGTCCTCGACGAGGTCGAGTATTTTTCCACATATGACGAAGTGCCCGTCACCGCGCAGGATCAGGAGCCCGTGCGACGTGGCCCCGGTCGCCCACCGCGCCCAATGCCGGCCATCCACGCGGCACCCGATGGCCTCACCGTCGCGTTGACCACCCTTTCCGACAGCTCCGCCCTGTGTCGACGTACCGCCGCCAGCTAGTGATGCTGCCCGTGCGGCGCACCGAATCAATCCATCGAGCCGCACAACACCTACGACTGTGGCTCGCGGCGGCCGGCGTCACATACGACCAGCGCGCCCGCGAAGCCTTCGTGCGTGCCCATCCGGCGCTCTTTGGCCGGGCGTATGAAGTGACGCTGCGCGGGTTCCACCACTGGCACGCGCGGCATGGCGTGGCCGATACGGTCGACGGCTTTGCGCACTACATCGCCAACCGACACGAGCGCTGGTTCGCGACAACCGGACAGACGACTGGATTGCCGCCGTGTCTCATCGGCTTGGGCACCGCCGAGCCGTGCTGGAAGTCCCAAGCCGCGCAATCGATCGCCCAGATCGATGTGTCCGCAGCCTAGCTTTAGATCGCCCAGATCGATGGTGTCCGCAGCCTAGCTCAGCTAGCTCGCGCTGCGCCTGCCGAGCAGCGGCGCTTGCGACGGGCGAAGCAACTCAACCTTGGCACGGTCGAGCGTCCCATGATCGTCCAACAGCAGGCCACCGATCCACGCGTCTGGATTCCAGACCCAGTAGGCGTAGCTGAAGCCGCCCTGCTTCAGGAAATCAACCAGGCTGCGCTGCCAGACACCCTCGGCGTCGGCGCCAATTGAGCGACCGCCGAATTCACCGACGAGCACCGGTGCGATGCCATCCTGCTGCAGGTAGGCCCAATGGCTACGCCACACGTCGGGCAGGTTGGCCGGGAAGCCCGTCCCCCGTAGCCAGGTTTGGCCGGACTCCTCCGGCCCGTAGTCGTGCGCGGAGTACACCAGCCGCTCCGGCCGGGCCAGGCGCACCGGTGCCTGGGCAGCAGAGCTGAGATTGCCGCCCCACCAGTAGGTGTCGCCGCCGACGTGCTGGATGCCCTCGACGATGATCAGCCAATCGGGATTGACGTCCAGAATGGCGTTGCCGGCCCGCTCCGCGGCCAGCCGCCAATCCGTCGCCGGATTATCGTCACCCCAGGTCGCCGCGCCATGCGGTTCGTTGCTCAGGTCAGCGCCGACTACGGCGGCGTTGCCGCGGTAGCGTCGAGCCAGCATCACCCAGTCGTCGATCCAGCGGGCCTCGGGTACTTTGTCGGTGTACCACAGCTCAGTCTGCGTGTCTGCCGACGGTCGATGGCGGTCGAGGATTACGCGCAAGCCGCGGCGGCCGGCGCCGTTGACGATGTAGTCCATCACCCCCAGTCCGTTCAACCCCTGGAGCTGGGCGTTCAAGGCGAGGTTGATGCCCAGCGGCTTGATGGTCATGTCCAGCAGCTGGTTGCTGTACGGCAGACGAATCGTGTTGAAGCCGGCCGAGGCGATTTGATCGAGCATGTCGTCGACGGTGCGCGAATTCAGGCCCAGCGGCGCGAACGCGTTCGTCTCCATGCCTGACCAGTTCACCCCGGTCAGGCGCACCTCACGCCCGCCGGCATCGACCAGTTTGGCGCCACTAGCGTAGAGTGGTCCCGCCCCATACGGCAGCGGCGTCGGGGTGGGCGCCGGCGTAGCCGTCGGCCTGGGCGTGGCGGTGGGCAGCGGTGGCGCAGTGGGCAACGGTGTTGGGGTGGGCCTGGACGGAGCCGCACAGCCCCCAGCCAGGAGGAGCGCCGCGGCCGCCGCGACGAGACCAGGCAGCCGGCGCCGGCGGCGGTTTCGCGCGCGCGTCACTGGTCAACGCGGACGGGGGCAACGATCTCGAATTCCTCGCGCTGCAGCCGCTCAGCCATCCGGCGCACGAAGAGCAGACCATCCAGCGCACGCTGATCCTCGATCAGCATGCGGTGCGAGCTGCACGTGGTGAGTCGCGCACCCATTAGACCGAAGTCGCAACTGCAGTTGTGCCCGATCGCATTGACCAGGTCGAAGGACTCCTGCTGCGTCCCGTGCCACGATATTTTGACGTTCATGCAAGTCGTCCTCCGTCACCATCCTCATTCGTCAGCGCACGACAATGTTGAACTGCGCCGTCTGGGGCTGGTCCTTGCCCAGCAGCGCTGTCGGCTGGAATCGGACGAACACCTGATAGGTGCCGCGCTGGGTGAGCTTGAGATTGTTGCCGTAGTACAGCTGCGGCGCCGTCGATTCGGCGGCGAGCATTGGCTTTACCGGCAAACTAGAGGCAACGGGATGCCCGTCGAGCAGCATGTCCATCGACACGTTCAGATACGGCACCGGGGTTCCACCGTCTGTCGTCCGCACCTGCAGGTTGACGTGGCGGAACATGGCCTGGGGTTGGTCCGCAGGTGCGGGCTGCGACGGATCCAGGTTATTGCTGAGGCTCAAGAGCCCCTCCAGAACCAGCGCAGTTGAGTTGACTGTAGGATCGCCCCCGCCCGCTTGATGCGACGGGTCCGGGTCAGACGCCAGAGCTATCGTCTGCGCCAGCATGTGTCTGGCCGGCTCCAGCGCAAGGCTCAGCGTTACCGGGCCAACCTGGACCTGTGGCGGTGTGACGTCGACGGTTGCTGGCGGCATCGGGGTCGCGGCTGCGCCGGCAACTGGGGTGGCCAGGCCAGCAGGTATGGGAGACACACCCGGCCGCCACGAACAAGCTCGCCAGGGGCGCAGCAACCCAGTACAGCACTTTTCTCAGTTGGTGGACCGCAGGGATAGTGCGGAGTCCAGACATTGAACAAATCTCCAGTCGAACGTTATGACCTGTCAACTCGTACGATCGCTGGTAAGCCATTGACCGCGCCCGGCAACGCCGGCGAACAACCTGAACACCGCCAGTACTTCACCGCCCGCGGACTGCGCGCCAAGCAGGGCACACGTAAGCACACCAAGGCACTCTGAATACGCACAGCCAGGCTAGATCACAAGCATCGCTCGATGGTGCAAGGTTCTCTGCGAGGAGCGCGCGCATGGACGAGGTGGAGCGACTCATTGACGTGTTGACGACGGGGTGCCGCGGCGGCTCGGCGAGCTGGCCCTCGAGGTGCGCGAGCCGCTCGATCTGCGCTACTCCGCGTTCACCTCGCTCGAGCGCGCCGGTCCGACATCCGAATGCGTGGCCATTCTGCGGCAACTGATACCGGATGAATCACTCGGGCCGGCCGCCCGAAGCCTGCTCTCAGCGTGGCGCATCGAATGACTTTGATGGTGATGCTGGTGAGATTCGCAGTTGCGTCCAGCACTCAGGCGCAAGAATAGCGAACGGCGTCGGTGCGTATAGTCGACTGCGACTAATGCAACCCCTCGAGATCAGTAACGCCGAGGCCAGGCGCATCGCGCTGGCTGCCCAGGGCTTTGCCGACCCACGGCCGAGCGGGCGGGCTAACCGCCGCCATCTGCGCCGGGTCTTCGACCGCATCGGCCTACTCCAGATCGACTCGGTCAACGTGCTGGTGCGCAGCCAGGAGCTGCCGCTGTTCGCTCGACTCGGGCCACATCCGCGCACACTGCTCGACGACGCCATTCGCGACGGCGAGCTCTTTGAGTACTGGGTCCATGAGGCGAGCCTCGTGCCGATCGACCAGTACCCCCTGTACCGCTGGCGCATGCGCGATACGTTCCGTTGGCCGAGCTTCCGGCGGCGGGTCCTGGAGCTTGGCGATTACGTCGAGCAGGTCTACCAACGCGTCGTCGATGAAGGTCCGCTGGTCGCCGGCGATCTCAAGGCGCGCGTCGGTAAGAAGGGCACGTGGTGGGACCACGATGACGGCAAGACCGCGCTCGAGGCGCTGTTCTACATGGGCCGCGTCACCGCGCGCCGGCGGCCGCAGGACTTCGCCCGCGTCTACCACCTGCCGGAACAGATCATCCCGGCCGAGGTGCTCGCCCGGCCGGCGCTGCCCGAGCATGAGGCACGCAAGGAATTGCTCGTGCTGGCCGCCCGCTACCACGGGGTCGGCACGCTCCAGGATTTAGCCGACTACCACCGCCTCGCGCCGTCCCTGTGCAAGCAGGCGATCGCGGAGCTGTTGGAGGAGGGTCGCTTGCTGCGCGTCACCGTGCGTAAGTGGGACCGCCCGGCGTACCTCCATCCTGACGCCCGTCCGCGGCGCCGGATTGCTGCGCGCGCGCTGTTGAGCCCATTCGACCCGGTCGTTTGGAACCGCGATCGCGCCCTGCGCATGTTCGGATTCCACTACCGCATCGAGATCTACACCCCACCGCCGAAACGCCAGTACGGTTACTACGTACTGCCGTTCTTACTTGACGAGCAGCTGGTCGGGCGGATCGATCTCAAAGCCGACCGCGCCAACGGCGCCTTACTCGTCCAGAGCGCCTGGATGGAGCCCGGCGTGAACGAGCAAGAAGTAGCTGCCGAACTGTTAGCCGAGCTGCATCTGATGGCATCCTGGCTAGAGCTCGACCGCTTAGAGATCAACGGCCGCGGTGATCTCGGCCCCCACGTACGACGTCTCGCGTCGGGCGACTAACCCTTACCCCCGCCGTAATAACGGCGCGGATGCGCGGGTAGTACCTGATGGAACACACGTGGCCATCACTGAGCTGAGCCTGAATTCGACCCAGCACCTGGTGCAGCAGAGCCGCGCCGGCGATGAGTCGGCCTTCGCGGCGCTGGTCGAAGCTCACCAGGCGGCCGTGTTCGGCACCGTGTTGCGCCTCGTCTTTGATCGGGAGGTAGCCGCCGAGGTGAGCAATCGCGCGTTTTTCAAAGCCTACGAGCACCTCGCGACCTTCGACGACGCGCGCCCGCTGCGCGCCTGGCTCTTGCGCATCGCAGCCAACGAAGCGTTGAACGAGCTGCGCAGTCGCCGCCGCGACGCCGCACACACCTTTGGTGGCGACGAGGCCGAAATCCAGCTGGAGCAGATCCACGGCGCACCCGATCCTGGCGAGATCGTTTCGCGCCGCGAGCGCAGCGACGCGATCCGCGACGCCGTGAACCGACTTCCCGAAGCGCAGCGGGTCGTCGTCGTGCTGCGCTATTTCGCCGACCTGGCGTACGCGGACATCGCCGAGCTAACCCAGCAAAGCGTCAACAACGTTGGCGTGATCTTGCTGCGCGCTCGCGAGCGGCTGCGGCGCGACCTCGAAGCACAAGGAGTAGCAACCGATGGCCTGCCCTGACGAATTGACCCTGGACCTCTGGCTGGCCGACGCGTTGCCCTCCGACGAGGCGGCGACGGTGGCCGCCCACGTACGAACATGCGCGACGTGTGCGGCGGCCGAATCCGCTGCGCACGCGCTCGATGGCGAGCTCCACGCTGCACTCGCGCTAGACACCGACGAGCTCGCATATCTCGAGCGCCAGGAGCTGAGCTCCAGCTGGCGCGCCAACTCAGTCTCGGCAGCAAACGTATGGGGCTGGATCGCGCTCTTTGGCGTGGTCGCTGGCTTCGCCGCCTGGTTCGTCGCAGCACCGCTGTTCGGCTCGGCAGTCGCCCTGGCAGTCCAGGTCGGCCTGGGCACAGTGCTGCTGTCCGCCGCACTCAGCCTGGTCTTCAGCGTCGGCCAGGTTCTATTGGATCTCACTCGCAATCCTGCTCTCGGTCTGACTCAGCCGTTGCTGGCGCTCATCGCGCTCGCATTGTTGGTCTGGCCCCGTCAGCTGATTCGACAAAGGAGCACACACTCATGAATGTCCGATCTTCATTCCACGCGCTGATCCTGGGCAGTGCCCTGCTGATCATCGCGGTGCCGGGCGCGGCAATGGCATCCGAAGTGCGCAACGGCACCACCGCCGGGGTCGCGCCCGGCGAGACGCTCGACGATGACCTGTTCACGACTGGCCAGACAGTGACCATCGCCGGCCGTGTGACGGGCGATGTGTACGCCACTGCCCAGGCCGTGGTCGTCACCGGCACGGTCGACGGCGACCTGATCGCCGCGGCTCAACAAGTTGTGGTGGACGGCACGGTCAACGGCAATGTGCGCGCGGCCGGCGCGGTGGTGACCGTCAACGGGCATGTCGGCCGAAATGTGAGCAGCCTCGCCCAACAGGTCAACATCAGCTCGAGCGGACGCGTCGACGGTAGTCTCCTCGCGGCGGGCGAGACGCTCAGCGTGTTCGGCCCGGTGGGTCGCGCGATCACGGTCGGCGGTGGCACGCTGCAGCTTGGCGGGCCAGTCGGCGGTAAGGCCGTGGCGTGGGCCCAGAACCTGTCGCTGGGACCGAACGCGCATATCGGCGGCGATCTCGAGTACTACGCCGAGCAACAGGTTGTCACGCCCAGCGGGGCCGTCGCTGGGCAGGTGCAGTTTCACCAGATCGAGCGACAGGAGCGGCAGGCACCTCTGCTCAACGGTCTGTTCGACTTCGGCGGATTGATCTGGCTGATCGGTAGCGCCATCCTGGGCGCGCTCGCGATCGTCTTTGCGCCACGGGCGTCGGCCCGTGCCGTCGAGCTCGGCCGACAACAGCCGCTGCAAACCTTCGGCGTCGGCCTGCTGGTGCTGTTCACGGTGCCGCTGGCGGTCCTGCTGATCGCCGTCACCCTGGTTGGCATTCCCATTGCTCTGGCGCTCGGCGCGCTGTACTGGGTCGGACTACTGCTGGCCTGGCCAGCGTTTGGCCTCGTCCTCGGCACACAACTGGCGCGGCTGGTGCGCCGCGGTGCGCCGATGCCCGTGCTGGGCACCCTCGTGGTCGGGCTGATCGTGCTGCACCTGGTGACGCACCTGCCGATCGTGGGTGGTCTGGTGACATTCCTCGGCCTCGCGTTTGGCCTCGGCCTGATCGTCCAGAGCCTGCGCCGCTGGCGCCGACCCACCGAACCAGTCTTTGCCGCGGCGCCAGTCGCAGTCCCCGCGTAGCCGCCAGGAATCCGGACGCAGCGGCCGCGACTGAACCTCAGGGCAGCGCACCAGCCATGCGCACCTCCGCCGCGTGGCGCGCCAGCAGGTCACCCAGATTGGCTTCGGGCGCGACCACGTCAAGCGGTCGGGCACCGAACTGCTCGGCCAGCTGCGCCGCGCGCAGCGGAGCACCCTTTTCCAGGTCCTGGGCACGCCGCTCCAGCACGCGCCGCATGGCAATAACGGCCAGGTCGCTGGTGCCCAGGTGCTCCTCGCTGCGGTCGCACAGCGTGCCCATGCCCTCGGTCATCGCCCGATCCTGCGTCTCAATGCCCTGAATTCCGGAGTAATTGACTTTCCGCTGCCGCTCGCGATCCAGGCCGTAGCGGTTGCCACGATTCTCAGTTGGCAACCAGATGTCGATCGTCTTGCCGTCGGGCAGGTGAAACTCGCCCATCTCGCGCGCGGTGAATGCCCGCTGCTGCGCGAGCGGCGCCTCCGGGTTGTACGAGACTTGAAAGCGAATCGCATGCTCATCATCGATCGGCACCACGCCGACACACGCCCGCGGCCAGCCCGGTCCGGGAATCAAGGTGTACATCGGCAGCAAGAACTGCGTCACGCGCCAGTAGTACTGCTCGTCTAGACGTCGCTTGCGCCGACCGCCGTACGCGAAACCGACCTCGTTCTCGATCACCTGCAGCTGTGGCGCGCGGTCCTCGACCCCTTCTTCGCGCACACCCGGGATACCGTCGATTGCCGAGTGCAGAAACGACACGTGGGCCGTATCCACATTGCCTTCCAGGACCTGCAGCCAGTTGCACTCCACGATCCACATGGCCACCCGCCGGTGGCTCGCCGGCACCGTCGCCCACTCCATCTGGGGTAGCTCAGGCGGTGTGCCCTGGCCCATATAGATCCAGACGGTGTCGCCGAACTCGCGCACCGGGTAGGCGTTGACGCCGATCTTGTCTTTGAAGTCACTCTCAGCCGGCTCGCTGGGCATGTCGACGCAGGCGCCGGTGGTGTCGAACTTCCAGCCGTGATAGACGCAGCGCAACCCGCATTCCTCGTTGCGGCCGAAGAACAGCGGCGCACGCCGGTGCGGGCAGAACGCGCTGACCGCGCCGATCTGGCCGTTGGTGTCGCGAAATGCCACCAGGTCTTCGCCGAGGAGTCGCAGGCGCACCGGATCGCCGTCGCGCTCGGGTAACTGCTCGGACAGGGTCAGCGGGAGCCAGAACTGGCGGAACAGCTCGCCCATGGGTTGGCCGCGACCGACGCGGGTCATGAAGAGGTTGCGTTCAACGCTGAGCATCAGGTTCGACCTCCGCAAGAGTTGGATCCCGTCACGTGGGATGGCGTTTCGCTATGTGGCACGCGTTGCGCCGGCGCACGCGTGCTGCTTGACGCGCGTCGTGCACGCGGGCATACAGTGTCCGCTATGTGGAACGGTCGGGCAACTCGGCGGCAGATGATCGGTATGGTAGCCGCAGTCTCAGTCGGTCTGCCGCTGCTGGCCGCGTGCGGCAGCCCCAGTCCCAGCGCGGCACCTCCGCCGGCGAGCCCGCCGACGGCTCCACCCGCAGCACCGCCGGCCGCCGCGACCGTCAGCGCTCCCGCACCTCCGGCCGCCGCGACTGTCAGCGCGCCCGCACAACCACCCGCGGTGACGGCGTCGACCAGCGCTACGACAACGGTGCCCGTTTCAGCGCCAGGCGCGCCGGTGATCGTCGGCGGCGTCAAGCTACCGACCTATATTCCCTACGCCGGCGCCAAGCCGGATTCGCCTGGCTCGGCCAACGGCATGGTCGATGCCGGTTACAAGGCCTACCCGAGCACCCGCCCGAAATCGGTCCAGTCCACACCGGGCGACGGCAGCGACATCAACATCATGACGTACTCGACTGGCCCCGTCCCCACCGCGTTCGATCAGAATCCCGGTTGGCAGGAGGTCAACCGCCAGGTCGGCGCCAATCTCAAGGTCAATGTCACTCCGTTCGCCGACTATTTCGGCACGAAACTCCAGGTGACCATCGCCGGCGGTGAGCTGCCGGACCTCTTCTTCATCATCGCCGACCCCGGCATCACCCTCGTCCCCGAGTTCTTCAATGCCAAGGTGGCCGATCTCACGTCCCACCTTAGCGGCGACGCCGTGAAAGACTACCCCAACCTGGCCGCTATTCCGACGCGCGCGTGGAAGACGACGGTCTACGACGCGAAGATTTACGGCGTGCCTGTGCCGTTGCGACCGTACTTCTGGTGGTACTGGGTCCACCAGGAGCTGCTGGATCAGGCCGGGCTGAAGCAGCCGACCAACGCGGACGAGCTGAAGCAGCAGCTCACCCACTTCACCCAGGCGCAACAGGGCGTCTGGGGCCAGGGCGTGGAAGCCGGGCCGATCTACGCCTACGGTCTGTGGATGGGTCTGTTCACATCCATCTTTGGTGCGCCGAACAACTGGGCGGTGGACAAGAATGGCAAGTTCATCGCCACGTTCGAAACCGACCAGTACAAAGCCGCCACGGCGTACGTCAAAGATCTGTACACCGCCGGCATCTTCCACCCGGACTCGAGCAACTACAACACGATCAGCGCCCGCGACGCGTTCCAGGCGCGTAAGTTCGCCTTCCGCTATGACGGCCTGGAGATGTTCGGCTGGCGTAAGCCACCGGTGCAACTGACTCCTCCGCCGAACATCCAGCTGGTGAAGCCATTTGGCGCTACCGGCGGCCCTGGCAGCTACTGGTACGGCCGGCCAAATTTCGGCTATGTCGTTATGCCCAAGACGCTGGCGCAGGATCGCTATCTCGCGGCGCCCTTTGGAACTGAAGAAGATCTCCTGTTGCGGTTTGGCGTCAAGGACGTCGAATGGATCCTGGACGCGAATGACAGCCCGCAATTCACTGACCAAGGTCGCGCCGATTTCATGCCGTGGCGGAACATCGTCGCGCCGGCGCCGGTGGCCTATGTGCCGGTCAATGCAGCGGAATTTCCCACCGTGCTTCAGCAGTGGGAGTCCGACCTGGCGGCGGTCGGCATCGAGGACGCCAGCGTTGGTCTGGTATCGCGCACGTACGCCCAAAAGGGGGCGACCGCCAATCGCACGCTGGGCGACGGCTTCGACGACATCATCACTGGCCGCCGGCCATTGACCGACTACGACACTCTGGTGAAGGACTGGCTGGCGACGGTTGGAACCACGGCCAGGGCCGAGTACGAACAGGCCTACGCGGCGGCACAGTCGAAGTCATAGACATAGGCCGCGCGCCCGCAATATCTAAGATGTAGCTCGTGCTTCGGGCGCGAGATCGGGAACGGGCGGCCATCGATCAGCTGCTCGAATCGGCGCGGGCCGGACGGGGCGGCGGGCTGGTCCTGCGGGGCGAAGCGGGCATCGGCAAATCCACACTGCTGGCCGATGCGCGAGGGCGGGCCGGAAGCATGCTGGTCCTGCAGGCCACGGGTGTGGAGGCCGAGTCCGCCCTGGCCTACGCTACGCTGCATCAGCTCCTGCGGCCCATCCTGGATCGTGCGAGTCAGCTGCCCGGACCGCAGCAACAGGCGCTGCGCATTGCCCTCGGGCTCGAAGCGGGCAGTGCGCCCGACCGCTTCCTGATCTCGCTGGCCGTGTTGACCCTGCTTTCCGAAGCGGCCACCGCGCAGCCGGTCCTGGTCCTGCTCGACGACTTGCACTGGGCCGACGACCCTTCGCGCGAGATCGTCGCATTTGTTGCGCGACGGCTGGAGAGCGAGCCAATTGCCCTGCTGGCATCAGTCCGAGATGGCGCGGGCCACGATCTGGAAGCCGCTGGGCTGAACATCCTGGACATGGCCCCGTTGACCCACGCGCAAGCCACTGCCCTGCTTGACGAACAACCAGGTCCACCGCTCGCCACGGGCGTGCGCGACGCACTCATTGCCGCGGCCAACGGCAACCCGCTGGCCCTGATGGAGCTGCCGCGCATGTTGACGGCGGAGCAGCGCGTTGGCCGTGCTCCGCTGCCGGACCCGCTGCCGCTGGCCGGCGAGTTGGAGCGCGTGTTTCTGCGGACCATCGATCGCCTCGCGCCCGAGACGCAGACCGTGGCCTTGATTTGCGCCGCCGCGGGCCGCGGCTCGCTAGACCTGATCGGTCGGGCGGCAGCGCGGGTTGGCAGCCGCACCCTGCTGCTGAACCTGCCCGGTCTGGACGAGATTCTCCACGTCGACGGTCACATCATCGACTTCCGCCATCCGCTCATGCGCGCCGCTGTGTACCACCAGGCGAGCCCCGCCGCGCGGCGGGCAGCGCACCTGGCCCTGGCCGACACGCTCGCGGGCGACGACGAGCAGGTGGACCGGCGCGCCTGGCATCGAGCTGAGGCGGCGGCCGGTCCTGACGAGCAGATCGCCGAGGAGCTCGAGCGCGCGGCGGATCGGACCCTACGGCGGTCGGGGTACGCCGCGGCCGGGCGCATCCTGGAGCGGGCGGCGGACCTCAGCCCAGTTGAACGCGACCAGGTCCGGCGGATGGTGGCCGCCGCTGATGCTGCCTGGCGCGGGGGCGACGCACTCCGGGCCCGAGCGCTGGTGCAGCGCGCCGAGCAGCTCGGCGTGATGGACCCACGGGCACAACTGAACGTCCGCTTGTTGCAGGGCACCCTGGAGCTGCGGTCCGGCGTGCCCGCGGACGGCCTCGCCAT
>WNFM01198831.1_pt1 | contig 14377 bp, 4 predicted proteins | sample 5400271 | NCBI WGS metagenome assembly WNFM01 (sample SAMN13153352, study PRJNA577476) | soil metagenome | isolation source: 60 cm saprolite on Douglas fir-dominated hillslope | place: USA:California | collected 2013-09-17 | reverse complement strand
GTCGAGCGGATGTTCATGCAGCTGCACCACGCGGGCGTGCTCGGGCGCCAGCGCGCGCTCCTTCTCGGCGACTTTTCGAAGTGCGATCCGACGAACACGAACCGCTATCCGTACTCGATGGACGAGGTGATCGAGTCGTTGCGGCTGATGGTGCCCTACCCCGTCCTCACCGACCTTCCGTTCGGTCACGTCCCGAACAAGGCGACGCTCCCCTTCGGCGCGCCGGGATCCGTGCTCATCCGCGAGGGCGGCTATTCGGTGAGCTTCTCGGGGCACTTGCAGCGGTAGAGAAACTCTGCAACCTCGCGCCCACGGCCAGAAATGCGCCGAACACGTCGGCTGAATCATTGGGGGCGCCCGTCCTATGGTCATATCGCGCATGGTTGAATTCCCGCCGGAGCGTGTCGAGCTGGGAGTGAAGCTCCGGGTATAGCGATTCGAGCTTGCCCAGGTATTCGTCGATGGTTTCGCCGGGCGCCTTGCCATGGTCCATGACACGAGCGACGCGCTCGATCTGCCGGACCGCGGAAATCGACGCTCGCGCGGAAGGAGAGGCTCGAACAACGAGCATGGCGAACCACCACGAGACTCTCGTGCGATTGCGATAAGCCATCGCTACCAATCCCCCCAGGGCAAGCAGCACGACCACCAGCGTGGCTGCATTCGCGGTGAGCCACGCCTGAGCCGCGTCGAGCGCGAGACGAAGACCCAACACCAACTCGTACCACGCTTCGCTCAAAGCCCTCATCACCGCGGCGACGGTCCCCATGACGGAGGTGACGCCGTGCAGCGCTTCCTGCTTCGATAGCTTCTCGGTGTATTCCTTGAGGTCACGGAGCGCCGTTCCGCTTTGGGGACTGCGCTGTGGCACCGGATACGCGGCTGTGGGCTCGAATGTCATCCACCCTATTCCGTCGATGTACGCCTCCACCCAGGCGTGCCCGTCGAAGACGCGAACCTCGTAGAAGCCGGTCACGGGGTTGTAGCTCTGGGCGACGTAGCCGTTCACGACCCGCGATGGGACTCCGATCGAGCGCAGCATTGTCGCCATCGCACTGGCGAAGAATTCGCAGTGACCCCGCTTGGTGACAAAGAGGAACTCCTCCAGCGGCGTCACGCCTTGCGACGTGAACACGGTGTCGAAGCTGTAGGCGTAGGCGCTTCGCAGGTGAGACTCCAGCGCGACGGCCTTCTGGAGAGTCGACGAGGACCCTCGAGCGACTTCCTGCGCCAGCTCGCCGATCCGACTTCGTAGGCGATGGGTCGATCCTGCCCTTCTTCGGGCAACACCGACATCGCGCCGTATCGAAATCCGGAGCCGATGCGTGCTGGGAGATAGACGGCCCCGTCCTTCGCGAGCGCGACTACCGATACCGGCGCCGAGAGTGTCTTCGCTTGCGCCGACAGCGGCACTGCCGAAGTTCGCGCGTGAACTACCTGGACAACGTATTCGCTCTTGGCGCCACTCTCGGGTCCCGGCAGGTAGAACTTCCCCTCGCTGGGAAGCAACTTGCGCGTGCTCGCCTCGCTTCGATCCCAGCGGTCGCCGATGAAACGGTCGAAGGTGCGCTCGCGAAGATAGAGCCGCTGGTCCGCCTGCACGAACATGACGATCGCGTTCGGCGGCAGGCCGTCGTGCCCCATCGGAGGGTGACGGATGTCGAGCTCCTCGTCGTTCGGATGGGACGGCCGCTCGCCTCGCCCCGGACCGTCCGACTTGCCGCCTTCCAATCGATCGCGCCGTGCGGGCCGCTTGTTGCCTTTCGCCTCGCTCTCCCAGTCTTCGTTCGAGTACTTGTCTCCGCCCCTCGTGGCCACCGCGCCGAATCGGAGCGCGTCGGGACGCGGCACGAGCAGGTACCACGCCGAGGCGATGATGAATACGAGCAGGCCCAACGCACCGATGTGCGCCAGCGGCAGCGCTCTCACGTTCTCGGTGCCGGACGACGCGTCGCCCGCGACCTGCGCCTCCCATCCCTGCTGTTGGTGGCAATAGACGAGAACCAGCAACGCCGCGAACCCGAATCCCACCAGGACCGCGAGGTAGGCGCCGCTGCGCGCGTCCGTCGCTCCAAACATCACCAGCGTGAGGCCGATCGCGAGCGCGAAGTAGGTGTCGCGCCGAGTCCGCAGCACGGGATTTCGGGCTGCCTGCAGCCATAGCAGAAGGCTCATCAACGCCTGCACCAGGCCTCCGATCAACAGTTCAGCCAGGAAAGCCACGAGGCCCACGGCGGCGATGGCCTCGGTCACCTTCGGCAGCGGACCATCGTTGGCGCGCGCGAACCAGAGGCCGGCGCCTTGAACCATCGCCCAGAAGAGCGTCGCAAGCAGGGCCATGACGGGATCGTCCACCACTGCAGCGCGCGCGGTCGCGGCCAGCGTCATCGCGACCCAGAGACTCACGAAGAGGCCAGTCGACTTGATGCGCGGCGTCATTGGAAAACGGCCGCGATATCGGAATCGAGCGCGATCGAGTAGCCGTCGGCGAGCTTGGTGGGGGGCTGCGGCTTGCGGTCAGGCACTTGCCAGTGCTCGAAGCTTTCGGTGTCAAAGTGGAACCAGAACGGCGCCTCGCCTTGCAGGAACGACGGCAGCGCGACGCGATGGGCGGCGTGGTCGAACAGGATCCATTGCTGTCCGCGCCGGTGGTGCATCGCCATCGCCGACAGCGTGGCGAAATAGTCGGAAGGGCAATCGGCCTCCGCCTTCGCAAGCGCGAACATCGCAGTGGCGAGCTGCGAGCTTCCGGCGCCGGGCGGAACCCAGAGCGCGAACGTCCCGTCCTCGCGCAGGCCTCCCGCGATGCCGCACCGCAGGCCCGATCGAATGAGGTGCGACGCCAGGGTTGCCGCGATCTCGACCGCGCGTTCGAAGGAGTGATCCTTGCCCTCCCCCGCGTGGCTCCCCGGGTGCAGGTCGAGCACGATCCAGGTCTCGCTGGTGGCGATGGCCTCGAACTGCTTCACGATGAGCCGTCCGTGCCGCGCCGAGCTTTTCCAGTGGATATGGCGCGGATTGTCGCCGCTGCGGTACTCGCGCACCTCCCTGAAGAGCTCCTGGCCGACGGACGGCGCGGGCCGCTCAACCTCGCCGCTCAGGCGCGCCGAACCCGAGGGCAGCGCGAAACGCGTGACGGGATGGACGCGCGGGTACACGGTGATGTGGACCGGCTCGACTCTCCATCGCGTCCGGAGCGTCACCAGGCCAATCGGGTAGGCGCTGCGTACGTGCGTCTCGCGGATTTCGAATACGCCACGGCGCTCGACCGGAACGCGGTGAGAGTGCCGAACACCCTGGCGGCAATCCGAAAGAAAGAGATGCCTGCCGGGCACGAACGGCAAGGGCGAGGCGAGCTGCACCAGGTAGCGACGTCGCGGCCACGCACCGGAGAGAATCGAAACGCCGACGGATGCGACGTCGCCCACGGAGGCTTCCCGGGGCAAGTCGAAGCGAACCGTCGCGCGCCGGAGCATCCATCGAGGTCCAACAACCGAGAGCAACCCCACGCCCACGAGCACCGCAAAAAGCGCGTACATCAATGCGATGCCGCGGTTCCATGCGATGAGGAAGGTGGCCGCGGCAAGGAGTCCGAGGACCAGCGGCAGGGACAGGTACCGGTCGAGCGCCTCGAGGCTCTTCAGCTCGGAGGATGCCAGCGATGGGGCGGGCGTCTCCGGCGTGGACATCGCGTCAGGCGGGCACCTTGACCGAGTCGAGCACCTCGGCCACCACCGCTTCCGCAGCTTTGGCCGTACCGGCGCCCGAACGCGGAATGACTCGATGCGGCAACACGTGGCGCGCCATCTGCTTCACATGCTGTGGCGTCACGAACTCCTCGCCTTGCACCAGCGCGAAGGCCTGCGCCGCCCGCCGCAGCGCGAGCGTCGCCCTCGGGCTTGCACCGAGGGAGAGGTTGGGACGGTCGCGCGTCCCCTGCACCAGCGCGAGGGCGTACCGCGCCACATCGTCGGAGATGCGGATGTCTTCAACGGCGCGCTGCAATGTCTCCAGCTCCTGCAAGCCGATCACCGGGCGAAGCTTGTCGAGCGGATGCCCATGCTCCTGCGACGCGACCATCATGAGCTCGGACTCGGCGTCAGGGTATCCAAGGCGTATCCGCATGAAGAAGCGGTCGAGCTGCGCCTCAGGGAGCGGGTAGGTGCCATGAAACTCGATCGGATTCTGGGTGGCGATGACCATGAACACCCCGGGGAGCTTGCGCGTCTGCCCGTCGACCGTCACCTGCTGCTCGCCCATGCTCTCGAGCAGTGCGCTTTGCGCCCGCGGCGGCGCGCGGTTGATCTCGTCGGCGAGCAGCACATTGGAAAACACGGGCCCGGGAACGAATTCGAAGGCATGAGTCTGCTGGTTGAAAACCGAGACGCCGGTCACATCGCTCGGAAGCAGGTCCGGCGTGCACTGCAACCGCTTGAAGTCCCCGCCGATCGACTGCGCGATGCTCCTCGCGAGAACCGTCTTGCCCACGCCAGGCACATCCTCGATCAACAGATGGCCGCGGCCGAGCAAAGTCACGAGGGAGAGAACCAGCGCATCCTTCTTGCCGAACATGACTTGCGACATGTTCGCGAGAAGGGGTTGGATGGATTGGTGAGGACGCAATGTCAGAGGCTAAAGGTCGTTTCGGGCATATCCATTATCGGTGCGACGAGGTCGACCCTCTCTCTTGGCGGAGACTTCGTCCGCCCTTGCTCGCCTTTAAGATGGGTGATGGTGCCGGCTCCTAACCCACACTGCAGCCCACGACCTCCTTGGCTAGCGCGAATTGGCGCAAGCTTCACCAACTCCGCGGACGTATCGTCGCCCTGTTCTTGCGGCGAGCTCCAACGACGCACCTACTCTGGATTCTGTTCATCTTCCGCGGGCAGGATCTGACTCTCCTGGAAGGCGGCAAGATGATCGAGCTCATGTTCCTCAACGCACATTAGTGTCATTTCGGCACCGGATTCGTTCTTAGAGCGGGGTATAAAAGATCCAGAAACATTGCTTCCTAGCAATGCCCACGCATTTCGTGGACGCTTGTTTTCGAACTTAGACGCATCGTCTTCCAAATCCATTAGGACGTGACACTCATAGTGCTCATTTTCTGGGCTGGTAGATATCCATGCCATCCATTCAGCAAGTGCAGCAAATGCCTGCCGGTTGCCGTAAAGAGTCACTCCACTCTTCTTGAAAACGAGGCATACGCGAGTGCCGACTTTGTTTGATGGTAGGGTCATGGTCATTGAGTTGCTAATCCAGCGATGCCGACCGCCGCGCCGCCGACTGGCCCTGCAACGCACACCGCTCCAACTACGAGCGCGCCAAGAACGAGCCCGCCCACAAGGGTCTGGCAGGTTGAACCGCACATTTCCTTCTTCGGACTTGGGATACGACCCCAATCCTTGAGGCACTCCTCAACGCCCTTGGGAGGCGGCGCGGAACCGTCACACAGTTCACCGTTCTTCTTGATGCATCCTCGAGGTTGGCCGGGACACTGCCAGTGAGTGTGTGCTCCCTTGAATTGATCACTGTCGTAAGTGACTATGCAGCGGCCGCACTCACGCGAAAACAGCTTCCCTTCCCGGTCGGTGAGGCTGAGGGGGTTTCCATTCACATACCCGAAGGTGTCTATTCCACCCTGCAATCCAATCGGATCGCTCTCGATATACCGCCCGGAGGCTGGGTCATAGTCCCTGAAGTAGTTGTAATGCTTCGCCGTCTCAGCATCGAAATACTGCCCCGGGAATCGCAGGTTGTACGTCAGTGCAATCGGCTGCGCCGTCGTCGTCCCGAACGGATCCGAATCCCACTTCCACTCTAGCGTCGACGCCGCATCGCTCGTCGTGACCGCCCGCGGCGTGTCGAGGTGATCGGCCCACACATAGTGGACCACTGTCGCAGTTCCAGACCTTCTCAACGTTGCCACCGGCGTGTCATTGAGCCACACGGTCTCTTGGATCATCGCTCCCGTGGAATCGTACTCCCCTAGCAGGTGCCCTGCCTCATCGTAGGCGAAGAGCGTCGTCGCCCCCGCGCTCTTGGACACACGCTGCCCGAGGGCATTGTGCTTGTAGGTCGCGAGCGGGCTCGCGCCCTGCTGCACCTGCGCAAGCCGATTCCGCCCGGAATACACATAGGTGAACGAGCCGTCGTTGGCGGTATTGCCCGCGTTGTCGTACCCGATCGCCTGAGTGCCAAGCTGCGTGAGGCGGTTGCTCGTCAGGCCGTAGGTGAGGGTCGTAGACTGGCCTCCGATCGTCTCGCTCGTGCGGTTGCCCAGCAGGTCGTAGACGAACGTCTGGTTGTAGCCCCCTGACGCGCTGTTCAGCGCCGTGGTGAGCCGGTCCAGGTTGTCGTAACTAATGGTGGCGGCTTGCACCGTCGTGGCGCCCTGAGCGTCCGTGAGCCCTGTTATCCGACTCGCATCATCGAATCCATACGTGCGCGTCTGGTTGGCGATGGTGACCGACTGGATGCGACCGTCAAGGTCGTAAGCCCTCTGGTAGGCCGAGCCGTTCCCCCAGGTCCAGCTGGCGACACCGCCAAACGGGAAGTACTTCGCGCTCGCGAGCACTGAGCCGCCGTTCACCTTGACGCTGACGACCTGGTTGTTGAGGTAGCCGTACTCGATCAGCTGGTTCGACGGCGTCGTGACGGAGGCGAGCTGGCCGGCGGCGTTGTAGCCGTAGTGGACCTGCAGCGGGACCGATCCGATGAGCTGGGTCTTGAGCGAGACCCGGCCTCGCGCGTCGTAGGCGTACGTCGTGCTGCCTGAGCCGTCGCTCAACTGCGAGAGCCGGCCCTTGCTGTTGGCCGCGATTGCCACGTTGTCGTAGGTGTAGCCGATCGACTCGTCCGAGTAGAGGAGCGTCTTGAGCCGATTCAGCGCGTCGTACGTGTAGGTGGCGCCCTGCCCCCTCGCGTCCTGCATGGTCTTCACGTTGCCGGCCGGATCGTAGGTGTACTGCGTGATGCCGGTGTCGGCGCTGGTGAGGGTCTTGAGCTCATTGAAACCGGAGTACGCGTAGGTCGTCGTGAGGCCGCGTGGATCGGCAACGCCCGAGAGGTTGTCCTGCGCGTCGTAGGCATAGTTGATCGCCCCGGACACGCTCTGGCCGGCGAGGAGGGGCTGCGTGACCTTCTTGAGCCGGTTGAGCGCGTCGTAGTCGTTCGCAGTGGCGTGCGTGAGCGGGTCGGTGAGTGTCTTGAGGTTGCCCTGCACGTCGTAGCCGTACTGCGTGAGCTGGCTCTGCGCGCCGCGCATCTGGAAGACGCGCGAGAGGTTGTCGAACACCCTGGTCATCGTCCTCGATAGCGTGCCCACCGGGTTCTTCGTGTCCTCCTGCTTGCGGTTGCCAAGGGCGTCCAGCGTGTACGTCACAGAGTTGCCGAGGCTGTCGGTGATGCTGGTCAGCCTCTCGGCCGCGTCGTAGCCGTAGGTGAGGAACGTGCCATCGGGCAGCATCAGCTTCTGCAGGTTACCGACGCCGTCGTAGTCGTAGCTCGTCGTCTCGCCCGCCGTGGACGTAGTCTTGAGGCGTCCGCGCAAATCGTATGTCATGGACGTGAGCGTCCCATTCGCATCGGTCACGGACTGCGGACGGCCGTGCCCGTCGTAGTTGGAGTACGTCGTGACGTTCACGGCGGCGTCGGTGACCGTGTTCAGGTCGCCATTCGGGAAGTACGTCATGGACGTCACGTCCGTCACGTCCGACCGCGGCCCGTCCACCGAGGTCATCTGGCCGAGGGCGTTGTAGTCGTAGGCCCAGGTGCGTGTCTCGGCGCCGACAGTGACGCTCTTCTGCCGGACGTTGCCGCGCGCGTCGAGCGTGTAGCTGGTGACACGGTTCCCCGACGAGGTGGGTTCGGTGACCCGTGTCGCGACGCGCCATTGCGGATCGTAGATCGACGTGATCGTGCGGGCTTCCGTCGAGCCCGACGCTTCGGTGCGGGAAAGCTCGAGTCCGCGAGCATCGCGCGAGAACGCCGTCACGTTGCTGTTGAAGTCCTTCGTGGAAGAGACAAAACCATTGGCATCGTAAGTGGTCGCGCTTGCCGTGCTTCCGGTGCACCCAGACGTGCAAGGCTGGCTCAACGCGGTGGGCCGCAGGGTCTCGAAGTATTTCGCGAACTGGTAGGCCCGCACGGTCCCGAGCGCGTCGGTCGTGGCCGCGGAGAAGTCCGAGAGGTAGGCGAAAGTCAGGTGATTCGCCCCCGCGGCGTGCGTCTCCTCCTTCACGCGGCCGAGGTAATCGTAGACGTACGTCGCGAACCGGTTGCTGTTCTCGTCGATGATCCCGGTCAGGAGCGAGGTGCGCGGATCCTGCTCGTAGAGGTACTGACGCACCTTCGGCACAGTATCCGGACCCGTTACCGACGTGAGGTTGCCCAAAGAGTCATAGCCGTAGTGCCAGATTCCACTCGCCGGATCCGTGATGGTGTCGATGTTTCCGGCGCCGTTGTAGGCGAACGTCAGCGTTCTCCCAAAGTGGTTGCGCACCTGTTGGAGCTTCCCTTGGGGATCATAGGTGAGCGTGGTCGTCATCCCTTTCCGATTTGTCGATGAGACAAGACGGCCGGCGGCGTCGTACAGTTCGGTATCGTCCGTGGCGCTGAAGTAGGTCCAGCCCGTCGTGTTTCCGCTACCATCCGTCTGGCGCGAGAGGAACTCCGGCGTGTCGCCATTCGTCTTGTAAGCCCCCGACCTCAGCACGTGCTGGAAGTGGCTGCCGTCGGCCCGGTAGACGATGACTGACGTCGGCGTCGCGGGTGTGGCCGGAAGCACCGCCTGGGTTTGCACACCCGTGTCTGCCACGACCGAGTAGCTGCTGCTCGATGCGAGGCCACTCGAGTCGGATCCCGTCGTGGGCGGCTGGACGTAGATGGCGCGCTCGAAATTGTGGCGCCACCTCTTACCCATGTGACCACCGACGATCCGCGCCGAGCTGATGTACGTGCGCGTGAAAGTCAGCCGGTCGTCGCCCGCACCCCTGTAGTCGCTGTCGACCTGGCTCTTTTCGCCGGTCGGCAACGACACTGGGTTTCCGGCGCCTGCGCCTCCGTTGCAACTTGGACAGGAGATGTAAGAGCAACCTTCCGAAGCTGAGATGCCGGCACCAACGCCGCTTGCGATCGTCGCCTGGAAATCGGCCGACACCAGTCCGAAGTTGACGTCGTAGACTAATTGCTGCGCAAGACCGGCGACCAATGGGACCATGGTCGCATTCGGCGCCATCAGAGCGGACTGGATTTGCGGGTTGTTCGCGAATTGGGTCTTGGAGCGCTCCAGCTCCTGGGCCAACTGCGACTGGAAGGCCGCGTTGTCGACAACCGCGCTGGCCTCGCACCCTCCGACAATACCGCCGGAGAGGCCGCCATCGATCTGGTAAACGCCAGTCCCATCCTGCGGATCCTGGATGACGTAGCCAACACCGCGCCATTTCCCCAGCGTCAAGTCGCTCTGGGGAACGATCACGCGCTTGCCCGCGAGGACTGCGTTGGAAATCTCTTGGAGCGTGTCCGACGAAGCGATCGTCAGCGTCGGGAGGATGGCGGCCCGGTTCGTCGAATCGATCGCGTAGATCGGGATCCTCTGGTCGTTCGCCGCCGCAAGGAGCCTTGCCGCGCTCGCCGCCGTGCAGAACGGCTTGCCCAGCAGGAATTCCCACACGGATCCTTCCAGGAGCGATCCCGTGTTGCCCATGAAGGTGAACATTTGAACCTGCTGCGCCTGCGTGGGGTTCACCGTGGCGTAGAGGTTGCGCTTGACGTCCGTCTGGAAGCCATTGAAAGAGCCGCTGCGCGCGATGCCGAATGCATAGCTCACCTGGAGAGGCGTCGAGAAACCGCCTACGGAGGGAAGACGCACGACCTTGCCCGCGAACTGGCTCGCCCACGTCTGGTCGTATTCGTCGCGAATCATCCAGAAGTTAAGGCCGGCCTGTTGCAAGAGCTCGCGAACGGGATACGACACTCCGGCGGGAATGAGGTCGAGGCGCTTCTGCACCATCGCAGTCGTGACGCCGGCGCCATCGACGACGAACGCGGTGTGACTCCCAGCCACGACGCGATTCGCGGCGGAGGTGGCCGGGTAAATGCCGTGTGGATCGACAATGTCCGTCTTCCAGTATTGGATCGTCCCCATCGACACCGGGGAAAGCGCGGTCGCATTGACCACGGTTCCTTCAACCTGAACCTGAGGAACGACGTTGATCAGGTACGGGGACAGGGTCTCGGCGTTGTCGTGGCGAAGCTGGGCGATGAGGGTTTGGTCCGCCTGGGTTGCGGGCACGTAGTCGACGCCGATCGTGCCGAGTCCGATCGTGGCGAGCGGCGTCGAGTAAACGAGCGAGGGCGAGTCGGCCTGGTAATCCGTCTCGCTCGCGTAATACGTGAGCTTCAGCGTGTGGTGGAGCGAGGCGGGAAGCTCGGAATAGGTGTTCCCCTTCAAGACGACCGTATACGGCAGAGTCCCCGCGAGAATGGCCGGGTTCGATGCGACGATTGCCGCGTAGCCCCGGACATCGCGCATCGTCGCATTCGGAACGACCTGGTTCACGTAACTCACAGCCGAAGCGCGGTAGGCGTCGATCGCCGTGCCGAGTGCGGTCACGTCGAACCCCGTGATAGACCCGTTGGCGCCATGAGTCGCCGAAGCGTTCAGCTGGTTGGCGAGCCCTTGCGCGTCGAATGGTGCACCTTGCGTGAGGTTGATCGGCGCGTGAATGGAATACGTCTTGAAGCTCGCGTCCATCGGTACCCACGTCGAGGCCGCCCGGTTCACGGCCCCGCGCGAAGGCGTGAAATCGACATAAGCCTCGACCCACGTGTGCTCGAGCTGGACGGCGCTGACCTGGCCGCCCGTCACGACCGCGGTCGCTGGAATGCCGCCCTTCGTCATGAGGTCCACGACCAGGTTGGGCGCAATGTTTCCGCCCAACCAGTTTTGCGCGGTCGCGATGGGCATCTGGACTGTGCCATAGACGTAGCGGGCGGGAACGTTCGCGGCCCGAAGCGTTGCGATGAGGAGGCTCGCCGTATCGACCGCGTTGCCGCGCTGGTTGATGCGCGTGAGCTCTGAGCCCTGGATCGAGCCGTAGGTCGGCAGGAAGTCGATCGAGTTTCGCACCCAGTTGAAGATCGCGACCGGGTTGTTGTTCAGCGCCGCCGCCTGCGCCACGATCTTGGGCGTGAGCTGAACCTCGTCTTTCGCGGCGAGATCCGCGGGACCCGGCGGCGCGGGCGCGGCCTTCTCGAGCGCCTTGGTCGCCACGCCTTCCAGAGAAGCGCGAAGGTCCGTCTCGGTCATGAGTGGAGCCCGAGCCTTCCCGATGCGGCCTTCGCGAGCGATCGCATCGGTCTTCATCGGCACGAACGACTTGGCGCTCGGCATCGCGGCGACCAGCTTCGCGACGACTCCCAGCGCTTCCTTCTGGCCGTCGTAGTTCGCGATCCGCTGAGCGTATGTAAGCCGCGCAAACGCGTCCTCGAGGCTCTCCCGCCGCTCGCGAACCTGCATGCGCGCCTTCGCATGCCGCTCGAAGATCACCGCGGGCATGCGCTTCTCGCGAAGGTACTGCTCGTCGCGGTCGAACTGCTGCTCGAGGTCGATCGCGATCGCGGTGAGATCCCTGCCAGCCTGCAACACCTCAGCCGTGAGTCGCGTGACATCGACCGGCTCTCTCAGGAATGCTTCCGGTGTCCCCGACTTGATGAGACTCCCCTGCCCCTGCGCTTGGCGAGCGAGGTCAGAGAGCTTCTCCCAACGTTGCGCGTACGTCGGGCCGATCGCCTGCGTATCGCCAAGGGTGGCGGCGTAGGTGTATTGGATCTTCGGCGGTGCAATGGGCGGGCTCGCCGCGACGGCGGAGGGAAGTGAGGGAAGCAGCATCGCGACCGCGACGGTGAACGCGACCCCACGCTTGACAAGACTCTGCGACATCGAAGCCAATCCCCCCACGTGTTCTTTCTTCCTCGCCATGTCTAGCTCCGGCAGAGCGGAGTGGCCGGGCACACGGGCAGCGCCGACCACCACTTCCGCTCCACTTGCTGCAGCACGTAGTCGATCGTCCGTTCGAACGCTGCCACGCTCGCTCCCGTGATCTGGTCGAGCTGGTCATTAGCGTCGACGAGGCTTTGGATCGCGCCATCCCAATTGGCCGCGGTGATCTGTGATTGCGCCTGCTGCAGCTTCGCCACCGCGTTGTCGCGCGCGTGCGTGTCGTTCGATCCTGTGAGCGACAGCGCCTGCAGGTTGGAGATCACCTGCCCCAGCTGAGTGTCGAAGCCGAGCACCTGGATCGCGATCGGGTACGTCCCGACCGGCACGCTCGTCGAGCCGTACGTCTGGCTCACGGCGACCGAGATCGAGTAGGTCCCGGAGGTGTCCGCTGTCCGCACCGCCCAATCGAGGGTCTGCGTGGCGCCTGCGACGAGCGTCACGTGCCATGTCACGGTGGAGCCGCTGAGGATCGCGGGCGGCGCGCCGGCGGCGAGCGTGAAGCCCGCCGGCAACGTCGCCACGACGTCGAGCGTGACGGTCACGGCCTCCGCGTTCTTGAGCGTGATCGAGAGCGGCACGTAGGCACCGCCCGTGAAGGTGAGCGGCACAGCGGGTGTCGCCTGGTCGAGCGCCTGGCCGAGCATCGTACCGAGGAGCGCCGACGCCGCCTGCGCCTGCAGCGTGCCGGTGAGATCGAAGGCGAAGAGCAGCCCCTTGCCGTAGCCGTACACGTTGGTGGCGATCGCCGGGTCGCCGGTGTTGAAGACCGCCTCCCGCAGGCCCGTGGTGAGCTCGGCTCGTATCGGCCGCGATCCCGTCACCGTGAAGGAGCCGCTCGGCAGGAAGGCGCTCGCGAGCGTCACCGTGCTCAGTCCCGTGGGCTTGCCCTTGAAGTTGATGCCGACGACCTCATCCAGCGTGGCGTTGCGCTCGTCGTGCACGCCATCGATCACGACGCTCTCGCCGCGGAACCCGGCCTCGCGAATCTCCTCGACCAGCGGATCCAGGAGCTTCGTCGCGCCGCCGCTGATCCAGTAGGTGTTGTACGCACCGCTCCTGAACGCGACCTTGAAGGCGTCGGTCGTCGCGACGATCGTGTGCGACACGCCGAGCGTCGTGAGGTAGCCGTCGAGGAAGGTCTTGCGTTGGTCGGTGCACGGGGGATCCTCCACCGTCTCGTCCGCAGCGGTCTTGCACGAAACGAGCACCAGCACCCGCGCGTCCGCATCGAAGATCGGCGTCGTCGTCACGTCGGCGACGCTCTTCGTCGTGACCGCGAAGGGCACGGAGAGCTGCGATACGGTCAGCGTGGCGGTCGTCGTCGTCGAGAAGCTCGAGGACGAGGTCTGGCGCACGGTGACGGTGTCGTTCGCACTCACGTTGCCCGATGCGGAGGTATAGGCACCATTGTTCACGCTGTACGTGCCGCCGGAAATCGAGATCGACACCGACGTGTTGATGCCGGTGATCGTGACGGTGTTCGAGGTGCGCACCGAGTTGAGGGGCACGTTGGTCTGCGAGTTGAAGACGAACGTATCAGGCGTGGTGTCCGCGCCTTCCGTGGTGACGGCGAAGTTCGCGGTGAAGTCGCCGATCGTCAGCCTGGCGGTGGTCGTGGTGCTGAAAGCCGTGGACGAGGTGAGTTGCACGGTCACCGTGTTGCCGCTCGAGATTGTTCCCGCCGCACTCGTGTAGGCGCCGCCATTGACGCTGTACTGGCCGCCCACGATCGAGATCGGCACCGCGACATTGATGCCGGTGACCGTGACCGTGTTCGACGTCCGCACCGTGTTGACGGGCACTGCGTTCTGCGCCGTGAAGGCGAACGCATCGGGCGACCGGTCTTCGGCGGTCGTAGTGACGCTGAACGCCGCCGAGACGTTCGACACGGTGAGCGTCGCGGTGCTCGTCGTGCTGAGGGTCGCCGCCGAGGTCAGGCGTACCGCCACCATGTCGCCGTTGGCGATCGTTCCCGCTGTCGAGGTGAACGGCCCACCGTTGATGCTGTAAGCGGCCGAGGCCGGCCCGGCGATCGAGATCGGGACAGGGATATCGATGCCGGAGATCGTCACCGTGTTCGACGTGACGAGGGTCGAAAGCGCCACGCCCGTCTGCGCGGTGAACGAGAACGGATTCGGCGTCGTGCGCGGAGCCGCCGTGGTGACGCTGAAGGGCGCCGAGAACGACCCGACGGTGAGCACCGCGATCGTCGTCGTGTTGAACGTGTTGGCCGATGTCACCCGCACGATCACCTGGTCACCCGAATTCACGCTACCCGGGATCGCCGTCCAGCCGCCCGAATTGACGCGGTACTCGCCCACCGTAATCGAGATCGGCGCCGCGGCGTTGATGCCGGTGATCGTGACCGTGTTC
>WNFM01035118.1_pt2 | contig 14377 bp, 21 predicted proteins | sample 5400271 | NCBI WGS metagenome assembly WNFM01 (sample SAMN13153352, study PRJNA577476) | soil metagenome | isolation source: 60 cm saprolite on Douglas fir-dominated hillslope | place: USA:California | collected 2013-09-17 | reverse complement strand
TCTTTCAACTTCAGTTGGAGATCCGGGCATTGTTTTGCAATTTAATATTTCATCCATTGGTAATTTATTTGTGTTCCAATTATTATTGCCATGGATAATTAAAAACGTACCCTCACTGGTATCGTAAAACTCTCCAATTGTTTTATTTAATAAAAGTGTCATTTTTGAGAGCGCTCTTTGTTCTCTTGTAAGTGGATTTTCTAAGTGTAGGCTTAATGTCGCAGAGACAGCCCTATGATTACAATGAGAAAGCTTTAGTAAATTAGGATCGAGGACCATAGCTAGCTGTAACCCAAGCATCCATCCCTCATTCCAAGAATAATCTTTAATGGCAGGTGGAGAATATGGACTATTAGCGGCATTGAGAAACAAATTATAAAAAGATTTTACGGCTACTTTTGTTCTATCTTTGTAAGTTTCATTTTCAAAACTTCTCTCATTTATGAACATGGATAGATTATAGTTTATTTAAGCATATTGACAACTTTACTTTCTTGATGTTATTTTAGCTGAAGCATAATATGGGTAACGAAAGAGCTCCAATACTTAAAATTAAACGATTGTTTTCAGACGCAAAAATGCCGGTTTATGCTACAGATGGCTCAGCTGGTTTTGATTTATTTACTACTGAAAGTGGAATTCTAAATCCGGGAGCAGGGCAATTAATTTTTCCATTAGGTGTTAAAGCTGAAATACCAAAAAATTGGGCAGTTTTATTTGTAGGTAAAAGTGGATTAGCTAGTCAGAAAGGAGTAGCTGTATTAGGAGGATTAATTGATTCAGATTATAGGGGTGAATGGATGGCAATATTAATTAATAATGGCACAATGGGGCACTCTTTCAGTAAAGGTGATAAGGTTGTTCAAGGTGTTTTAATGTTCACTCCTCAAGCAAAAATTATGGAAGTGGATGAACTATCTGAAACTAAAAGAGGTAAGGGCGGATTTGGGAGTACAGGAAGGAAATAACTATGCCAAAAATTGTTTTAAACAAAGAAGAGATGGAAAAACTTGATTTAACTGAAGTGCAGTATCTACTTTTTCGTAAGTTTATGGATGAAACTCCAATAAAAGATTTACCTTCCGAATTAAAAGAATTTTATAAAGAGAAAACTGAAGGTTTACCAATTGGCTCTCAGTTAATAGATCATGATTGGACAATAGAAATATTTTCAGATTTTATTAGAGGAAGAGAATATGAGCGCTGAAAATGATCAACAACGAGAAGTAAATTTCCCAGTTAGTGAAACAAGACGGGCAATAAATCCTGGAGCTGAAAAATGGTTAGGAGTTAAAATTCCTGCTCTAGATCATGGATTCATTTATTTGGTTGATTACATGGGCAATGATCAATCGGTTGAACAGGCAGCTAGAGTATCATATGGCGCTGGCACCAGATCAATAAATGAAACGATAGGATTAATTAGATATCTTAGACGAAATCATCATACAACTCCTTTTGAGATGGCAGAGATGAAGTTTCATATGAAGCTTCCTTTAGTAATTGCCGCACAAATTGTTCGTCATAGAACTGCAAATATTAATCAGCTTTCTGCCAGATATTCAATTTTGGATAGTGAGTTTTACATTCCAGACCCAGAAGTTATAGGTGTCCAATCTTCCGCAAACCGCCAAGGAAGAGGTAAAGAAGTTGATATAGAAACTGCGCAAAAATTCCGTGAAGCATTAATCCATTTTACTACCAAAAGTTATCAAAATTATGAATTTTTCTTAAACGATGATGGAACAGGGAAGCCCGTCGACTCTGAACGCGAAATGATAGCAAGAGAATTGGCTCGTATGGGATTACCACAAGACATCTATACTCAGTGGTATTGGAAATGTGATTTACATAATATTTTTCATTTTCTTGGATTACGAATGGAATCTCATGCTCAATGGGAAGTTAGGCAATATGGAAACGCAATGGGGAAGATTGTTGCGGATAGTTTTCCAATTTCATGGGGTGCATTTAAAGATTACGAATTTGAAGCAACCTCAATTACTAAACCGGAACAAGATGTTTTAAAGTCACTCTTGGAGACTAAAGGGGTAAAATTTACTAAGGAGGAAATATTATCTTTGGCTGATTCTCAAGGACTGACAAACAAACGCGAAAGACAAGAATTATTAGATAAGTTTAGAGATTTAGGTTTTATAAAAGAATAGATGGCTGAAAGAGGCAAATTCATAATTATTGATGGAGCAAATGGGCTAGGAAAAACTACCCAAACTGAAATATTGGTTGCTAAATTAACTAAGGAAGGTATACCTGTGGCGCACCCTTTAAAGTATCCAGTTTATGCTCTTCCTCCGACTGGGCCGATTATAGATTCAGTACTAAGAAGAGGAGAAAAAATGTCTGCTTATAATCTTCAGAAACTTTTCGCTCAGAATAGAAGAGATTATGAACCTTATTTAAAAGAAACTTTATCCAAAGGTACATGGGTTGTTGCCGAGAATTATGTATTAGCTGGGGTTGTTTGGGGGGTAACAAAAGGAATTTACAAAGGTGACGTTGAAGAGCTGAACGCAGGCCTATTGGAGCCGCATATAAAAATTTTATTAGATGGTGCAAGATTTCCGACAGGGCGCGAGCGGGAACATATTTTTGAGAGTAGCGATACTGATTGGGGAATAGCAAGAGAAAACTTTTTATTTTTTGGACAAGAGTATGGTTATCATATAGTTCATGCCAATAAATCAAAAGAAATAGTTGCAGATCATATTTATGATGTGGTTTATAACGAAGCCAAGAAATAAATTCTCCAAACGTTAATTATGCTACAATTAGCCTTGAAATGGACAAAATTCAAGAGTTAATTAAAAAAGAAGAAAAGCGCCAGAGTGAGACTCTCATGATGATTCCTTCTGAGAATTATACTTATCCCGAGGTCAGAGAAGTTGTTGGTTCAGTTTTGATACATAAATATTCCGAGGGCTATCCCGGCAAAAGATATTATCAGGGTAATGAGTTTATTGATGAAATTGAAAATATTGCAATAACGGAGGCCAAGAATTTATTCAAAGTTCCTCATGCCAATGTTCAGCCGTATTCTGGTTCTCCTGCAAATTCAGCTGTTTACTTTGGACTTCTAAATCCGGGCGATACCATTATGGGCATGAACCTTGCTAGTGGAGGGCACTTGACTCATGGACATCCCAGGATAACTTTCTCTGGAAAATATTTTAATTCTATTCAATATGGAGTGGGGAAAGATGGATTTATTAATTACAAAAAGATCCAAAAACTTGCACTAGAAAATCAACCAAAATTAATTATTGCAGGATTAACTGCTTATCCAAGGATTCTAGATTGGAAAAAATTTTCTGAAATTGCTGATTTAGTTGGTGCCATTTTAATGGCTGATATATCTCACATTGCTGGCTTAGTTGTAGGCGGAGTTCATCCATCACCAAAAGATTATGTTCATGTAATTACAACTACAACTCACAAAACTTTAAGAGGGCCAAGAGGGGCAATAATAATGGTTACTGAAAAAGGATTAAAACATGATCCTGAAATGGCAAAGAAGATTGACCGCGCAGTTTTCCCAGGTCTTCAAGGGGGGCCTCACAATAATACGACTGCCGGAATTGCTATAGCCCTGAGCAAGGCCGAAGGGCAATCTTTTAAAAAATATACAGAGCAAATTATTAAGAATGCAAAAGTTTTATCTGACGAATTAATGAAATATGGATTTGATTTAGTAACTGGTGGCACTGACAATCATCTTTTATTAATAGATTTAAGAAATAAAAAAATTAGCGGGAAAGATGCAGCAGTTTTATTAGAGAGTGCTGGAATTGTTGTAAATTATAATGCTATTCCATTTGACCCGAATCCTCCTATGAATCCCTCTGGTATTAGGCTTGGTACTCCTGCCATAACGGCCCGTGGAATGAAGGAAAAAGAAATGAAACAAATTGCAGAATTTATTAATGATGTGATTACTAATCCCGATTTATCTACTAAAATTAATAAGGAGGTAAAAAGTTTATGCAAAAAGTTCCCACTATGATATTTGAAGGAAAAAAGTTTGCTGAAGAAAAAGAGGAAGAATTAAAGGAAAAGATTAAAAAACTTTCATCTAAACCTAAACTTGTCTCCATTCTTGTTGGCCAAGACGCTGCAAGCGTCTTATATACCAACCTAAAACAAAAAGTTGCCAAAAGAATTGGAATAGATTTTGAAATTATAAATCTAGCAGTATCTGTGACGGAGCTAGAGATTGTCGCAATTATCAAAAATTTAAATAAAGATAAAAACATTCATGGCATTATGGTGCAACTTCCACTTCCGACTAATTTAAAATTAAAGCAAAACCATATCTTAAATAGTATAGAGCCTAGTAAAGATGTTGATGGTTTAATTGAGAACTCGCCCTTCATGCCAGCAACAACGAAAGCGATTATCCGGATTTTAGGATTTGCCAAAGAAAAAATAAATATGGGAGAGGAGAAAGTTGTTGTTGTAGGAAGCAAAGGAATAGTGGGTAAATCAGTTGTAAAAGAGTTGAAAAATTTAAATTACCAAGTAATTGGGGTTGATATTGATACAAAAGATTTGAAAGAAAAAACGACTAAAGCAGATATTCTGATTAGTGCAACTGGAAAGGCAAATTTAATTAAAGAGAATATGGTCAAAGATGGAGTAGTAGTAATTGATGTTGGAAGTCCTGCGGGAGATGTTGATCTAAAAGCTCGAGAGAAAGCAAGCTTTGTAACTCCTGTCCCTGGAGGAGTTGGCCCAGTGACAATTATTTCTCTTCTTGAAAATTTGCTTGAGGGAGTTGGTGAATCTTTCTAAAATTATGTTAGTAGAAAATAAAATTAATTATAATGCTAATTTAGCAGTGTCTCTTGTTATTGGTATATCGGCAATGGGGATTGGGGTGGTATGTGCGATTGATGGCGTTAGAAATCATAATTTGACTGAATTTCTTCTTGGTGGAAGTGAAACTGCGAATGGTTTCTTTTGCATTACAGTGTGTAGTCAATTTTTCGATGAAGCCCAGAAACTTGAAAGTGAAGATAAATTAAAGTAAAATATCTGAAAATATGGCAGATTCTGAAAGATTCAAAATAGATTTAAGTGGTCCAGTTCAAATGTCAGCAGTTGATTGTATGAGATTTGATAAAGAAATTAAAAATGAAGGTGCACCCTCGGCTCAGGAAATGATGCGTTATATGCAAGAACAAATTGTTGGAAAAATAGTCTCTTTTGAAACATTAAAAGACCAGCTTAATGATTTAGGAAATATTCATCAAGAACGAATTTTACCACTATCAAACGGTATAGCTGTAGATAATTTATCTGACGTAAAAGAGCATGCTGCCTTTTTGATAGGTAAGGCTAAAAGCTATACAGCTACTCTGCAGATTGGTTTTTCGGGAAATTATGTTAAAATAGAGTATCAAAGTGCCGAAGATCGGTACCGTAGATAAATCACACATCTATCAGGATTTGCTCCTGATTTACTTCTGGTAGATGGCGGACTAAGGAGCAAGCAAAAATTACATGGCAAAGAAAACTGATATCGATTTAGACAAGCTTTTACAGGCAGGAGCCCACTTTGGCCACCATGCTAAAAGATGGAACCCAAGAATGGGTGAATATATTTATGGCTTGAAAGATGGAGTCCATGTTTTTGATTTGATTAAAACCAAAGAAAAATTAGAAGAGGCGATTAATGCCCTTAAAGACGCAAAAGCTAAAGGCAAAGTAATTCTATTTCTTGGAACTAAAAAACAGGTAAAAGATAAAATTAAGGAAGTTGCTATAGAAGTTGGTAGCCCATATATTGATGATAGATTTTTGGGTGGGACCTTCACTAATTTTGAGCAGATTTTAAAGTCTGTTAGGAAATTAATTGAAATGCAAACCAAGTTGGCAAATGGCGAGTACGGAGCATATACCAAAAAAGAGAAGCTTCTTATTGCCCGAGAAATTGAAAAGAAAGAGAAAATTTTTGGTGGAATTAAGAATCTTACAAAACGTCCAGACGTTATCTTTGTGGTTGATACGCACCGCGAAAAGGGAGCTGTAAAAGAGGCCATGACCATGGGAATTACAACTGTTGGAATAGTTGATACAAATGCTGATCCGAACCTTGTTAATTATCCAATTCCTATGAATGATGATGCCAGTAATGCTTTAAGTTATGTGCTGGATTTGATTAAAGACGCGTTGAAGTAATGAAAAAAATAACTGCTACTCAAATAAAAAAAGTAAAGGAAGTTACTGGAGCCGGAGTTATGAGAGTTAAGAAAGTTTTGGAAGAAGTGAAGGGTGATGAGAAAAAAGCGATTGAGATTTTAAGAAAAGAGGGATTTGAAAAAGCTGCCAAAAAAGGCGAGCGAACAACTGGAGAGGGAATAGTTGCATCTTACATACATCACTCCAAAAAAGTTGGAGTATTAGTGGAACTACTTTGTGAGACAGACTTTGTTGCAAGAAATGAATTATTCGAAGAACTTGGCAAAAATATTGCTCTTCAAATTGCTTCCATGAATCCAAAAGATAATAAAGAACTGGAGAGCCAAGATTTTATTAAAGATACTAGTAAAAAAATTGCTGATTTAGTCAAAGAAGTTATTGCCAAGACCGGCGAAAACATTAAAATAGGAAAGTTTGCTAGAATAGAACTACAAAAGTAAATGGACGAAACTTCAGTTCGTACTAAGATGCAAGGAACTTTAAATAGTTTGGTAACTGATATTGCAACTATTAGGACAGGTAGAGCTACTTCAGGACTTCTGGAGAACTTGGAAGTTTCAGTTTATGGGGGCGCTCAGAAACTTAGAATTTTAGAGCTTGCCAGTATTAATGTTCCTGATCCACAAACTCTTGTAATTGATCCATGGGACAAGTCCATTATCGGTGAAATTAAAAAGGGAATTGAAGCTGCTAACATTGGCATGAACCCGGGGGTTGATGGGGAGATAATTCGTATTTCCATGCCACCAATGACAACTGAAGACAGAGAAAAATATGTCAAACTTTTATCGCAGAAATTAGAAGGCGGGCGAGTCATGATTCGTAAAATCCGGGGGGACTCAATGCAGGAAATTAAAAGAAATTATGAAGATAAAACTATAACTGAGGACGTGCGCTTTGGGAAAGAAAAGAAAGTTCAAGAATTAACTGATGAGTTTGTAAAAAAGATTGAGGAAATGGGAGAAAAGAAAAAGAAAGAGTTACTTCAGATTTAACTTTCTGGTATTATTACATCATGTTAGGAACCATTGGGATTATAATCGTTGTTGTTCTTGCGTTTTCGCTTCTTATTTTAATTCATGAATTTGGGCACTTTATAGTGGCCAAGCTTTCCGGCGTTTGGGTTGAAGAATTTGGGTTAGGACTTCCGCCCAGGATTTTCGGTAAAAAAATTGGAGACACAATTTATTCCCTAAATTGGCTTCCTATTGGAGGATTTGTCAGGCTTCATGGAGAAACTTCAGAAGAAGGAGTAACAAAGCCAACTAAGGCATTCGTTAATAAATCCAAAAAAGCTAGAATTGCAATCTCCATTGCAGGAGTAATTATGAATTTTATTTTAGCAATTGTTTGTTTTGCGATAGTCTTTTCGATCATGGGAATTCCAACTGGGAAGGTTCTGGTGAAAGTAATTAATGTAGCTAATGACACTCCAGCGGCTACAGCTGGGTTTCTGAGTGGGGATGTTGTTAAGAAAGTGGGAACAAATGAAATAACCAATACTGAAGAATTTAAAAGTAAAATTGATGAATTTAGAGGTAAGAGAGTTGAAATAGATGTAATTAGAAATGAAAAGGAAACAGTCTTGACCGTTACTCCAAGAGTGAATCCTCCAGATGGCCAGGGACCATTGGGAGTAGAAATATCAGATATTCCACAGATTTATTTTCCACCGATTTGGCAGAGGCCATTTGTAGCTGCTTGGTATGGGACAAAACAAGCAGTAACTGCAACCAAAGCAGTTATTTTCGGGTTAGGTGAAGCTGCGAAAGATGCAAGCCATGGAAAAGTCCCAGAGCATTCAGCTGGAATTGTTGGAATTTTTGCAATCTTTGTTTATTTTGCAAAGACAGGGTTAATCGATGTAGTTAATTTAATTGGAGTAATTTCTCTAAACTTGGCTGTAATTAATCTTGTGCCGTTCCCACCCCTTGATGGCTCGCGTATTTTGTCAGTAATTATTGAGGGGATTTTTGGTAAAAAATTAGAGAGCAAAATTGAAGAAAAAATTAATCTAATCGGCTTTGCAATATTAATCGGTTTAGCGGCATTAATTAGTGTCCGAGAAATTGTGCAGCTAATTCACGCCGGTTCAATTACAACATTTGTTGAGTCAATTTTAAAGTAAATGTTACAGTCAAAATTATTCCCAAAAACACAAAAACAAGATCCAAAGGATGCAGAAAGTGTTAATCATAAACTTTTAGTTAGAGCAGGATTTATTGATCAATTAATGGCCGGATCGTGGACACTTCTTCCGCTGGGATTTAGAGTGGTAACTAAAATAAATAACATAATTCGTGAAGAAATGAACGCTATTGGTGGGCAAGAACTACTAATGCCTCTTCTTCACCCCAAAAATATTTGGAATGAAACTGGAAGGTGGGATACGGCCCGGGAAGTGATGTATCAATTCAAGGATGTTCGTGGTAAAGAGTACGCACTTTCTTTTACTCATGAAGAGATTGTGATGGATTTATTAAGAAAGCATATTAAAAGTTATTCTGAATTACCAGTCGCGATTTATCATTTTTCAACCAAGTTCAGAAATGAATTAAGGGCCAGGTCTGGAATTTTAAGGGGGCGAGAATTTATGATGAAGGATTTATATAGTGCTCATACAACTGAAGCAGATCTGATGGATTATTACGAAAAAGTAAAGCGCGCCTACAGTAAAATTTTCAAGAGGATTGGTTTTGATTTTAAGGTCACTGAAGCCTCGGGCGGAGTATTTACAGATAAACATACTCATGAGTTTCAAGTAATGACAGAAACTGGTGAGGATATAATTTTTTATTGTGATAAATGTGATTGGGGAGCCAACATTGAGGTTTTCGAAAAAGGAAAATTGGGGCAGGAATGCCCATCTTGCCATAAAGGAAAATTAAAAAAGTCGAAAGCAATCGAAGTTGGAAATATTTTTCCATTGGGGACATGGTACTCAGAGAAAATGGGATTTAATGTTACGGATAGTAAGGGAAATAAAAAACCAGTTTGGTTTGGGAGCTATGGAATTGGATGCACGCGAGCAATGGGAACATGGGTCGAAGTATCGCACGATGATAAAGGAATTATTTGGAATAAAGAGATTGCTCCATTTGATGCCCATTTACTGGAGTTACCAGGAGCAAAAGATGCAAAGAAAATTTATGATGAACTGAAAGAAAAGGGAATTGATATTCTTTGGGATGATAGAGAAATAGGAGCCGGGCAAAAATTTGCAGATAGTGATTTGATTGGAATTCCAGTGCGTTTAGTAGTTTCAGATAAGACAGGAGATAAGATTGAAGTGAAAAATAGAAATAGTGAGAAGAAAGAGTTGCTGACACTTCAAGAAGTTGTTAGAATATTAACAATATGAGCGATAATCCTCAGGGCTTGAAAAGTGAAATGAAACGTGTTCAAGCTGAAAATAAATTTAAGACTCCAAGAGAAGCCTCGGACAAAATACTTGGTGAAACAATTGAATCTTTTACCCCGCTTCACGCCAGAAAGACTCAGGAAATGAAAGCTGTTACAGAAAAGATGAAAAGAGCAACTCAAGAAATGGCAGCAGATAAATCGGCTGAGCTAGAAAAGAGAAATAAAGTAAATCGCTTAATAAGTTGGCTCAAAAAGCCTCGGGGAGTTCCAGGAGAAAATAAGAATAAGCCTCAGTAATTACGAAATATTTTTTGAGTTAAGAATTTTTTCTGCTTTTATTCCAAAGGCTACTACTTCGTCTAAAGTTAAACTTTCCCCTTCCCCTAATCTATCTCTCATTTTACAGAATGTTTCAAATTCTTCGTCTGTGATTGGGGAATTTTTAAAGAAAGTCTCAAAACTAATATGGAGATTCCTCATTAACATTCTTACTTCGTCCCGCCCGAAATCACTATATGCAACACTCATTCTTTCAAAAATATCGATGGATGAAATCTCTTTTCCCATTTATAAATTATACTTCGATTAGGTAAGGACAACGTAAGAAAATTATTTTGACTGGTTTTGAGTTATTGTGGAAAATCATTCCTGTAACTATAATATCGATACAGTGGAAGATTGTGTTTTTTGTAAAATTATTAAAAAGGAAATTCCCAGTAAGATTGCTGCTGAAATGGAGAATGTTTTGGCTTTTTATGACATTGACCCGTCAGCTGACACACATATTTTGATAGTTCCCAAAAGGCATATAGAGACATTTTTGGAAGTTAAAAAAGAAGACAAAGAGATTTTGAGTCAAATGTTAAGATTAGCTCAAGACTTGATAAAAGAAAATAAAATCGAAAATAAATATAAGTTAGTTGTGAATGGTGGGGAGTATCAATTTGTACCACATTTTCATTTACATTTATTAGGAGGAAACCTGAAGAAAAATCCTTAATATGCTAATTGACACTTTAAATCAAAAAATACAGGAAGCCATGAAATCTGGGAACGCAGTCAAGCTTTCGACTCTAAAACTTCTATTCTCTGAGCTGCATAATTATCAAATTGATCATCCGCAAATGACTGAGGAAGATGAACTTATGGTTATTAAAAAAGAAGCAAAAAAAAGAAAAGATGCAATTGAATCATACAAAAAAGCTGGTGCTAATGATCGTGCTATTCAGGAAGAGGCTGAGCTTAAAATATTAGAGGAATATTTACCAGAGCAAATGAGTGATGAGGAACTGAAAAAGATTGTTGATCAAGTATTTACTGAAGTAAACCCCGAAGGGATGAAAGACATGGGTAAAGTGATTGGATTAGTGATGGCAAAAGCAAAGGGAAATGCAGATGGAGGAAAGGCCGCAGCTTTTGTACAGCAAAAGCTAAGGTCCTGAGCGAAGTCGAAGGATATATTATGATTACAGTAAATATATATAAACAAGGAAACTTTCCAGTTAATTCTAAAAAAATAAAAGATGTTGTCATCAAAACACTTTCAGAGCAAGGAATAGTTTCTGATTGTGTTGTCGAAGTAGCTATTGTTAATGAATCAAAAATGGATGAACTAAATGAAAAATACTACAAAGACAAAGTTTATGAGCATCCTGTGTTTACTTTTACTGAAAGCGAAGGGGGCGAGGGAGATAGCTTTGTTTTTCCACCTGACGGGAAGCTTTACCTCGGGGAAATTGTTATTTCTTATCCTTATGTTTTAGAAGAAGCTCGCGAAAAAGGAAAATTAATTGACGATGTTGCAGTTAGTCTTGCCGAGCATGGGGCACTACACTTAGTCGGAATTCACCATGATTAGTTATGACATTATATTTAAAATACCGCCCGCAAATAATAGATGAACTGGATCTTACGCAAGTTCGAGATACTCTTAAAAAGATAATCGCGAGCGGGGAAATTCCACATGGGTTTTTGTTTTCAGGCCCAAAAGGGACTGGGAAAACATCGAGCGCTCGAATTTTAGCCAAAGTAATTAACTGCGAAAATCTGCCAGCTGGAGGTGAGCCTTGTAATAATTGTGAAGCTTGTTTATCAATTATAAAGGGCACAAATATTGACGTAATCGAGCTTGACGCAGCGAGTAACCGAGGAATTGATGATGTAAGGAGCTTAAAGGAAACTATTATGCTTGCCCCGTCCGCTTCAAAGAAAAAAGTTTATATTATTGACGAAGCTCACATGTTAACAACCGAAGCTGCCAATGCGCTTTTAAAAACACTAGAGGAGCCCCCGGCTCACGTTATTTTTATTTTGGCTACAACTAATCCTGAAAAACTTCCTGGAACTGTAAGATCAAGACTTGTTAATGTAGCTTTTCAGAAAGCAAGTCATGAAGAAATTAAAAGGCAGATTTCAAGAGTAGCAAAAGGGGAAAAATTAAAAATAGAAGAAACGGCGGTTATTGAAATTGCAAAAGCTGCAGATGGATCATTTCGAGATGCTGTAAAGATTCTAGAAAGCCTTTCATGGGAAAATAAAAATATAACAAAGGTTCAGGCATTGAAGTTTTTGGAGAGAAGTGGAAATAATAGCATTGATAACTTTTTTGAAACGCTTCAAAAAAAAGATGCAAAGCTAGCTATTGAACTCATTGAAAAGCTTACTCACGATGGCATTTCCATGAAACCATTTTTGGATGAAGTTATAGGAGCTCTTCATAAAAGTCTACTTGCGAAAGTCGGGATTTCTGAAGATAATTTAAAGAATTTTACAAAAGAAGAAGTACTAGATTTAATTGAAATTTTTACAAGGGCGAAGGGAGACTTATCAGTTTCACCAATACCCGAATTGCCAGTTGAGATTGCAATTATAAAGTGGAGTGGAGAACAACCAAAACAAAGTTTAGATACCCAAGCAGTTAAAAAAAAAGAAATAATTAAAACTGAAGTAGTTAGTGAGGAGCTATGGAAGAAATTATTAGATACCGTTCGGAATAAAAATACTTCAATAGAAGCGTTACTTAGGTCAGCGCGCCCATTGGGGATGGATAAAGGAACTTTAGTGATCGGAGTTTATTACCAATTTCATAAAGAGCGCCTGGAAGCGCCATTAAATAGACGAATAATTGAGGAAGTTGTGTGTAATATAACGGGGCAAGAGAATTTGAAAGTAAGTTATGAGTTAACTGAAAAAGAGAGAAAACAAGTTGATACAAATATTAAAGAGCAAACATTGACCGTTACCAAGGAGCCAGATATAATTGACGCAGCCAAAGAAATTTTTGGTTAAATATATGGCATTTGATAAATTAAAACAACTAAACGAACTTCGAAAAATGCGTGGCGAAGCCATGGAGATGCAGAAGAAATTAAAGACTGTCTTTGAGAGCTTGGAAAAAGGAAAATATAGAGTCAAGGTAACGGGTGATCAGCGCATTGATTTTCTTTCAATTGATGGGGAGTCGCAACCCGAGCTAGTTAAAGTAATTAATGAGGCCCTAGAAAAAGTTCAAAAAACTGCTGCCAAAAAAATGCTTGAAGAAGGTGGATTATCAGGACTTCTCAAAGGCTTCTAAATACACTACTATTAGGTTGTGGAAGAATCAGGACCTAGAAAATTTTTAAGGCTTTTTACAATCTTTTTTATAGTTCTTGCAATTCCGGTGAGTCTTTACCTTGTTGGCCGGGCTACTGGATTTTTTGGCCGGGCTGGTGGAGTACCAGCTAATTTACTAATTGATGCTGGAACATCTTTTTCTGACTCCAACTTTGTCTGGCAAAATCTTGCGCAAGGTGGGGAGGAAAAAGGTCGTATGCTTGCATCAGTTGTTGATAAAACAAAAGCACTTCGTCCTAATTATATTCGCATCGATCACATTTATGATTTATTTGATGTAGTTGGGAAAAGTGGTGGCCAAATTACCTTTAACTGGTCAGGCCTTGATGCAACTGTTAACGATATTTTGGCAACTGGGGCCAGACCATTTTTATCTCTTTCATATATGCCCCCGGCAATTTCTTCAACTGGAAACACAACTGATAATCCAAGTAATTGGAGTGATTGGGAATTGGTAGTTCAAAGAACGATCGAGCATTACAGCGGGCGAGCTGGCTTAAATTTGCAAGGAGTTTATTATGAAGTTTGGAACGAGCCAGATTTGTTTGGAGGATTCAAAACTTATGGAAATAAAAACTATTTTGATTTGTATGCCCACTCAGTAGCGGGAGCCAATCGGGCAGGTAACGTTAACCCATTTAGAATTGGAGGCCCAGCGACAACTGCGTTATATGAAACTTGGGCGAGTGGATTTGCCAAGTTTGTTTTGCAAAATAATTTAAGATTAGATTTTTATTCATGGCACCGCTACAGTAAAACAATTGATAACTTTGAAAATAATGCAGATAATGCCAGGCGCTGGCTACTAGAAGCTGGACTTCCGGCAAACCTTGAATTAGTTATTTCTGAATTAGGCCCAAATAGTGATGTTGATAAGGTATACGATACAGGTTTTGCTGCAATTCATACAATTGCTAGCTCCGCCGTTTTGGAAGATAAAATACAAAAAGTATTTAACTTTGAAATTAAAGATGGAGTGGGCCCAACGCAATATTGGGGAAGGTGGGGAATATTTACAAATGATAAGTTTGGTGCTCCGATTGCCAAGCCACGATATTCTGCATTTACTTTCCTAAATCAAATGATTGGAAATCGTGTCAACGTTGCAGGACAAGGCTCTTGGGTCAAAGCTTTTGCGAAGACGGACGGTAAGACAATTCGTACATTGGTTGTTAATTAT
>WNFM01075912.1_pt1 | contig 14381 bp, 16 predicted proteins | sample 5400271 | NCBI WGS metagenome assembly WNFM01 (sample SAMN13153352, study PRJNA577476) | soil metagenome | isolation source: 60 cm saprolite on Douglas fir-dominated hillslope | place: USA:California | collected 2013-09-17 | reverse complement strand
TGTGACGGCCAAATCGACAAGCCGATCGAAAAAACTCTGGAAATCGGCGCTCGCCAACTCGTCATTCGCGGCGATCTCGTCACGCCCGCTATGATCTCCGAAGCCAAACGCCACGACTTGCAGGTCATCTGCTGGACGGTAAATCATCCCGCTCACTTGCGCCTGCTCGCTTCCGCTGGCGTCGCCGGCATCATGAGCGACTACCCGGACCGCCTTAACGCGGTCCAACCGAAACCCTAGGTAATTTGTATAGTGAGTGGCGCTCTCAATAATTCCGTTGCCATTGATTACCCTGTATGCCATATTCTTGGAACTCTCCCGCGGTTCTCCATTTCTGGCTAAACCTTTTACAGAAAGGTAGCGCTATGCGATTCGGCTTTCGCCCACGACCTTTTTTGTTTTTCCTCACCGCCATGCTTGCCGTTTTGCAGTTTGCGGCCCCGGCGCGCTCCTCGGCGCAATCTGCGACCGCCGTCGATGTGCCTGAAGTCGCTGAGAAGGCGAAACTTGACCAACGAATCTCCGGCTTGATGGCAAGCCTGAACGCGCTGCCCGATGAATCGGCAACCAATGCGCTCGAGCCCGATACGCAAACGATCGTTAGAGCGCAGAAGGCTGAGCTTTCCGTCAGCATTAATCGACTCACGGCCCTAAGTCACAAGCTGCAGGCTGTCATCGAGATCTCCTCTCTCTTGCCGAAGCTTAGCGGTGGCACTGCGACCTCGGCGAGCATTAAGCTCGCTGACCTCCGCGTGGAACTCGCGACGATACGTGCCGGTGGATCCCTCGCGAATTCCTCCGCGAATAGCGCGACGCCTGCGACGGGAAACGCAACTCCGTCGTCCAACGCCAATCCGCCTGAACCGCCTAAAAAGGATGAAGCACCGCCGAAGTCCCCGGCAAAAGCTGGCGGGTCGCTCGCTGGCTATATCCTCGATGATGCCACTGGCGCCCCTCTTGCCAATGCTGCGGTCATCGCAAAATGCGGCACCAATGGCGACGCTGAATACACCACCAAAACGGACGAAACGGGCTTTTATCACTTCAACGCAATTCTTGAGTCCACCTGTTTGGTTCGCGCCGCCAAGTTTCTTAGCGAGCCGGAAGTGGAATTGGGTAAACAAATCCTTGACCGAAATCTTGAAGAAAAGACGACGAAATCCAAGGCAAAGAGAGGCAAAGGCAAAGCTGCGGCAACGTCGGAAAACACGGATTCTACCGACCGCCTGACATCCCAATCGTCCAACGCGGCAATCGTCGCGGCAGTGGGCGCGGCGGACAAGACGGATGGCCCCCCGCTTGCTCTGCGTGCCTTTCAAGAACGTACTATCAAGAACCTCACGCCAGCTACCGGTGGCTCTCCAACTTTGGTGCAAGACTTACGTCTAACCGAACGCAAAGCCAGCATTGGCGAATTTGCACGCACCATCGTCGGTTTTGAGCAGAGCGGTGCGAGCTCTGCTCCCAGTGTCCAGAAATACTTCAGCGATTTTTGGGTCAGCATCCCCATTCCGACTCCCCGCCGCCATAATAATTTCAAACTGCGGGTCGAGGACTTTAATTTTGGTCCCCCGTTGCGGATATGGGGTGATTTCCGAATCACCAGCACGCCTCAGCAAGTTTCCAGTTCCGTGGGGGAATTTGCCGTAAGTTTTGCCGACCAGATCGGCGCCGTGAAGGTGAACGAGATCGCTCAGGCTACCGAGTTCATGATTGGCGGCGAGTACCGTGTCGCCCACTGGGGCCTGGCCAAGAGCCGTTTCCTGAGTTTTGACCAAAGTACGCGCGAACGCTTCGCTCTCTATGCCACCAGCGGATTCGGCCGCATCACTCCGCTAAATCCCCGGGACTCGCTCCAAGTCTTCAAAAATCCGACACCGGGCACCGAGCTCGACTTCGACGCGGAAATTGCCAAGCTGAACCTCACGAGTCAGGTTGCCGGGAAGCAATTCCTTGCGTTCGTGTCCGACGACCGCTACAAATTTTACAAGGAGTATTACACCGGCTTTCGGCTCAAGACCTTTTATTACGATCGGGATACAGACGAGCCTCTAAGGCGATTTCCCGCCTCGCTCGAAGCCGTCTTTGGCCAGAATGAAACGGTCACCGGCGGGCGCCTGCACAAGGTTGTCGCGAGGCTAGAGGGATTCTATCCACTGCCTTATGATTCCGTACATTATCTCTATCTGTTCGGCACTGCCGACCTTATTATCGGCGGACAAAAAGGCGGCCGCGCCATTCTTCTCAACCCGGGTACGGATGCTCCACCGATACCGGACCCCAGCGTGTTCATTATTCATGCTCCCCAGCTCGATCGGGACCACTACCGGCTCGGAGTCGGGATCGACTTCATGCAATTGGTCGATGCAATCAAGAACAAGAATAAGGACAAGCCGGCTACGGAACCTACGCCGAAGAATTGAGCGGCCCCAATTTTGCGAAGAGTTCCGCGAGCTGCCTGACGCTTAATTCTTCTGCACGCGCTTCCGGTGTGAGCCCAAACGCTACGAGAATGCCTCGCATTGCGTCAGGCTCGGATATGGCGCGCAAATTGTTCACAAGCGTCTTTCGCTTTTGGGCGAAACAAGCCTTAACAAATTCCAGAAATTTTTCCTTGTCAGTCTTGGGCAGCGCGGTCCTGTCTCCCGGCAAGCGCATGCTCGCCAGCGCTGAGCCGACTTCGGGTGGCGGACGAAACGCCTCTGGCGGAATTTCCGCGGCAATCAGTGGCCACGAAAAATATTGCGTCAGTACGGAGAGATATCCGTAATCTCGCGTCCCCGGTTTTGCGATCAGGCGAAGCGCAACCTCCATCTGTATCACGATGTGAATCTCGTCGATCAGATCGGCAAATTCAAAAAGATGATGAAGGATCGGCGACGTGATGTAGTACGGCAGGTTGCCGTATATTTTGATGCGGCGCCCCGCTGCAAGCGCGCGAAGATCGGTTTTCAGCACGTCGCCATGGTGCACGCCAAGATTTGGAAAATGCGCAGCCATCGACTGCAGTCGTTTTGCAAGCGGAGAATCCAGTTCCACCGTGATAACCGGCCGCCCGCTCGACGCAAGATGCTCCGTCATTTCTCCGTGGCCGCCGCCAATCTCAATCCAGCAAAATTCTTTCGGTTCAGCTCCCACGGAAAAATTGGAAGTATTTCTGGAAACGCCGATTTCGCGTGCAATCTGCTCGCGCCAATTTTCATCGCTCAAAAAGTGTTGCCCAAGTCTTTGTCGCGCCATGCGAAGGGAAGTGTATCAGGAAGCTGCGTTGGTCTTTGCGCGCAACGGCAGCGAAAAACGCGCCGCAATCTTTTGTGCGTTCTCCAGCGGAGACGTGTGCGAGCTGTCCAGCGTAAGCCTCGGCGGAGGCAGTTTCGGTGACTCGAAAACGCCGTCGGTCTGCAGCTTGCGGAATAGCTCCAGCGAAACAAGTTTCTTGTGATTCCGCCGCTCCGGCGTATCCATTCGCCGTTCCATCTCCGCCGGGTCACAAACGACTTCTACAAAAAGCACTTCGCCGCCCTCGGGGGTCACTACCTCAATCGTCTTTTGAATAAAATCCCGTCGAACGGAGTTTTCCGGATTGAACGTAAAGATAATAGCCGGCAAAGCCGCGGCCGCTTCTTCAAACACAGAAAGCCAAATCCTTTCGCGGAGTTCGACAAACGGCGCGCTGCCAAATTCGAAAACCGGAAGCAGCAAATCCACCGTCAAATGATTATGAAAAAGTTTGACGTCCGTTAGCTCCGAAAGCTCCCGCGCAATCGTGAGCTTGCCCGTTCCCGGCAAGCCATAAAGAAAAATTAATTTCATTCCGCTCCGCCAATCAATTTCTTCGCGCAAGTATACGCGAGCCGCGCCGCTGTTTTGGCGGATTTGGCGCCGCGCCACTCTTTCCTCGCTTGACGCGCTGTATCCGCTCCTATAGCGTAATCCGAGCTCAATTATCGTATGCGAATCCTGTTCGTGGCATCCGAAGGCCTGCCGTTTTCCAAAACGGGCGGCCTCGCCGACGTAGTCGAAGCGCTGCCCAAAGCTCTGGTCTCACGTGGGCACGAGGTCGCCGTAGTTCTTCCCCGTTACCGCGGCACGAAAACCACCGCCATGGTGATGCCAAGCCTTACAATTCCTCTCGGCTCTCGCCTGCGATTTCCCGCCGTTGCCGACGGCACTCTTCTCAACGGCGTTCACTATTTCTTTGTCGACGATCCTGCCTACTTCGATCGCGACGGCATCTACGGCACAGCCACGGGCGATTTCTGGGACAATGCCGAACGCTTCAGTGAATTTTCCCGGGCCGCCATTGAAATCGCTAAACACATCTGGCTCGCCGACGTGATACATTGCCACGATTGGCAAACCGCGCTCGTTCCCCTTCTCCTCCGTACGTCTTATAGCGACGATCCTGTAATGAAAGACGTTCCGGTCGTCTTCACTATTCACAATATGGGCTATCAAGGCCAATTCAGTCGCGATGTGATGGATCGCGCCGGAATTCCGGCCGCCACCTTCATTCCTGGCGGAGTTGAATTCTATGGCGACGTAAATTTTCTCAAAGGCGGCATCGTCTATTCCGATTACGTCACCACGGTCAGCCACCGTTATGCGCAAGAGATTCAAACTCCCGAATTTGGCTTCGGTCTCCACGGTGTAGCGCGAACCCGCGGCGACCGCCTCGTCGGCATCTTAAACGGTGTGGACTACAGCGCATGGAATCCTGCCAAAGATATGTTTCTCCCCGCGAAATATTCGCCGAAAGATTTGTCCGGCAAACTCACCTGCAAACATGACCTTCTCCAATCGTTTGGCTTGCAGGATGTTCCCGGCCGTCCACTCGTCGGAATTGTGTCCCGCTTCGCAGACCAAAAGGGCTTCGACCTCATCGCCGAAGTCGCTCCGGAAATCATGCGCGAGGATATGGCACTGATCGTCCTCGGCACCGGCGACAAAAAGTACGAAGAACTTTTCCGCACGCTCGCCCTCGCCTATCCCGATCGCGTCGGCGTCAGAATTGCCTATGACAACGCCGCCGCCCACAAAATCGAAGCCGGCTCCGACATCTTTCTCATGCCTTCTCGCTACGAGCCGTGCGGCTTGAACCAGATTTATAGCTTGAAATATGGTACGGTGCCGATAGTTCGCGCTACCGGCGGTTTGGACGATACAATTGAACTGTTCGACTTGGAGCACGGCACCGGCACAGGCTTCAAGTTCTGGGACTATACCGGCGGCGCGCTGCTTTACACCATTCGCCAGGCGCTTCACCACTTTGCCGACGAGCGCATCTGGAAGCGCATCCAATTGAACGGCATGGACAAAGACTTTTCGTGGAAGACGCCCGCCGCGCAGTACGCGAAGCTTTACGAAGCCGCGCGGGCGGCAAGGGGACTGGGGCAACCGGCGCGTAACCAAATGCCTGTTGCAACATCTAATTAGGCTGACAAAGGAGACAGGCGGCCGGCGCATTCGCTGTGCCGCTGATGCAAAAGAACATGGCGGAAAACATCCTGGCAGCAACCGATGGAAATTTTGAAAACGAAGTGCTTTCGGCGAGCAAAACGCAGCCCGTACTCGTCGATTTTTGGGCGGAATGGTGCCGCCCGTGTCACATGCTCGCCCCCACCGTAGCGGAAATCGCGAACGACTACGCGGGAAAAATCAAAGTCATGAAACTCAACGTGGACGAAGCCATGAACTCTGCGAGCCGCTACAACATCCGAGGCATCCCCACGATTCTCGTATTCAAGGACGGCCAGGTCGTCGAACAAATCGTCGGAGCCGTCGCCAAGGACCAGATCACCAAAGCAGTCGATCGACACGTCGGCTAACCAAGGTCTTCAGCAATTTGCGAGCGCGCACTGTTACTGCGGTGCGCGCTTTTTTTTGGTGCAACCGGTTTGGCAGTTCCTGAAGCTTCGTTTTACACTCTTCCGATGGAACTTCGTGGTCGTATGGCACCAGTTGACTTTCGCGTCGGCCTTTTCACGGTTTGCATCTTGTCGGCGGCGCTCCCCGCGGGGCAAGCGCAGAGCCCTGCCAAGATTGCGAAGTTGGAGATCACGGGAAACAAACTCTATTCGGCACAGCAAATTGTGTCCTCCAGCGGTTTGGCTGTTGGCCAGCAATTTAGCCGCAATGCTTTGAACGACGCCGTCAATCGACTCGGCGATACTGGAGCGTTCGAATTTGCCCGCTATAATTTTCACTCCGATGGTGGCAACGTTGTTGTTGAGCTGGTCGTGAAGGAAGCCGCAAGTTTCCACAAATGCGCCTTCGAGAATTTTGTTTGGTTTTCTGATAAAGACCTGCAAGAGCTATTGCACAGGAGCTTGCCTCTCTACAATGGATCGGTGCCGGAATCGGGGAACTTGGCAGATGCCATTTCCGCCGAGCTTGAAAGGATTCTGAAGTCTAAGGGAATCACCGCGGCAGTTACCCACACCCCCTTCGGCGCACTAGGCAACAAGAATTGGGTTTACGTCTACAGTGCGGAAGGCGTCTACGAAAATGTTGTTGCCGTCAATTTCGACGGAGCAACCACCGTCGATTTAGCCGCGCTTCAGAAAGAGGCCGCGCCGCTTCTGAAGCGGAATTTTGCGTCAACGGAGTTTCGTCTTTTCAGCGACAGTTCATTCATTCCTTTTTATCGCGAACGCGGCTACCTGCAGGTCAAGCTTGGCGATCCCATCGCTAAACCCGCGACCGCCGATGATTGTAAGACCGGTTGTGATGTCGCCGTTACGTTTCCGGTCACCGAAGGTTTCATTTACAAATGGAATCCAGCTGCGTGGAGCGGTGACTTGATCGTCTCAGCGCAAGACTTGGAAAAACTTCTTGGCATGAAGCCGGGCGAAATCGCCAATGCGAAAAAGATTGAATCAGGTTTCGACCAGCTCCGCAAGGACTACTGGGGCCAAGGCTACATGGAAATGCGTCCCCGCCTTACTCCTGCATTTGACGACGCCGCGAAAGCCGTCACCTACTCGATAAATATCACTCAAGGTGCGCAGTATCACATGGGCAGCTTTGAAATTACTGGCTTTCCTCCCGATCTGATCGCTCGCCTTCAGAAAGCCTGGCACGTCAAGCCGGGTGACGTTTACGACGGCAACTATCTCGAAGAATTCTTGCGGCGCGACCTTAAGAACGCTATCAATGACGGGCACATTAGAATTCGAAAAATTGATACTGGATCAAAGCTGAACAAAGAAGCTGCGACCGTTGATGTCTCCATTCGCGCGAGCTGAACGCCCTATGGTTCCTATTCCTTCCGATTTCGGACTAATTCGCTGTAATTGGGCGCAAAAAGAAATCAACATTCCCTATCACGATGAGGAATGGGGCGTCCCTGCTCACAACGATCGTGTGCTCTTCGAGTTTGTTGTCTTGGAAGGCGCGCAAGCCGGTTTGAGTTGGGACACCATCTTGCTCAAGCGCGCACGTTACCGCGAAGTGCTCGACAATTTCGACGCGCAAAAAGTCGCGCGCTACGACGCGAAAAAAGTCCGCGCACTACTCGCCGATCCCGGCATCATCCGCAACCGCTTGAAAATCGCATCCACGATTTCCAACGCTCAGGCTTTTCTGAAAGTGCAGCAAGAATTCGGCAGCTTCGATTCCTATCTCTGGCAATTCGTCAGTGGAAAGCCCATTCAGAACGCTTGGAAACTCCACAAACAAGTTCCCGCTAAAACAAAAGAGTCCGACGCCATGAGCGAGGATCTACAAAAACGCGGCTTCCGTTTTGTCGGCTCCACCATCTGCTACGCCTTCATGCAAGCCACCGGCATGGTCAACGACCACCTCGTCACCTGCTTTCGCTATGCAGAAGTGAACAAAAAGTTTCACTAGACTTCAACCCAGGGAGCACGTATGGCAAAAAAGGCGACACCACAGGACGCGCAAGTCATCATGAAGCTCTACGATTTGCGTCGCGAGCCCGAACTCCGCAAGGCGCGCGACTGGTGGCTCACCAAATTCTGGCCGGACACTGCCGACGACTTCATGAAGATCGCCGGTGAACTCGGCTCGCAGGAAAACAACTGGCTCCGGCAAGTTGGTGGGTATTGGGGAATGGCTGCCGCTTTGGTGTCGGGTGGCGCCGTAAGCCGCGACCTTTTCCTTCAGCCCGCAATCAGCGGCGAAATGTTCTTTATGTTCGCGAAGGTACGATCGTTGCTGCCTGACCTGCGCGAAAAACTCGGCGACCCGCAAGTATTTCGTGGAATCGAAGAAGTCATCATGAGTACAAAATGGAGTCGCGAGCGTATCAAGCTCATCGAAAAGCGCGTTGCAGCTGCAAAAGCCCGCGCACAATCGTTGAAATCGTCGTAAATACCGGCTCGCCGCCGCCGAATCATTGCACTGGAAATATCTCCACGTCAATCACGTGGTATGGCTTTTCTCCCGCGCTTCCAACGCGGTGTGTGTACGGCTGCCCCACAGCCTTGTGGAATCCAACTCTGCCCGGCACAACGTCTCCCGGCGCACTCCACTCGCCAGGCCCTTTATCGCTCCAGAGCTGCGATTTTGTTTTGTCTCCGCTTAGCTCAATACTCACGTTGTCGTTGCTGTGTGTATGAAACAGAGCCGGTTCGCCGACCGGAAAGAAAACATCCAGCACCCGCACATACTGATTTTGAAACGCTACGCGATGATGCGGCTCTTTTTCCACTGCAACCGGCTCTTTCAGCGATGCGGGATCGATGCTGCGCGCTTTCACCAGAACTGCGGGAATGTTTGCCTTTTTGATCTCAACTTCTATAGTTTCCACCGGATCGCCTGTCAGATTCTCGGCCGAGTGCGTTACGGTGTCTCCCCAATAGAGTTCGCCGGGACGCCGCTGCGTTTCCTGAGTCGTTCCGTCGGAAGTCGTCACGCGCAGGTGGCTGCCCGTCAGCGCAATCACGGCGCGCCCCGTATGGCTGTGCATGGGAGACGTCGCCCGTGGCAAATAGTGCACGCGCAAGACGCGAATCTGGTCATTCTCAAATTCGACTTTGACGGTGTATCCCTCTGCCGCAGCCGGTTCCTGTATCGGCGCCGGCAGGATTCCCAGCATCGTCGCCAACAGCGCAATCTTTATTCCGCTCATTGCCTTCCTCGCGCGTTGCAGCATATCCACCAGCGCAGGATGTTGCAACGTTCTCGCAGTGTTCGCGTCCTCGGTAGCGTAACCACTCTTGTTTACCCTGTAAGGGGCTGCGCGCGGTGTAAGCTCCATCAAAAACAAAGTCCACACACGCAGGAATGGCGAAAATTACCAGTTCCCGCACGCTTGCGTTGCACGCACTGCCAGCGTACGATTTCTTACTGTCCGCCTTTTGTTTTCCTCTACAATTTTTCCCCCTTCCCCAGCGTGAAGGGAACGGTGTGACAAAGACGGGTTCCATGGTTTGTACTTACAACCCTGGTCCAAAAAGGGGACCTTGAATGAAATCGGTCGTCGTAGTGGGCGCACAGTGGGGCGACGAAGGCAAAGGCAAAGTCGTCGATTATCTCGCCGGGTCGTTCGATTACATCGCGCGCGTAGCCGGCGGCCACAACGCCGGCCACACCGTCATCATCGGCAAGGAAAAGCACGTCCTCCAATTGATTCCGTGCGGAATCTTGCGCCCGAAACAGCACGCCGTCATCGGTGCGGGCGTTGTCGTCGATCCCGGCGCACTCGTCGCCGAAATCGAAACGCTGGCCAAAGCCGGCATCGACGTGAAAGATCGCCTTCACATCAGCAATCGCGCTCACCTCATTTTTCCGTATCACCGTGAACTCGACAAGGCCGCGGAAGGCGCGCGCGGCGCAACCAAGATCGGCACAACTTCCCGTGGCATCGGTCCCGCTTACGAAGACAAAATGGCGCGCCGCGGCCTGCGTATGTGCGATCTGCTCGACCCCGCGCTCTTCCGCGAAAAAGCCGCCCGCGTCGTCGCCGAAAAAAATCGCCTCGCAAAAGGCGCGTACGGCGCGGACATCGATTTCTCGCACGAAGTCGAGGAAACTCTCAAACAAGGCGAAAAAATCCGCGCCTACATTTGCGACGCTGCCGAACTCGTCAATCACGCGCTAGATTCCGGCCAGTCCGTCCTTTTTGAAGGCGCACAGGGCACGATGCTCGACATCGACCACGGCACTTATCCTTACGTCACTAGTTCCAGCGCGATTTCCGGCGGTGCAACCACCGGCGTCGGCATTCCTCCCACAAAAATCAAACACGTCCTCGGAATTTCGAAAGCGTATACGACGCGTGTCGGCGGCGGGCCTTTTCCAACCGAAATGCCCGATCTCGATGCGCAAGCCATTCGCGAACGCGGCAAGGAGTTCGGCGCCGTCACGGGACGCCCTCGCCGCTGCGGCTGGCTCGACCTCGCCGTCCTGCGCTACGCAAAAATGATCAACGGCATCGATTCGCTCGTCGTCACCAAGCTCGACGTCTTCGATACGCAGCGCGAAATTCAAGTCTGCACCGGCTACAAATACAAGGGCACGCCTATCAACGAAATGCCCGCGCTCGCCGAGGAATACGAAAAAGTGACGCCCATCTATAAATCCTTGCCCGGCTGGGAACAAGAAACCTATGGCGTTAAGGACGCGGGAAAACTCCCCAAAGCCGCGCTCGATTACATGCGCTTCATCGCCGATTTTCTCCAGGTCGAAATCGGCATGATCTCCACCGGCCCCGAGCGCGACGCCACCATCGTCCCCGAAGGCACGCTCCTCTCCCGCTGGCTATGACTTGGCTGTTGTAGGGCCCGCTTTCTGAAGCGGGCCGCTTCAGCCGTGTCACCAACGTCGAATTCGTGCAATCGGTAGGGGCACGATATATCGTGCCCTCTTTGCGAGGCGACCAATCGTATTTCAGAACTCGATCTGCTCGGCCTGTTGCAACGTTGGCAGGTTAGAATAAAACGCCGATGCTGACCTTCGACCAAGCCCGAAAAAAAATTGATCAAGAACTCTCGCGACTCGTCGCGTCTTCGCCTCGCCCAAAAGAATCCGTCGCACTCAACGGTTCTCTAGGCCGCATCCTCGCCCAGGAGGTCCGCGCCGATCGCCTTTACCCACCTTTCGACCGCTCCATCCGAGACGGTTTCGCCGTTCGCGCCGCAGAGATCGCGCCCGGCGCCAAACTCCGCTGCATCGGCGAACTTAAAGCCGGCGACACTCCCAAAATTTCCGTCACGCCCGGAACCTGCATACAAATCATGACCGGCGCTGCCGTCCCGCAAGGCGCAGACGCCGTCGTGATGGTCGAACACACCTCCGCAGAAGGCGAAACGATCGTCTTCAGCCGAACCATTGAACGCGGTCAGCACATCGTCCCCCGCGGCAGGGAAGCGGCTGAATCCCAAGTGTTGGTCGCTCGCGGCGCGCGAATCGGCTTTGCCGAAATTGCCGTGGCGGCGCAAGTCGGCGAAATCGAGCTACACGTTTATCGCAAACCGCGCGTCGCCATCCTTTCCACCGGCGACGAAGTTGTTCCCGCCGAAACCAAACCCGGCGACTTCCAAATCCGCAACAGCAACGCCTATTCACTCGCTGCCCAAGTCGCGCTCCACGGCGGCGAACCGATCGTCCTCACGAACGCAAAGGACACCGAGCAAGACCTCCGCGAGAAAATCGAGCAAGGCCTTAAGCAAGACATGCTCGTCCTCTCCGGCGGCGTTTCCGCAGGAAAGTACGACCTCGTCGAAAAAGTTCTCCGTGATTTAGGCGCCGACTTTCACTTCGACGCGGTCGCCATCCGCCCGGGCAAACCAACGGTCTTTGCCGTCTGCCAGAACAAACCCGTCTTTGGCCTCCCCGGAAATCCCATTTCCGCGATGGTCACGTTTGAACTCTTTGCGTCCCTCGCCCTCGAACTTCTTTGCGGGGCCGAAGCAAAACCACTCGCCTTCCTCGAGGCGCATCTCGCCGAATCTCTCCAGGAAAGAACTGGTCTCGCTCACTTCCTCCCCGCGCGCCTCGAATGGCCGGACGCCATTCCCACCGTAAAACCGATCCGCTGGCAGGGCTCCGGCGACCTCGCCGCAGTAGCCAAATCCAACTGCTTCCTCTACATCCCCGCCGACCGCGCCAATTTCGCAGCCGGCGAAGCGGTTCGCATCCTGCCCCGCCGCGACATTCTGTAACGCTCACGATTGCCCGATTTCAACTCTAGTCGTTTGCGCTGCTGACGTTTTCTGGAAGCGTGACCTTCGTTTTATTCCAATTTGAAAGTGTGTAGGTGTAATTCAAATTGTGCTCGTGCGAATGAACAATATAGGGCAAATGGTCGTCAGCGTGGATGCACACCGTATAATGCGGCGGTCCGTCTTTTTCCGGCGCGACTTCCCACCACTCGCAGGCATCATCGCTCGAAATCGTAGGTTTCGCGAGCCGTACTTCGCCCGAGCGCTCAACCGCCTCCAGGTCGCTGTAGAGCACCCCATCCCAAACCAAGAGCGGTCCCTGCCCGCAACTGATCGCAGCGATTTTTGCGCCCGGAACTTTCGTCCAATCTGCTCCATCCCCTTTGCTATAGTACGCGCCGTCGTACTCGAGTTCGTGCACGCCGCGATTGTGCGGATCGCGAAGCATCGCAATGCGGTCCATCCGGCCGGGGCACTCTACCTTTTCCAAGTCTACGATCATCCATTGACCGGTGGGCACTTGCGCGCTTATATCCTCCTGCCAGCTCTGCGCAGCCCGCGTTTTGGAGCTTCTTTGTTGTTCCGCACCCTTGCGACAAAGTCTGCCGGCAGCGACCCATACAGTCGCCACGTCACAAACAGCATCGCTCCCTCGGGATGCCAGTGCAGAAGATTACGCTCGTAGTACGTCATCGCAGCGACATCGTAGCACCGACTCTGTAGCGTACCCACTCTTGGCTGCGCACGGTGTAATCCACACCGCGATCAAACCGCGCAGGCAAGAGTGCCTACGCTACTCTCGTTATCGAACCTGCTAAACTGAACCCAATGCCCAAACTCTCTCACTATGGCAAACGTGGCCAAGTCCAAATGGTCGACGTCTCCGCTAAAGCCGTCACCACCCGCTCCGCCAGAGCGCAAGCCTTCGTCAAAATGAAGCCTGCGGTCCTCGCCGCCGTTCGCAAATTAAAGAATCCCAAGGGAAATCCGCTGGAAGTCGCTCGCATCGCCGGAATTGCCGCCACCAAACGCACCGCCGAGTGGATACCTCTTTGTCATCCCCTGCCTCTCACCCACATTGATGTGACCGCTCGCCTGTGCAAAAATGGCGTGGAGATACGCTCCCACGTAGCGGCGGCTGCCCAGACTGGCGTCGAAATGGAAGCTCTGGTTGCCGTTGCTGCCGCAGCCCTCACGGTCTACGACATGTGCAAAGCCCTCGATAAAAGCATCGAAATCTCGGACGTGTTTCTCCTGGAAAAGACCGGGGGCAAGAGCGGCGATTTTCGCCGTAAGACTGTTCGTGGGGGGAAGAGTTGAGCGCCGTAACCGGCAAAACCGTAAAGCTACTGCTTGCGGACGATAATCCCCTCGTGCGGGAGATTGTGTCGAAGGGCATGGAGCCGTACTGCGAAGTCGTCATTGCCACGGACGGCGCCGATGCCTTGCTGAAAATCATCGACGAGCCGCCCGACGCAATTCTCTGCGATTACAAAATGTCCGGTCTCGACGGCCGCCAGCTTTTTGAAAAGTTGCGTGGCCGCGAACAAACGCGCCACATTCCGTTTCTCTTCATGGCCAGCCGCGCCGACATCGAAGAGCGCTTGCGCCCGCTCGTGGATGGCGTCGAAGACTTCATCGCCAAGCCATTTCTCGTAAAAGACCTCGTCCGCATCACAAAAAAAGTCATCGACCGCCTTCACCTCGAAAAATTGCAGAAGCACGCATCGCGTCCGGGTGTCATCCAAGGCCGTCGCGAAGAGATGAGCATGATCGATTTGATGCAGTCGCTCGAAATGGGACAGAAATCTTGCCGCCTGATCGTCCATCACAATGGCGAACAGGGCGAACTCTATTTCGCTTCAGGCCAATGCCGCGACGCAAAATCCGGCAACATCGAAGGCGACAATGCCGTTTACAAAGTGCTGCTTTGGTCCGCCGGCGATTTTGAAATTGATTTCAACGCCGCGAACGCTTCCACTCGCACGACCACTACGCGCAACACCACGGGCCTCCTGATGGAAGCCATGCGGTTGATGGACGAAGCGAGCCGCGACGCCGTTCCCGCACAGTAGTTGCACCCATGGCTGAGAACCCAACGCCACTGCGAGTTGCCGTCATCACTATCAGCGATTCCGTGTCCGCTGGAAAAAGCGAAGACAAATCTGGCCCCGCGGTCATCGCTCGTTGCCGCGAACTCGGTTGGGAAATTAAATCGAGCCTCGTCATCCCCGACGATCCGCCCAGCATTCG
>WNFM01261747.1_pt1 | contig 14382 bp, 13 predicted proteins | sample 5400271 | NCBI WGS metagenome assembly WNFM01 (sample SAMN13153352, study PRJNA577476) | soil metagenome | isolation source: 60 cm saprolite on Douglas fir-dominated hillslope | place: USA:California | collected 2013-09-17 | reverse complement strand
CCGACCAAACCCCATCACGTGGTGATCGTCGGCGCCGGTTTTGGCGGGCTGGAAGCCGCCTTCGGCCTGGCCGGCGCGCCGGTCAAGATCACGCTGATCGACCGCCGTAACCACCATCTGTTCCAGCCGCTGCTCTATCAAGTCGCGACCGCCTCGCTCGCGACCTCCGAGATCGCCTGGCCGATCCGCTATCTCTTGCGCGACCGGCCCGATGTCACGACGCTGTTCGCCAACGTCAATGGCGTCGACGCCAATGCTAAACGCGTGCTGGTCGATGACGGCGATGCACTGCCCTATGACACGCTGATTCTGGCGACCGGCGCGCGCCACGCCTATTTCGGCCACGACGAATGGGAGCCGTTCGCGCCCGGCCTGAAGACGCTGGAAGACGCCACCACGTTGCGCCGGCGCATCCTGGTCGCCTTCGAGCGCGCCGAACGCGAGACCGATCCGGAGCGGCGCGCGGCGCTCTTGACCTTCGTCATCATCGGCGCCGGTCCCACCGGCGTCGAACTCGCCGGCACCATCGCCGACCTCGCGCAAGACACGCTGCCGCCGGATTTTCGCAACATCGACACCCACACGACCCGCGTCGTCCTGATCGAGGCCGGGCCGCGGGTGCTGGCGGGCTTTGCCGACGATCTCTCGGCCTACGCGCAAGCCTCGCTCGAGGGCATCGGCGTCGAAGTGATGCTGGGAAAGCCCGTCACCGAATGCACCGCCGATGGCGTGGTCTATGGCGGCAACCAGCTCGACGCCAAGACCATCATCTGGGCCGCCGGCGTCCGCGCCTCGCGCGCGGCCGAATGGCTGGGTGCGCCCGCCGATCGCGCCTACCGCGTGCAGGTCAATCCGGATATGACCGTACCTGGCCACTCCGATATTTTCGCCGTCGGCGACACCGTCACGATTGCAGATACTGACGGCAATCCGGTACCCGGCATCGCACCGGCTGCGAAGCAGCAGGGTCGCTATGTCGCCGCCACGATCAGGGCGCGGCTGAACGGCAAGACGCTGCCGCCGTTCCGCTACAAGCACGCCGGCAGCCTGGCGCAGATCGGCAAGCGCAAGGCCATCATCGATTTCGGCTGGATCAAGCTGCGCGGCAATCTCGCCTGGTGGATCTGGGGCATCGCCCACATCTATTTCCTGATCGGCCTGCGCCACCGCCTCAGCGTCGCGCTGAGCTGGCTCTGGGTCCATGCCCGAGATCAGCGGCCCGCGCGGCTGATCACGCAGGGCAGCAGCAAAGTGACGCAGTGAAGCGTCAAGGTTCTCCGGCCATGGCCTGAATCTTGAATGCGTGACGGGAAGCGAAAAGTTTCCCGTCGCGTATCGAGGTCGTCATGGACGATCGAGCACATGCCCCGTTGGGCTTAAGCCAGCCGGCCGCCAGTTCCGCGCCGTTCGTCCATCATGCCGGAAGTCCGGGGTTTCTGGTTCTGACCGCGCTTGGCGTCGTGTTCGGCGATATCGGCACCAGCCCGCTCTATGCATTCCAGGTCGCGCTGTCCGGCCTCGGGCATCCAAATCCGACCGCAGCTGAAGTCAGCGGCATCGTCTCGCTCATTCTTTGGGCGCTGATGGCGATGGTGTCGCTGAAATATGTCACTTTGGTCCTGCGCGCCGACAATGAGGGCGAGGGCGGCATTCTGGCGCTGCTGTCTTTGGTGGCAGCCGGCAAGGTCGCCAATGGCGCCAGACTGCCCATCCTCGTCCTGATCGGGGTGATCGGCGCCGCCCTGCTCTATGGTGACGGCGTCATCACGCCGGCGATTTCGGTGCTCTCGGCGATGGAAGGGTTGAAGCTGGTGGCGCCCGGCTTCGAGCATTTCATCGTGGCCGCAACGATTGCGATCCTGATCGGCCTGTTCATGATCCAGCGCTACGGCACCGAGCGGATCGGCAAGTTTTTCGGCCCTGTCATGGTGATATGGTTCGCCGTGCTGGCGCTGCTCGGCGCCATCAACATCTTGATCGCGCCCGCGATCCTGCAGGCGGTCAATCCGCTGCAGGCCGGGCGCTTTTTGATCGCCGATCCCAAAATTTCATTCGTGGTGATCGGCGCGGTGTTCCTGGCCTTGACCGGCGGCGAAGCGCTCTACGCCGACATGGGCCATGTCGGCGCGAGCGCGATCCGCCGTGCCTGGTTCGGCCTGGTGTTGCCGGCGCTGCTCTTGAATTACTTTGGTCAAGGCGCGCTGATCCTGAGCGACCCTTCGGCATCAGACAATCCGTTCTTCCGGCTGGCGCCGTCCTGGGCGCTGATCCCGATGGTGATCCTGGCGACGTTTGCGACCATCATCGCCTCGCAAGCGCTGATATCGGGCGTGTTCTCGCTGACGCGGCAGGCGATGCAGATGGGATTGAGCCCGCGGGCCAATATCATCCCGACCTCAGGCGACGAGGCCGGGCAGATCTATGTGCCGGCCGCCAACTGGCTGCTGATGGCCGGTACGCTGTTCACCGTGCTGCTGTTCCGTTCGTCGGAAAGCCTCGCCTCGGCCTATGGCATCGCCGTGTCCGGCACGATGCTGATCACCACCATTTTGCTCTACCGGGTCGCGGTGTCGCGCTGGGGCTGGAAGCCTGCGATCGCTGTTCCCGTCATCGCCGTGTTCGGCGCGATCGATTGCTTCTTTCTGGTTTCCAACTCCTTCAAGATCGTCGAGGGCGGCTGGTTCCCGCTGGTGATCGGCGTTGCGATCGCAACGCTGATGCTGACCTGGCGCAAGGGCGCCTCCGAGGTGAAGCAGCGCCTCGTTGATATGTCGATGCCGCTCGACCAGTTCATTCCCTATGCCGACAACGAAGTGGTCGGACGCGCGCCCGGCCTCGGCGTCTGGCTGACCAAGGTCGACCACGGCGCCTCGCCGATGCTGCTGCGCCACATCGAGCACAACCGCGTGCTGCACGAGAAGGTCGTGCTGCTGACCTTCGTATCGGACCGCCGGCCGCGGGTGCCGTTCGCCGAACGGCATTCGGTGACGCGCCTCGGCCACGGCTTCTATCGCATCCAGGTGCGGCTCGGCTTCATGCAGACCCCGGACATTCCGCTGACCTTGCTGAACTGCAACCGGCTCGGCTTCGACGCCGATCTGGAGCATCAGAACTATTACATCGCCCACGAGACCATCGTTCGCGACGAGGCCAAACCGGCGATGGGGCCGATGTCGTTTTCGATGTTCTCGTTCCTGAACCGAATTTCCAGCCGCGCCCCGGATTTTTTCAAGATACCGCAGGACGCGATTATCGAGGTGGGGTTTCGGGTGAAGGTTTAGTGCAACTTACCTCTCCCGCTTGCGGGGGAGGTCGACGCGCGCGCAGCGCGGGGCGGGTGGGGGAAATCTCTCCCGGAATTCCGCTGTTGCGTATGCGGAAACACCCCCACCCCGGCCCTCCCCCGCAAGCGGGAGAGGGAGAAGTCCTTTACTTCACCAGCGAGCACCCGCCATCGGCGATCGGACGAAACGCCTGATCGGCCGCAATGGTCGAGACCAGTTTGTAATAGTCGTAGGGATATTTCGACTCGTCCGGCTTCTTCACCTCGAACAGATACATCGGGTGGATGACGCGGCCGTCCTGGCGGATGGTGACGTCGCCGAACAGTTTGTCCTTGCCCTTGAACTTCTTCATCTCGGGCACGACGTCTTTCGCCTGATCGCTGCCGGCGGCGGCCACGGCGTTGAGATAAGCGAGCGTCGAGGCATAGACGCCGGCCTGGTTGCCGCTCGGCATCTTGCCGTTCATGCCGGGCCGTGCCGCGAAGCGTTTTGCGAATGCGCGGGTGTCGTCGTTCATGTCCCAGTAGAATGCCTCCAGCAGTTGCAGACCCTGGGCCACTTTCAACCCCATGCCGTGGACGTCGTTGACGAACAACAGGAACGCCACCATCGTCTGCCCGCCCTGCTGAATGCCGAACTCGGCGGCCTGTTTCACGGCGTTGATGGTGTCGCCGCCGGCATTGGCGAGCCCGATCACCTTGGCCTTGGAATTCTGCGCCTGCAGCAGGAACGAGGCGAAGTCGGAGGTGCCGAGCGGATGCTTGCTCGATCCAAGCACCTTGCCGCCGTGCTTCTCGATATAGCTGGTGGCCTCGGCCTCGATGCCGTGGCCGAGCGCGTAATTGACCGTGACGAAATACCAGTCCTTGCCGCCGCGCGCCATCATCGCCGCCGCCGTGGTGTTGCCGGTCGCCCAGGCGTCGTTGACCCATTGAATGGTGTTCGGCGAGCAGGCCTTGCCGGTGAGATCGGAGCTCGCCGTCGACGACGCCAGGAACGTCATGCGGCTATCGCGCAACAGCGAATTGACGGTAAGGCCCACGGCCGAGTTCGGCACGTCGACGATGGCGTCGACGCCTTCGACATCGAGCCATTTGCGCGCGATCGCCGAGCCCACGTCGGCCTTGTTCTGGTGATCGGCATAAACGATCTCGACCTTGATGTTCTTGCCGCCGCCGTTGAAATCCTCCGCCGCCATCCGCGCGGCTTCCACCGAACCCATGCCGTTGGTGTCCTGAAAGATGCCGGAAATGTCGTTGAGCACGCCGACGCGAACGACGTTATCGGAAATCTCAGCACGCGCTGCGCCGAGGCAGGCAAGTGACGCCGCGCCGGACAGAGCCAGCGCCAGATACCGTCCAAAACTTTTCATGACTCTCTCCCTTTAAATTTGTCAGGCCGCCGTGAAGGTGACGGGAAGGCTGTCGAGCCCGCGCAGCGTGTTGTTGTAGCGGCGCTTGACCGGACCGGTGATCTCGATACCCCCGACCTTGCGCGCCAGCGCCGCCATCATGGTCTCGCCTTCGAGGCGCGCCACGAGCTGGCCGACGCACATATGGATGCCCGAGCCGTATCCGACATGGCCGCTGGTGCGGCGCGTGACGTCGTAGCTATCAGGCCTGTCCCAACGACGCGGATCACGGTTGGCGGCGCCGAGGAACATCAGAACCTTTTCGCCCTCGCCAATCACGTGGCCGCCGATCTCGACGTCCCGGGTCGTGGTCCGGAAGAAGGTCTGCACCGGGCTCTCGAACCGCACCGCTTCCTCGAACGCATTGCGCGCCAAGGTCGGGTCCTGACGCAGTTTTGCGAGCTGATCGGGATAGCGCGCCAGGCAATAGACGGCGGCGCCGATGCCGTAGACGGTGGTGTCGAGCCCGGCCGACAGCAGCGAGCGCACCAAAAGCGGCGCTTCCGTCGCCGTGATATTGCCGGCATCGACGTGGGCATGAATGCAGGCGCCGAAACCGCCCGGCGTCAGATTTTCGCGCTGGCACTGTTCGGCGACATAGGCCTGATGCGGGGCCGAGCGCTCGATGGCATCCTGCCGCAGCTGGTTGGGCGGACCGAAGGCGTTGAACACGAGGCCCGCATAGGGCAGCAGATTCTCGCGGCCCTCCTGCTTCAGCCCGAGCGCGTCGGGAAAGATCGAAAGCGGGTAGGCTTCCGCGAGATCCGGTATCGCGTCAAAACTCTTTCGCTCCAGCAATTCGTCGACCTTGGCTTCGGCCGCGGCGGTGAAGTGGGCCCGCAGATGCTTCAACGCGGTCGGCGACAGCACGTCGCTCAGCACCGCGCGGGTGCGGGTATGCGCCGGCGGATCGGCCTCGAGGATGATGCTCGGCGGGCGCCACGGCTTCTCCCTGGCGAAATCGCTTAAGCCCACCCCGCGGCTCGAACAGAAGGTCGCCGGGTCGTTCAGCACGGCATGCACCTCGGCATGGCGCGCCACGCCGTAGACCTTCCATTTGTCGAGATAGACCAATGGGCCGGCTTCGCGCAGTTGTTGCTGGGCCGGGTGGAGATCGTCGAAGAACGCGATCGAAAACGGATCGATATCCAGATGGGGAAGGCTGGCACCGCTGCCATCCGTTGCGGAAGAACTCGTTGCACTCATCGATACCTCCCGAAGTTTGTCCTTGTCATGCCCTGCCCCAAGCCTCTATCCCTTGCCAAGCCTCTATTGCTCGGCTGGCATTTCGCAGCGATGATTTGAAAATGAGCCCTAGCCCCCTTCCCAGGAAACCGCGTCGGCCAAAACCGGCGGAATTCGCCGCCGCCGATGACGGCCCGTTGCTCGATCTCGACCGCTACGTTCCGGCGTTCATCACCTTCATCGCCAACAAGCTGTCGAACAGCGCCACCGTGTTCTATCAACGCAATTTCGGCGTCAACGTCACGGAATGGCGGATCATGTCGCTGCTGGCGATCGAGCCTGGCATTCCGGCGTCGCGGATCTGCTACGTCATCGGTTTCGACAAGGCGCCGGTCAGCCGCAACCTGGCGATGCTGCAGAAGCGCGGGCTGGTCGTGATCCGCACCGCGCCCGACGACGGCCGCACCCATGCGATCTCGTTGACCGCGCGAGGACGCGTGATCCACGACAAGGTCTTTGCAGCTGCGATCGAGCGCGAACGCCGGCTGTTGTCGTGCCTGAAGAAGGAAGAACGCGAAGTGCTGATCGACATGCTGCGGCGGCTGCACGAAAATCTCGGCGCCGTGACCGGCCCGACCTGATCGCAAATCCGCATGGCGCCCCATGGCGCCTATCCTCTCGGACATCCGTCCCTCCCCGCGCGGCCTGGCAGTTGAACTGCTCTGTCGATCGCTGCGCTACAGGGAAAAGGTCTCACAAATTAGTTGCCGTAGCAACAAAATAGTCGAGACCAGGTTTTGCGTTGCCAATCAGACATTTGGGTTACGCATACTGACCTGATCGCAACAATCCGCTTCGAGGCGCGCACGAAGCCGTGAGCGCGCACCAAATGTGAAGCCACTCATACCCTCTCCGGACTCAATCTCTCATTGTTCGGATTGCTTGCACATTCGGAAGTTGTTTCCAGTCTGACAAGTATGATGTCCGGCTTGAAAGCTCGCCGGCTTTGCCGTGCGGAAATTCCACCGGACACCTCGTTCCCAAATCTGCGGCAGCAAAAGGAGCGCGTTATGTCTTGGGCCAATTTCATCCATTTGACCAAACCCGATAGCGACCAGATCAGCATCAAGGGAACCGGCAAGGGTCAACAGAGCACCGCCAGCGGCAACCCTCTCAGACCGATCCAGGCGGAGTCCAAGTCGGGAGGGCCCGCCGCTGCGCGGCCGGCCGAGGTCACCAAATTTCTGGAGACCCAGCAACGCGCGGTCCGGCGCCACAAGTTCAATCCGGATTTGCGGATGCGCCCCTGGTTCAATCAGGCGATCAAGGACACCGACGGCAAGATTGACGCCTTTGTCCAGAAGGCGGTCGAGCAACTGACGAAAGGCGTGAATGAGCAGAGCATTATCGAGGCGCAGGACGTCCTCAACGAGGTGAGCCGGACGCCCGAAGGCACCGTCGCGGTTCAAAAGCAGGCGACGAAGGCGAATTTGCTTCGCCTCATCAACTTCAGCAAAGGGAGGACCTGATCATGGCCGTCGAATTTCTGGGCACGCTGTTTGCCGGCGACAACCGCACCGGCGCTTCGCGGCTGGTCGGCGTCGGCCATGCCGACCGGTATAACCCCATCACGGCAGGTCAACTGACCGGTTCGGGCCTGTACGCCAACATCCTTTCCGCCGATCTGGTGACGACGGCGGAAGCGGACGGCAACGTCGTGTTCCTGAAGAACGACGACTTTTCAGGGGCGTTCGCGCAGGCCAGCGACGCGGCCTCTGCGGGCGACGCATGGTGGCACATCAACGGCCATATCGGCAGCGTGATTTCCGTTGCCGGAAACAAGAAGGGCAAGAACGAAACCCGGCTGAGCTTCCACGACCAGTTCCTCGACCAATGGAAGACGTTCCTCGACGGTGCGCTGGCCGGCAGCCGCGCCAGCCGGGAAGGCGAACCGACGCTGACCTGGGAGATGTTTCCCGCAGCCGTTTCCTTCCTCGATCCCAACCACACCTACCTGAAAATCTATCAGCCGCTGCACATCAGCATGCCGTGGCCGTTTTCCGACTATGCGGCGTCGATGACCTATCACATTCAGCTTTTCGTCGACGGCAATCGCCACCTCCGCGCCTGGGGCGCGCGCTGGGCCTGGTGGGTGGAGAGCGGAATCAAGTCAGGACACATCGGCGACAGCCTTGGACCGCAGGTTCAGAGCGGCCTGCAGACGCTGGTCGACCAGGTCAACGCCAAGATCGCGGTGCTCGACGCGCTCGGCGCGGTCAGCGACGTCTACTATCTTCCGGGCAGGCAGCTCTCCCGGATCGGAACCGGATTCATCACCGGCAATACCAACGATGACGTGACTATCATCGTCGAGCACTAGCGTCTCAGATGGCGGCTCGATCAGTTGATCGTTCGCGCCGCCATCAATGCGCGCAGCCGATCCATTCGGCCGACGCTTCATCATCCAGCACGGCCACCGCGCCGGCGCGCCGGGTCAGCACCGCGCGCTGGTTGATGTAACCCTTGTCGGTGATCTCGCCGCCATCGACGGAAGCCGGCTCCGCCAGCAGCAGCGCACGCGTCGCGTGACCGGACGAGTTGCCGCCTTGCGCCTTCAGCTTGGCGAGTCCTTGCGCGATGCCGGCGCGAACCTTGTCGTGATCGATCACGTCCTTGACGTCGGCGCTGTCGGGCAGACCGGCATGCGCGCGGCAGGCCGCGATGTTCGGAAACACCAGAAAGCGGACTTCATCGCCGCCATGGCCGGTCACAACGATGTCCTGCGCCAGCGGCGCCAGCGCGGCGATCCCTGCGACACGCAGGTTGCCGACATTGACCCAGGTGCCGGAATTGAGCTTGAAATCTTCGGCGACGCGGCCGTCGAAGAATAATCCGAGTTCGGGCCGCGCCGGATCGGCAAAGGTTACGGCGTCGCCGATCAGGTAAAAGCCCTCAGTGTCGAACGCCTGCGCGGTCAGTTCCGGCGCCTTCCAGTAGCCCGGCGTGACATTGGGTCCGCGCACCCGCACTTCGAGCTTGTCGCCTGATGGCACCAGCTTCAATTCGGTGCCGGGGATCGGCACGCCGATATTGCCAGAGCGTTTGGCCTGGAAATGTCAATCGGTCGCCAGCGGCGAAGTTTCGGTCGAACCCCAGGCCGACACCATCGGCAACGCGCGGCCACTGGTCTTGAGCGAGAGATCTTCCAGCGCATCCCAGAGATTTTGCGGGAGCGCCGCGCCGGCATAGAAGGCGAACTTCACCTCGCTGAAGAAGCGCCGGCGCAATTCGTCGTCGCCGCGCAATGCCGCGATCAGCATGTCGAAACCGCGAGGCACGTTGAAATAGACTGTCGGCATCACGCTGCGCAGGTTGGCCAGCGAAGTCGCGAACAGCCCCGGCGCCGGCTTGCCGCCGTCGACATAGAGCGTGCCGCCATTGCGCAACACCAGATTGAAATTGTGATTGGCGCCGAACGTATGGCTCCAGGGCAGCCAGTCGAGGATCACGAGGTCGCTGATCCCGTCGAGGAACGACCAGGTCTGCGCCTTGGCCTGCTGGCTCGAGGTCAGCATGCGCTGGGTGTTGATCACGGCCTTCGGCGTCCCGGTCGAGCCCGAGGTGAACAGGAACTTTGCAATGGTATCCGGCGTGATCGCGGCAAACGCTTTCGCGACATCGGGCGTTTCCGGCGTGGTCACGACAGCACGGAACGAGATGGCGTTACTATCGCCGGCATCGCCGCTGACGATCATGGCCGAATGCAGCGGCGCGATTGCTGCCAGCGCCGGAGCGAACGGCTTGGTGCCGGAGACGTAAATCGCGCCGGGTTTTAGCAGGCTGATCATGCTCCTGAGCTTGTCGAAGTCCCGCGACATCAGCGAATAGGCCGGCGAGATCGACGCCGAGGGCACGCCGACATGCTGAGCCGCAAGTGCGAATAGCGCGTGATCGACGCTGTTGTCGGACAGGATCACCAGCGGTCGCTCGGCACTCAGCCCTTGCGCGAGGATCCACGCCGCGGCCGCGCGCACCTGCTTCAAGGCATCCTTGTACGTCACGGTCTGCCACGGCGCATCGACGCTGGCGCGGTCGCCGAGAAAGATCCGGTCCGGCGCGTGTCGCGCCCAATGCTCCGGCCAGTCGCCGACGCATCGCGCACTTTCGCGCAAGGGTACGGTCGATTTCAGAACGATGCTGCCGTCGGCCCGGCGATCGGCAATGACCGACGGGATCGCGAAAAGTGCCTCGGAAGGGTCGCGGCTGGTGGCGGCGGCTGACGTCATCGGTTTCCTCCGCTGCCTCTCTGTCGGAGGCAGGCGGTTTCCTCTACGCGAGAACCGCGCGGTCCGGCAACGTGTCATCGCCCCCGAAACGCGGTTGCCGGGTAAGGGCTGAACCTGCCTAATTCTTAATCAGATACGGCACGTCCCGCCGGCGTATGAGGCCTGCGGCATTTCGCAATAACCCAAGTAACCATCTGAGTTTACGTCTTTATTTCGGTATCCCGGCACACGCCTATAATGTACACAATGGCACATCGCTTGCTTCGTTCGAGATGAATTAATCAGCCAACCCAAAGATGGGGCATCCATTGACTGAAACCGTTGCTGCGATCGTCGCCGCCCATCGCGCCGGCACCATGACGCCGGCGCAAACCGTGGCGCGCAGCTATCAGCGTATCCGCGACTACAACGATCCCGCCGTGTTCATCAGCCTGCGCGACGAAAAGGCGGCACTCGCGGAAGCCGAAGCGCTGACCGCGAAAGACGCTAACGCGCTGCCGCTGCTCGGCGTACCCGTTGCAGTAAAGGACAATATCGACGCGCAGGGCATGCCGACCACGGCAGCCTGCCCGGCGTTTTCCTATTCGCCGGCGCAGGACTCGACGGCGGTGGCGAAATTGCGCGCCGCCGGCGCCATCATCATCGGCAAGACCAATCTCGATCAGTTCGCCACCGGCCTGGTCGGCGTCCGCTCGCCCTACGGCATCCCCGTCAATCCGATCCGCGCCGACCTGGTTCCGGGCGGATCGAGTTCGGGGTCTGGCGTCGCCGTGTCGGCCGGGCTGGTGCCGCTGGCGCTCGGCACCGACACCGCGGGAAGCGGCCGCGTGCCCGCGATGCTCAACAACATCGTCGGATTGAAACCGAGCCTTGGACTGATCTCGACTGCAGGCCTGGTGCCGGCCTGCCGCACGCTCGATTGCATCTCGGTATTCTCGCTCACCGTCGACGACGCGATGACCGCGCTTTCGGTGATGGCCGGCCCCGACGGCGCCGATCCGTTTTCGCGCAACCGGCCGCTCGGCCAGATATCGGCGTTTCCAAGCCAGTTGAGGCTCGGCGTACCGCGCAAGGGACAGTTGATCTTCTTCGGCGATACCGTGTCGGAGAAAGCCTATGGCGAGGCGCTGCAGCGTTGGACCTCGCTCGGCGCCACCTTGGTCGAGTTCGACCTCGAGCCGTTCTACGAGACCGCACGGCTGCTCTACGAGGGGCCATGGGTCGCCGAACGCTATCTGGTGATCCGCAATCTCCTGGCGTCATCGCCGGATTCCATCCATCCGGTGACACGCGAGATCACCGCGGCGGGCGCCCGCCTGACCGCCGCCGACACGTTTTCCTCGCTCTATCGCCTGCAGGGGCTGCGGCGCATCGCCGAGCGCACCTTCGCCCATCTCGACGCGATCGTGCTGCCGACAGCGCCGACCGCCTACTCGACCGCGCAGGTGCTGGCCAACCCGATCGAGCTCAACAGCCGGCTCGGCACCTACACCAATTTCGTCAACCTGCTCGACCTCTGCGGCCTGGCGCTGCCGGCGGCAATGCGCGCCGACGGCATTCCGTTCGGCATCACGTTGCTGGCGCCCGCCGGGCATGACGCGCAGCTTGCCAGCATCGGCCGCGCGTTCCACGCCGACACCAAACTGAAAATGGGCGCCAAGGGTTTGACGCAGCCGCCACTGGCGGCGCCATCGTCAAGCCTGGTCGGCGACGAAATCCCGATTGCCGTAGTCGGTGCGCATCTCTCAGGGATGGCGCTGAACGGCGAACTGCAGGCGCTTAATGGCCGCTTGCTGGAGACCGCCACGACCGCGCCGGACTACAAGCTCTACGCCCTCGACACCACGCCGCCGAAACCCGGCATGCTGCGCGTCGATGCCGGAACCGGAACGGCGATCAAGCTGGAACTGTGGGCGCTGTCAGCGGCGGAGTTCGGAAAATTCGTCGCCGCGATTCCGACGCCGATGGCGATCGGCACCATTCGCTTGGCCGACGGCCGCGACGTCAAGGGTTTTATGGTCGAGCCGATCGCCGCCGAAGGCGCGCGCGATATCTCCGCGTTCGGCGGTTGGCGCGCGTTCATGGCGGAGAAGGTGGCGGTGTAACTCCCTCGCCCCGCTCTTGCGGGGAGAGGGTTGGGGGGAGGGGCCTCTCTCCGAGCAAAGACTGTCGAGAGACCTGTACCCCCTCACCCGGCGCTACGCGCCGACCTCTCCCCGCAAGCGGGGCGAGGTTAAAGCGAAACCGCGTAAAGTTCATACTCGCCGCGCACCAGTTCGATATGCGCGCGCATCGCAGCCGCGGCGCCGATCTTGTCGCCGCGCAGGATCGCGACCACGACACGGTCGTGTTCGGCCTGCGATTTCGCCAGCCGGCCGAGATTGCGGAACTGGGCCCGGCGAAACGGCTGCACCCGCACCCGCGTCGCCAGCGTCATTTCGGCGATGTAGCCGTTTTGCGAACCGGCATAGATCGCGTTGTGAAAGCGCTCGTTGACTTCGTGAAAGCGCTCGGGATTGCCGGCATGGCTCAAGACCCGCAACTCGTCGTGGATCGCCTCAAGCTTCTGGCGCTCCGCCGCCGTCATCCGTTCGGCGGCCAGCCCGGCGCACAAGGCTTCCAGCTCCGCCATCGCCTCGAACATGCCGGTCAGGCGTTCGAGCGAGGGCTGCGCCACCACCGCGCCGCGATGGGCACGGGCTTCGACCAGGCCGCTCGCCACCAACTGGCGCAGCGCTTCGCGCACCGGCGTCCGCGACACGCCGAAGCGGCGCGCGATATCGGTCTCGTCGAGCGCCGAACCCGGCGCCAGCACGCCACGCACGATCTCGTCGGCAAGCTGCAGCCGCAATTCCTCCGCGCGCGTCACCTTGTCCGGTGGCGACCCGGCCCGGTCGACGCGCCGAACCGGCGTCTCGGGCTCGGCGCCGGACGGCGGAACGCGCGTCGGAAGATCATCAAGACTCATGTCTATGATCCCGGTTCATTAATGATGCTGACATGGGCCGCGACGATTTTCCAGCCCTCGGGGAAACGCACCCAGGTCTGCATTTGCCGACCGACCTTGCCGGCCAGCGAATCGCGATAGAACAAGGTCGAGGCCACCGCCGCATCGCGGCCATAGGTCGAGATCACGGTCTTGTCGGTTTTGCGCAGCAGCCCAACCGGCGAACGCGCGGCGCGAAATCCGCTGATCGCGCCGTAGCCGTAAAGATTTTCGGCGATGCCATAGCGCAGCGTACGGGAATCGTCGCGAAACAGTTCGTCGAGCACCGCGACGTCATTCGACACCAGCGCCTTTTCGTACCGCGCGAACTGCGCGGTAACTTCGGCGAGTGCGTCGGGAAGATCGATATCCATCGCTAAATTCCTCTAGGCTGGGGTGCCGCGGCAACGCCCATCTTCTCCAGCGCATGGGCGACGCGCAGCGCGATATCCTCACGCCACGGCGCGGCAATGATCTGGACACCGATCGGCATCGGCTCCAGCGGCACCGGCACCGCGACGACAGGCAGGCCGATGAACGAAATCGGCTGGGTGTGGATGCCGATATTGGCACGCACCGGCAGATCGACGCCGTCGAGGTTGAAGGTGACCTGCCCAAGTTTCGGCGCGATACAGGGCGTCGCCGGCGCGAGAATCACGTCCACCGTCTTGAATAGTTCCAACACTTGGGCGCGGTACCAGCGACGGAATTTCTGCGCACGGTCGACCAAAGGCGCCGGCACCATGGCGCCGGCGATCAGGCGGTCGCGCACCGCGGGATCGAAATCGTTCGGCCGCTTGCGCAGGCGATCGAGATGTAGCGAAGCGCCTTCCGTCGTCGAGATCACGTAAGCCGCGGCGCGGGCGCGCGCGGCCTCGGGAATTTCGACCGTGCGGCTGGCGTTCAGGGCCTTCGCCACGCGCGCCATCGCTTCCACCGCCTCGGGGAAAACGTTGTTCTGGAAATAGCCGCCGGCGATCGCGACGCGCAGACCTGAAATATCCTGCGCCAGCAGCGGCGCTACTGGCTCGACTGGCCGCGTCGTGCAGGCGGCGTCATCGGCATCCGGCCCCTGCATCGCGTCATAGGCCAGCGCGAGGTCGGCTGTGCTGCGCGCGAGCGGACCGAGATGATCGAAGCTCGCAACGAACGGAAACGAACGCGCGCGCGACAGCCGGCCATAGGTCGGCTTCAGGCCAAAGATGCCGCAGAACGACGACGGCACCCGAA
>WNFM01098762.1_pt3 | contig 14384 bp, 10 predicted proteins | sample 5400271 | NCBI WGS metagenome assembly WNFM01 (sample SAMN13153352, study PRJNA577476) | soil metagenome | isolation source: 60 cm saprolite on Douglas fir-dominated hillslope | place: USA:California | collected 2013-09-17 | reverse complement strand
CGTGGTTGGCCACCATTTTTGGAATAAAGCAGATCGCCGTGAAAACAGAATTCGTGGCATGAAACCGAAGATCGTCTTGCTGGCCACCGGTGGGACCATCGCGTCGCGCTATGACGCGAAGCTGGGCAGCACCGTCGCATCCCAGCGCGCCGACGAGCTTCTCAAGATGTTGCCGCAGGTGGCGGATTTCGCCGAGATCGAAGTTCACGATCTGGCGACCATCCCGAGCTATGAAATGGATCTGCCGTTCGCTTTTGGCCTTGCCGGGCGCATCCGGGATACGCTCTCCCGGCCTGAGGTGGCGGGCGTGGTTGTAACGCATGGCACGGATACGATGGAGGAGACCTGTTATCTGGCAGATCTGCTGCTCGACTCGGATAAGCCGGCGGTTTTCACCGGGGCGCAGCGTGCCCACGATGATCCGCAATCCGATGGCCCCCGCAATTTGCTCAACGCCTTGCGGGTCGCGGCCTCGCCGCTGGCTCGCGGGCATGGTTCGATTAACGGGCTCGGCGCCATGATCTGCTTCAACGCCACCCTCCACGCCGCGCGCGATGTGACCAAAGTCCACACCAGCGCCGTGGAGACCTTCCAATCGTACGAACACGGCGCGTTGGGCGAAGTCGATGGCAACACGGTCACCATCCATCGACGGCCCGTCCTGCGCCGCACGTTCAGGATCGAGCGGCTCGAGCAGCGCGTGGAGTTGTTCCGGCTGGTTCTCGGCGTCGAACTCGACGGCCTCGAGGCGGCCATCGAACGCGGCGTCGCGGGCCTGGTCATCGAGGGATTCGGCCGCGGCAACGGTCCGTCGCGACTGGCGGAAATTATCCGGCGGGCGACGGGCAAGAACATTCCGGTCCTGATCACGTCGCGCTGTCCCGCGGGCCGCGTACAACCGGTCTACGGTGGCGGCGGCGGGGGCCGCGACCTTGCCGATGCGGGCGCCATCTTTGCGGGCGATCTGAAGGGACCCAAGGCGCGGCTGTTGCTGATGGTGCTGCTGTCCGGCACCGGGGGCGGAACGCAGATTGCGCAAACCGTGGCCGCGCTCGCGCCCTGATGCGTCACGCACACTGAATATCAAATCGAATAATCCTAAATTCGGCGGTTCATTCACCGCCAAGGACGCCAGGGACGCCAAGGAAGACAATTGCATGGATACATAGGCACCTTCACCGTTTGGGTGAGCCAGGTCAAGCATGCCTATTTTCTTAATCGTCTTACTTTGCGTCCCTTGCGTCCTTGGCGGTTCAACTACTTTTTCCGGGATAATTCAAAGGAGCAACGCTAGATGGCTACGACACTGATAAAGAACGGCAGGATCGTGACAGCGGTGGATGACTACACCGCCGACATCGTGGTCGTCGATGGCCGCATCGAGACCATCGGCAAGAACATCGCCGCAGGCGGGGACGTCAAGGTCCATGACGCGAACGGCCTGCTGGTCCTGCCCGGCGGCGTCGACGTGCATACGCACCTGGACTGGGAGTTCGGGCCGACGCGCACTGTCGACTCGTTCGAAACCGGGACCAAGTCCGCCGCGTTCGGCGGAACCACCACGCTCATCGATTTCTGCAACCAGACCGCGGGCAAGAGCCCGCTGCTCGGGATCGAGGACTGGCACAAACGCCGCGCCAGCGCCTGCGTGGACGTCGGCGCTCACATGATCATGCTCGACGTCAACGACCAGAGCCTGGCCGACATGAAAACGCTGATCACGCGCGAAGGGGTCACCAGCTTCAAGCTGTTCATGGCCTACCCCGGCGTGCTGATGGTGGACGATGGCGCGCTGTTCAAGGCCATGCGCGTGGCGGGCGCCAACGGCGCCATGACCTGCATCCACGCGGAGAACGGGCCGGTCATCCAGGTCCTGGTCCAGGAAGCGGTGGCGCAGGGACTGAAAGCGCCGAAGTACCACGCCACCACCCGCCCTTCGATCCTCGAAGGGGAGGCCACGCATCGGGCGATTTGCCTCGCGGAACTGGCCGGCACGCCGCTCTACATCGTGCACCTGTCGGCGGGGGAAGCGCTGTCGGCGGTGACGGAGGCGCGTGACCGCGGCATTCCCGTCCATGCCGAGACCTGCCCGCACTATCTTTTCTTGACGGCGCAGGAATATGAGAAACCGGGATTCGAAGGCGCCAAGTACGTCATGACGCCGCCGTTGCGCGATCACCACCACCAGCAGCACCTGTGGCGCGGGCTGAAGACCGACGACCTGCAAGTAGTGTCGACCGACCATTGCCCGTTCTGCTTCAATGAACAGCCTTTCGGGATGAAGTTCTCCAAGCAGCAGGGCGCGGACAGTTTCAGCAAGATCCCCAATGGCGCGCCCGGGGTCGAGACCCGGTTGCCCCTCATCTTCGACGGCGCCGTCAAGAAGCACGGCATGTCGATCAACCGCTTCGTCGAAATCACCTCGACCGCGCCGGCCAAGCTGTTCGGCCTGTTTCCGCGCAAGGGCACGATCGCCGTGGGAACGGACGGGGATATCGTGCTGTTCGATCCAGACGAGCAGTGGACCATCCGCGCGGCGGAACAGTACAGCCGGATCGATTACAGCCTGTTCGAGGGGCGGCCGGTCACGGGGCGGGTGAAAAAAGTTTTTCTGCGCGGGCAGTGCATCGTCGATGGCAGCGGCTGGCTCGGCCGCGCCGGCATGGGGGAATATCTGAGCCGCGGGGAATCCGGAAAAATATGACGGCAGGCAAGCGCATCAGGATCAGCGCCGGGCCGTTCGTGTTCGTTGCGCGTCCGGAAACCGAAAAAGCGCCGGCGACCTGCGCCCTGTTCGCAGGGCTGTTGCCGTTCAGCAACAAGGTCATCCACTCGCGCTGGAGCGGCGAAGCGGTCTGGGTTCCCCTGGGCGACATGGCAACGGGACTCGCATTCGAGAACCATACCAGTCACGGATCCCGGGGCGACTTGTTGTTCTACCCCGGCGGTTTCAGCGAGACTGAGATCCTGTTCGTCTATGGCAGTTCGCGCTTCGCCAGCAAGATGGGGCAACTGGCCGGCAATCACTTCCTCACGGTGGAGCAGGGGCGCGAACATCTGGAAGCGTTCGGGAAACTCGTTCTCTGGCAGGGCGCGCAGGACATCGCGTTCGAGTTCATGGCGGACTGACGATTCAGCCCGGCGCCGGAAATTCCGAGATAACCTTCATCAGCACCGCGGGATCGACGGGCTTGACCAAATGGTCATTGAAACCAGCCTCGAATGTGCGCTGCCTGTCAGTGGTCTGTCCCCACCCTGTCAAAGCGACGATGTGGATATTCTTGCCCCATTGCTCCGCCCTGATCCGGCGGCAAGCCTCGATACCACTCACGCCGGGCATGCCGACATCCATGAGAATGATGGCCGGAGCAAACGTTCCGGCGGCCTGGATCGCGGCTTCTCCGTCGTACACCGCGCGGACTTCGTGACCGCTCGCCGAGAGAATCATCGTCAGACTGTCTGCGGAGTCCCGGGAATCATCAACCACCAGCACACGGTGTCTTCGGTTCTGGCCGGGTGCCGGAGAATCATCGGCCGGGATCGCCTCGTCCCGGCGACCAATGGCGTTTGACGCCAATGGCAGACGGACGATGAATTCACTCCCTTTTGCCGGCCCATCGCTCTTCGCCCGCATGCTTCCGCCGTGCAATTGAACGATGTGGCGCGAAAGTGATAGCCCGATGCCGAGCCCTCCTTGCGACTGTGTCCGGGCCGGCACCGATTGCGAGAACATCTCGAAGATCCGATCGAGCATCTCGGGTGCGATGCCGATGCCCTGATCTTTTACGCATACGACGACTTCCTGGTCCTGTTGTTCCCAGCGTATTTCAATCGGTGACGGCCCTTCCGAATATTTGGCTGCATTGTCGAAAAGATTGCACAAGACCTGGCTGAGCCGCACCGCGTCCGCGTCGACAAAAAGCGCTGCCGGTGACGGGGCCATCACGATATCGTGGATATTTTTATCGATCAATTCGCGCGACCTCTCGACGGCATCCTGAACGACGGCACCGATCTCCACGCGCTCCTTCCGGAGAACGAGTTTGTTGTGCGAGACGCGGGATAGATCCAGCAGATCCTCCAGCAAGCGGGACACATGCTTGAGCTGGCGCTCGATGATTTCGCCGACCTTGCGAAGGTCGCCGTCGATGTGGTCCTTCCTTTTGATTACCTCCACGGAATTTCGAATTGCCGCCAGCGGGTTTCGCAGTTCGTGGGAAAGGGTGGCCAGGAATTCGTCCTTGCGGCGGTCGGCATCCCTGAGGGATTGTTCCAGGCGCTTGTGGTCGCCGATGTCGATGCAAGAGCCGATGTAGCCGCTGAATTCGTCGTGCGGACCGTACAGCGGAATACCTTTTTTGAGAACCCAGCGATACTCGCCGTCGTGGCGCTTCAGCCGGTATTCCATGGAGAAGGGCATCCGGGCGTCGAAGGCGCTCGTGTAGACCTGCAGGCACCGGTCGCTGTCTTCAGGGTGAAGGTTCTCGGTCCAGCCGTTTCCCAGCTCTTGTTCAAGTGGGCGGCCCACGAAGTCCAGCCACTGCTTGTTGAACCAGGTGGCGAGTTTGTCTTCGTCGCTTGCCCAGATCATGACGGGTGCGGTATCGGCCAGCCTGCGGAAGCGGCGCTCGCTTTCTTCCGCGCGTTTCAGTGCGAGGTCGATTTCCCTGTTTTTGTCCGCCATCCGCCGCCTGACGCGATGCAGATGCTCGCCGAAACCGATGATGAGCAGGCTGATGAACAGGTAGGCAGCAAGGTCGAAGGAAGAACGGCCAAGAAGGGGGGGGTTCGGCGAGTGCGGCCACAAGCATATGCCGACGCATACGAGCAATCCGGCGGCCATCGCGACCAGCCCAGATCGATATCCACCGGCCCAGACGGCTACCGCGACGGCGCCGAAAAGCGTGACCAAAGGCAAGGTGTTGGCCAGCAGGGGACCGAATACGAAGCGGCAAACGACTACGGCTGCCACCGCCCCCAGCGCAACCGCATACGCCACAACGATGCTTCGCATGTCGTCGAGTCCTCCCCTTTCCCCGGGCGTCCTCGCAGCCGGGGTTCCCCTGCCCACGCCGAAAATTAGGCGGCGCGGGATTCAGAAAGTTCATTAAAACGTCATTTCCCGCGTCCAGGTGGACTATCCGAATGGCCGGAACGCGTCCATGCCTCATCCACGATTGAGGCACAATAAAGCCGGCCGTAGGCAGGCCCAAAAAAACGAACGGAGGAGCAGCAGATGAAAACCGCACTAACCAGGGTTATCGCAGCTTGTTCGCTGGCCGCAGCTATTATGACGCCGGCCTTTGCCGCAGAGCCGATCGTGTTCGGCCTGGTCGACGAAGTCACCGGCCCGCAGGCTGAAGCCGGCCTGCTCACCGCGCAGGGCGTCAAGCTCGCCATCGAGGAAATCAATGCGGCCGGCGGCATCATGGGCCGGCAGGTCGAACTGCGCATCGAAGACAACCAGAGCACGAACCCGACCACCGTGCTGGCTTACTCCAAGCTCCTCGAAAGCGGCGTCGTCGCCGTCCTCGGGCCGTTGCGCAGCACCCAGGTGCAGGCCGCCTCGCCGACCATCGCCAAGGGCAAGATTCCGGCCATGATCGGCGGCAGCGACCCCAGCCTCACGCGCGTGAACAATCCCTGGATCTTCCGCGTGCGCCCGAACGACTTGTACTCGTCCCGGGTCATGGCCGAGTTCGGCGTCAAGGAACTCAAGAAGAAAAAATGGGCGGTCATCCATTCCACCGACACCTTCGGCACCGGCGGCAAGAATGCGCTGGTCGACGCGCTCAAGGCGCAAGGCATCGAGCCGGTGATGATCGGCGGCTACACCAACAACTCCCAGGATTTCACGCCGCTCGCCTTGCAGGTCAAGAGCTCGGGCGCGGAGATCATCGGCAGCTACATGACCAACTCGCCCGACGTCGGGATCTTTGCGCGGCAACTGCGCCAGCTCGGCGTCACGGCGGAATGGATCGGCTCGACCTCGCTGGTGACCGACACCGCGATGAAGCTCGCCGGCGAGAGCCTGTGGGGGGTCTACAGCGTCGCCGACTTCGCGATCGATGCGAACGATGAGAGCCGCGCTTACGGAAAACGCTATCGCGCCAAGTACGGCGCCGATCCGGATCTCTACTCAGCCTGGGCTTATGGCGGGGTGTATCTGCTCAAGCATGCGATCGAGAAAGCCAAATCCACCGACCCGGAAGCGATCCGCGCGGCGCTGCTGGCGACGAAAGGACTAAAGGGCGTAGAGGGGACTTACAACTTCGATCCGAACGGGGACGGGGTGCATGGGTACAACGTCGTCAGGAACGTCAACGGGAAGGTTTCGTTTATCAAGCATATTGAGTTCGATCAGTAGGCAAACCTCTCAGTCAAAATCTCACCACGAAGGCACGAAGGACACGAAGGTACACGAAGAAATGCAAGGGGTTATGAATGTTGTGCTGAACTGAAATCGACACTGAACTCGTTTATTTTGAGGAAAGGCAAGAGAGGGCGCGGAGGAGGGCGATATGCGGGTCATCGGCTGTCGTGTTTGTCACCGAGTCAACTATTGGGATGCCCGAAAGCGAGTTGCGGCTTGAAGAATTCTGTCTCCTTTTTGGCTAGAAGAAAACGGTGTTGGAAATTCGCCGCTATATCTCTGGTGTCAGCATTTCTGAGTGTTGACGAGGCCTCGGCGGAAAATATTCCGAGTGAATGCCGGCTTGNNGACCTTTTGGTGTGTGAAAGGCCAAGGGTCGGGTTTCGAAGCCGGATGGAATTGCAGTGGCGCGATGAAGGCAGTCGATGAAAAATGCTATGCCACCGATGACATCTCTGTCGGGTGCTCGGTCGCTCAAGGCGAAACGGAGTTCTGGTGCCGGAATGAGAATGTACTTCTCCCGCTTGAGGCTCGACATAGGTGCAGCCGAGCGCAGAAAATAATAGAAAAATGTTTGAGGCAACAGTTTTGGCTAGATTATCAAGTTGCACGATGACGGATTCATCTTCACCGTTTTAGCATCGAGAGTAAATTGACTCTGACGCCATTTTCCTTGCGGATAGTCATTCCGATTGTCGAGAGCATATGAATCTCTTCGCCCCACAGCAAGGTTTAGGCGAATCCGAGATTAGAGCCGCTTTTGTACGTCAGAGGCGAAATTTAATCGCAATCAGCCTAGTCTTGCTCTTCGCCGAGACCACGGGCATATCCGTCGATCATCTCAGTATATTAGGCATCGATATCGAACTAGATAGCCCCAATTCCGTCATTGCATGGCTTTGGGCCGGCTATGCGTATTGGCTGCTACGCTACTATCAATACTTTCTCGCGATTCCAAATAAAGGCATACGAACCGGATTTCAAAGTCGCCTCCTGCCGACGTTAATTCGCTTTGCAATGGAGAAAGAGGAAACCGAGTCCGAAGAACTCAAGATTGCAAGATTGGCATCGCCGGAGCGGACAGTACGATTGCACAATTTGGGCGCCGCCTTTATGCCCCGTAATGCGGTAACCGCTCAGTTTAATGTCATTACCGAAAGAACCACTAGTGAAGGCGGAAATCTGATCAAGGAGATACCGCAAAAGGACTATGCATTTTCCAGTTGGCGATTGTTGTTTCCAGCTACGCGATCTGCACTACTTACCGTAGTTAACACTCCATTCTTCTCCGAATATTTTCTACCGTTCGCCATCGCGGCCGCTCCGCCTCTCTATGGTTGATTGTCTACTTGCGGTAATTTGGAGAATGGAGTCCGGATCGCAGAATTGCATTGTTATGCAGTTGTAAAGACTAGATCTCAATCCTTCGTAGTCAGACCTAGCAACGTACGGTCACGGGGCGAAGCCTGCAAAATTGCATTTTTTAAGCATTTTTACGGGTCTGACCCCAAAGACACCAACGGCAATAGCCACTAAACCAGCGAACTGAGGATCGGTGATTAGAAACATTGACGCAGAGGACGAAGGGGAAGCGAAGGCGTACAGGAAGCGAAGTGCGGCAATTCAACCGCGATGCTAATGGTCGCGAGCCACGGGCTAGATACAGCTGTTCCTTTTTCTTTCCACCCTCCAATTGAGCGTTGGGGACTCGTATCGATTTGTGCGTGTCGAGTAACTAAGGGTAAGATTCTCCAACATAAACGAGCTGAGAGTCGAGCCGTTACGGACAGCTATCTTTCTCAGCGATGCCTCTTTCTCAAAATAGTCAGCTGCTTGTCCAAACCTTAGAGGCAACGCCACTCTTGGATGGGCGCTTCCAGAATCTGAAACTAGTTAACTTTGACGCGCTAAATGACATCAAAAAAGGCTGTTTTTCCTTAGTTTTTAGTGCGTACGATGCGGTTGAAAATGCTACCGTCGCCCTCAAATTTTACGACATTGATCCCGCGCTTTTTTACGATCCGTACCGAAGAAATGCTTTCCTGCGAGAACATGAGATTCTCCAATTGCTCCAATCCAAGGAACGCTGCTTACAGCTTGCTGCTCCTATGGCCGTCTATGATTTCTCTCTGCCGACGCCATCTGGTGTCGCGGCGACCTTTCCGTGTCAATATTTTGGCATTCAGTGGTTAGATCAGGAGATTGAGTCCTTTTTTTATCGACAGCAAGATTGCGATACGCTCGACAAGCTTCGCCTTTTTAACGAAATTCTATTGGCAGTTGAAGCGCTTCATAGGCATGAAGTGTTTCATCGTGATCTAAAGCCGGACAATCTACGAGCGTGTGAAGTACTGCAAAAGCGAATCGTGGTTGCTATTGATTTAGGTACTGCTGCTCGATTTTCTTCAGGTTATATTCAACAGCATTACACCGTGCCGGTCGGTGCTATTGGATATGCCGCACCGGAAGCGATATGCGGGCTTGCAGCCCACAGATATTTGGCGCCATACACGGATATATATGCACTTGGATGTTTGCTATTTGAACTGTTTAACCCAGGGCTTTTCTTTCACGAATTAGTTTCGCGAAATCCGAAGTATCAAGCGATATTGCTTGGACTGAGTAGTTATGTCCAAGGGGTCACTACGGAACCTCACCAGCTGTTGGAATGGAAAAAAGGAATTGCCCGGTTTGCGGCTGGCGTGAATTTAGTTGATATAGAGGCCACGGGAAGTAGTGTTCCTCCCGGCATTGTTCCACTATTAAATGACTTGTTACACGCATTGACCCATACCAATTTCGCAAACAGACCGAGAAATCTCGAATGGGTGCGTTCTAGGGTATGGTCTGCTATTAGATGCCTAGAAAATCAGAAGTTATATGCTCGTGCGTTAATGGCACGCAGGGAACGGCGACGCCTGGTCGAAGAGAAACTGAGGAAGAAAGCAGAAAGGCTCCAAACTGTCCTAGCTACAGCTAAAAATGCTATCAAATAAACTCCCCTCCGAAACCAAGAACCTTGTGGTGCAACGATGGCCAATTGAACTGGTTTTGGCCGAAGATGGCACTTCTCCATTAACGGTTCAACTTCCCCCACTCGAGGACATCCTTGAGATGGAGGCGATGAAAGCTACACATTTCTCCTTGAAGGAATTGGCCGCTACTGCTTGGGTCAAAATGGAGCAAGTCTTTGCACTAGAGCTAGTAGCACTCGAGCGGAAGAGTGAGCGCTTCTCTGATTCCCCTTCTTTTTTGAACAGATTGGCCGATCTTGCTGATCTTGCCGGGAATCGGGAGGGGGAGGCCCATTTCCTTGAACGCGGTCAAAAGCTTGGGAAGGACAATGTTTTTGATCATCGTTTGGCAGAAAATCTCTTGGCCCGTGGCAAATTTAGAGATGCAGAAAGTATGTTTGCTAGGATGGACCTCGACACCGACGTCGAGGCGAACTTGCGCCTTGCATATTTTCATCTTCAGCGACAGGACATAGAAGCATCTCTGCTTCTCGTACTAAAGGCGCTTTCAATTGATCCGCTTAATTTCGGAGCCCGATTGTTTGAGGGCGCTCTCCGGCTACTACGAGGGGAATTTGAACTAGCAATCCAAAGTTTTAGGATCGCGTCTACTGAGCGGCAAAATTCCTCAGCGTTATTTAGCAATATGGCGGTGGCCTACGTATTTCTAAAAAATACCGACCGTGCTTTAGCGGCACTAAGACGAGCGGTAGCGCTAGATCCACTAAACGAGAATGCCGTTGCGTTCCTCGCAGATCTCGCCTTCTCCGAAGGTAAGAACGAGGACGCAATTCCTTCACTGAGATATTTAATAGGATTCGAGCAGAAAAACCCCCTTATGTGGGCTCGCCTCGCTCGTGCATTGCTAGAAATCGGCGAGTTGAATCAAGCAATCGCCGCGCTTAAGAGACAAGGAAGCGTTGAAGACACTAGTGCAGTTTGGAACAATTTAGGAGTTGCCTACTATCGAAAGAAAGATCCTTCTCAAGCGCTAATTTGTTTTCGATATGCGATGACGAAGGACACGGGAAGTCGAACGCAAGACTTCTTTCTTGCAGCTTGCAACGCTGCCTTGGTCATCGCCGAAAAGAGGGATTTCGACGAGCTTCTCAAATTTACAAGTGCGGTTCTTTTAGCCGATCGTGATCGCTCGATTCTCTATGACAACACGTTGTCGGATCTTTATGTCTTTTACCTCCACGCCCTGAAGAATCTAGATCAAGGTGAGAAGGCAATGGAGATCGCCGAGGAATTACTTTCGGAACAGAATATCGCCAGCAATCTAAAGATATGGGTCGCGGGAGTAATAATTGCTTACTATGCAATGGAGGAGAACGGCGCTCAGAAAGCAATGAGTATGGTGAAAGAATATGAAGGTCTACTACCTCTTAGGCACGGGGAAATGGATGTGCGCCAAATTTTGTTGGCGAACAATATAGTCTTCGCTTGTATCGAATCCGGACATATCAAGCAAGCGAATAACTATCTGCGATTTATTATGAATGCTATTCATAAGGAACCGTATCCGACCGCAACCTTGGGGTTACTGAACATGCGGAAGGGTCATAAAGATCGGGGGGCTAGACTATATGAAGAGGCAATACGTTTAGCGCAATCCCCGGTTGATAAAAAACGAATTCGTCAGAAATACTATTTGGAGCTAGGCATTTTTTGGTTTGAGAAAGATATTTCTCAGGCGAGGCGTCATCTTCAGAAGGTTATAAATGAAAGGCAAGGAGAGTCTCGATTAGTAGCATTCGCAACGCGAATGTTGAAGAGGCTCCCATTGTCAAGGCGCTAGGCCGGAAATACGAAGAACCCGGTTAGATCGCGGTCGGACCACCGCAAAGCACCGATCCACACAGACAGGTCCATAGAATAGCGCTCTGCAGGACGCTTAGACCCCCCTTTTTGATGGCGAAAAGGCAGCTCTAAGAAAACTTCGCGATGCCGCTGGCCAATCACCACTTCTTGCCTGGTTAGGTAAAACGTGGTTTGTCCCTATATATTTCTATTATTTCGGATCACGGCGCGCGGCGGGGGAGCGGCATCAAGGTGACCGATAGCGGAGGACGTTGGGGTCACCCATTAGCCACCTCCGGTAAAGAGGCAACAGCATCGTAGCGGACGGCTAATGGGTGACCCCGTCACGCGTGCGATGTCGTATGTCGTTTTCATTGTGAATTAATATGATGTCCAGAATTTAGGAAACCTTATGCCGAGACTCAAACCGTCGTTCATCAATGAAATCCGCGAACAATTGGATGTGTCCGGGTTTACAAAACAAGACTTCGACCTTGAATTCCCGGATAGCGGCCGAACGCTTGCAAGCATTGCTTTCAAGTACAAACCTAGTTACTCCCTTGTCTTGAACGAGGAAGAACGCGTCGATCTGTTTACGATTGAACAGAAACTTACACTGAGCAGCCAAACGAAGCGCGTTAAAGAAACACACTATTGGGTTAGAGCCATCCCAGGTCGCGTTAAAACCGAGGACATATACGATATTGACGGACCACAAAGTTTCGTGCGGGAGATTCCCACGTGGTGCGCGAACCTTCGCGAGGATATTCTCGCGGCAACGACACGGATCGATCCGTTGGAAGAACTCCGCAAAAAACTCCAAGACAGCATAGATGAGGTTGTTACCGATCCTGACGCAAATTTCACGTTTGAAGAACTTAAAGTAGTCGATTCGCGATTCGACGAGTTATACGATGAAATCGTCTCACTAAACGAAAAGTTCGCGATTACGAAAGACCAACTCAAAGAGCTACGAAAGGAATTCGATAACTTTAAGCAAACCGCGCGGACTTATCCGAAAGGAATTTGGGCCAAGGTCACTGGAAATAAGTTGGTTCGGGCAACGGGAAGAATCATAAATACCCCTGAGGGACGAACTTTTCTCATTAAGCAACTACAACGAGCGCTGGGATTGAGTGGCGATTGACTGTCGGTATTGAATTTCTGCGAAGGTTCGCACGAACGAGAGCAACGGAATCAGGCCTGCAGTGTGCATAGTTGATTTTTCTGCAGTTGGGTTCCCCTTGAGGCGCGCCGAGCAGCTCGACTCGACAAGGGATTTTCGGCGGAAGGGAACACGAGGGTCAGGCCTGCATACAGGCCAGACCCCAAAGCTTCCAAAGCTTTTGGCACTACGTTGAAACTTACTGAGCGAGACTTGTCAATATTTTTACGTCCGCACGAGAAACTACTCAATCCTTTGGCCGAAAAACCAATGTGAGATAGCGAAAATGTTCCTGGAACATATCGGTTTCGGTCGGTACCGGCAGCGGTTGCGCCGCCATGATGGCGCGTTCCACGGCCGTGTTGTAAGCCGGATTGCCGCTCGATTTCTTCAGGGTGGCGCTCAAAACCTCTCCTCCCGGCAGCAATACGACCTCGAAGCGCGCTTCGGGATTGCCTTCCACGTTCGGCGGCACCACGACTCGCCCCTTGATCTTCGCCTGGATGCGCGCCCTCCAGTCGTCGATGGCCTTCTGCTGCGCGGCCCGCACCGCCGCTTCCGCTCGGCGCTTGAACTCCTCCATTTCACGGTGCTTTCGCTCGCCTTCGCGCTCAAGTTCGACTGCGATTGCAAGTTGCTTGCGATCTTCGGCGCGTTCGCGATCTTCTTGGAATATCTTCTTTTCGTTGTCATACCAATCGAAAACGAATCCTCTCGGACTGGGACTATTTTCTATTTCAGCCATGACATCAATAGTTGGCCACTTTTTCAGTTCTCGTTGTTGAATCCCAAACGAAGAGTCGTGCTCTTGTCGCCATTTCGCTAAAGCTTCGGCTTCCTTCTGCTGCTGTCTGCGCTCCACTTCGCGCGCTTCGTCTTCACGACGTTGTTCTTCCGCTAGCTTCTGTTCTTCCGTGCGCAATTGCTCCTCTATGCGCAACCTTTCCCGTTCGGCGGTTTTTTCCTGAGCTTCGATGCGCGTTAGCTCAATTTCGATACGCCGTTGCTCTGCTTCGGCACGTTTGTTGGCCTTACTCTGTCTTTCCCTGAACTCGGCTTCTTCTCTTAGTCGCTCCTCCTCGCGGCGTTGCGCTACAGCTTCTTCATTCCTTTGATTGACCTCGTTTTTATTTTGAGCGGCTCCGGCTTTCTTTTCCTCGCGCTCTACATGCCGAGTTGGCAATTCCAATATCCAACTAGCCGGTACGGCGAAGTTCAAATTTTGCCCTCTTTTGTGATAAAAGGATGTGATCCCGATTAGGCGTCCATTTACGTCGAATAGTCCACCACCACTCGATCCCGGCGATATAGGCGCGTTAGTCTGAATGATTGTTCCCTCGTCTATGGTTCGAAGAGATGAAATTAGACCGTCACTCAAAGTGAGATCTAGTCCTTCAGGTGCGCCCACGGCATATACTCTTTGTCCGACGCGGAGTTCCGATACAGAAACTACTCCAGTAATTGCTTTACTGAACTGACTCTTATCAACCGCAGTCACTTGACATAGATCTCTATCGGGATCGGCGAACCGAAGTAGGGCTACGGAAGAGAGTTTTTCGTGCTTAACATAGATTAAATCGGCGCCATCAATGACATGGCAATTTGTAACGATTTGCCCCGGGGCAATGACGACTCCACTGCCAAGAGAAGAGTCGGTCGGATTTGTGATCTTATATCCCGCAACTACCACAATACTGGGAGCGACCTTCGCGTATACCTGCTCGGGCTCGAGACCCAAAACTTGAATGGATACGCCAGATGCAAAAAGGGCAGCAAGAACTCGAACAGTGCACATTGGCGCCCCCTCCCTTGGTATCGCCGTTGCATCTATACGCCATGCTATTAGGATAGCCTTTCTGCTGCAGGAACGGGCAACGGTGCGGCGGCAGCGGGGTCGGGCCTGCATAATTGCATTGTTATGCATTTATGCAGGCCTGAACATCCCGCTGGAAATTGCAAGCAGGTTTTTCAACGCACTTCGTAATCGCGCTGATGCTTGAGCATCGACCAGATCACCCGCACCAGTTGC
>WNFM01328897.1_pt2 | contig 14386 bp, 15 predicted proteins | sample 5400271 | NCBI WGS metagenome assembly WNFM01 (sample SAMN13153352, study PRJNA577476) | soil metagenome | isolation source: 60 cm saprolite on Douglas fir-dominated hillslope | place: USA:California | collected 2013-09-17 | reverse complement strand
AAAACCATTGCGTGCGGGAATGCCGGGTTGTTCCGGTGGACCTGTGGTGACTAACGCGCGTGTTTACTACACTACACGCGCGGCTGCGGGTGCATCGGCACCCGGCATTCCCCACGCCCTCACGGGGCGGAAGTTTCTTTCAAGACTCGGACGCATCGCGCCGCGAGATCGTCAAACTGTATCCTGCCGTCATTGCGAGGAGCGCCAGCGACGAAGCAATCCAGCTTCCTGTTTCGCGGCGCCAAAGCTGGATTGCTTCCGCCTTCGCCCTTCGAGCTACGGCGGACAAGTCGCTTCGCTCGCAATGACGGTCTCATAGGCCGTGCGGATCGTGGCTGTTTGAAAAACGGATCGTGGCTGTTTGAAAATTGAATCAGAGAAAATTGCGCTAGATCGGCCTAGCGCCGCACGATCGACCCGGAGCGGCCGACCAGCCGCGCCAACTGCTTGAAGCGGCTGCCGACGCGATCGGCGACCAGATCGACCATCCGGTGCTCGAACACCAGCATCAGCTTGCGGCCGTGGCTGCGAAAGTGCGTCGCCGGCAGTACACCGGGCCGCGCCGCCGTGATCAGATGGGCGACACGAAAGGCCGCGCCGAGCAGGCGCGCGCGCTCGATCATGGCCGGCAGCACCAGCTCCTTGACGATCGCCGGCGGTTCGTTCTGTTCGCTCAAGCCCGCATAGCGATAAAACACCGACAGTGCGACAAAGGCCCGGCCTTGATGACTGATCGCGCCGAAATTTCCGTTGATGATGAGACTGAGCGTCTCCTCGCCGCGGTGGTCCGGATGCACCCGCCAGCCGATGTCCGACAACAGGCACGCGGCATGGCGCAAGCGGCGGTCCTCGTCGGTTTCCCGCAAATGTACCACCCGCACCAGGCGATCGGTCCATTCGATCAGTTCCTGGGCGTGGCGCGCCGATCGCGACAACAGCTGGTTCAGCTCTTGCGCGGCGCAGATCAATCCGTCCTTGGCGCGCTCGGCCGGCGGCAGTCTTTCGTAGAGCAGGCCTTCGCGTACCCCGAAGGTCGAAAACACCACGGTTTTCGGTTGCGCGACCCGGATGATGTATTCGAGAACCAGCGCCGCGTAGGCCAATAGCGGCCGCCGTGCGTCGGCAACGGCTTCGATATTGGCCAGCATGTCCGCCGCCACCAGACGGCGCAGGCGCTGAGCAAAATCCAGCGCGTCCTGTGCCGGTATCGAATAGCCATGCATCACCCGCAGCGGATATTCGCTCTGGATGATGTGGATGCGCGCCAGGGCCCGCCAGGTTCCGGCTTTGAGCTGGGCCACGGCGGAAAGATCGGTCCTGACGATACGCTCGGCGCGCTTGAGCGATTTATGCGACAGATCCTGCAGCGCCAGACTTCCGAGCGGCAGCGTCACGCCGCCGCGGACGAGGTGGCCCCGCACGTCGATCAGTTCCAGCGAACCGCCGCCGAGATCGCCGACGATACCGTCCGGCTTGTGAATGCCTGACACGACGCCGAGAGCGGATAATCTCGCTTCGCGCGGGCCCGACAGGATTTCGATACGCACGCCGCAGATGCGTTCGGCCTTGGCGATGAAATCGGCGCCGTTGGTGGCGTCGCGGCACGCCGCGGTGGCGATCGCGTGGACGCGGCCGACTTTCATCACCCTGCACAACGCGCGGAAACGACGCAGCGACGTCAACGCCTTGGCGACGGCATCGGGCGCCAACAGGCCGGTGGTCTGAACCTCGCGCCCAAGCCCGCAAAGGGTTTTTTCATTGAAGAGCGTGACAAGACAGCGCGACATCTGCTCATAGACGACGAGACGCACCGAATTCGAGCCGATATCGATGACCGCGACGCTGGATGCGCGCTTGCGCGGCCGCTTCACCGGGAAAACCCCTTATGATGATGATTGCTGACGCTCGGTACGGCGCGTGAGGCGGCGCGGCGAAGATTCCTTGAGCGACTTTCCACGGCCTGACAGACTCGGATTTGTCATGAAGTAATCATGCAGGTTGAAAGGCTCTTCGCCCTTCGCCGCCTTCATACGCGTTGACGACCCGTCCGGCAACAACTGCCAGCTTTGCTCGGTATCCTTGAGATTCGCGACCATGATCTGCTCGAGAACCTGCTGATGCACCGTGGGATTCTGCAGCGGACAGAGGATCTCGACACGCCGGTCGAGGTTGCGCGGCATCATGTCGGCGGACGAGATATACACAGCAGCTTTTGCGCTTGGCAGCCCTTGTCCCATCCCGAAGCAGTAGATTCGGCCATGTTCCAGGAAGCGGCCGAGGATCGATTTGACGCGGATGTTCTCGGAAAGTCCTGATATGCCGGGCCGCAGGCAACAGATGCCGCGCACCACCAGTTCGATCGACACGCCGGCCTGTGACGCTTCATAGAGCGCGTCGATGATATCAGGGTCGACCAGCGAGTTCATCTTCATCCAGATCGCCGCCGGCCTGCCGTGACGGGCATGATTGGTCTCGCCGTGGATATGTTCGAGCATGCGCTTGCGCAAGGTCAGCGGCGAGACCGCCATCTTCTCGATGTCGCTCGGTTCGGCATAGCCGGTGATGTAGTTGAAGACCCGCGCGGCGTCGCGCCCGATGATCGGGTCGGAGGTGAAATAGGACAGATCAGTGTAGATGCGCGCGGTCACCGGATGATAATTGCCGGTCCCGGTGTGGACGTAGGTGGTCAGGCTGCCGCCCTCGCGGCGCACGATCAGCGACAGCTTGGCGTGGGTCTTGAGCTCGATAAATCCATACACGACCTGCACGCCGGCGCGTTCGAGGTCGCGAGCCCAGCGGATGTTGGCTTCCTCATCGAATCGCGCCTTGAGTTCGATCAGCGCGGTCACCGACTTGCCGGCTTCTGCGGCTTCCGCGAGCGCACGGACGATCGGCGAATTGTTCGAGGTGCGGTAGAGCGTCTGCTTGATGGCGACGACGTCGGGGTCGCGGGCAGCCTGCTGCAGGAACTGCACGACGACGTCGAACGATTCGTAAGGGTGGTGAACGATCAGATCCTTTTGCCGGATCGCGGCAAAAATATCGCCGCCATGATCGCGCACGCGTTCGGGATGGCGGGGGACGTAGGGAGCGAATTCCAGATCGGGGCGGTCGAGCCGGGTCAGTTGCGACAATTCGTTCATCGCCAGCACGCCGTCGACCAGCAAAACCTCGTCGTCGGCGGTGGAGAGCGCCTGCTGCACGAAGGCGCGCAGCTCTTCCGGCATGTTGGCTTCGATCTCGAGCCGGATCACCGATCCGCGCCGCCGCCGCTTCAGCGCGGTTTCGAACAGCCGGACCAGGTCTTCCGCCTCTTCCTCGATTTCGAGTTCGGAATCCCGGATGATGCGGAAAGCCCCCTGACCCTTGACGGTATAACCGGGGAACAGTCGGCCGATGAACAGACCGGTCGCTTGCTCCAGCGTTATCAATCGCACGGCGCCATCCTTGCCAGCGGGCATGCGGATGAAGCGGTCGATCTTGCCGGGCATGCGAATCAGCGCGTTCATCGGCTTGCCGTCGGAAACCCGCGCCAAATGAAGCGCGACGGTAAATCCGAGGTTCGGGATAAACGGGAACGGATGTGCCGGATCGATCGCGAGCGGCGTCAGCAACGGGAAAATGTTGTGGAGGAAATGATCCTCGATCCAGGCCCGCTCGGTCTTGGTAACGTCGCGGCCGTCGACGAGAACGATACCCACCTCGGCCAGGATGCCGCGCAGATCGCGCCAGATCGCCTGTTGGTCGATCGCGAGCTTTGAAACCGCCTCGTTGATGAGGACGAGCTGCTCGGAGGGCGTCAACCCGTCGGGACTGCGCTCGGTGATGCCCTCCCGCACCTGGGCCTTGATGCCGGCGACGCGGACCATGAAGAACTCATCAAGGTTATTGGCGGATATCGACAGAAATCGCACCCGTTCGAGCGCGGGATGGCCGGGATTGACCGATTCCTCCAGCACGCGGCGATTGAAATGTAGCCAGGAAAGCTCCCGATTGATGAAGCGCTCGGGGCTCGTCGCAATCGCTGGCGCGACCTCGGCCTCCGCCTCTTTTTCTTTAATTTCAATGGCTTGCGCGGATTCCATCAAGGTTTAATCCATCCCAATTTGGCCGTGCAGCCATTTCAGACGAAGACGGCGCAGAGCATGTGTTACCGCGGTGACGTTTCAATGACATTGATGTTCCCGCCGGCTGCCACGTCAAGATGCGGAGAGGCTGCGATATTCAGGCATTGCGCAGTAGTTCGGCCGCCAGCGCCCGGGTGACCGGCCGGCCCAGCCGCAAGGCTTCGGTGTCCAGGAGTTCGACCGCCTGCCGCGCCGCCGCGTAGGACCGTTCTATCCGGGTTGCGAGATAGCTCACAACCGTCTCGTCGACCGCAAGCTGACGGTCCGCGCAGAATTTGACGATCAGTGCGCGAAACAACTGGTCGTCTGGCGGCAGCAGCGACACGGTGGGCACCGCGCGCAGCCGTGAGCGCAGATCGCGCAGCTCGATCTCGAATGCCGACGGCGATACGCGCGCGGTGATCAGAACGAAGGCTTCGTCTTCCCGCGCCAGATTGATCAGGTGGAACAGCGCCCGTTCATCGATGTCCGGCGATTTCAGGTCCTCGAGCACCAGCGCCCCGGTCGCCAGCGCGCCCGGCACCGTAGCGGCGGTCAGGGCATGCGCCGATATCGAGCGCGCGCCGGCTTGCTCGGCCCAGATCGTCGCCAGATGGCTCTTGCCCGAACCCTCCGGTCCCACCAGCAGCATGATCCGGTTGGGCCATCCGGGCCAAGCATCGACCAGCGCCAGCCCTGCGGCATTCGCCGGGCCTTCGAGGAAATTGTCGCGGGTCAGGCTTTCGGCGTGCGGCAGCACGAATGCCAGTTGACGAGGTTCGACGCGGCCTGCCACGCGGTCACTCCATACCGGGATCGACGATAGCGTTTTCAAGCGAAGTGGACACCGGTTCGCGTGAAGAAAACGCGTCAACAAAACCTCTAGCCTGCTTCGATCGTGCTCATGTGCCGTATCCACTCCATGAGATAGAGAGATACGGAAACCAAAGTAAAGACCGTTACAAAGCCCATCAGAATCAGATCATACGGCTTTGGCTTGAAGCCGAAGCCCAGCGATCCAAGCACCAACGCCGCGAACGCCACCTGCGCCACCGTATTGAGCTTCGATACCATCAGCGGCTTCATCGGAATCGGCTTGTCGAACAACCATGACACTATCACGGCGGAGACAATCATGATGTCGCGAGAAACCACGAGGATGACGATCCAGCGTGGGACCGCGCCCCAGATTCCAAGCGCCACATAGATCGAGACCAGGAGCGCCTTGTCGGCCAGGGGATCGAGCAGGGCGCCCAATTCGCTCGCCATATTGAAGCGCTTGGCGAGAAAGCCATCCACGGCGTCGCTGACGCCGGCAATGACGAAGATCGCGAACGCGATCTCCATCTGGCTGGAGGCGATCGCCCAGACGATAATCGGCACCAGGATGATGCGTCCCAGCGTAATGATGTTTGGAATACTCAACTCGGTCGCTTCCCGGCTACCGGCCTGATTTTACGAATGATCCGGCTCTTTGCAGAGTGAGCCGGTTCCTGTCTAGATAGTATATGCGCGCACCTGTTGCGAGCCATTGCACAGGAGCGGAATCCGACGTAACCAGCCGCGAGCATCTGGAACAGGCCATGATCGACCGCAGGAACGGGCTCACTTACGCGGATTCGGGCGTCGATATCGACGCGGGCAATCGCCTGGTCGACCTCATCAAGCCGATGGTTCGCGCCACCGCGCGCGCCGGCGCGGACGCCGAAATCGGCGGCTTCGGCGGGTTGTTCGATCTGAAGGCCGCGGGCTTCGAGGACCCGGTTCTGGTCGCGGCCACCGATGGCGTCGGCACCAAGGTCAAGATCATGACGGCATCGGGGTGGATCTGGTGGCGATGTCGGTCAACGATCTCGTAGTGCAGGGCGCAGAACCGCTGTTCTTTCTGGATTATTTTGCCTGCGGCAGGCTCGATCCCGAGGCCGCCACGGCAATCGTCGCGGGCGTGGCGGAAGGCTGCCGCGAATCCGGCTGCGCGCTGATCGGCGGCGAAACCGCCGAGATGCCCGGCCTCTACAAGGATGGCGACTACGATCTCGCGGGCTTTGCGGTCGGCGCCGCCGAACGCGGCACGCTGTTGCCGCGAGGCGATATCGCGGTAGGCGACGCCGTGCTCGGCCTTGCCTCATCGGGCGTTCATTCCAATGGATTTTCCCTGGTCCGCAAGATCGTCGAAAGGTCCGGCCTTGCTTTCGAAGCGCCGGCGCCGTTTTCGCCGGTCATGACGCTGGGCGGCGCGCTGCTGACGCCGACGCGGCTCTATGTCAGATCATGCCTGCGCGCGATCCGCGACACCGGCGCGGTCAAGGGGCTCGCCCACATCACCGGCGGCGGTTTTACGGATAATATTCCGCGCGTGCTGCCGAAGCATCTCGGCGTCGGCATCGACCTGGCGCGCTTACCGGTGCTGCCGGTGTTCAAATGGCTGGCGGAGCAGGGCGGCATCGCCGAACTGGAATTGTTGCGCACCTTCAACTGCGGCATCGGCATGATCGCGATCGTCAAGCCGGATGCGATCGAAAAGGTCACCGAGATTCTCAGTGAGGGCGGCGAGAGCGTTGTGCTGTTGGGCGAGGTGATCCCGGCCAAGGACGAGCACCGCGTGGTCTACAACGGTCATCTTGACTTGGCATGGTGAGGCCATGAAGCGCCGTGTCGCGATCCTGATTTCCGGGCGCGGATCGAACATGGCCGCCCTGATCGAGGCGGCAAGCCAACAGGATTTCCCGGCCGAGATCGTTGCCGTAATCTCCAATCGCGCGGACGCCTTGGGCCTCGAAAGAGCAAAAGCAAGCGGCGTCCTGACGCTGACCATCGAAAGCAAGCCGTTCGGCAAGGATCGCGCGGCGTTCGAGGCGGTTTTACAGGCGGCGCTTGAGCAACACAGGATCGAGCTGATTTGCCTCGGCGGCTTCATGCGGCTGTTGTCAGCTGAATTCGTGCAGCGCTGGTACGGCAGGATGCTCAACATTCACCCCTCATTGCTGCCGTCGTTTCCCGGCCTCGAACCGCAGGCCCAGGCATTACGCGCCGGGGTGAAAATTTCCGGCGCGACCGTGCATTTTGTTACACCGGAGACCGACGCCGGCCCGATCCTGATGCAGGGCGCGGTCGCGGTGCGCGACGACGATACGCCGGATACGCTGGCGGTGCGGATTCTGAAAATCGAACATCAGATCTACCCCGCGGCGCTGCGGCTGGTCGCGAGTGATAAAGTCCGGCTCGAGGGCGATGTCTGCAAAACGCCGGACGGCAAGGGTTCCGACGCTATATTGATTTCGCCCGCCGCGACCTGAGGCCTCGGGCCAGCCAATGAATGGTCCGAAAATAAAAATCCCCCGGCAGGGGCCGGGGGTGCATCAAGATTGCTTGCGCGGATCGTGACGAAGCTTAAGAGACCTTCAGATTCTCTGCGGAGGTTTTGCCGCGATTTTCCACTAGGTCATATTCGATTACCTGATTCTCGTTGAGGGTCGAGAGTCCCGCACGCTCGACCGCCGAGATATGGACGAACACGTCCTTATCGCCGGCCATCGGCTTGATGAACCCATAACCCTTGGTCGGGTTGAACCACCTGACGGTGCCTTTTTGCATCGCCTGTCTCCTGGTCTAGACGTAAAAAAGACGCGGCCACGCTTTTCGCGTGCCACGCCACAAGCGGGCTTGTCGGATGTCTGCTCAATTTCTTAGTCGCGAAACGCACAGTCGATCGGCCTAAATCCGATTGCGCCGCATATTGCAACACGAAATTTGCGCGTTAGCAAGCATCCGGCGCGTCCTGGTAAATCCGTCCGACAATGAGACCGCCGCTGGTGACCTGTGGCAGCAGAACAACAATGTCCGCCAATCGCCTGCGGCCTGGGACCAAGACCGATTGACCCCCTGGGAGAACTGGGGGCAAATCGCCACCAGCCAACGGGATTTTACAGTTTTGTCGCGTTGGCGCCCTTTTGGGATTAGCATTCATGCGCTGCTCATCGCGGCCTTCGCGAGCCAAGAAGACCGGGGCCGCCCGCAGCCTTGTGCGGGCCATCGCCCTCGGTTTCGTCCTTCTGCTGGCCGTTGCGGCCTCGTCCGCGCAGGCACAATCGCCCACTCCGAGGCCCACGCCCACGCCCACGCCGACGCCAACCCCGACCCCTTCGCCTACGCCGATCCCGACCCCCAGTCCGACGCCGACATTCATCCATTCCGACGTGTCGGCCGGCGCAACCGTGACCAACCTCGGCAGCAATTTTCTGGAGCGTCTAGGAGACCAGGCGACCAACGGTTTCGGCAGCGCCTCGCGCCATAATCCCGGTGGCGGCGGCGCCTCGGAGGCAACCGAGCCGCCGCGTTTCCGGACCTGGGCAGAGGCCTACGGCATCTCGGCCAGGACCGACATGCAAGGCGAATTCGCCGGCGACCACCGCCAGACCTGGGGCGGCGTTGCAGGTCTCGGCGCGCGTATTGCGCCAGGCGTCAATGTCGGCTTTTCGGTCGACCAAAGCCGTACCGCCATCGACGTTCCCCTGGCGCTTCAGTCGGCGACGCTCGACCTCACCCAGCTCGGCTTCAACGCCTCGGTGGACAAGGGGCCGTGGACCTGGGCCCTCGCGCTGGTCCACGGCTTCGGGAGGATTACTTCCAGCCGGGACACCGGGGCCGGCATCGCCAGCGCCGCCTATAATGGCCATATCGACGGCGCGCTGACCGAGCTCAGCTACTACTGGAACATGGACCAGAGCCGGATCGTGCCGAAAGCCGCATTCGAATATGTGCGCGCTTCGACCGGGTCGTTTCAGGAGTCCGGCGGTCTTGATCCTGTGATGGCGAGCGGAGCGGCGGTGGAGCGTTCGCGGATCCTGCTCGGCGCCGAGATCGGGCACTACTTCATTCTCGACGGCAAGATTCTCGATCTGTCCGCCTATGGCAAGTTCGTCGACAATGTCACGCAGAATTTCAGCTCGATCATCGTCAGCCTCGGCAGCCAGAGCGTCAGCCTGCAAGGCCTCGGCGAAAGCCAATACGGCGCCGATGCCGGCACATCAGCTTCGCTCAGTCTGAGCAACACCGCGCGGCTCTACATCAATTATGACGCAAAATTCCGCGCCGCGATGCAGTCGCACCAGGGCACTCTGGGGGTGGAGCTGAAGTGGTAGCGGCGCAATGCGCGGCGCGTCCAGATTAATCCAAGTCGCATCTCTCAAGCCAACCCGGCGGCCGCATAACCATGAAGGCCGAAGTTGCGTCGCTGCTCCGCCATCATTGCTACGAGCTCATTCGGATGGATAAACTCATCCCCGAAGCAAGGGTAGGTCTTGGCATCGAATATCTTTTTGAGCCAATCAATTACGATTTTGTGTCGATCAGAGTTGCGAAACTCTTTGTGGTAGGTAAGCCACAAATCCATGTGATAATTGGTCCCGAGATCGATTGCGACCAGAGGCGCGCCCAGCGCGATTACCGACGTCGGCAGAAATCCGATCCCGGCACCGCGCTCGATCGCGTAAAGAACCGCGACACTGGAATTCGTCGATATGCCGACGATCCCTTCCAGCGATTCCAATCCCAGAATTCGTGCGTAGCCGCTCTCGTCGAGTTGCACGCCATGTTGTTTGACGATCCGGTGGTTGCTGAGATCCGAGAGGGATTTTGGTAGCCCATAGGCATCGCGGTATGCTTCCGACGCAAATGCGTAGATGTGAAGCCTGCCCAGCTTGGTGACGATGAGGTCCGGATTTGTCGGTCGCGCGAGCTGGATCGAAATATCGGCCTCCAGGCGCGATACGTCGGCCTGCTCCATCGCGCAACGAAGATCGACCATGATCTTTCGGTAGGTTTTCTGGAAATCGATCAGTCTGGGGAGGATCCAGGAGATACCAGGTCCCTCGGTCACGGCGACGCGCACCGAACCGCGGACGTCCGTCGACAGCGATGCGCGACGAAAGATGTTGAAGCTGAGACGCTCCATCTGTTCGACATCGAACAGCAAAGCCCGTCCCTCATCGCTTAGCGACAAGCCCGATTGGTCGCGTAAAAAGAGTTTGAACCCCAGCTCTTCTTCAAGTCTGTCGATCTTGCGCATCAGGGTCGTACCGGTCAGCCCCAACACCTCCGCGGCATTCCTGAAACTCTGATGCCGTGTGCATAGAAGGAACGCCCGCAAATCCTCCCATGACGCGTTGAGATTCTCTTCGACCTTCCTGCGCTGCTTTAGTGCAGCACCCCGATGCAAATCTTGCGGCATACCCGTCATCCCCGTCAGGTATGATAATCGTTGCACATACGGGACCTTAAATGCAGAAAATGTTGCGAGGAAGTAGGGATTTAGGCGTCCGACACGAGCTGGATGGGCTTTCGCCAACCTCCGCGGTCACTGTGAGTTTGGCGACGCCTGCACAGCTGTCCGATTTGGTGGCCATTGCCCGGCGCGAAATTCCGGGGGTCAGCGTCTCGGAAGCTGGGCTCCTTCAATTTTTGCGCAGCGATCCGGAGTCGATCTTTGCGTTTGAACGGGCGGGGAAGCTGCTGGGCGGAATAGCGTTCCTTTATCTCAATTGCCGAGGACAGGGTGCCCTTTTGCGCGACGGCATCGATCTGAAGAACCCAAGTCATGAGCTTCTTGCGCGTCCTGACGAAGGCGTATCGGCTATTTATGTCTGGGCCCTCACGTGCCACGGGCGCGCCGTTGCCGGATTGGCAAACGTCGCCGCATATTTGAGAAAGCCGCGATTTATCAACGCCGACTATTTCGCGCAGCCGGCAACGACGGCGGGTCGCGATCTGCTGATCGCAATAGGCTTCCAGCCGATGTCGAGCTTGCAGCCCGACCTCTGGCGTTACCAGCGGCCCTGGCATCGCCCTCCACCGAATATTCCGGCGTCAAATGTCTCAGCAAGGAGTTTTGCAGATGCACGGCAGTAGACCTCCATCGCCGGCCAAACCGAACTCGCGCTCAATTTCGATCCGCATCGCGCGCGATCCCAATGATCTTATGCTGGTCACCGCCATTCGCGCCGCGGTCTATCTCGCCGAGCAGGATTGCCCGATCGAGGAAGAATTCGACGGCAATGATCTGGTGGCGGCGCACTTCATCGGGTTTATCGGGACTGAACCCGCGGCCTGCCTTCGCGTGCGGTTCTTCGGCGAGTTCGCCAAGCTCGAACGCCTCGCCGTCCGGCATCAGTTCCGGCGGTCGCGGATATCGTTCAAGCTGGTGCAGGCAAGCTTTGATTACCTCAAGCGCAAGGGGTTCAAGAAGGTCTATGGCCACGCGCAAGACCGGCTGGTGAACTTCTGGTCGCATTTCGGCGCGAAGCCGCTCGGCCATAACCGCAAGATCACGTTCTCCGATTTCTCCTACACCGAGATGGTCCTTGACCTCGAGCCGGGCCCCGACGCGATCACGCTCGACAGCGATCCTTACGTGATCATTCGCCCCGAGGGCGATTGGGACCGGCCCGGGGTTCTCGACATCTCGTCCGGTCGCGCGGCGACCTCGCCACTTCGCACCCCGGCTCTCGCCGAAACATGATTCCGAAATCGAAAAATGACAATTTCCATCCATGACGATCCACCGATCCTGATCTGCGCCGATCTCCAGATCGAGTATCTCACCGAGGGCCGCAGCCACGTCATCTCGGACGCTGAAGCGGTTACGTCGCGCTGCCTCGAATTGATGACGCTCTGGCGCGGCAATCTCTGGCCGGTGATGCATCTGAAGCGGATCGCCCAGGCGGCCTGGTTCAACCCGGCATCGAACCTGACGGACTGGATCGCGGAGCTGAAGCCGCGGCCGGGAGAGCTCACCTTCGAGCATCCGCTGCCGTCGGCCTACAGCTCGACGCGGTTCGCCGAATACATGTCGAACATGAAAAACATTCGTTGCGTGCTGTCAGGGTTTTCGCTCGATGAAACCATCCTGTCGACCGTGGTCGACGGGTTTCACCGCAGCCATCGCTATCAGGTCGTCAGCGATGCGGTGGCCTGCCGGCGGCCTGGCGTCGACGACGCCGCTTCGTACAAACTGGCGGTCGTCAAAGTGATCGGCAACTACGCCGGAATCGCGGCAAGCACCGACCTGATCGCGGCAAGCGGCAAGATCGCCGTATGAGCAAAGATCGACGTTACGGCCGCGAGCGATCGGTCATTTTGCAAGTCGCTCGGCGAGTTCGATGAGGACGCGCCGATCCGACGAATCCTTGATTTTTCTGAATGCGATTACCAGCCGCAAACCCTCAACCGCGCTTAGATCGATCTGATTGTCCCGAAGTAGCTGCAGCAATTTATCACCGGGATCATCGGAATCGTCGGTGCTCACAGCAAAAGCTCCAGAAGCGAATAACAGATGGCGACCCGCGAAGACGATCTCAACGAGCTGGCAATCAACATCTTGGCGGCGATCTCAAAAGCTCGCCAGCTAAACCTGCCTATCAGCGCTTATATTCTATCGATGGCCTTGGTGGAAGTATCGCAAGTACTGAACCCTAAGCCCGACAACGGCAAGGACAACACGACGCGATAGCGTCCTAATCTGCATCGATCGCAAGCATTACCGTTGTCATTGCCGATTTGAGCGGCAATAAGGCTTGATGTCGGAAGCCGGACTTTGCGTCAGTTTCGATCGACCCTGACAACCCGTCCCTTTTCGATCGCCAACGCCAGCCGGCCGTGTTTCAGCGCCAGCGCCGCTTCGCCGAACAGCTCGCGGCGCCAGCCGTGCAGCGCAGCGACGTCGGCATGATCGTCCGCCGCGATCTGCTCGAGATCGTCGACGGTCGCGATCACCTTGCTGGCGACGGCGTGGCGCTCCGACGTCATCCGCAACAAGACCTTCAACAGCTCGACGATCGCAGCGCCGTTCGAATTGCCACGCGGCTTTTCGATCTTCGGCAACGTTGTCGGATCGCGCGCGAGGCCGCGCTGCACGGCCGCCACGATGTCGGCGCCCCATTTCGAGCGGTCAAAGCCCTTCGGCAATGAGCGCAGATTGGCGAGCCGCTCGAGGCTGGTCGGCGCATGGGTGGCGATGTCGCCGACCGCATCGTCCTTCAAAACGCGGCTGCGCGGCACGTCGCGGCTTTGCGCTTCCTGTTCGCGCCATGCCGCGACTTCCATCAGGACCGCAAGCTCTTTGGGTTTGCGTACCCGCGTCTTCAGCCGCTCCCACGCGCGTTCGGGGTGAAAGTCGTAGGTCTTTGGCGAGGTCAGGACCTCCATCTCCTCACTGACCCAATCGCTGCGGCCGCGCTTTTTGAGATCGGCGTCCAGTGCCGTGAACACATCGCGCAGATGGGTGACGTCGGACACCGCGTAGTGCATCTGTTCTTCGGTCAGCGGCCGGCGCGACCAGTCGGTAAAACGGTGGGTCTTGTCGGGCCGGTGGCCGGTGATGCGCTCGACCAGCTGGTCATAGGCAATGGAATCGCCGTAGCCGAGTACCATGGCCGCCACTTGTGTATCGAAGATCGGGTGCGGGACGGTGCCGGCCTGATGCCAGACGATTTCTATATCCTGGCGGGCGGCGTGGAAAACCTTCAGCACCGCCTCATTGGCCATCAGGTCGAAGAACGGCTTCAGCTCGATCCCTTTGGCCAGCGTATCGATCACGACCGCCTCCTCGGCGCTCGCCATCTGCACGACGCAGAGCAGGGGGTAATAGGTGGTCTCGCGCAGGAACTCGGTATCGACGGTGATGACCTTGTGCTTGGCTAGGCGGGCGCAAACAGCGGCAAGTTCCGAAGTGGTGGTAATCAGATGCATGAAGGGTCCATAACGCTTCCGTGACGGCGTTCTGCCGAAAGCGTTGATATGTCAAGGGTCTTGCGACGAATTCGGGGCTTGCATTTCGGTCTGACAACACCTTTTTTGGGGCAAGCTCAAGCCCCCGCCGCTCGGGCTGGCCGCCCGGCTCCGGTCAGACCCGCCTTAAAAATGGATCAGGTGTCGCGGAAGCGCCGGGCAGGCGTTCGCCGCGCGGGAACGGCGAGCACCACGACACAAAGTGCTAGCATCGCCAATCCCATGAATTCAAACACCAGCCCGTCCACGGCAATCCCCCCGACAAAACGATAGATTTGTAAGGGAGGCATTGACCGTTGCTTAATTCCTGTCGGTGGACGCGCGGGACCTCATTGGAATGTTGAACGCGGGGTTAACGGTTCAGGTCCCGCAAAACGTCTGCAGCACGCGCTGGTGCGGCTCCGGCGGCTCCGCATAGCCGGCAAACGCCGGCTGGTCCTCATACGGCTTCGACAGGACCGTCAACAGCTCCTCGAAGGGAGCAAAATCGTCGCGGC
>WNFM01292789.1_pt3 | contig 14388 bp, 15 predicted proteins | sample 5400271 | NCBI WGS metagenome assembly WNFM01 (sample SAMN13153352, study PRJNA577476) | soil metagenome | isolation source: 60 cm saprolite on Douglas fir-dominated hillslope | place: USA:California | collected 2013-09-17 | reverse complement strand
CCACGACCGTTCGGGAACATCTCCTTCAGGCGCGCGGCAACAGCCTTTGGCACGAGCTCTTCGACATTTCCGCCGAACGAGGCAATCTCCTTCACCCCGCTCGAGGAAACGAAGCTGACCTGCGGGCTCGCCATCACGTAGACCGTCTCGATCTCTGGGGCCAGGTGGCGGTTCAACTGGTTCATCTGGAACTCCCACTCGAAGTCCGAGAGCACCCGGAGGCCCTTGACGATCACCTTCGCCTCCCAGCGCCGGGCGAACTCGACCACGAGCTCGCTGAAGATGTCGATCTCGACGTTCTCGACCACTCCGTCGAGCGCGTCCTTCAGGAAGACGACCCGCTCCTCGACGGTGAACATCGGCGACTTGTGGTGTGGGTTGCCGACCACGCCGACGACCACCCGGTCGAAGATCTTCGCGGCGCGGGAGATCACGTCGACGTGCCCGTTGGTCACGGGGTCGTAGGTGCCGGGGTAGATGGCGGTGATCATTTGTCGAACAGAGTAAGCCGTGCGGAGCCGTACTTGCGGGAGGTTCGCTCCTCGAGGCCGGGGACATCCGGCGGATCCTCGCGGCCCGAGGACTCGTAGACGAGCACCCCGTCCTCGTTCAGGAGCCGCGCGAGGTGCGGTGTGATCCGCTCGTGCTCGTAGCCGTACGGCGGGTCGCAGAGAATCAGGTCGTAGGTCCGCCGCTCGCTTGTCACCGCCCGAACTGCGTCCTGCTGGAGCACCGTGCCGCGAAAGTCGAGTGAGTCGAGGTTGGCGTTGATCACCTTGCACGCGTAGCGGTCGAGCTCGACGAAGGTCGCCGTCGAGGCGCCGCGGCTGAGCGCTTCGATCCCCAGGGCGCCCGAGCCTGCGAAGAGATCGAGGACGTCCGCGTCGTCGACCGGCCCGATCAGGTTGAACGCGTTCTCGCGCACTCGGTCAGACGTCGGCCGCGTCTCGTCGCCCTTCGGCGCGACGATGCGGCGACCGCGGTGGGTTCCGGCGATGACTCTTATTTCAGCGCGAACGTGACGTTGACGACCGCCGTCACGTCCTTCTTCAACGTAGTCACTCACCTGAGGCGAGTTCGGCGACGTGACCTGGAATACCGCGACCTGCACGTCGCGAAGCTTTCCGAGCTTCGCACCGCTTGCCTCGACGAGCACCTTGCCGCGGTTCTGCGCGTCTCGCACCGCGTCGGCGAGGAGCTTCGGGCGAAGGTCGCCGAGCTTCGTCAACACGTACTGCAGCGGCTGGACCTGCAGGGGGACGCCCGCAACGATCAGCTTTGCGCTCGCCTCAGCAGTGTTTGCGACGACGTCGACGCGCGATGAGCGGACCTCGAAGTTGCGCGTCACCGTATAGCCGATCACCTGCGTCGGGTTGCCGCTGTTATCCGTGGCGTTGACGGCCTGCGTCGACACCGGCTGCACCGTCACCTCATCGGGCCGAATCCCTTGTGCCGTGAGGAAGGCGCGGATCTTCTCAGTCCAGCCGGCGAGCTCCTTGGCCGCACCCGCGGCACCCGACTGCTGACTCGTCACCGAGAGGTCCCAGATCGCAAAGTCCGAGGTGACGTGACCCTTAGCCGACCCGGTCACGGTGACGACGTTGCTCTGTCCACGGTCACGAATCCCGTCGCCGATCGCGATCGAGCCGAACAAGACGGCAATCGCGAGCAGCGTCAAACCAATCAGCAGGGACAGGCGGTCGCGCACGGGCTGATCCTATGCGGCAAACTCGCCGACGTTGTAAAGGCGATCCGCCTCGTCCTGCCACGGACCGTCCTCGTCGCGCAGCTCCGCTGCGATCTCGCGCGCGCGCTCGATCAGGGCGTGGTCGACGCGCAGCTTCGTGAACTGGAGATCGCTCCAGCCGGACTGCCGCGTGCCGAGCAGCTGCCCTTCGCGGCGCAGGTCGAGGTCGACCTGCGCGAGCTCGAAGCCGTCGGTCGTGTCGACGAGCGCCTGCAGCCGCTGGTCCGCCGTCTCCGAGAGCTGCTCCACCGGTCGCGAGACGAGCAGGCAATAGCTCTGCTCGGAGCCGCGCCCGACGCGGCCGCGCAGCTGGTGCAGTTGCGCGAGCCCGAAGCGGTCGGCCTCCTGCACGATCATGATCGTCGCGTTCGGAACGTCGACGCCGACCTCGATCACCGTCGTCGCGACGAGCACGTCGAGCTCGCCCTCCTTGAACTGCCGCATCACCTCGCGGCGCTCCGCCGTCTTGAGCCTCCCGTGCAGCAGCCCGACGCGGTAGCCCTTGAGCTCGGCGCGCCGCAGCCGCTCGGCCTCTTCTTCGGCGGCGCGGGCGAGGCGCGTCTCTGAGAGCTCGATCAGGGGGCAGACGACGTAGGCCTGGCGACCCGCGTCGAGATGGGCGCGCAGCCGCTCGTACGCTTCGCCGGCCCGCTCGGCGCCGATGCGGCCGGTGATGATCGGCTTGCGGTCCGCAGGCGGCTTCGCGATCTCGCTCACAGAGAGGTCGCCGTAGATCGTCAGCGCGAGCGTGCGCGGGATCGGCGTAGCCGTCATGTGCAGCACGTGCGGGCTCCTCCCCTCTCCGAGCGCCTTGCGCTGCTCGACGCCGAAGCGATGCTGCTCGTCGACGACCGCGACCGCGAGGTCGGCGAACTCGACATCGCGCTGGATCAGCGCGTGGGTTCCGACCGCGATCTGCGCGACGCCGTTGGCGATCTCGTCGCGAATCTTCTTCGAGCCGACCGAGCCGGTGAGCAGCACGCAACGCACGCCGAGCTGCGCGCAGAGCGGCTCGAGCGTCAGGAAGTGCTGCTCCGCGAGCGTTTCGGTCGGCGCCATCAGCGCCCCCTGGCGGTCGTTCTCGACCGCGCGCAGCAACGCATAGAGGGCGACCACGGTCTTGCCGGAGCCGACGTCGCCCTGCAGGAGCCTTTGCATCGGCGTCGTCCCGGCGAGCTCGACGTCGATTTCGGCGATCGCCGACTCCTGGTGCTCGGTCAGCCGGAACGGAAGCACGTCGCGGTAACGCGCGATCAGCGCGCCCGGCTGCGAGAGCGACGGCGCAACCGCATCTGTATCGCGCAGCCGCGCGACGACGAGCTGCAGCGCGACGAGCTCGTCGAGCGCGAGCCGCTGCCGCGCCTCCTCCGCCTGCAACTCGTCGTGCGGGAAGTGGATCGCCGCGAGGGCGTCGCGGCGCAACGGCAGCTCGAGCTCGGCCGGCAGTGGATCGGGAAAGCTGCGGGCGTGCTGGGCGAGCGCGGCGCGCACGAGCTCGCGTAGGCGCGTCGAAGGGATCTGCTCGCTCGCCGGATACACGGGAGCGTGGTCGGCGGTCCTGCGCGCTTCGCCGATGTCGTAGCTCTTCACGTCGAATCCGTACTTGCCGAGCTTGCCCCGCAGGCGGAGCGGCGTCCCCGGCGTCAACTTCTCGAGCAGCCAGGGCTGGTTGAAGAACGAGGCGCCGATCTGGCCGGCGTCGTCACGAACGACTGCGGTCACGAGCGTGCGCCGCCCCGGGAGGGGCCGTGAACGTGCGCTCACTATTCGACCTTCGATCGCCACCTCTCCCTCGGCCTGACCGAGCTTCGCAATCGGGACGGTGTCGACTGCGCTCTCGTAGCGGCGCGGCGCGTGGAAGAGCAGGTCACGCACGGACTGGATGCCGAACGTGCGCAGCCGCTTCCCGAGCGTCACGCCGACACCGGGCAGCGTCGCGACGTCGAGCGCGTCGAGCCGGTGCGGCGGCAGCCAGCCACGCGGCCGCGGCCAGTCGTTCTGGACCAGACCTGTAAAACCCGAGTGCATACGGGTCATCGTTGCCACCTGGACCGAGCATAGGACCCGGTCCGGACAGCACGCTTCCCTACTCCCCGTCCAGGTACCAGAAGAAGCCGACCGTACCCGGTCCGGCATGCGTGCCGACGACCGCACCGAGCGTCGTCGCGATCTCGATCTGCGCCTGCGGACGCTCGTGCTCGACCAGCTCGCGCAGCGCCTGCAGCCGCTCGGGCGCTGCGGCGTGCGCGATGCCGACCTTCAGGTTCGGCGAGTCGGTCGTCGTCGAGACGAACTGCTCGCGAAACTCGGCGAACGCCTTGTGGTTGCCGCGCACCCTCTTCAGCGGGATCACCTCGCCGTCGCGGATCGCGAGAATCGGCTTCACATTCAGCAGGTTGCCGGCGAACGCTGCCGCGCGCCCGATCCGCCCGCCCTTCGCGAGGTACTCGAGCGTGTTGACCGTGAAGAGAAGATGGTGCTCACGCTGGTAGTACTCGACGAACGCATCGATCTCCTCGTCGGTCGTCCCTCGCTCCAGGCGATGCTGCACGCCGATCGCCAGAAGGCCGAGCGACGCGGACACGGTGCCGGAGTCGATCACTCGCACCTTGTCGCCGCCCAGCATCTCGGCCGCGGTCTGCGCGCTGCCGTACGTGCCCGACAAGGTTGAAGAAATAGTCAGCGCGATGATGCGGTCGTACTTCGGGGCGAGCTCCTCGAAGGTCGCAAGGAAGTCGCCCGGGGTCGGCTGCGACGTCGTCGGCAGCTGCGCCTCTGTCTGGAGCCGCTCGTAGAACCGCTCGGGCGTGATCTCGACGTAGTCCTTGAAGCTCTCCTCGCCGAAGAGCACGTACAGCGGCACGACGCGGAAGTTCGGAAACCGCTCTGGCGCCTCCGGCAGGTCGGCCGTCGAGTCGAGGACGACCGCTGTGTTCTCGGCCGTGAGGTTCACGCGGCTGCCGCTTCCTGCACGGTCAGTACGAGGCGGTCGAAGTCCTGATCCTTCGTCACGCACGCCACCGCGCCCGCAGCGAGCACCTCTGCGACCTCCTGCGCCGTCACCGACGCGCTCAGGCACACAACCTTCGTGTCCGGATACGCCTCCAGGACCGCGCGCGTCGCCTCGGCGCCGTTCAAGCCGGGCATGCGGTAGTCCATCAGCACCACGTCCGGCTTCAGCTCCGCAACCAGCGCGGGCGCGCTGTCGCCCATGCTCACGCTCCCAACCACCTCGATCTCGTCGCGCAGGCCGAATAGCAGCTCGAGCGTCTGGCGAAAGATGTCGTTGTCCTCGACGAGGATGACGCGGACGGGCGTCACTCGGCCGCCAGCAAGAGCGGGTAGTGGGGCTGGCCGCCCTGGTGCACGTCGAGCTCGAGCTCCGGATGCTGCGCCTCGAGCTCGGAGAGAAGACTCTCGAGCGACGGCGGATCTTCGCCGGTGAGGAGCGTCAGGATCCCGCGCGGCTCCGCGAGCAACTGGTCGAGCACCGCGCGCACGACCTCGTCGAAGCTCTCGCCGCCCGCGACCGGCTCGCCGTTCGCAAGCCCGAGCCACTTGCCCTTGCGCACCGACACGCCGTTCAGCTGAACGTCCCGCGAGGCGATCGTCACGGCTCCTGTCGCCACCGCGTCGACCGCCTGGTTCAGTGGCTCGACGTTGTCCTCGGCGCCAAGCGTCGGATCGAACGCGATCAGTGCCGCGAGGCCTGCCTGCAGTGAGCGAGTCGGGACGACGCGCACTTTCTTCGACGAATGGTCGGCGGCTTGCTCGGCGCTCATGATCACGTTGCTGTTGTTCGGGAGCACGATCACCTCGGACGCCGGTATCGCTTCGATTGCGGCGACGAGATCGGCGGTGGACGGATTCATCGTGCGACCGCCGTCGACGACAAACGCGCCGCCGCTCTCGAACAGCGCGCGGTTGCCGTCACCCGCTGCGACCGCGACGACACCACACGTGGCTGCGCCTGCGTCCGGCACGGAGTGCAGCAAGCGCGCCTCGCGCTCCTGCGTCTGGGCGTGCATGTTCGCGATCTCGACACCTTCGACCACTCCGCGCGCGACGCCGAGCGTCAGTGCGCGTCCCGGATCGTCGGTGTGCACGTGAATCTTCAGCGCGGTGCTGTCGCCGACGACGAGCAGCGAGTCGCCGAACTGCTCGAGCTCGTGCTCGAGCGCGTCGGGGTCGAGGCCGTCACCCTCGATCACGAAGACGGTGCAGTAGCGGAACCGCGACAGCTCCTGGTGGATCGCGTCGATCCCGAGCTCTTCCTCGAGCTCCGGCGGCTCGGGCAATGCTTCGCCCGTCAGCGCCGCGTGCACGCCGCGCACGATCTCGACGAGCCCGGCCGCACCGGCATCGACGACGCCTGCCTCTTTGAGCACCGGCAGCATCTCGCGCGTCTTCGCGACGGTCTCGTCGCCCGCGGCGATGATCGACGGGAGGTCGGCGTTCCTCTTCTCGGCGGCGTCGGCCATCGCGCGGATCGCGGTGAGCATCGTCCCTTCGACCGGTTTCTTCACCGCCCTGTAGGCCGCGTCGCTCGCCGAGCGGAACGCCTTCGCGAGGTCGTCGGTCACGGCGAGCGAGTCGGTCGCGCCGCGGATGATCTGCGACAGGATCACGCCCGAGTTGCCCCGCGCGCCCATCAGCGCAGCGCGCGAGATCTCGTGCGCGAGGCCGGCGCGGTCATCGGGGCCGTCCTTCTGCAACGCCTCGTCGATCGCGCGCACCGTCAGCGTGAGGTTCGTGCCAGTGTCGCCGTCGGGCACGGGATAGACGTTCAGGTCGTCGATGCGGCGGCGGTGCGCCTCGATCGCGCTCCGCGCACCCACAACCAGCTCGCGCATAAGAGCCCTCATGCGCTCGCCCGCACACGCTGGATGACGACCTCGACCGCGGCGACGCGCAAGCCGGTGAGGCGCTCGACGTCGTAGGCGACCTGCGACCGGATCGTCGACGCGACCTCGGCCAGGTTCAGGCCGTGCTCGATCACAACGTGCAGCTCGATTCGCAGCGCCTTCGCGTCGCCCTCGACGCTGATCCCCTCGCGGCGCAGGATGCGCCCGACCCGCGTGCCGGCGGACAGACCGACGACGCCGTAACAGGCGAGAGCCGTCGCAGCGACGATCTCGGCGACGGCATCGCGGGAGATCGTGAGGCGACCGTGCTCGAGGTCCAGACTGAGGTCATCCGCCACGGCGACGGATTAGACCCTAAATGCCGCTCGAGAAGTTACTCAGACCGCTTTTACGACTTTGTTGCCCTTGAGGCAACGGGTGCAGACGTAGGCGCGCTGCGGGGAGCCCTTGAGGAGGATCCGAACACGCTGCAGGTTCGGGTCCCAGCGCCGCTTCGAGGCGACCATCGAGTGCGAGCGATGGTTGCCGAACGACGGCTTCTTGCCACAGATTGCGCAGATCTTCGACATTGCGGGCGGGATTGTAGCGAAGAGGCGCGATCCGGAATGGCGTGCTTCCGGGGATGGCTCAGACCAAGCAGGTCGCACGGGTCGGGCGCAGGGCATAGCGGTGTCTACGTTCAAGCCCGACCCGGGCGAGATGCGCCGCGTCGGAGCCACCATCCGGGAGTGCGCTAATTCCGGATCGCGCCTCTCAAGCGCGAGCGCTCGCCCGGAGCCGGGCGAACAGGTCGGCCATCTCGAGCGCCGAGCGCACGGCGTCGGCAGCCTTCGGGATCCGGGCCTCGGCCTGCTCGACGGTGTCGACCGTGAGGACGCCGAACGAGACCGGCACCCCGGTCTCGATCCCGGCCAGTTGGAGGCCGGAGGCGCATTCCTGCGCGACGTACTCGAAATGCGGCGTCTCACCGCGCACGACCGCGCCGAGCGCGACGATGCAGGCGTAGCGGCGCGTCTTCGCGAGCGCCATCGCGGCCAGCGGCAGCTCGAACGCCCCCGGCACAGGCATCACGGTGATCGCGTCCTGCGAGACCCCTGCCTCGATGAGCGCGTCGAGCGCGACCTGGAGCATCCGGTTCGTCACGCCGCCGTTGAAGCGCGAGACGACGACGCCGACGGAGCGGCGGTTCCCGAGCGGCGTGCCCTCGAGCACGGTGAAGCCGCTCGGGACGTCGACCTCGCCGCGTACATGCTCAACACTCGAGCCGTCGGGCGGGCTCTCCTCGATCACAGCCGACGATTCCGACGCGGGCCAACCTTCGAACGGATCTTCGAGGCTCTCGTCGGTGTCCTCAGACACCTGGAGCTGCTCGGGCGGAGTGCCTTCCGGCGGAGTGCTCAGCGGCAGTTCGGGCGGTGTGAGCGCCGTCGGAACGATCGGACCGCTCAGCGACGGGCCGGTCAGGGGCGGGACGCGCGGCTGCTCGTCGTCGATCTCGGTCACTCGGCCTCCGGTTCGTATTCGAGGTTCTTCAAATCCTGGTGGTGCAAACGATGTCCGAGCTTATCCCGCTTGGTCGTGAGGTAGCGGTGGTTTTCGGTGTGCGGTGTCGTTTCGATCGGCACTTGCTCGACGACCGTCAGCCCGAACCCGTCGATGCCGGTCAGCTTCTTCGGATTGTTCGTGAGGATGCGCAGCGTCGTCAGGCCGAGGTCGGAGAGGATCTGGTTGCCGATCCCGTAGTCGCGCGCGTCCGCGGGGAAGCCGAGCTCGAGGTTGGCCTCGACTGTGTCCATCCCCTGCTCCTGCAACTCGTAGGCGCGGAGCTTGTTGATCAACCCGATCCCGCGGCCCTCTTGCGCCATGTACAGCAACACCCCCGTGCCCTCGGCTTCGATCTGCGCGAGCGCCTGCTCGAGCTGCTCACCGCAATCGCAGCGCAGCGAATGGAAGACATCGCCGGTCAGGCACTCGGAGTGCACGCGGACGAGCACATTCTCGGCACCGTCGACGTCGCCCTTCACGAGCGCGACGTGCGTCTTGCCGTTCAGCTTTTCGCGGAACGCGACGGCGGTGAACTCACCGAACTCCGTCGGCAGGCGGACGGACGCGCCACGCTCGACGAGCTTCTCGTGCCGGCGCCGGTACTCGACGAGGTCGGCGACGGTAGTACGGAACGAGGTCGTCGACGCGAGCCATCGTGCCGTCGTCGTTCATGATCTCGCAGATCACGCCGGACGGATTCAGGCCGGCGAGCCGCGCAAGGTCGACGGCCGCCTCGGTCTGCCCGATGCGCTCGAGCACGCCGCCCGGCTTCGCGCGTAGCGGGAAGACGTGGCCGGGCTGCACGAGATCGTGCGGCGTCGACGCGGGATGGATCGCGACCTGGATCGTGCGGCTGCGGTCGGCGGCGGAGATGCCGGTGGTGACGCCTTCGCGTGCTTCGACCGAAACGGTGAACGCGGTGCCGAGCGGCGTCTCATTGTGGTCCGTCATCGGGCGCAGCGCCAGCTCGTCGGCGCGCTCCTCGGTCAGACAGAGGCAGATCAGCCCGCGCGCGTGGGTTGCCATGAAGTTGATCGCGTCGGGCGTCGCGAACTGTGCGGCAATCGTCAGGTCGCCTTCGTTCTCGCGATCCTCGTCGTCGACCACGACGACCATGCGGCCCTCGCGGATTTCCTCGATCGCCTCTTCGACAGTGGCGAACCGTGTGGTCACGTCCATCGGTGAACGTTAGCGGGGCAGGAGCTTCTCGACGTATTTCGCCAGCACGTCGGTCTCCAGGTTCACGGGCTGTTCAGGAACGAGCTCGCCGAGCGTCGTCTCCTGCAACGTGTGCGGGATCAAGGCAACCTCGAAGCCGGTGTCGTCCACGGCTGCGACCGTCAGGCTCGTGCCCTGGACGGCGATCGAGCCCTTCTCGACGATGTACTTCAGAAGCTCTGCGGGCGCCTCGAAGCGGACCCGCCTCCCCTCGCCCTCAGGCCCGACGCTCACCACCGAACCGACGCCGTCGACGTGGCCCTGGACGTAGTGGCCTCCGAGCGCGTCGCCCGCGCGGAGCGCAGGCTCCAGGTTGACCCTCGACCCCTGGTCGAGGGTTCCGAGCGCCGTGCGGGCGAGCGTCTCCGGCACCGCGTCGAAAGCTAGTGATGAGTCATCACAAGCGACGACCGTGAGACAGACGCCGTCGATCGCGATCGAGTCGCCGAGCTGGACGCCCTGCGCAGTCGCGGGCGCTTGGATCGTCAGGCGGCCGCCCTCCATCGAGGCGACCGTGCCGACTTCCCTGACAAGACCGGTGAACACAGGGCAAGGCTAGACGTTGACATGCCGGCGCCCCGGGAGGTGAATGCCCGTGAGGGACCGACAAGGAGGGGAACAATGAGACGTTTCAAGGTGGTGGGCGCTGTCGCCCTCGTGGCAGCGGCCGTTGCCGCCGTCGCATATGGGGCAGGCGCCCTCGCGAGCGATCCGATCAATGCGTGCGTGCAGCGCGGGTCGGATCATGTCCGGATCCTGAGCGCGGGCGATTTGTGCACGCGGGCCGAGACGGCGCTCTCGTGGAATCGCGAAGGCCCGGCAGGGCCGGCGGGTGCGACCGGCCCGGCTGGGCCGGCGGGAGCCCAAGGCCCGCAGGGCGTGCGCGGCGAGCAAGGCCCGACAGGGCCGGCAGGCGCCGGGGGAAGCGCGTCGGCGTTCGAGCACGTCGCAGGCGGAGGCCCCGTCACGTCGACGTTCCCGGCGTACGACACCGTCGTCACGATGCACCTGCCCGCGGGGTCGTACATGTTGAACGCTTACCTCGAGGTGCTGCTGACCGACGGCGGTACGCCCGGCGTCTCCCACGAGACCGCCGACGGGCTCTGCCAGTTCTCGCCGAACCGCGTCGGCGGCGCGCACATCCAGACCCCGGGGGCGGGCGGCCTCGCCGGGTCGCAGTTCGTCCAGGCGATCCAGCACGTCACGCTCGGCGAGCTGGTTCAGCTCTCCGCGGACGGTGACGTGTCGGTCGCGTGCTCGAAGTTCGGAGGCACGTTCTCGGTCACGCATGCCCAGCTCGACGCGGTTCAGGTCGGGACACTCAACTACCCGTAGCGGTTGCGAATGCCCGGCGCCTACGGGCGCCGGGCGCCTTAGGCCGAAACTGATTCGGTGTCAGCCGAACCAGATTCGAGAGTTTTCCGCTCCGAACCTAATCGCCGTAGACAAGCGTCTCGACCGTCTCGCGGACGAGCACTTCCAGCTGGCCCCGTTCGCCCGGGACCGCGGTGCCGAGCTCCACGAGCAGCTCGTTGACCGCGACGCGGCAGCCGGGCGCGAGCTCGTCGGTGCCGATCTTCTGCACCTCGCGAAGCAGCTCGTCGTTCCCGAGCTGGCGGGTCAGCCAGTGGCTGAGGTGCGTGACGAGCTGGTCGTCGGCGCGCTGGGATGCATCAGGGCTCGTGGACATAGGCTTGGAGGAGCACGTCTTCGCCCACCTGCCGAGATGCCAAACGGGTCAACGCGCGCGGGGAGGGTAGCGCAGGCGCGAACGTCGGCCCCTCGCCGCCGAGCACGGGCGCGACGAAGAGGAGCACCTTGTCGACGAGATCGGCCTCGAAGAACGCGGCCGCGAGCGTCGGCCCGCCTTCGAGGAGAAGCGACTGGACGCCCTCGCCCGCCAGCGAGCGCAGCTCGTCCTCGAGCGGGCCGGTTCTCAGTTCGAGGTCGAGTCCCTCTGGCAGCGGGCCGCCGGAGAAGACGAGTCGCCGCGGCTGCCCGCGCGGCGTCTCGACATCGCGCGCATCGAGCCGTGGCCGGTCCGCGCGCGCCGTGCCGCCGCCGACGGCGACCGCGTCCACCTCCGCACGCAGCTCGTGCACGAACCGCAGGCTGTCCTCACCGCTGATCCAGCGGCGGTCCGGAAGCGCAACGCGGCCGTCGAGAGTTACCGCAGCTTTGTAGATGACGAACGGCCGCCGCTTCGTCACCCACGTGCGCCACGCCTCGTTCAGCGCGCGCGCTTCGAACCAGTCGACGAACTCGACGTCGACGCCGGCTGTGCGCAGGTACTCCTCTCCGCCCGCGGCCTCCGGGTTCGGATCGCGCGCGCCGAAGACGACGCGCTCGACGCCCGAGGCAACGATCGCGTCCGTGCACGGCGGTGTCGTCCCGTGGTGCGCACACGGCTCGAGCGTCACGTACAGCGTCGCGCCGCGGGCGCGGTCGCCGGCGGCCTCGAGCGCGACCACCTCTGCATGACGGCCGCCTGCTTCCGTCGCCCCTTCTCCGACGATCTCGCCGTCGCGCACGACGACTGCGCCCACCGTCGGCTTCGGATACGCGCGGCCGCGCGCCGCGCGCGCCAGCTCCAGCGCCCTCGAGACTGTTATTTCGCCGACTCCGTCAAGCCTACGTCGGTCACGCGAGCGCTTGCACCATCCGGCGATACGCGCGTGGCAGGTCCTCGCGCCCGAAGACCGCCGACCCCGCGACGAAGAGCGTTGCGCCCCGCTCGCGTAGCGCCTTGATGTTGTCGGGATTCACGCCGCCGTCGACCTGGATCGGGATCTCGTCGGGCAGCGCCTCGCGCAAGGCCTTGACGCGATCGTACGTCTCCTCCTGAAACGGCTGGCCGGAGTACCCGGGATGGATCGCCATGCACAGCACGATGTCGGCGTCGCCCGCGACGGCGGCTACGTCCTCGGGGTTCGTCTCCGGATTGAACGCCACACCGACCTGCAGCTCCTGTTCCCGTGCGGCGCGAATCGTGGCGGGAACGTCGTCGACCGCTTCGAAGTGGAACGTCACGCTGTCCCCGCCCGCTTCCGCGAACTGGGCGAAGTGCTTAGCCGGGTTCTCCACCATCAGGTGACAGTCGATCGCTCCGCCGTAGCGGTGGATGATCGGCGCGATCGACTGCAGCACGATCGGCCCCATCGTGATCGGCTCGACGAAGTGCCCGTCGCCGACGTCGAAGTGGAAGATCCGGCATTCGGAGCGCAGAAGTGCCTCGAGCTGGTCGCCGAGGTGCGCGAAGTCGGACGCGTAGATCGACGGCTCGACCTCGATGGTGCGGATCCACTCCTGCCAGGGCATCCGCGGGATCCTACGGTGTCCTCAAGCGCGCAATGAAGAAGCCGGACGTGTGATCTCGGTGCGGCATCGTTAAGAGGAACTCCGGCCGCGTCGGGTGCGCGTACTGCGGCCACTCGCCGGTGAGCGGAAGCACCTCTAGGCCGGAGGCATCGACGACCGCCTCGTTCTCGTCCGCGTTCAGCGTGCAGACGGAGTAGACGATCGTCCCGCCGGGGTTCGTGCGTTCCGCGGCGGCCTGGAGCAGCTCGAGCTGGAGCTCGGGCAGGGGCCGTGCCCGCCAGCGAAGGTCGGGCCGCCGGGCGAGCACACCGAGACCCGAGCACGGAGCGTCGACGAGGGCGCGGTCGAAGCCGCTCTCGTCGAGCTCGCGCAGATCGGCGGTGATGACCCGGACGTTCGGCCCGACGTTCTTGGCNNCATCGTCGTCTTCCCGCCGGGCGCGGCACACGCGTCGAGCACGCGCTCGCCGTCGCGCGAGCCGAGGACGAGCGCCGAGAGCTGCGACGCGCGGCTCATCGGCCGCATGCGCTCCATGTCGACGTGCTCCACGACGTACGCGCCGGGGACGTCGGTCGGCTCGCCGACCGCCTCGCTCGCGCGCACCTCGAGCGCGGGCGGCTCGTTCTGCGCGCGCATCAGTTCGAGCGCGGTCTCGTTGCCGAAGTCACGCGTCCAGGTCTCGGCGATCCAGTCGGGATACGACTCCTTGACTGGACCCTCGGGGAGAGACGCGACGAGCCCGTTGAAGCCCTGCGCAAGCCGCCGCATCACGGCGTTCGTGAACGGCACCGCTCGCTCGAGCCCCGACATGCGAACCAGTTCGACCGTGTCGTTGACCACCGCGTGCTCGGCCTGGTCGGTGAACGCAAGCTGGTAGGCGCCTAGCCGCAGTGCCGCCTTCACCGGTCCGTCGAGCTTGCGCACGGGGCGCTTGCCGAGCTGTTCGATCCCGAAGTCCAGCGTTCGGGCGCGCTGCACGGTTCCGTACGCGAGGCGCTGTGCGAGCGCCCGGTCGCGCGGGTCGAGCCCTGCGACGGCGGAATCGAGCGCGCGGTCGGCATATGCCTCCTCTTCGAAGACGCGCCGGATGACGTCGTACGCGGCCTTACGTGCCGGCGCGATCACCGCAGACCGCGGACGAACTCGTCGTAGCTCATCTGGTTGCGGCCTTCGGGCTGCACGACCTGCGGCACGAAGCGTCCCTCCTCGAGGCGCGCCTTCCAGATCGTCACGCGCCTGCCGTTCAGCTCGCCGCGCGCTCCGATGTGCGGCGACAGCGCGCGCACGCGGCGCCAGGAGTCGAGCGGGTCATCGAGGTTCAGCTCGCGGTCGGCCGCAGCGATCTTCTCGGCGTAGATCGCGCCCTCTTCGGGCTGCGGCTCGAACGACGGGGACTCGATCACGTCGTTCAACAGGCGCGCGGCCACCTCCGCGGAACGCGCGTACACCTGACCTGCGTCGAAGTCGCCGACCTCGAACGCCTCCTGCGCTGCGATCGGCCCGGCGTCGAGCGCTTCCACCGTCTCGTGGATCGTGACGCCGGTCTGGTCGTCGCCGGCGAGGATCGCGCGCTCGACTGGCGCCGCGCCGCGCCATCGCGGCAGGAGTGACGGATGCACGTTCAGCCAGAGCGAGCGCTCGAGCAGGCGCGGCGGGATGTACAGCCCGTAGGCGCAGACGACGACGCGCTCGACG
>WNFM01015460.1_pt1 | contig 14389 bp, 12 predicted proteins | sample 5400271 | NCBI WGS metagenome assembly WNFM01 (sample SAMN13153352, study PRJNA577476) | soil metagenome | isolation source: 60 cm saprolite on Douglas fir-dominated hillslope | place: USA:California | collected 2013-09-17 | reverse complement strand
AACGCACCAAAGCCGCTTCGCAGCGACTAATCGCCTCTTCCCATGCTTCCTGTCCAATCAGTACCTGTGCAGCACCCAGCAATGCTGCGCCATCGCCGTCGATACTTTCCAATAACTGGAACTGGCGTCCTGCTGCTGCAAACGTGGTCGAAGCTGCCTCAAGTTCGCTGCGAGCCAGCCGTGTACGGGCCAGACCCAGCAATGCTTCAGCGGCAAGCAATGGCTGCTGCTGCTGCTCCGCTTGCTCATGCGCTTCGCTAAAGCGCGCTTCAGCCTGCTCGAAGTCACCTTGAGTCAGCAATAACTGCCCGTGAACAAGTAACCTCATAGGCGCCACACGCCTACCAAACGAATTGGCCGTTACGGCTTTATCCGCAGCGTTAAGAAGTGATGCCGCTTCACCAAGACGTCCACCAAACACCGCAAGACGGGCAAGGCGCACTGCGGCCTCTGCCACACCCAAGACTCCTTCTACCTCCCCAGATGCACCCAGCCGCTCGGCACGAGCCTGGGCATCACGATAACAGGTCTCCGCCTGGACAGTCCGTCCCTGCTGGCGATAGATATCGCCGATGCTCAAAAAAGCCCTGCTCTCGACGACATCATCCTGCATCGCTCTTGACAGTTTGCGGGCATCGTCAAGAGTTTGTAAGGCAGGCTCAAGAAAGCCACGTCGACGCTGAATCTCTCCCAGTACTGCCGCTGCTTCGGCCTGTCCAATACGGTAAGCGACAGCCTTGTAAGTCCGCAGAGCACGTTCTATAGTTGCGTTGGCATAGGCGAGCTGCCCGCGGCGCAAATTAATTTCACCCAGCAGGCGATTCGCGTTTGCCGCTCCCAGCGCATTATGCATATCGCTATATGTCTGATTCGCCGCCTGCGCACTCGCCAGTGCCTGGTCAACGCGGTCATTGAGTATGGCTACTTCAGCCAATCCAAGGCTACCATCAGCCTCTCCCAGCTCGTATTCTATCGAGCGTGCCTTTTTCATCGCCTCCGCAAAGGTATCCGCTGCGCGCTCAAGCTGCCACTGGGCGAGATAGATATGGCCTAGACCTAACAGCCCATCGACAATACCAAAGGCATCCCTGGTTGACTCATAGATTTCCAGGACATACTGGTAATTCGCTGTTGCTTCTTGAAAACGCCGTTCTAAACGCTGTATATCGGCAAGGCTACGGCGGGCATCGGCCTCATTGATTTTGTCTTTGGCATTGTTGAAATAGGAAATAGCTTGCTCATAAAGTTCGGCGGCTCTACTAGTTTTGCCGCGCTGCAGCTCGATATGCCCAAGAGCTAGTGCTACATTACCCTGTCCCTGCACGTCCCTATGCTCACTGTAGATGTGCTGCGCATTGTCGTAGGCTTGCTGTGCACGGTCCAGGTGAGCTTGCTGTCGCTCGACATGTCCCATTGCCAGCGCCGCTCCCGCCTCGTTTAGGGGGCGACCTGCATCCCTATACAGCTTCATGGCGCGTTGATAACTGTTTACGGCCAGCTCGAACTGGTTATTCTTGCGCTGTACCTCGGCCAGCAACGAGCGGCTATCTCCTGCACGTTTGAAGTTGCCCAACAGGCGAAAATGTATCTCTGCATCACCAAAGGCCTGCGCGGCGACATCCAACTCGCCATCATTGTATGCATCAATACCAGCCTGCAAACGCTGCTCCGCCGCTGTTACATCTTTCTGCTTATCCTCTGTAGTCATGAGAATCCGCTTTCCAGGTGTCGCTCATCTGATGTATATCTTGATCATGCACTCATTGTAGTGCGTCAGACAAAGAAAGTCAAAAAAAGCTCTCTATAGGCTTACTGCAACGGTTGTGATAAAATAGGTCCTGTAGAGACACTGGCACAGGTACCCGGTAACCTCTTGATGTAATACATAGGACTTGGTGAAAAAGGAGCTTGCAGATTATGCACGAAGACACGCTAGCACGTGTAGAACTCTTTTCCGGCTTAGACAAGAAAGAGCTGCATACACTCGCAGAGAGCAGCCAGGAGCGCAAGTATAGCGCAGGCACGCGGATCATGTCCCAGGGCGATACTGGTGTGGGGCTGTATATTATAACCAGTGGAAAGGTGCGTATCACTCATTCGAGTGGTCCAGGTCAGGCAGAGGAAGATTTAGGTACGGCTGGCGCGGGTGACGTCCTGGGCGAAATGGCTCTCCTTGATGATCTGCCGCGTTCGGCAAGCATCACGGCGGTAGAAGATGTGACGGCCCTACTACTACCGGTATGGGAATTTCGCACTGTGCTGCGAAACCACCCCGACATTGCTCTGAAGCTTCTGGCCGTGCTGAGTCGCCGGCTCCGCAAAGCCGAGCAGCGCACCCACGAGTAATGATCAAGCCGGGCAGCCACGTTGAAAAGTGCCTGTGGTTGCCCTGATAACTGTGTACATCCTTATGGCTCGACTTTGTCTCGATTGAGCAGGTTTTGTATCTCTTCAAACATCGTCTCAACGTCGCCAAACGAACGATAGACGCTGGCAAAGCGGATATAGGCAATCTTGTCCATACGCCGCAGGTGCTCCATGACAAGTTCACCGATGACGCTGCTCTGGAGTTCTGGCCTACCCAGGCGATACAATTCCTGCTCGATTTCCTCGACAGCGCTTTCGATTTCACCCACGGGCAACGGACGTTTTTCACAGGCCTTACGAATGCCAATGTAGAGCTTCTCGCGGTCGAAGGCCTCCCGCCGCTGGTCTCGTTTAACGACCATCAGGTGGAATGTTTCGACCCTCTCATAGGTACTAAAGCGCCCTTTGCACTGCTCACACTCACGCCGCCGGTGAATTGCATCGCCAATATCACGAGAATCCTTTACCCTCGATTCATTGCATCCACAAAATGGACATTTCATACCTGGACCCCCAAACTTTGTGCAAGCGTAATTAGAACTATTCTATCACAAAGCGGTATACACACAGTCCTTCTATAAAGCTAGCACGAGGGGCGGCTCTTCTCCGGCGATCTCAGGAGTCTCTTCTATCACAACGGGAACAACAGGGGAGCGCAGTTTTTCTGGACGCACTTTACCGATATAGCCTGACCGCAAACGCGTGCCATCGTTCCAATAGGCATACCAGTATGGGCCATGTCCCCGGCCGTTACGGCAGGTACTGCACGCGGCTTTCCCACATTTGCGATACTGAAATTGATACGTAACACGTTGGTTATCTGGCAACTGAGTCATATATCCTCCTCCCTTCCACAAGACACTCAGGCATAACAGGAAATATTGTATGGGCTACAATTAGCATAGCACTGCGTCATGAATATTTTATGAATGTAGCACACAGAAAGATGAACATTTTAACATCTTCAGAGCGAGCTTTTCAGGACTGTACTGACCTGTTCATATCATGTTTTTCATACCATACCCACCATTTGGGTCATTTTGTTTCACCTTGTAGGAGGAGTATGGTAGGATTGGTTCGAGGAGAAACTTTTTATCACCCATCGAAATGCGAAGTTTGAGGGATAGCGCATGTTCGAAAGTGTGTTCAGCAAGCTCAGACCTATCATAGCCGCTTTGATTCTTATGTTAGCGCTGGCCATATGCTTAACCAGCCGCACGTGGATTGGCGCCCCGGCGAATTATTTCTGGCAGACAAGCACCATTCAGACACTACCAGCGCCCAGTGTATCCACTTCCAGGCTCTTGAACGGGAAACTCGCCTCGCTAGGCTGGATCGTTGGTCGTGATTGCCAGCGAGGTATACGCGCCTATCTCCAGACAGCAGGCACGAACCCTGATGCCGCGTTAGTTGGCACGGGCTGGGTTGATCCGACGAGCGGGAAGTTGATCAATGGCGAAAGCAATAACTGTGTACCTGGCAGTCTCAGTATGGACAATGTCGTGCAGCTGGTGCATAGCAAAGGCGGCATGGCATATCTCACCATTACCATGGAGACGGATGGCACAGCGCAGGCCTGGACTTCGCAGCAGCAGTCGGACTACGTCGCAAAAGCCACCACCGATCAGAGTTTTCTTGACCCCATTATACATGAAGTGACGCGCGTTCACTACGATGGCGTGATCATGGATATGGAGGGAAGTGACCGCACCTATCCTAACATTCAACAGCTCTTCGCTACCTACAATCAACGTGTATGGGCCGCCCTGAAACCCCTGCACAAATTGTATGGCATCGCCTTGATTCATAAGCTCAGTGACCAGGACGACTATTATAACCTCAATGGTTTCGAGAACTGGTCCCTGCTGGCACACTGCGCCGACTTTATCGTCATTATGGCGGTTGACCAGTCCTATTTCACTCCAGGACCCACAGTGAGCATCCCCTGGCTGAAGCAGCTGCTGGCGTACGCGCTGCATACCATGCCTGCCATGCTGCCACACATCATATGGGAACTGCCACTTTACGGCGCCACCTGGCATTGGGACGGCAGCAATTGGGTCTTCGATGGAGGCGCTAACTACCAGGACGCCCAGGTCCTTGCAGGGCAGATACCAGCTTCTGAAATTGATACCAGCTCGAGCAATCTGAATGATCCCTACTCGGCCCACATTGTTTATACCGACACATCCGGTGTAAAGCATGCCCTGTGGTATCACACTGCCAAAAACCTGTATCGAATCATCACCGAGTTCCAGCGTATACTAGAACAGGTACCGCAATTTAATCATAGTCACCTTCAGATTGCTGTCTGGTATCGTGCTACCTGGGAACCTGGCGACTTGTGGGCAATGCTCGACCCGGTTCTGTCTAACTGAACTACAGCTTCCTGCAAGCAGAAATTACGATACACGCACTTTTGTGAACGTAAGGCAAGGTTCAAATGCACGTGACCGTTCCTCACCACCAGAAAGGTCCAGCCCTGTCATCCTTCGCTGCGCTCAGGGCTGCGGCTCACTCAAGGGTAAACTCCGCGAAGGGGAAGCATCTCGCTGCCGAGCGCGACAGACCCTTCGCTGCGCTCAGGGTGACACGATGTGACGGTTCAAACGGGCAAGGCCTTTTCTTCAAATTGAATCTTGCCTAAAGAAGTAGAAAGCCGTGTCCTCTATGTACTGCTTCTGAAGACGTGTGGTGATATAATATATGTACAGCAATCCTGCCCACCGAAGAGTCACCTGTTCCGTTTGTATAACATGTTGTTTGATCGGAAAGTGAAGGTAGACCATGCAAATCATCATTACAAGTAGGCAGATGGAACTCACCCCCCGGTTACGGCAACACATTGAGCGTAAAGTGCAGCGTCTTTCCCGCTTCGTCAACACCGATGCACGTGTCGAGATCATCGTCGCAGAAGAGCGCACGCGCAGCGCGCGCGACCGCTACTCGGTACATGTTGCACTAACCAGCGGTTCCCACCCCATCCGCAGCGAGGTCAGCGCAGTGAATGCGAACATGGCCCTCGACATAGTGTTAGCCAAAGTTACCACACAGCTTGGTCGTAAAAAGGGCCGCGAAAAAGCTGCTCTACGCCTCCGCACGTCACCGGCGCAGATCCTCTCCCTGTCACGCTCTGGCAAGCTCTCACCTATGGAAGATGGGCAGAGCACTATCGTTCAGCAAAGTAACGATCAAATCACAACAGATGTACACACAGGCAAACAGCCCACTCCGGCCATTGCAGATGAGCGTAACGAAGAGATATGGTCGAGGGTTATGGAGATCCGCCGTGTCCAGACCATGCCTATGGACGACCAGGAAGCAATAGTGCAGATGGAAGCGCTCGGGCTCGCATTCTACCCTTTTTTTAATGAAGCCACCAATAGTGTGAATGTAATGTACCGCCTGGATACGGGCGGCTACGGGCTGTTAGTACCTGACTTAGAATGAATACTACAGGGCAGCTTTAGCCGTACGGCTAAAGCTGCCCTGTGAAATGTTATCCCGACAGCGTAATCTCAAACTGCCACGGCTGAGGTGTGGGATCCTCGAACTGGGCAAGCGGGTCAGCAGCCCGCACGACCAGTTGACGAGCATTGGTGGAAGGCAGTGGGTAGAAACGTGCGCTCCCCTGATAAACAGCGAGATTGGGGCTTCCGGCAAGTTCCGGACGAGACAGCAGTATGCCTCCTCGATCTCCCATCCACTGTGTTCCAGTATTATCCTTGACAAGAAAGATGATGCGAGGCACGAACGCAAAACCTGCCATGAAGGGCGGTCTCATCCACAGGTAGTGCAGCTCAAAATGGCTCTTGTAGAATTGCATTTCGTGCAATATCAAGGTCATGCCCTGCTGCTTCTGTTCTAGTTCGATCATCACGCTACGCAAAGGGTTGCGCGGCCTGGTAGGCACTTCTGGTTCTCCCGGAATAGCTGCCACGACGGGCGGGCGCGATGCCAGTTCTAACGCTTTGGCAGAAAAAGGCGTAGTATCTTGCAGTATTTCCTCACAGAGCTGTAAACAGGCATCACAGATATAAGCCGCACCCGGTCCAGCTACCATCCGTCGAACTTCTGGTGGGCGGCGACCGCAGAAAGAACAGCGAGCCTGTAACCGATCAAAGCTCATACCTTTACCCTATATATGCATTCGCATTGCAGCGGCGGCCTCGTTATACAACCTCATACGTTCCAGCAGAGAGGCATGTGCCTCCCATTCCAGTATATCATCCAGAGGTTTGAGAATAGTAGTACCAGGTTCGCTGGATGGCTTAGACCTGTTACTATTTTCATCGGGGAGGCCAATCAAGCCATAGGTACGTCTTAATGCCAGCGCGATCAAGTGGTCGGCAAAATGTGGATTTTTGGGCAAGAGCGAACCATGCAAGTACGTGCCATAAGCGTTACGGTAGATAGCCCCTTCCGTATGGTCCTCCGAGTTGTTCCCGTAGCCTTTGAGCACCTTTCCCAATGGCTTAGCTGTGCCAAGATAGGTGCGACCACCGTGATTCTCAAACCCTACTAATGTGCTGCCATTCCAGCTGATGGCCACATCTCCAATACAACGTGGCGCCTGTGATCCCTTATGGATCGTCCAGGCATCGAACACCCCTAGGCCACGCATGTCCGGGCCCTTGGCCGGCCGGTAGTAGTGTGCAAGCAACTGATATCCACCACAAACAGCCAGGACAGGCATGTCGTCTTCAATGGCTGCCCATAATCCGATTCCCTTCGTATCGTGTAAATCCTGGGCAACTGGGGCTTGCTCCTTATCCTGGCCTCCACCGATAAACAACATATCATACTCGTCAGGCGCCAATGCGTCACCAATGCCCAGACCAACAACGCGTAACTCGATCCCTCGACGCAGGCAGCGCTGACGCAATGTCAGTATATTGCCGCGATCTCCGTAGAGATTCAGTTGATCAGGATATAGGTGCCCGAGTGTAAGTCTAAGACGGCTTTCATTGACATCTTCCAAGTGTCTTATCCTTCCCAATAGTGAGGTGTCAGGCCCCGTCGCTCCAACTCTTGATGTATTTCCAACAGGCCAGTATACGTCGGTACAATAAACAATGTCTCACCTGCCGGTGTCTGATGAACCGCCGCATTCAATGCCTCAGCAATGCCGTAGAGGCGCGGAGCCTCAGTGTGCGCTTTGGGCTCAACTGTATTGACCCTTCCATTAGCAAGCGAAGGCTGACGGACCTTAGTTACTTGTTTAATACGATTGTCTGTCACTTCTCGCTTCAAGGTTCGCAGAGGAGCTGGAGGCACAATGGTCATATCCCGCTGCTCAACACCTGCATATTTAAGGCGCAGAGCAAGGTCTAGTGTGCGCGAGCCGGCCACTACAAGGGTAGTGGTCTGCTGAACCACCCACTCAAAATCGACATCCCAGATCCAGGAGACATCGCGACCATCGGCAACATTATCATTGAGCACAAACAAGACGTTGCGTGGCGTACCATTACTGAAAAGAGTACGCAGCACTTCGTTGAAGCCAGTAGGATTCTTTGCGAGCAGCAGGCGAACATTACGCCCTTCCACCTGCACACGCTCTCCACGTCCAAAGGCGGGCTTAAACTGTTCGACGCCAGTCACAATTGGATCCCAGTTGATCTGTAATGCCTGCGCGACCGTAATGGCTGCCAGGGTATTGTATACATTGTAGAGTCCAGGCAAAGGTACGACGATGTCGTGTTCTACCGTCGCGGTAGCAACGCGCACCCGGAGCCTATCAAAGCCCTCAGGGTGGATATTTATCGCACGTATATCAGGCCTGGGGCGAACGAGCCCGCAGTTTGAGCAGTGGTAGTGCCCCATATGGCTGTAGAGACGAAGAGTGTATGTGTACTCGCTACCACAGCGCTGGCAAGTGCGAGTATCAATTACTTGATGTCGTTCAGATGCATTGCCCTGCCTGGCAAGATCGACTGCAGGATCATCTATGCCGAAATAGATTACTTGCCCCTTAAACAATTCGCCGAGATAAGCAATTGTTGGGTCGTCAGCATTGAGAACGAGCGTCGTGCTGGCTGGTAGTGACTCAACTGCCCCACGCCACCGCGCCGCTACAGTATCGACCTCCCCATAGCGGTCAAGCTGATCGCGGAAGAGGTTAGTAAAAACGGCCACGCGAGGTGGGATGGTCTGTACCGCCTGCGAAACTACTGCTTCGTCAATTTCGAGAATGGAGATGGCGCGGCCTTTGCCGCGCAAGTTGCCGTTAGGAAGCGCACGGATCACGAGCGAACTGGCCACGCCACTCATGAGGTTGGAACCTTCGCGGTTATGCCAGACACGCAAGCCGGCATCGCGCAAAATAGCCGCGATGAAACCGCTGGTCGTCGTCTTCCCATTGGTACCAGTAACCATGACACTGCCATGCTCCAGTTGCCCGGCCAGGTGACCAACAATGCCTGGATATAAGCGCTGGGCTACAATACCCACTATACTGGTGCCTCCACCCAGGTGGAGACGCCGGCTTAATGCTCCAGCAGCTCTTCCTCCTATTACAGCTACCCCCGCGCGCAGCGATGTGCGCCGGCGTTTCGTAACTCGCTGGCTCCTGTCACCAGCAGAGGATTGCTTGCGATTAACCTCGCTCCTGCGCCGCCGGATAACCCACGCATCCAGTTGTTTTGGCCAAAATGGCCTTTGTTCGCGCATGCTGTTCCTCCAAACCGGCGTCTAATGCTAAAAAATCTGAGAAGACCTTTTGTTGCAGCATAGCATGCAAGCATAAATGGGTCAAGAGGAATAGGCTCTTGCCAACATGTGTTATTCTTACGGAAGACATTTTTCATCGCTACCCCGCGAAGTTGCGCGAGGTAGCACTAGACGCAGTGATCGGTTTTAAAGGTGGATAGATGGCTAAGAAACTAGTAATTGTAGAGTCACCGGCAAAAGCAAAAACAATTGAAAAATTTCTCGGGCAGGGTTTTGAAGTGCGAGCTTCAATGGGACACATCATCGATTTGCCCAAGAAAGGCCTGGGAGTAAACACACGTAAGGACTTTGCACCCCAGTACGAGGTGATAGAGAAAAAAGATAAACTGATAGATGAACTAAAAGCCGCTTCCAGGCGTGCTGAAGAAGTATTCCTGGCACCCGATCCTGACCGCGAAGGCGAGTTTATTGCCTGGTCTTTGAAAAATACGTTAGGATTACGTAATCCGCGCCGGGCAGTGTTCAATGAAATCACCAAAGGCGCAGTTCAGGAAGCCATCAGGAAACCTCGTGACATCGACGAGGACCTTTTTAACGCGCAGCAAGCTCGCCGCGTTCTCGATCGTCTCGTTGGCTACAAAATCAGCCCGTTACTCTGGCGACGTATTCAATCAGGTACCAGCGCGGGACGAGTACAGTCGGTCGCGCTCAGGCTGATCTGTGACCGGGAGGCTGAGATTCGCGCCTTCGTCTCGGAAGAATACTGGACGATCACCGCCATCCTCAGCAAACAAAAGCAGCGTGAGCGCTTCGAGGCGAATCTGCTGACACGCCTCAAAGACATCGCCATGTTCAACAACGGCGAAAATGCTCCTGACAGCGAGGAACAAGCACAGGGGACACAAAACGGAGCTAAGAAGCCGCTGGCAGAAAAAGGGCGTATTAAAATTTCCTCTCAAGAAGAAGCGGAAGCAATCCTCTCTGAATTACGGGGCGCGATTTATACTGTATTGAAGGTTGAAGAGAAGGAGCAGCGCCGCCAACCCTATGCACCTTACACTACCAGCACTATGCAGCAGGATGCTTCAGTTCGGCTTTATTTCAAGCCGAAGAAAACGATGAGCCTGGCACAAGTACTCTATGAAGGCCTTGAACTCGGTGCGCAGGGACACCAGGGGCTCATCACCTACATGCGCACCGATTCGACGCGCATCTCGGAAGAAGCGCAAGTGAAAGTGAAGGCCTACATAGCTGGAGAATTTGGCCGACCATATGTTGGGCCTGGGCGTACAGGCAAGGCAAAAGCGACGACTCAGGACGCGCACGAGGCTATCCGTCCCACCGATGTAAACCTGACGCCTGAGCTAGTCAAGCCCTATCTCTCGGCTGATCAGTTTAAGCTCTACAATTTGATCTGGCGGCGTTTCGTAGCCTCCTTCATGGCTCCCGCGGTGTTTGATACAGCACGTGTGGATATTGTAGCCGGGCAGTATGTCTTTCGTGCCACTGGCTCTGTACTGAAATTCCCTGGCTTTTATGTCGTCTGGCAGCGTGAAGAAGATGAGAAATCGCTACCCCCGCTCAGCGCAGACGAGGTACTCGATCTACACGAGCTGAAGCCGAATCAGCACTTCACCCAGCCTCCACCGCGCTTCACAGAGGCAAGCCTCATCAAAGAGCTTGAAGAGCAGGGAATTGGTCGTCCCAGCACATATGTACCTATTATCAGTACCATACAGGACCGGGGTTACGTAGAGCAGGAACAGCGTCGTTTCGTGCCAACCTGGCTGGGTGCGACGGTCAACGAGGTCATGAACAAGCACTTCCCCAACATCGTCGATATCGGTTTCACAGCAGAGATGGAGCGCAAACTGGATGATGTGGAAGAGGGGCGGCAACCATGGACAGAATTCCTGCGCAACTTCTACGGCGACTTCAAGGTGGTCATGGACAAGGCCGAGGCAGAGATGGGCCGTGTACAGAAGCCTGTAGAGGAGATGGATGAGCTCTGTCCCGAGTGCGGGCGCAACCTTGTCATCCGCACAGGCCGCTTTGGCCGTTTCATCTCATGCTCAGGGTTTCCTGAATGCCGCTACGGTCGTTCCTTCGTGACAAAGACAGGCGTGCTCTGTCCACAGTGTGGTGGCGACCTGGTCGAACGCAAAACCAAGCAAAAGAGGCGCATCTTTTATGGCTGCAACAACTATCCTACCTGCAACTTTGCTATATGGGAGCGCCCGGTTCCCGACCTCTGCTCTAATTGTGGCGGACTGATGGTTGTAGCGCGCGTTGGACAAGATCCCGTCTGTTATAATGAAGTTATCGCCGTGCAACGCTCTCTCGAAGAGAAACCCCGGCAAGATGGAACAACTACGAGGCGAGTGACACACAAAAAGGCTACAACAGGGAAAGCAGCAGCATCAACAACAACGAAAACTGCGCGGCGCGGCTTAACAGCAACACAGAAAAAACCAGCGCGGGCAACAGCAGGCAGCAACACGACAAAAAGACCTTCAAGGGCAAAGAAGGTTACCACCCGAGCAGCCACAACCAGGAAAAAATCGACCAGCACGAGCAAGCGTACTACGGCAAAAAGAGCCACCAAGCAGGCAAGCGGTGTGACCGACTTCATATGATACAATGAAGAATCAACACAAATTTCACATGACTACAAATAAACTCTGCATTTTGGAAGGAAGGATTTCATGCCGCACGCGGTTACGCTGATCCCCGGCGATGGCACAGGTCCAGAAATTACAGAAGCGACACGCCGAGTACTTGAAGCTACCGGTGTCCAATTTGAGTGGGAAGTACGCCAGGCAGGATTAGAAATGCTGGCCAAGCATGGTAATGTCTTGCCAGACGATGTCATAGAGTCGATTAAACGGACCAGGGTTGGGCTGAAAGGTCCCATCACTACCCCTGTCGGCAAAGGCTCCCGCAGCGCTAATGTTGCACTGCGCAAAAAGCTTGACCTGTACGCGAATCTACGACCGGCTAAAACGTACCACGGCCTGCGCTCGCGCTACGATAATATCGACCTGATCATCGTGCGAGAGAACACAGAAGATTTATACGCTGGTGTTGAGTTTCAGAGAGGGACACCCGAGCTGGAGGAAATGATCGAGATGATCGCTCGTACCACCGGCACGCACCTCAACATCGACTCCGCCATCAGCATCAAATTTATTTCGGTGATGGCGAGCCGGCGCATCGTGAAATTTGCTTTTGATTACGCCCGGGCAAATGGTCGACGCAAGGTCACGGCAATCCATAAATCTAATATCATGAAATTCTCCGACGGATTATTTCTCTCTACTGCCCAGGAGGTCGCTAAAGAATATCCTGATATTCAATTTGAGGATCGCATAGTAGACAATATGTGTATGCAGCTGGTGCAGAAGCCTGAATTGTATGATGTGCTCGTCTTACCGAACTTATATGGGGATATTATCTCTGATCTATCCGCCGGTCTCATTGGTGGACTGGGTGTTGCGCCAGGAGCAAATATCGGCAGCCAGTATGCCGTCTTCGAACCGGTACACGGCAGTGCCCCCAAGTATGCCGGACAGAACAAAGTCAATCCAATGGCGATGATGTTCTCCGGCGTGCTCATGTTGCGTCACCTGGACGAGCGAGACGCCGCTAATCGCCTGGAGAAGGCAATTGCCCAAGTCATCGCCGAAGGCAAATGCGTTACCTACGACCTGAAACCTCGCCCAGACGATCCGAGCGCCGTCGGCACCTCACAAGTTGCAGACGCCGTCATCGAAAAACTGCGCAAATTATAGCACTCCAGCAAAGTTGGTAGAACCCCTTTCCTCCAGTTAATGGAGTTCTACCGTTATTTCTTTCCTCTGGGAGTTTGAGTCCCCTTGTTTTATGTCAGGCTCAACCTCATTTTTGCCGAAGGAAGTAGCGAAACCGCATGGTGAGCAGCAAGCGGCCAACGCGATCCTCCACCGACGCTTTGAAAAGCGGCCTTGCATCCGCTCTAATGATACGCATCGGCAAGTTCGACAGGTCTCCATCCGTAACTGCTCTCCGTATGCATCACTAGAAAGGTCTGTATCTCGTCCTCATCAAACGGAATACGCCGATTGAAGAAAGGAAAATACGATGTACAGCCATCTCACTTCCTCAAACGCTCCGGCACGAGCCGGGTTCTACCTGCTGGCGTTGGTCGCCCTGGTGCTGCTGGCAGCTTGTGGCAACACTACCACTGGTTCAACGGCTGCACCCAATGCGACCTCCAATACATCTACTGGCAGCACAACCACCAATACCAGTAGCAGGTATGGCAAGGGGTACGGCAATGGCAGCACGACGCCAACGGTGAGTAGTTCAGGCCATCTCATCCAGACAGCAACGGCGACAGTGAATGGGAGGTCGGGGACCATTCTCACGAACGCCCAGGGGATGACCCTCTATTACCGGACAACCGATATGCCCCCGACGACCGTGTGCAGTGGAGGATGTGCCGGTGCCTGGCCTCCGCTGCTCGTCTCTGGGTCGAGCACCCCCACGAGCACAACATCCCTCTCTGGCAAGTTGAGCGTTCAGGCAGACGCCAATGGTAATCAGGTGGAGTACAATGGGCACCCACTCTATACCTTCTCAGGAGATACGGCACCAGGTCAAACCACCGGCGAAGGGTTTGGCGGCATCTGGCATGTCGTCACGCCAACGCTTTCCTAAGCACGAATCTGTTCCGAATCGGTGAACACACATGTAGGAGGAGGCCCAGGAGAATGCTTCTTTCCTGCATGCAAACGGCAGATGCTTGCACGCCCAACAAGCATGATACTCTCTGGAATGGGGATGGATGCTTCCGGTTTCCTGCCTCCTTAGGTTGCCCTCTCGTATGGTCGATGGGATAGATCAACACAATAGCGCGTCTCTCTTCCTTTGTTCACGGTATGTTTCTCGGTTTAATTTAGTCCTTTACGATGAACTTGGTATTTCCTCGCCCAATGTATCTCTTATCGAACGTGAAAGGAAGAGATCATGCAGGCATTTGATGAGTGGAAAACCATTCTGATGAATGATTTTCTCGCATTGAGACAACTGCAAGGACGGAATGCTCTCAGCAGGATGAGGAGCTCCATGAAGGAGCAGGAAATCGGGCAGCACTGCTGTCAGGCAGGAGAAAGCCTCGGTGATGCGGACCTGTCCTTGCTCAAACAAGCGTTAGGGCTGGATGAAGAAGCATGGCGGATCTACAAATCCAAAGTTCGACCCGAACAAGAATAGCCAGGCCGCCACATCGCTGTAGGGAGTTGCCTGGACATCAGGAAAACTGTTTTCCGTATCTGGGTGTTTTTTGAGCTTGACCACCAGTTAGTGAGTT
>WNFM01329348.1_pt1 | contig 14391 bp, 15 predicted proteins | sample 5400271 | NCBI WGS metagenome assembly WNFM01 (sample SAMN13153352, study PRJNA577476) | soil metagenome | isolation source: 60 cm saprolite on Douglas fir-dominated hillslope | place: USA:California | collected 2013-09-17 | reverse complement strand
CACGACAAGAGGGTGGATCTTGATCGTGGCGCCCTTGTCCCCTAGCTCCAAACCTATCTCCTTCGCCAGGTAGTGCTTGAACCACTGTCCTCCAGCACGATGCCCTTGTCCAGCAATTCTTTGCGTATGTCGTCGGCGGTCTTGTAATCCTTACGCAGCCTCGCTTGCAGCCGCGCAGCGATCATCCGGTCGATTTCTTCGGCAGCCAGCGGCTGGATCCCGCCCTGGAGAAACTTCTCGGGATCGCGCTGCAGGATCCCGAGCACGCCGCCAAGTGCTTTCAGTTGCGCGGCCGCTCCGGGCCGCCCATGGAACGCTTCGCTCGCCAGATCATGCAGCGCTGCCACGGCTTCCGGGGTGCCGAAGTCGTCGTCCATGGCCTCCTTGAATCGCTTGGCCTGCGGCGCGTGCCAGTCCAGGGGCACGTCCTTTCCATGGGCTTCCTTCAACGCAGTGTAGAGGCGCGCCAGCGCCTGCCTTGCGTCATCCATGTGCACATCGGAAAAGTTCAGCTGGCTGCGGTAGTGCGTTCGCAGCATGAAAAAACGCAGTGTCTCGCTGTCGTAGCGCTTCAACACGTCTCGGATAGTGAAGAAATTGCCCAGCGACTTCGACATTTTCTCATTGTCGACATTGAGGAAGCCGTTGTGCATCCAGTAGTTGACGAAGGGCTTGCCGGTGGCGGCTTCGCTTTGCGCGATCTCGTTCTCGTGGTGGGGAAACTGCAGGTCCATGCCGCCGCCGTGGATATCGAAGTGCTCGCCCAGGATGGCGCAGCTCATCGCAGAGCATTCGATGTGCCAGCCCGGGCGACCCTTGCCGAACGGTGCTTCCCACTTAGCGTCTCGGGGTTCACTCTCCTTCGCGCTTTTCCAAAGCACGAAATCCAGCGGGTCGTCCTTGCCGTCGAGCACGGCCACGCGTTCGCCCGCGCGCAACTGATCGAGCGACTTGCCCGACAGCTTGCCGTAACCGGGAAACTTGCGAACCGAATAGTTGACGTCGCCGTCAGACGCGCGATACGCGAAGCCCTTGCGCTCCAACGTCGAGATCATAGCGATCATCTGCGGCACGTGCCCGGTCGCCCGCGGTTCGTGCGTCGGCGGCAAGATACCCAGCGCCGCCACGTCCTCGTGCATCGCCTGCGTCATTTCCTCGGTCAGCTGGCGGATCGGAATCTTGCGCTCCAAGGCCCGCTTGATGATCTTGTCGTCGATGTCGGTGATGTTGCGAACGTAGGTGACGTCGTAGCCCAGCGTCTTCAGCCAGCGGTAGGCCACGTCGAACGCGATCATGAAGCGCGCGTGGCCGACGTGGCACAGGTCGTAAATCGTCATGCCGCACACGTACATGCGCACTTCGCCCGGACGCAGAGGAATGAATTCCTGCTTGGTCCTGCCGAGCGTGTTGTAGATTTTCAGCATCGGAAAACCCGCAAGGCCGGTTGTGAACCAGCGGGGGTTAGTCTAGAATGCGACGCTTTCGTAGGGCCTTGAAAATATAACACAATGCTGATTTTCGCCGCTCCACGGCCTGGTCTGTGCCGGGGCTTGATCGCGCTCGTCGCGGCAGCTGCGGTCGCCGCTTTTCCGGCGCGCGCCGATGAGCTGCAGGACGCCGCCAAGCTGCTCAAGGCGGGCCAGCACCAGCAGGCGCTCGAGGGTGTAAACAGGGTGCTCGCCAACAAGCCGCGTGATCCGCAGGCGCGCTTTCTCAAGGGCCTTATCTTTACCGAGCAGGGCAACACCAGGGAAGCGATAGACATTTTTTCCAAGCTTACCCAAGACTATCCGGAGCTCCCCGAGCCGTACAACAACCTCGCGGTGATTTACGCCTCGCAAGGGCAGTATGAAAAGGCACGTACCGCGCTCGAGCAGTCTATCCGCACGCATCCGAGCTACGCCACCGCGTATGAGAATCTCGGCGATGTCTATGCAAAGCTCGCGAGCCAGGCTTACGACAAGGCGCTACAGCTCGATTCCTCCAACGCCGGGGCCCAGAACAAACTTTCCCTGGTGAGGGAGCTGGTCGGCGGGCCTTCGCCCGCAGCAGCCGGTCCTCCGGTAATTGTGGCGCAGGGAACGGCGGCGCCGGCGGCGAAGCGCGCGGCGGAAAAGCCTGCCGCCCCGAAGGCAGCCCCTGCGAAACCGGCTGACGCGACCTCCGAGGTCCTGGCGGCGCTAAACGGCTGGGCCCAGGCTTGGTCCGGGAAGAACGCCGACGCCTATGTTTCGTACTACGCCAAGGATTTCAAGACGCCGGGGGGCGAGTCCTGGGCCGATTGGGAACGGGCGCGCCGGACCCGCATTGCTGCGCCCAAGTCGATTTCCGTGGCAATCGGCTCGCCCAAGGTGACTATGAACGGCCCCAACCAAGCGAAGGTGACTTTCAGGCAGTCTTACCGTTCCGACGTGCTGAAGAGCACGAGCACGAAGACCGTCGTGATGGTAAAGAACGACGGTCGCTGGCAGATACAGCAGGAGCGATCGGGAAGCTGATGCGGCAGGTTCTTCTCGCGGTGCGGACCCTGGCTCTCGCCTCTTTCGCGGCGCTGCCGGCCTACGCGATTGACCCGACTCCGGAAGACCGGCTGTCCGAAGTTTTCCAGGCGATCGAGGAGAAGCAGCCCGATCTCGCGCTGAGGCGCGTCGACGCGCTGATTCAAGAGCATCCCAACTTTCGCCTCGCGCATCTGGTGCGCGGCGACCTGCTGCTCGCCCGCTCGCGGCCGCTGCAGACCTTCGGCAACGTCGCCAAGACCGTACCGCAGGAGCGCATCGACGATCTGCGCGAAGAGGCGCTTGCGCGGCTAAGTGCGCAGCGGCAGCGGCCAGACGAGGGCCGGTTGCCGCGTCTCCTGCTGCAGCTTCATTCGGAGCAGAAGCACGCCCTTGTCGTCGATTCGCGGCGCTCGCGGCTCTACGTGTTTTCCAATGCGAGCGGGCGCCCGCGCCTGATTGCTGACTACTACGTCACGCTCGGCAAGAACGGCGTCGAAAAGACGCGCGAAGGCGACCAAAAGACGCCGATCGGCGTCTATCACGTCACCGGCAACCTACCGCGGCAAAAGCTCACCGACTTCTATGGCGCCGGCGCATTCCCGATCAATTACCCGAACGAGTGGGATCGCCGCAAGGGCCGCAACGGCCATGGAATCTGGCTGCACGGCACGCCCTCCGCCGTCTACAGCCGGCCGCCGCGGGCGAGCGATGGCTGCATCGTGCTCGCCAATCCCGATCTTAAGAGGCTCGGCGGCTATCTGCAGATCGGCCTTACGCCGGTAATCATCGCCGACGAGGTGGAATGGAGCAACGCCGCCGCGGTCGAGGCGGAGCGCAGCTCGCTGAGCGCGGCGCTCGAGCAGTGGCGCGCCGATTGGGAAAGCCGCGACACAGAGCGCTACCTCGCGCACTATTCCGCGCGCTTCAGCACCGACCGCCAGGACCTCGCGGCCTGGGGCGAGCACAAGCGCAGCGTGAATGCGGCCAAGAAGTGGGTCAGCGTCCGGCTGTCACGCGTCTCCATGTTCCGCTATCCCCGCGAAGGCGACTTCGTGCTGGTGAATTTCGATCAGGATTACCGGTCCAGCAACCTTTCCAAAGTCATGCGCAAGCGGCAGTACTGGATCAAGGAGACCGGGAGCTGGAAGATTCTGTATGAGGGGGCGGCATGAATCTCAAGTTTTTCCTGAAACCCCTTGTCGTGCTTTCCGCCGCCGCCGCGGCGCCGGGCGCGATCGGCGCCGACCCGCAGGTTGACCTGAAGACCAGCGCCGGGACGATCCGTCTCGAGCTCTATCCAGGCAAGGCGCCGAAGACCGTGGAGAATTTCCTCAAGTACGTCAAGGACGGCCACTACAACGGCACGATCTTCCATCGCGTCATCCCAGGTTTCATGGTGCAGGGCGGCGGCATGACTCCGGACATGGCGCAAAAATCCACCCGCTCTCCGGTTCCCATCGAGTCAAAAAACGGATTGAAGAACGAGGTCGGCTCGGTCGCCATGGCACGTACTTCGGATCCGAATTCAGCGACGTCCCAGTTCTTCGTCAACCTCGCCAGCAACGGCTTCCTCGACTATCCGGGACAGGACGGGTACGGCTATACCGTCTTCGGCAAGGTCGTGAGCGGAATGGACGTGGTTAACAAGATCGCCGCTACGCCTACCGGCACCCAGGGCATGCATCGCGACGTGCCGCGCACGGCGGTGGTCATCGAGTCAGCCAGCGTGGTCGGTGGCAAGTAGCCTTTTCATCTCCGACCTCCATCTAAGCGAGGAAAGGCCGGGGGCAAACGAGACCTTCTTCTCCTTCATCGAGGAGAAGGCGAGCAAGGCCGATTCGCTGTACATCCTCGGGGATTTTTTCGAGTACTGGGCGGGCGATGACGACCTCGCCGAGCCATTCCATTCCGTGATCGCGGGATTTCTGCGCGGCCTGTCCGAAAGCGGCGTGGAGCTGTACGTCATGCACGGCAACCGCGATTTCCTCGTGGGCCGGCAGTTTTGCGCCGAAACCGGCGCCGTGCTGCTGGAGGACCCGACGGCTCGCGTTGCCAATCCGCCGAGCGCGCGACGTGGATTACCAGGCCTGGCGCCAAGTCGCGCGCTCGGCGGATTGGCAACGCGAGTTCATGTCCCGGTCACTCGAGGCTCGGCGCGAGATCAGCCGCGGCTTGCGCCGGGAAAGCATCGCTGCCATCGCGAATAAACCGATGGAGATCATGGACGTTGCGGACTCTGCGGTGCGCGACGCGTTCCGCCGCCACGGCGTCAGCCGGCTGATCCACGGCCACACACATCGCCCGGGCCGCCATCAACTGGACGTGGACGGACGCCGCTGCGAACGATGGGTGCTGCCGGACTGGTACGGGCGCGGCGGCTATCTCGAGATCAGCCGCGGCGCGCCCCGGCTGGTGCGCTTCTAGGTAACTCTCACGCGGCGGCCGCAGTCAGCTCTTCGGAGAGCGGCAGGTAGAGCGTGAATGTGCTGCCCTTGCCGATCTCGCTGGACAAACGGATTTCTCCGTCGAGCAGGCGGGTGAGCTCGCGGCTGATCGACACCCCCAGCCCGGTGCCGCCGTATTGCCTGCTGGTCGCGCCGTCGGCCTGCTGGAAAGCCTCGAAGATGATGTCCTGCTTGTCCTGCGGAATTCCGATGCCGGTATCGACGACCGAGAACTCGACAACGGCGGGCGCCGTGCTCAAGCGTGCGTGGAGCGCGCCGGCGCGACGCGAAGCGAAACGCTGCCATGCTTGGTGAACTTGAAGGCATTGGCAAGCAGGTTCTTCAGCACCTGCTTGAGCCGTGCCGCGTCCGTTCGAATCGACGGCGGCAGGCGCGCGTCGACGATAACGCTGAACTGTAGACCCCGGTCCTGCGCCATCTGCTGGAATGTCCGTTCCAGATCGTCGCGCAACTCGTCGAGACGCGCCGGGGCGAGGGTAACAGAGCCGATCGCACCGGACTCGATCTTCGCCAGGTCGAGCAAATCGTTGATCAGCGCGAGCAGATCGAGGCCGGAGGCACGGATCGTCTGCGCGAACTGCACCTGCTTGGCGGTGAGATTGCCGCCGACGTTGTCGGCCAGCAGCCGCGCCAGGATAAGCAGGCTGTTCAGGGGTGTACGCAACTCGTGCGACATGTTGGCGAGGAACTGCGACTTCGCTTCGCTCGCGTTCTCGGCTACGACCTTGGCGCGAATCAGCTCCGCCTCCGCGCGGTTACGCTCGGTCAGGTCGCGCGTCACCTCGGAATAGCCGATCAGCTCGCTGGTTTCGTCGCGCACTGCGGTAAGCACCACGCTCGCCCAGAACGTCGAGCCGTCCTTGCGCACGCGCCAGCCCTCCTCCTGGTAGCGGCCTTCCTTGCGCGCGACCCCTAAGCCCTGCATCGGTTTGCCGCTCTCGGCGTCCTCACGCGGATAGAACCGGGAGAAGTGCTCGCCGATGATCTCGTCCGCGGCGTACCCCTTGATGCGCTGCGCACCCGCGTTCCAGCTCGCTACCCGGCCTTCCGTATCGAGACTGAAGATGGCGTAGTCGACCACGCTGTCGACCATCAGTCTGAAGCGCCGCTCGCTTTCGGTGAGCATCTGTTTGGTGCGCACGCGCGCCGCGATGTCCTCATGCAGCAGGCGGTTGGCCTCTTCCAGGTCCTCGGTGCGCACGCGCACCCGGGACTCGAGCTCGGCCTGCCTGCCGCGCAGCTCGGCCATGGCGGCCTCGAGCTGGCTCAGCACGGCGCAGAGCACGAGACCCGTCACGACGAGCGTGCTGATGAAAGCCAGGAGAATGAGGAGCGATTCGTGAGCCGGTGGCGCGGCGAAGGGGCCGGTCTGCTGCACGAGCGTGTACCAAAGCGCGATGGCACATATCGCCGCGATAGCCGTCGTGACGCCCCGCTGTCCAAACCTAAATCCCGCCCAGACGACAAAGGGCACCAGCACGAAGGTGCGGCTGAAGTCGCCGCCGAACACGACGAGCGCGGCAAGGATGAGTAGCGTCCAGAAAACCGCACCCTCCAGCACCCTGCGCCTTGTCCACACGACGGTGTCGGGCGCGGCCCAGCTGAATAGGAGAGGCGCGATCACCAGTATTCCCGAGCTATCTCCCTGCCACCATATCCACCAGTTCCAGAACAGGTCTGCGCCACCAAGAGAATGCGTGACCAGGAGAGGGAGCAAAGCAAACGTTGGGGCTATGGCTGCGCTCAACGCGGCCAGCGCAACGAATTTGATCACGTCCGGCACGCGCGCGAAGCGATACGGAATACCGACATGGCGGCGGATGAGTGCCGAGGCGACCACCGACTGCAGGGCGCTTCCCGTGGCGATCGTGACCGAGGTGAATATCGAGGCTTCGATTGTGAGATTTGCGGCCAGGCTGCCCAGCCACACCCCCGGCCACAGGCGTGCACCGAGCATCAAAAGCGCTGCGACCGCTATGCCTGAGGGTGGCCAGATGGGGCTCGCATAGCCAGGCGGAATCGCGAACAGCAATGAAAGCTTGGCTGCCGCGAAGTAGACGCCCGCGAGCAGAACGATCTGCCCGGCCTGAATCCAGGTCCGACTCGAGGAAACTAGGGCCTTATGCACATAAGGATTATGCACACAGGGATGGGCTGCGATCCGAGGACTTAGGTCACTCTAGCCCAGGCCCGGGCTGAGATCCGCCTTCAGGTCCGCAACCGCTTCCAGACCGACCGCGATCCTTACCAGGCCGTCGCCGATTCCGGCGGCGGCTCGCGCTTCCGGAGAGATTCGCCCGTGCGTAGTCGTTGCTGGGTGAGTGATCGTGCTCTTCACGTCGCCCAGGTTGCCGGTGATGGAGATAAGGCGCGTAGCGTCGATCAGCTTCCACGCCGCCTGCTTGCCGCCCTTGACCTCGAACGACACGACCGCTCCGCCCGCCTTTTGCTGCCGCGCGGCAAGCGCATGTTGCGGATGAGAAGGCAGCCCCGGATAGAACACGCGCGCCACCGAGCGATGGCTTTCGAGCCAGCGCGCAAGCTCGAGCGCGGCCGCAGATTGGGCACGCATGCGCAGCTCAAGCGTCTCGAGCCCCTTGAGGATCACCCAGGCATTGAAGGGCGAAAGGGAAGGCCCGGCGGTACGCAGGAACGGAAAAATCTGCTCGGTGACGATCTTCGCCGCCCCGAGCACGGCCCCGCCGAGCACCCGCCCCTGGCCGTCCAGATGCTTGGTCGCGGAGTGGATCACGAGATCCGCGCCGAACTCGAGCGGGCGCTGCAGCGCCGGCGTGCAGAAGGCGTTATCCACGGCGAGCAGCGCGCCTGCTCGCTTGGCTACCGCCGCCAGCGCAGCGATGTCGGAGATCTCGGTGAGCGGATTCGACGGCGTCTCGAGGAAGAGCAGGCGCGTCGACGGCCGCACGGCGCGCTGCCACTCTTCCGTGCTCGACGGAGAAACGAACGTCGTCTCGACACCGAAGCGCGACAGGATGCCGCCGAAAAGCTGCACGGTGGCGCCGAACACCGCGGTCGAGCAGACGATGTGGTCGCCGCTTTTCAGCAGCGCCATCGCAGTGGCGAGGATGGCGGACATGCCCGAGGCGGTGGCAACGCAGGCCTCGGCGCCTTCCAGCGCCGCCAGCCGGTCCTGGAACATCGACACGGTGGGATTGCTGAAGCGCGAATAGACGAAGTCGCCGCTGCTGCCGGTGAAGCCTTCGGCCGCCTGCGCGGCGTTCTCGAACACGAAGCTCGAGGTCAGGAACAGCGCTTCGGAATGCTCGCGGAACTCGGAGCGCGCCTGGCCGGCGCGCACGCCCAGCGTGGAAATCTCGAACTCTTTGTCCATAAAAAAACCCGGCCTCTCTTGGATCAAGCGGACCGGGTTTCCTCGGCACGCTTTAGCGGCATTTATTACGCGCCCGCAAGCTGTGGCTCAAATCGGCGCGACAGACTCCACTATAGCAAACTTATTGCGCAGTGGCCAGATTGAGGTCGAGCTGCGCTCCTTCGTCGTCCCCGGAATCGCGTGCCGCGTCGCGGCGGATCTCGATGGTTCGCAGGTAGTCGCTAGTGACGTCGCCGGTAATGTAGATGCCGTCGAAGCACGAGGTCTCGAAGCTCGTCAGCCGCGGATTGGCGCGCCGCACCGCGTCCTTCAGCGCTTCGAGGTCTTGGTAGACGAGGGCGTCGGCGCCGATCTCGCGCGCTACTTCCTCCTCGCTACGGTGCGCGGCGATCAGCTCGGCCCGGGTAGGCATGTCGATGCCGTAGACGTTGGGAAAGCGCACCGGCGGGGCCGCGGAGGCAAAGAACACCTTGCGCGCGCCCGCCTCGCGGGCCATCTGCACGATTTCCCGGCTGGTGGTGCCACGCACGATCGAATCGTCGACCAGCAGCACGTTCTTGCCCTTGAACTCCATCGACATCGGGTTCAGCTTCTGCCGCACCGAGCGCGAGCGCACCGCTTGTCCGGGCATGATGAAAGTGCGCCCGATGTAGCGGTTCTTGACGAAGCCTTCGCGATAGGGAACCCCCAGCCCCTGCGCGAGCTGCAGCGCCGAGGGTCGGCTCGAGTCGGGAATCGGGATGACGACGTCGACGCTGAGTTGCCGGTACTGGCGCCGGATCTTCTCGGCGAGCTTCTCGCCCATGTTGAGACGTGTCTCGTACACCGAGGCGCCGTCGATGAGGGAGTCGGGGCGCGCCAGGTAGACGTATTCGAAGATGCAGGGATTCAGGCTCGACTTCGGCGCGCACTGCTGGCTGTGGAAATTACCGTCCTCGTCGATGAGCACCGTCTCACCCGGCGCGACGTCGCGCAGCACGCGGAAGCCGAGCGCGTCAAGCGCCACCGACTCCGAGGCCACCATATACTCGGTACCTGTCTCCGTTTCGTTGTAGCCGATGACGAGCGGCCGGATGCCAAAGGGATCGCGGAACGCGAGCACGCCGTAACCGGCAATCATGGCGACGACGGCGTAGGCACCTTTCACCCTGCGATGGACGTTGGCCACGGCCGTGAATACGATCTGCGGCTCCAGCCGCAGCTTGACCGAGGCCTTCTCCAGCTCGTGGGCCAGCACATTGACCAAGACTTCGGAGTCCGACCCCGTGTTGATGTGCCGCAGATCGGTGCGGAACATCTCGTCCTTGAGCGCATCCGCGTTGGTGAGATTGCCGTTGTGAGCGAGGACGATGCCGAACGGCGAATTGACGTAGAACGGCTGAGCCTCTGCCACCTTGAAGGCCGACCCTGCCGTCGGGTAGCGGCAATGCGCGATCCCCATGTTGCCGGGGAGCGTGCGCATGTTGCGCGTGCGAAACACGTCGCGCACCTGGCCGCTGCCCTTGTGCATGTGAAACGAGTTGCCTTCGCTCGTGACGATTCCCGCGGCGTCCTGCCCGCGGTGCTGAAGCAGGAGAAGCCCGTCGTACAGCAGCTGATTGACGGGCGAACGAGCGACGATTCCGAGGATCCCGCACATGGGGAGCGCACTCCCTCAGTCGTTAAGGGTCAATGATAGCGCAGACGTTCGCCAAGCGCGGGCGGCAGCCACGGTTTTAGAGCAAGGCAGAGGTTGCCGAGAAATGGCCCGCTGGCGGACTGCTTCCACACCGCCTGGCGTGGCAGTGGCGTCAAGCCTGCGACAAGCCCTAGCGCGACGACGATGAGGGCGCCACGCGCAATCCCGAACAGCGCCCCGAGCGTGCGGTCGAGGCCGCCCAGGCCCGCGGCTTTGAGAATCTTGGACAGCAGCAAGCCGGCCAGCGTGCCCAGCGCGAGAACGAGTACGAAAATCCCCACAAAAGCCAGGAGAACGCGCAGCTCGGGCTGCCAATTCGATTCCGGCAGCAACTCGCCCAGCGGTCCGGCAAGGAGGTTGGCGGCAAGGAAGGCGATCACCCAGCCGGTGAGCGATATGACCTCGCGCACCAGCCCGCGCCATACACCCCACAAAACGGACACCAGCATCACGCCGAGCACGGCGTAATCGAGCCAGGTCATCCGGCTTTGGTGCTCACATTCCCCGGCTTGAGGCCGAGGCCCTTGAGGGTCTCGAGCGCTTTCTCCGCCTCGTCTTTAGTAGCGAACGGGCCAGCGCGCACGCGCGTCACCGTACCTGTCTTCGTTGCCACCGCCTCCGTGTAGTAGCGCACCTTCGCCCCGGCCAGCTTGGCGATCACGCGGTCGGGGTCCACGAAGGCCCCGACGGCTATCACGTATTCGGCGTTCGCCAGCGCGGCTTCTGCACGTGCCCGCTCGGCAACAGCCGCCTTCGCCGGCACTTTTTTCTCTTCCGGCTTCTTCGTCTCGGCTTTTTTTTCTTCCGCTTTCGGCTCCGGTACCGGCTTTCCTAGGAGTCGCGGTGCGGGCGCGGCCTTGGGGGGAATCTTGGGCGTGAACGCGCTTTCGTCCTCGCCGGGAATTCGCACGCTCACCGGCGGTCCGCTGCGGCGCGGCTCCGCATCGAAAACCATGGGCAGGACGATGACCGCGAGCAGCACGAGCGCGACCGCGCCGACCAGCCGCCTGCGCCCGCGGCGTTTCAGCGTGTCGACGTCTTGTTTTTGTTCAGCCATGCCATGATTTCGCCGACGGTGAGAAAGGACCCGAACACGACGATCTTATCATTCTCGCCTGCCCGCTTTTTCGCCGCGGCAAAGGCCTCACTCGGAGAGGCAAACTGGTGCACGTCCGGTGCGCCCCTCAACTGGGACCCAATCTCGGCGGCCGACGCCGCGCGCGGGCCCGACAGGGTCGCCAGATGCCACCGGTCTATGCGCGGCGCGAGTTCGCGCAGCACGCCGGCGATATCCTTGTCGCGCAACATGCCGCATACCGCGATCGTCTCGGCGGCGAATCCGGAGGCGGCCAGATTGCGGGCCAGCGCTTTCGCCGCCTCGACATTGTGCGCAACGTCGAGAATCACCTGCGGGCGCCCCGGCAGTACCTGGAAGCGCCCGGGCAAAGCGACCTCTGCCAGGCCGCGCCTCACATCCTGCATGGCGATCGGCAGCCGGTCGAAGAGCGCGTCGAGGGCGCACAGCGCCGCGGACGCGTTGCGCAGCTGAATGCTGCCGCGCAAGGCGGGATATGCAAGCCCCGAGCGCTTCCCGCCGGGCCCCCAGTAAGACCACTGCGCCGGCTCCGCTGAGTATCCAAAGTCCTTTTGAAAGAACAATTTCACGCCAACTGCAGACACCACCGAGTCCGGCGGATCGGGTTCGGCCACTACCGCCGGACGACCGGCGCGGAATATGCCCGCCTTTTCCCGGCCGATGCTCTCGCGCGTGCCGCCGAGATAGTCGACGTGATCGACGCCGACGCTCGTGAGCACCGCGCAATCCGCGTCGACCGTGTTCACCGCATCGAGCCTGCCGCCGAGGCCGACCTCGAGGATCGCGGCCTCAATGCTCTCGCGCGCAAACAGCCACAACGCCGCCAGCGTCCCGTACTCGAAGTACGTCAGCGGCGTGTCGCCGCGGGCCTTTTCCACGGCGGCGAGGGCTTCGCACAACGCGACGTCGTCGGCTTCCCGGGCCCCGATCCGCACGCGCTCGTTGTAGCGCAGCAGATGGGGCGAGGAGTACAGCGCGGTGCGGTAGCCCGCCGCGGTGAGGATCGATTCCAGCATCGCGCAGGTCGAGCCCTTGCCGTTCGTGCCCGCGACCGTGATCACCGGACAGCGCAGCCCGGTGTCCAGCCGGCGCAGTACTTCGGCGACCCGTTCCAGGCCGAGCGCAATCGTCTTCGGATGCTGCCGCTCGATGAACCCGAGCCAGCTCGCGAGGCTCTTCATTCCGCCCGCAGCTTCACGACACGACGTCTGCGGGCATTCCTTCCAGCATTGCGAGCAGGGAGTGCAGCTTGTCGCGCAGTTGCCGGCGGTCGACGATCATGTCGATCGCGCCCTTCTCCAGCAGGAACTCGGCGCGCTGAAAGCCGTCCGGAAGCTTCTGCCGCACCGTCTGTTCGATCACGCGCGGCCCGGCAAAGCCGATGAGCGCCTTCGGCTCGGCCAGGACAACGTCGCCGATCATCGCGAAGCTCGCGGACACCCCGCCCATTGTCGGATCCGCGAGCACGGTAACGAACGGCAGCTTGCGCTCGGCGAGATCCGTCAGCGCCGCGGTCGTCTTCGCCATCTGAGCGAGGGACAGCAAGCCCTCCTGCATGCGCGCGCCGCCCGAGGCCGTGACGCAGACAAAGGGCAATTTTTGCTCGATTGCGACGCGCACGCCCCTGACGAAGCGCTCGCCGACCACCGAGCCCATCGAGCCGCCCATGAAATCGAACTCGAATGCGGCGCAAACCACGCCCAGCGCCTTGATTGACCCCTGCATCACCACCAGGGCGTCGGACTCGGCGGTCTGCTCCTGCGCCTCCGCCAGCCGCTCCGGGTAGCGCCGCGAGTCCTTGAACTTGAGCGTGTCGACCGGCAGCACCTCGGCACCGATTTCGAAGCGCCCGTCCGGGTCGAGCAGCGCGTCGAGCCGCGGCCGCGCGCCGAGACGCTCGTGGTGGCCGCATTTCGGGCAGACGTTGAGATTCTTCTCCAGGTCGGTGCTGTAGAGAACCGCATCGCAGGCGGCGCATTTGGTCCACAGCCCCTCGGGGACGGTCTTGCGCGCGCCGCCGCCGGTACGCTGGATCTTGGGGGGAAGGAGCTTCTGGAGCCAGCTCACCGGGCCACCTCGTAGCTGCTGGCGTCGAGAGCCTCGCGGATCGGTCGAAGGAAGGACTTGACCCTCGCCACCGCCTCGCCCGCGGGGCCCGCCTCGATCACTTCGATGATCCGGCTACCTATGACTATCGCATCCGCCGTCTGGGCTATTCGACGCGCGGACTCGGCGTCCCGGATGCCGAATCCCACGCCAATCGGCAGCCGTGTCGCCGCGCGGATTTTGGGGATCCGCGCGGTCACCTCGGAGATGTCGATGGTCGCCGCCCCGGTCACGCCTCGCAGCGACACGTAATAGAGATAGCCGCTGCCGATATGGCCGACCTCCGCGATCCGCTTGTCGGTCGAAGTCGGCGCGAGCAGAAAGATCGGGTCGATGCCGTTCTTCTTTGCCAGCTGTGAAAACTCCTCGCACTCTTCCGGAGGATAGTCGACCACGATGACGCCGTCGACGCCGGCGATCTTCGCCGCACCCATGAAGTTCTCGACTCCCATCGCTTCCACCGGATTGGCATAGCCCATCAGCACGACAGGGGTGGTTTTATCTTCATTTCTGAATTCACTTGTCATTTTTAGGACGTCGGCGAGCCCGACACCGTGCTTGAGCGCGCGCTCGCCGGCACGCTGGATCACCGGTCCGTCCGCCATCGGGTCGGAAAATGGCACGCCGAGCTCGAGGATGTCGGCGCCGGACTCCACCAGCGCCCGCATCAGCGGCACCGTGAGCGAGGGTTGCGGGTCGCCGGCCGTGATGTAGGGGATCAGCGCCTTGCGTTTCGCCTTTTGCAGCTTCCCGAAGCAGGCCTGGATCCGCGACATGCTCAGAACTTGAGCCCCGAGCGCTCGGCGACGGTGTGCATGTCCTTGTCGCCGCGCCCGGAAAGGTTCACCAGCAGGATCGCGCTCTTCGGCAGCGTCGGCGCGAGCCTCATGGCGTGCGCCACCGCGTGCGCCGATTCGAGCGCCGGGATGATGCCTTCGGCATGGCAAAGCTCGTGGAAGGCCTTGAGGGCGTCTTCGTCCGTCACGGCGACGTACTCCGCGCGCTTGCTGTCTTTCAGCCACGCGTGCTCGGGTCCCACGCCGGGATAGTCCAGGCCGGCCGATACCGAGTGCGTCTCGGTGATCTGCCCGTTCGCGTCCTGCAGCAGGTAGGTGCGGTTGCCATGCAGGACACCCGGCCTGCCTGCGCACAGCGACGCGGCGTGCTTCCCGCTGGCAAGACCTTCGCCGGCT
>WNFM01058101.1_pt1 | contig 14395 bp, 14 predicted proteins | sample 5400271 | NCBI WGS metagenome assembly WNFM01 (sample SAMN13153352, study PRJNA577476) | soil metagenome | isolation source: 60 cm saprolite on Douglas fir-dominated hillslope | place: USA:California | collected 2013-09-17 | reverse complement strand
GCGGCCAGCCGCCGTCGATCTCGGCGATGGCCTTCCAGCTGTCGAGGCGGCTGACCTTGGGAAGGTCGACCGAGCCGCCCAGCACATAGACGAAGCCGTCGTGCACCACCAGCTGCGCGTACTGGCCCTGCCTGCGGATCTGGTAGCCGGCCTGCGCGTCGACGCGGACCCGCCCGAACTTTCGCGTGACCACCAGCGAGGGAACGGCGGAGAAGCCGTCGCTCATGAAGGCCTGCGGATTTCCGGTCGGCAGGCGGAGATCGATGAGAGCGGCGAGGCCCACCGGCCAGGCGCCCGCGTCGAGGATGGGAAGCTTGGCCCCCAGGCGCAGGTCGCCGAGAGTCGTCGAGGCGATGTTCTCGACCAACGCTCCGGTCACCCCCTGTGCGGTGAGCGGTGAGAGGTCGCTGTTTTGCCAGAGGGCGATGGGGAGGTGGGCGGCCAGCTCGACGCGGCCGAGCGACCAGCCGCCCATCAGGTGGAGCACCCCGCGCGAGACGAGGAGGTCCTGGCGCTGGTTGCCTTGCTCGAGCACCAGCAGGCCGCCAGCCACGTCGAAGATCGAGGCGAGGCGCCAGGTGCCTCGAGGCGCGGCGGCCGCGGTCTCGGCCGTGAAGCCGCCGTCGAGCGAGAACGCGAGCCGCGCCGGGTCGGGGTCGAATCCCCGCCGGGCCGGATCATCGGCTGCCGAAGCGCGCCCGGCGAGCGCGAGCGAGATGGCAAGGAAGAGGAGAGGCCGCGGCGACATGGTGCGAGCTTAGGCCAGCTGGACAAACAGGCAATTCTGCGACCAAGCGCAGTCGCCTCGTTCCTCGACCGATCTCGATGCGCGCGGGTGGTCGACCCGGAAGCGCAGAAGTAGTAAGCGTACCCCTCTCGAAAACTGGGGGTCAGTCATGCACCGATTCCTGCCCTCGATCGCCGCTCTTGCGCTCGCTCTGCCCGCTACGGCCGGCGACCGTCCGCCCGACACGACCGGTACGCCGAATCTGATCGTCGATCAGAAGACCCTGCAGGACCACTGGATCGTCCGCGACGAGGACTTCGTCGCGACCAATTGCTCGGTGATCGAGGGGGGCGTCCAGGCGGGCCAGCACCGCGTGCTGCGCTTCACCGTCTCGACGCCGAACATCGGCGACGCCGACATCTTCATCGGCGATCCCAATCTTCACTTCCAGGCGGGCGACGGCCTTTACGAGTTCGCCGTCTGCCACAATCATTTCCACTTCCGGCACTATGCGACGTACGAGCTGATCGATCCCGCCACCGGCCACATCTGGCGCGCCGCCAAGCGCGGATTCTGCATGATCGACGTAGCGCCGGCCTCCACCGCCGACGGCGCGGTCAAGACCTGGGCGTACCGCAACTGCGGCCGCGTGGGCATTCCCGGCAACCAGGGCATCAGCCACGGCTGGGCAGACGCATACGTCTGGCAGCTCTCCGGACAGTACTTCGTGCTCGACGGCGGCGATAACCAGGCGCCTGTGCCGCCCGGCACCTACCTCATCCGAATCACGGTGAACCCGGCGTTCACGTCGACCGATCCGGTCAAAGACCCGTGCCGCTTCAGCGACTCGCACGGTACCTGTCACCAGCTCCCCGAGTCCAATTACGACGACAACGTAGCCAGCGCGACGGTCGTCATCCCCGACCATTCCGGCAAGTCCGGCGTTGGGCCAGGGACGAACGACAAGGCGCCCCAGGACAGCGACCTCCACGACAACGCTGGCGAGCCGATCGACTGACGCTCCACCTTCTATAGAACGTGGATTGCAGGCTGGCCGCGCCGTCGAGGTGGCGATCCCTGGCACGGCCGCTGCAAACCGCTTGCTGCATGCTTTCGAGAATGCGGGACTCCGCGCTGTTTCGTGTCTTCGGCACCGGCCTGCTCGTGCTCGTCCTTCAGATCCCCATCGGCCTGATCGCTCACACGATCGATGAGCGCCGGACCACGCGCGATGCGGCGTTCGAAGACGTCACGCGCACCTGGGGCGCCGCGCAGGAGTTCGCTGGTCCCATCCTCACCATTCCGGGCGTCGAGCGCTGGGTAGACAAGAAGAACGAGGCACACGAACGCACCACGTTGCACCGATTCCTGCCGCGCACGCTGAGCGTCCGTGGCCGCGCCAGCACCGAAGTCCGCCGGCGCGGGATCTTCGACGTTCCTCTCTACACTGCGCAGCTTCACGTGGAGGCGAGCTTCGCCGTGCCGGAAGCCGCGCAGATCGCCGGCCGCGGCGAAGAGGTGATGTGGAAGAACGCCACGCTGGCCCTCGGCGTCAGCGATCCGAAAGCGATCCGCGCCGCGTCGGGGTTCGCGTGGGAGCCGGGTACCGGCGACGACGATCTCCTCGCCGCGGGCCTGCATGCATCCATCCCGGCGGCGCACGCAGGTCCGGCGAACTTCGCATTCGATCTCGCCCTCGGCGGCAGCGGCCGTTTGGTGGTCGTCCCGGCGGGCGACGAGACCGTGGTCTCGCTCGAGTCCCCGTGGCCTGATCCGAGCTTCGACGGGGCGTGGCTTCCGGCGGAGCGCCACGTGAGCGCGGCCGGCTTCGACGCCACCTGGCGAGTGCTCAGCCTCGCGCGCAACTTCCCTTCGCGGTGGAACGATCGGCAGGTCGATCAACGGCGGCTTTCGGCGAGCGCCTTCGGCGTGAGCTTCCTCTCTCCCGTCGATACCTATCGGACCAACGAGCGCGCCGTGAAGTACCAACTCCTGTTTCTGGGCCTCACGTTCGTATGCTTCACGCTCATCGAGCTGCTCGCGGCGTTGCGCGTTCACCCGGTGCAATACCTGCTCGTCGGGCTCGCGCTCTGCCTCTTCTATCTCTTGCTGCTCTCGCTCTCCGAGCAGATCGGCTTCTCGCGCGCCTATGGCATCGCGGCAGTGGCCGTCATCGGTCTCGTCACCGGATATGTCCGCGCTGTGCTCTCGACACCGTTTTACGCGGCCGTGGTCGGCGGCGTCGTATCCGCGCTCTATGGCTTTCTCTTCGTGCTGCTGCAGATCCAGGACTATGCGCTGCTCGTCGGATCCGTCGGCCTCTTCGCCGTCCTCGGCGCGGTGATGTGGCTGACGCGCAGGATCGACTGGTACGCGCTGGGCGCAGACAAGAAGGAAGTCGCCTAGCGTGAGTCGCAGCGCGAGAGTGCCTTTGAGCTCTCCTCTTCAGCTCCGCACGCTGGCGATGTCGATCATGAATCGGTAGCGGACGTCGCTCTTCAGCACCCGCTCGTACGCCTGGTTGATCTGCTGGGCCGGGATGATCTCGACGTCCGAGACGATCCCGTGCTTCGCGCAGTGGTCGAGCATCTCCTGCGTCTCGGCGATGCCGCCGATCAGCGAGCCGGCGAGGCGCCGGTTGCCGCCGATGAGCGTGTGGGCGTGTACCGGTGTCGCCTCGGGTGGCACGCCGACGACGACCATCGTGCCGCGCACGCGCAGCATGCGGAGGTACTTGTCGTAGTCGTGCGGCGCCGAGATGGTGTCGATGATCAGATCGAAGTGGCGCGCGAGCTTCTCGAACGTCTTCTCGTCGCGGGTGATCTCGAAGCCCGAAGCGCCGAGCCTGCGCGCGTCGGCCTCCTTCGACTTCGAGGTGCTGAGCATCGTCACCTCCGCGCCCATCGAGGCCGCGAGCTTCACCGCCATGTGACCGAGCCCGCCGAGGCCGACGACGCCGACCTTGTCGCCCTTCTTGCAGTCGAACTGCTTGAGCGGCGAGTACGTCGTGATGCCGGCGCAGAGCAGCGGGGCCGCAGCCGCCGGGTCGAGGCCGGCGGGGATGCGCAAGGCGTACTGCTCGTCGACGACGATCTGGGTCGAGTAGCCGCCGAACGTCAGCGTCTTTCGATCCATCTCGGTGCTGTTGTAGGTGAAGGCCGGGCCCTTTTCGCAGAACTGCTCGAGCCCGTCCTTACACGGAGCGCAGGCGCGGCAGGAGTCGACCAGACATCCCACGCCGGCGAGGTCACCGGCCTTGAACGTTTTGACGCCGCTCCCTGCCTTGGTGATGCGGCCGATGATCTCGTGCCCGGGAACCATCGGGAAGCGGGCGCCCGACCACTCGTCGCGGGCCTGGTGGATGTCCGAGTGGCAGACTCCGCAGAAGAGGATCTCGAGGACGAGGTCGCGGGGTCCGGGTTCGCGGCGCTCGATGGTCATCGAGGCGAGCGGCTTGCCGGCAGCGGAAGCGCCCCAAGCGCGGATCTTCTGCATATCGATTGCTCCTTCGTTCATGAGGTTCATCGCACGAGGCGGAGGATAGGCACGCGCAGGCATGAAAGCCGCGTGAACTGCATGCGCCATTCAGGAAATCTTCACGATCGCGCGATGCGCCTTCAGGGCGCGTACTTGACGATCAGCGCGAACTCGCCGCCGGCGGGACGGTGGAAGACGATCTGCGCCGGCGCCTTGCCGACCTTGACGGTGCCGACGCGGCCGAGCGGGCTGTCCTCGAAGTAGACCATGGCGAGCGGCGTGCTCTCGACTGTGAGCGAGAGGCCGGAACCCACGCGGCGGTACTTGACCGAGACCGTCCAGCCGTCAGCGTCGTCCAGCACCGTGAACGAGCCCGCGGCGCCCTCGATGTCGACGTCGGAACCGGAGGCGGTGGCGCCGGAGATGCGCACCTCGCCGCTGAGCGCGCGCACCAGCAGGCGGCCGGGCTTGACCGCCGTCGCCGAGGGCGTTGCTGCAGCGGGCGCTCCTGCCGAGGACGCCGCTGCCGCAGTTGCTGGTGCCGCGGGCGCAGGAGTTTGCGGCGGCGTCACGGCGGGCGGAGGCGCGTTTTGCGCCCTTTTTCCAACGCGACAAACCGCCGAACTCGTCGATGGCGATGCTCGCGCCGACCGCGCAGAGAACGAGCAGCGCCACTCCTCCGACGATGAACCACGGCCACCGCCTCGGTCCCTCGCGCTCGCTCGAGGTGGGCCGCCGCGGAAGCGACGAGAGCGCCGCGTCGACCGCCGCCTTCATCTCGTGCGCACTGCCGAAGCGCCGGCCGGGCTCTTTCTGCAGGGCGCGCAGGATGATGCGCTCGACCCCATCCGGCAGCGAGACGCCGTACTTCCGCGCCGGCGTGGGCGTCTCCATCGAATGCGCGCGCACGTAGTCGATGGGCGTCTTGCCCTTGATCGGCAGCTGACCGGTGAGCATCTCGTAGAGGACGATGCCGGCTGCGTAGAGATCGGATCGCCCGTCCACCGGCAGCCCGCGCGCCTGCTCCGGCGAGTAGTACGACGGCGTGCCCAGCACCATTCCCGTGCCGGTGAGGCGCTCCTCGTCGGGCCGCTCCTCGTCGCCCGCCATCACCTTGGCGATGCCGACGTCCACCACCTTGACCCATTCCTCGCCGCCCTTCATGCCGAGCAGGATGTTGGCGGGCTTCAGATCGCGATGGACGATGCCCACCCGGTGCGCTTCGGAGAGCGCGTCCAGCACCTGCGAGGCGATGTGCAGCGCCCGGCGCGCGTCGAACCGGCCTTGCTCGGCGAGCTCCTGCGCCAGCGTGCGATCGCCGCCGTACTCCATGGCGAGGAAGAGGGCGCCGGTGGGGAGCTGTCCGAAGTTGAAGACCTTGACCAGGTGATGGTGATCGAGCGAGGCCAGCATCCGCGCTTCGCGGTGGAACCGCGGCACGAAGGTCTCGTTCTCCACCAGCGCCGGGTGGACGACCTTGATGACAGCCTTGCGATCGAGGCCGAGTTGCTCGGCGAGATAGACGGCGCCGAACCCGCCCTCGCCGATCTTGCGCACGACGCGGAACTGGTGGAGCAGGATGATTCCGGCTTTCAGATCTCCCTCTCGGGCGCGCACCGGGGCGTGCCGGGTGGGCGTGTGGCCGGGCGCGCGCGGCGTCACCGGCAAGCCCTCGCCCCGGCCCGGACCAACGGGTCCCGAGACGCGCCGCGACCCTTGCGCTCCGGACTCGAGCTGCAGCGAAGGCGAGAAGGCGACGCTCGCCGGCCCCATGCTGCCGGATGCGGGCTCCTCGACCTGGTCCTCGAGCGGGAGGAGGAAGCCCGTCCGGGCTTCGGCGCACGACGGACAGATGGTCTCGGTCCCGTCGAACTCGCTGCTGCAGAGGAAGCAAATGGCCATCGGGGCTCGCGCGCTGTCAGTGTAACATGGCAGTTCGGCGCGGCCTGTTTCCTGCCCCCGCCGGCGAGGACCCAAGCGTGCGCCGTCTTGCCATCCTTCTTCTTGCGCTTCTCTTCGGCCTCCCCGCGCTCGCGGCGGCGCCAACCTTCGAGCACACGCCTCCGCCTGAGGCGATACCCGGGCACGACCTGACGGTGGTGGCGGCGATCCATTCGGCGGGCGGCGTGTACGATCCCTACCTCTGGTACCGGCCGGTGGGCGCGAAGGGCTTTCGCAAGCTCTCACTCAAGCCGGGCGCCGACGGGCGCTACTCGGCCAGCATTCCCGGCGCGGAGGTCGGCGCCGACGGCGTCGAGTACTACTTGCAGGCGTTCGACACCGGCGATCTTGCCTGTGCCTAGAAGAGCGCCGTCGCGGCCGCCGCCACGCCGCCCTGCACTGGCGCGAGGCCGACCCGGAGAGCGCGACCGTGGAGATCGACGGAAGCGTCGTCGGCAAGAGCCCGTGGACGGGCGCCGTCGATCCCGGCGCGCATGCTTTGATCGTCACCAAGGAAGGCTACGAACCTCTCCACATGAGCTTCACAATGGCCGCGGGCGCAGACATCGGGCTGCCAGCGCCGCTGCGGAAGCTGGAGGTGGCTGCGCCCCAGCCGGCGCCGCCCGCGACCGCGCCGAAACCCGCGACCGCGCCGCCGCCCGTGACGACGACCGCGCCGACGCCCGCGAGCAAGCCTGCGCCCGCGCCGACGCCCGCGAGCAAACCTGCACCCGCGTCCGCGACCAAACCCACGTCGAAACCAGCGGCCGCTCCCGCGCCGAAAGCTGCCGTCATCCAAACCAACGAGGCGCAGTCGGTAGACTTCGTCACCGCGCAGAACGGCGAGCAGTTCGGCGTGGAGGCGCGCGGCGCCGAAGGCATCGCCCACTGCGCTTCGTCGGTGGAGGTCGGGGCGAGCTGCCGGCTTGCGCTCGCGGCAGGCCCGGCGCACGTGGTGATCTCGCGCGGCATGCAACTCACCCGCGACCTGGTAGTGCCGCTGATTGCGGGCGTGGTGCTCGCGGGCGGCGGGGTTGGGTCCTTCTTCTACTTCAAGCACCGCGCCGACACTTCGACGCCCGTCCAAAAAGTTTCCGCCTGGCAGTACGCAGTCAGCGGCGGTGGTGTGGCGGCCGGGCTCGGTCTCATCCTCTACGGCATCCTCCCCCCTGACTCGCTGGTCCTCAAGCCGCTGACCGAGAGCGCGCCGCTCCGGGTCGGCCTCGCGCCAGTGCAGGGCGGCGTGGCGGCGGCCGCGACGGCGCTCTTCTAGGCACAGGCAAGATCGCCGGCAGTTGCGACCTATCGATTCGCGACGACGCGCGACCACATGGTGATCAGATTGCGGACCACCGCCGGATCCGGCGTGGACGCCGCCGTCGGAATCTCCACCTGCAGCCCGTACGCCGCGAGGCGCACGAACGGATTGTGCGGGTCCGCCGTCTTCACCGGCACCTGCGTGTCCGCCGGCCGGAACCCGTATTCGAGCGCCTGCTCCTGCACCGGCCGGCTGCGCAGATGCGCGAGGTATTCGCGCGCCGCCTTCTTCTGCGCGTCCGTCACCCAGTCGCCCTGGATCAGCGCCATCGGATGGTCGCTCCAGATCGTCGTCGACGGATAGTAGAGCTTGAGGTTTCCCCAGCGCCCCTGCGCATTCTCCAGCTGCGAGGCCGCGAGGTTCTCGTAGACCACCGCAATGTCGTACTTCGAGGGACCGAAGCGAATCATGTCGGTCATGAAGGTGCCCGTCGAAGTCTCGAATTGTCCGACGCCCTTCTCGATCTCCTTCACCCACTCCTGGTAGCGCGGCTCGAGCAGATCGCCGACCGTCAGCCCCGAGGTCTTCTTGTAGTACTCGAGGCTCATCAAGAGTAGCGCGCACAATCCGGAATTCGCCGCCCGCCGCCGGCCAGCCGCGGTTCGAGGAGACCGCGTCGTGGATCGCTTTCCAGGTCAGCTTGCCGCCGGCCGCTTTCAGCAGCGCATCGGCGCGATCCTCCCAGACCACGAAGACGAGCGGCGTCAGCACCAGCGGCTGCGGCGCCTCGGCGCTTCCCTCGCCCGCGAAGAGCGACGTTCCATACTTGGTGTGCCAGTCGCCCGCCGCGAGCCCGAGCACCAGCGAGTCGGCGGGGCTCCAGAGCGTCGGCTTGTCCTTTCCTTCGACGATCGACTGAGCGGCGTCGAGCGATCCCTTGCCGACCAGCTGCACCGAGATGTCGGGATGCTGTTTCTGGAACGACAGGGTCGCCGCTTCCAGCCACTCTTTCTTCTCGGTGCTGTAGAGGACCTGGATCTCGACGCCCGCGCCCTTGCCGCCGGAGCTGCCGGCGCCTTTGCCGCGCTGGTTGAAATAGAGGATGGCGCCGACGGCGACGGCGAACACCAGCACGATGACGACTTTCCCGTTCATGCGGCCACCTTGGCGGCGAGGGTCTGCAGCGTGTCCTCGAACGCGGCGATTTCGTGGTTCATCCGATCGACCTCTTGTCCCACGTCTCCGCCCAGCGCGTCGGCGGCCTGGGCATCGAGCGTGCGCATGCGCACCACGCGGCCCGGCAACGCCTCGTAGGTGGCCGTGATGCGCGAGAGATGCGCCAGCGCCCGATCGCGGGCGGCGACCAGATCGTCCAGCGTGCGCACCTGCTCCGCCCGCGCGTCGGCTGCCTGCGTGAACTGCTCGCGCGCCTCGGCGTCCTGGGTGTGCTCTGCTGCGGCGGATCGCCTTGCGATCGGTCCGCGCCAGGTAGCGCGCCAGCTCGTCGAGGCGGGTGACCAGCCGTCCCGCGTGCGATTCCAGCTCGACGATCGAAGTGAGCGCGACGTCCATGTAGCGCCCGATCTGCTGCGGGCTCTCGTCGAGAACCCGCTTCAGCTCGACGCGCGCGGCGAGCAGAGCGCCCACCGCCTGCTTCGCTTCGGGAACGGAGACGGTGTCGATGTCCGGGATCGCCGGCGCCGGCTGCTCACGCCGCCCGACCAGATCCCACGCGACCAGCGCCGCATACGCGACTCCGCCCAGCACCGCGAGCGGCACCGACTGCAGCGCTGCCGCCGCGACCGCAGCGCCGCCCGCCACCACCAGGTTGAGCGTGCCCGTCGCCGAGCGAGCGATTTCTCGAATGTCGACAATGCGCGCCAGTGTTACCTCGTCATTTTGGGGGGTCCAGGGGGGAGCGAGCTCCACCCTGGTGGAGGCGCGCGAGCGCCGGATCGGCGAATGGTGGGCGTTCGCAAAGGGGTCGTTTCATAGCGAATGGTCGGCGTCAGAAGAACGAAGCCATGTCCTGGTAGACCTGCACGATGTCCTTCGCGTTGCCCTTCACGCTGGTGCCTTTGGCGGCTTCGGCGATGGCGCTGAGCACGCCTGGGTCCGCGTCGTCGCCGTAGGCGATGGTGAAGACCTTGACGTCGGCGTCGTCGCTGCCCAGGCGGCCGCGCAGATCCGCGAGGGAGAGCTGGCTGCCTTCGTCCTTTCCGTCGGTCATCACCACCACGGCGTGGATGCGCGAGCGATCGCGGCGCGCGCGCTCGGCTGCCGCGGACACCGCCTGCGCGGTTGCGTCGTAGAGCGCCGTGCCGCCTTCGGCGATGACGGTACGGATGCGCTCTTCGAGGCCGGGGCGGCCGTTCGAGAGAGAGACGGGTCCCCAGGCCGGATAGATGTGGCGATCGAAGAAGATCAGCGACACTTCATCGCGATCGTGCAGCGCCTGGAGGAACGCCAGCGCGCCGGCCTGCGCCTGCTGCATCGGGCGGCCGTTCATGCTGCCGGATTTATCGAAGACCAGCGCCACGTCGGTCGGCCGCTTGCTCTCCTCCCAGGCCGTGAGCAGCGCCTGCAACGTCGCGCCGCCGGGGACCTCGAGGAGCGTCTGCGGCTGCTTCGGATCGACGCCGTGCGCAGCGTCGATGGGCGCGCCCACCGGCACCGAAGGCTCCGCCGGCCTGAACCCCAGTTGCAAGGCGCGCTCCTGCGCGGGCCTCGCCTTGAGGAAAGCGAGGAATGCTCCTGCCGCTTCGCGCTGCTCGCCGGAAACCCACGGCGCGTCGAGCACGGCGTAGGGATGGTCCGACCAGAAGGTGCCCTCGCTGGGATAGATCGCCACCAGAGGCAGCGGCGGCGACTGCGCGTAGGACTCGACCACCAGGTTCTCGTAGAGCACCGCTGCGGAGACGTACGAGGGTCCGCGGTTCAGCATCTTCTCCGCGAAGAAGCCGGTGCTCTTCCCGTAGTGCACGATGGTGCCCTCGACCGCGGCGAGGAAAGTCTTGGTCGCCGGCGCGGCCAGATCTTTCGAGTCGAGGCCGCGGGTCTTCTTTGCGCCCGCGTACGCTTCTGCCAGCACCGAGAGCAGTCCTGAATTCGAATAGGCGGGATTGGTGTGGCCCAGCTTGAACGCGCCCCACTCCGGGTGCCCGAACGCGCCCCAGCCGGATTTGTTGGCGTTGACCTTGAGAAGCTCCGCCCAACCGAGCGGCTTCTGCGGCCAGCCCAGCGCTTCGGCCATCGGCTTCCAGAGCGCGATGATCACCGGCGAGAGCACGACCGGTTCGCCCGGCGGGCAGATGGGCGCCGTGTGACCCGCGACCCCAAGCCAACTCTGGTTGAGCAGCGCGACGTAAGCGCCGGAGGCCGGGCTGAACACGACCGGCCGCAACTCGCCCGCGAGGATGCCTTGCGTCGCCTCGCCGGAGCCCATCGCGCGCAGCTCGATCTGGATCGGCCGGCCGCTCTTGGTCCGGCCCGAGAACGCCTTGGCCTCTTCCTCGAGCCAGGTCTTCTTCTCGCTCCCGTAGGCGATGGGAACGCGCACCGCTTCGGGCTCCGGCGGCGCGGGGCGCTTGCACGCCGACAGCGCGATCAGGCTGAGCACGAGTAGACGCGACATGCGCGCATGCTTTCACATCCCGCAGCGCGACTCCACCGGCGGGCGAGCGGGAACGAATCGTTTCCGGCCCATCCCTACGAGTCGTTCGCGCCGGTGGCGTCGTTCATCCTTCTCAGATCGTTCCCTTGGCGCGGAGCTGCTGGCCGATGCGTTGAATCTCCGTCTCGCCCCTGTGCAGCGCCTCGGGGCTGGTGTGCACCGAGTAGTTGCCGAGGGCCAGCTCGTGCGCGTGCTTCGCGGCCGAGCCGAGGACGAATCCAGTCTCGCCCTCCGCAACGAAGTCGATCGGCTGCTCCGACGCCTCGAAGATCGCGATCTCCCCGCTCGGAATCGGCGCCGGCGCCCGGAGCACGCCGTCGTGAACCGCCACCCAGGCGACGGCGTGGCCCTTCGGCGGGCGGTGCGTCCAGCGCTCTCCGTGCTTCAAGTTCACGTGCAGGTACGTCATCGGAGGTGCGTCGATGGGGCTTTTCGCATCGCCGTACGCGCCGAGAATCACCCGCACCGGGCCCTCGACCGGCACGTCTTTGGGCATCACGTAACGGCTGGCGTAGGGCGCGTTCTCGAGCTCGGGCGGCAGCGCGACCGGCTGGCCCGTGTGCCAGACGCCGTTGCTCGCTCGCATCCACTCGACGGCGCCCGCCGGCAGCACGCCCTCCTGGCCGGTCGTCTCGGCGAATCGCACCGCTCCCTCGACCATCACGGTCACCGTCGCGATCCCGGAGTGCGGATGCCAGCCGAATCCCATCGGCACCGGGGAGTAGCGGCCGTCGAAGGTGGCGTGATCGAGGAACACGAAGGGCTTGATGAGGTGGCCCAGGTCGGAGGGACTGACGAGGCGGGTGATCGGCCCCCGCGAGTGTCCGCGGGTGCGGTGGACGATTTCACGGGTGGAGACCGGATTCTGATTCGACAGCATGGCGTGATTCTCCTGAATGGCTTCGCTTCCGGGAGATACCTTAATGTCAAGATACTTCATGTCAAGCGACGCCCGCCGCGATTCAGGAAAATGCGGAGGCCTGTCGATTTCGGCCCACCTCGATCGTCTTGTCGAAGAGGTGGTCTGCTCATGTCCAGGGATGCCGAGGCGGACGAGATCCTGGTGCGAAGCGCGCGCGGTGGCGATTCGGGCGCCTTCGTGAAGTTTTCAACGCGCTGGTGGCCGCCGGTCTATCGCATCGCGTTGAACATGCTCGGGAGCCAGTCCGAAGCAGCCGAGGCGGCCGGGCGGGTTCTCCTGCTGGCCCTCCGCTTTCCCGACGCGGCCGGCGGCGAGGCACCGTTCGCCGTCTCGCTCTATGGCATGGCGATCGACGTCACGCTGCTGCGCCGTCCTCGCGTCTCGCAGCCGCCCATCGACCTCGCCCCACGATTCGACTGGTGCGATTCGGCGAGCGATCTGAGCCGGCGGCCGGGGCTCGCCGAGGCCATCCGGCAGATGCTCCAGCAGCTCGATCGCCTCGATCGCGCCGTTTTCGTCCTGCGTGAGCTGGAGGGGTTCGCGCTGGACGAAACGGTCGCCGTCCTGCGCCTTCCGGAGGAGGAGGTGCGCGCCCGCGGACACCGGGCGGTCGTCCAGATCGCCTGTCTGATCCGGCAAATGCTGGAGGGCGAGCAGATTCGACGGACTAACCTTTAAATATGTGTTAGAGGGTTAGCCGACGTGACTGACCATCCCGCCAGCGCCTCGGTTCGGCCCTCCCGCCTGGAGACGATCCTCGCCTTCCTTGCCATCTACCTGATCTGGGGCTCGACCTTCCTCGCCATCCGCTACACGGTGGCATCGGTCCCGCCCTTGTTCACCGCGGCGACGCGACACCTGGTGGCCGGCTCGATCCTGCTCGCCTGGGCGCTGTGGAAGGGCGAGCGGCCGACCCGTCAGGGAATCCGCGCCGGAATCATCCTCGGCTTCCTTTTCTTCCTCGTCAGCCACGGACTCCTGCACTGGGCGGAGTTGAAAGTGCCCTCCGGAGTGGCGGCGCTGGTGATCGCCATCGAGCCGGCGATCGTGGCGCTGCTGCTGCCTCTCCTGAAATTGGGTCCGAAGCCGCGCGGCGTCACCTGGGCCGGCCTGGCGATCGGAGCGGCGAGCGTCGCCGTGCTCTTCCGGCCGGACGTGGCCACCGGTCCCGGCGTGTTCACCGGGCTGGTGGCGGTGCTGATCAGCGCGATCGGGTGGTCCGTCGGAATCGTCTACGCGCGCAGGCTGCAGCCGGCCAATGGCTCGACGCTGAACGCCGCGCTTCCGCTCCTGTGCGGGTCGTTGATGCTGCTGGCCGCCGGGCTCCTGCGCGGCGAGCACCATGCGTTGCAGTTGAGCAGCGTCTTGCCCGCATCCTGGGCCGGACTGCTCTTCCTGATCTTCTTCGGATCGCTGCTGGCGTTCAGCGCCTACTCCTGGCTGCTCAAGCATTTCCCGCCGACGCTGGTCGCGACCCACACCTACGTGAACCCCATCGTAGCGGTGCTGCTGGGATGGTTGTTCGCCGGAGAGAACCTCACTGCTTCCATCGTCGTCTCGATGGTGCTGGCGATCTCGGCGATCGCCCTCGTCAACCGCGGCAGCCAGGGGACTTGACAGGCCGCCGTTCGTGCGCACGGTTTCGCGATGGTCCGCTTTGCATCTGAAGACGAAGAACCGCTCGACGCGTACTCGCACGCGGTCACCTCGGTGGTGGACAAGGTCGGCCCCGCGGTCACTGGGGTCTCGGACGGCAGGGGAGGGGGCTCCGGCGTCGTCTTTGCGCCCGACGGCTATCTGCTGACCAACGCGCACGTCGTTCACGGCGCCCGGCGCCTGCAGGTGTCGCTGCCCGACGGCAGCTCGAATTCCGCCGACGTGGTGGGCGAAGATCCCGCGACCGATCTCGCGGTGCTCCACATCGACGGCCCGCGCCTGCCCGCCGCCGAATTGGGGCAGAGCGGAGCGCTGCGCGTCGGCCAGCTGGTGGTGGCCATCGGCAACCCGCTCGGCTTCTCCTTCACCGTCAGCGCGGGCGTGGTCAGCGCGCTCGGCCGCAGCCTGCGGGCGCAGGACGGGCGGCTGATGGACGCCATCATCCAGACGGACGTGGCGATGAATCCGGGCAACAGCGGCGGGCCGCTGGTGGACAGCAGAGGGCGCGTGGTGGGCATCAACACCGCAGTCATCCTCGGCGCGCAGGGCATCGGCTTCGCCGTGCCCGTCGATACCGCGCGGTGGGTGCTGGGCGAGTTGATGCAGCACGGCCGCGTCCGTCGCGGCGTGCTCGGATTGGCGGCGCACACGAGGCCGCTCGACAAGCGCCTGGCGCGGCACCACGGACTCGATCAGAAGAGCGGCGTCGAGATCAGCGAAGTCCTCGCCGGCAAACCCGCC
>WNFM01049194.1_pt1 | contig 14395 bp, 15 predicted proteins | sample 5400271 | NCBI WGS metagenome assembly WNFM01 (sample SAMN13153352, study PRJNA577476) | soil metagenome | isolation source: 60 cm saprolite on Douglas fir-dominated hillslope | place: USA:California | collected 2013-09-17 | reverse complement strand
GTCGGGATGAAGCCTGGCGCGACGGAGTTCGCCGTGATGTTGCGGCTGGCAAACTCGCGCGCGGTGGACTTGGTGAGCGCGATCAGCGCCGCCTTCGACGCGGCATAGTTGGCCTGGCCGACCTGCCCCATGATGCCCGAAATCGACGAGACGTTGACGATGCGGCCCCAGCGCGCCTTCATCATCGAGCGCACCGCCGCCCGCGTGCAGAGGAAGGCGGACGTCAGGTTCGTCCGCAGCACCGACTCGAAGTCATCGAGCTTCATTTGCAGCATCAGGCGGTCGTTCGTGGTGCCGGCATTATTGACGAGAATGGCGACGGCGCCGAGCTCCGCTTCGGCACGCTTGAACAGCTCGCTCACGTCGTCTTCGTTGCTGACATCCGCCCGCAGCGCGACTGCGCGCCGGCCCAGCGCCTCCACCTGCGCACGCGTCTCGCTGGCGCCCTGCTCGTCGCCGCGATAGTTGACGACGATATCCGCGCCGAGCCGCGCCAAACGGAGCGCTGTCGCCTGGCCCAGGCCGCGGCTGCTGCCCGTCACCAGCGCAATGCGGCCGGCCAGCGGCAGACCTCCCTCGCCGCCGGTCGCGGCCTGCAGAGAAGGCTGCTTCGTCGCCGCACGCCGGATTCACGATGTCGCTCGCTGTACTGTACTCCAGTCGGCGCCGGTCAGTCCAGCCGCAGTGTCTTGAGAAACGCTCGCATGCCAGGGGCGAGGTCCGGGCGCTGCAGCGCGAATGCCACGGATGTCGTGAGGTAGCCGACGGGATCGCCGGTATCGAAGCGCGTCCCCTCAAACTCATGCGCGAAGAGCGGCTCGCGGCCGCGCAGCGTGCGGATACCGTCCGTGAGCTGAATCTCGCCGCCGGCGCCCGCCTCGGTGCGTTCCAGCGCCGCGAAAATGTCGGGCGTCAGCACGTAGCGACCAATCACGGCCAGATCGGAGGGCGCCTCCTCCGGGGTGGGCTTCTCCACCAGGTCGCGCACGCGATGGGTGCGTGCGTCCACGTCGGCCCCAGGCTCCAGCGCGAAGACGCCGTACAGGCGCGTCTGCTCGCGCGGCACGCGCATCGCGGCGATGACGCAGCCGCCGTGGCGCTCCTGCACATCCATGAGCTGGCGCAGGCAGGGCCGCGCTGGATTCACGACGAGATCGTCGCCCAGCAAGACGCCGAACGGCTCGTCGCCGACGAGATCCTTCGCCATGAGGATGGCGTGGCCGAGTCCGCGGGGGCTGGGTTGCCGTGTGAAGCTGATCTGCGCCATGCTCTCGATCTTTTCGAGCATCTCCAGCTTCGCCCGGTCGCCCTTGCGCTCCAGCGCGGTGTGCAGCTCTGGCGACTCGTCGAAATGGTCCTCGATGGCGCGCTTGGTGCGGCTGGTGACGACGATGACGTGCTCGATGCCGGAGGCGACGGCCTCCTCGATGACGTACTGGATGGTGGGCTTGTCGGCCAATGGCAGCATCTCTTTGGGGATCGCCTTGGTCGCGGGCAACACGCGCGTTCCGAGGCCAGCGGCGGGAATGACAGCCTTGCGTATTTTCATGTTCCTACTTCTCCTGCCGCACACGGCGACTCCCTTACACCATGTGCGTAGTTTACAGCGGTGCTTACATGGTAGCAGAACCGGTGGCGTAGTGCTAGCCTGCGTGTGACTCCTTCACCGCCCGCTGCGGCCACGGTGCGCGGCGCATGCCGGTGTGCGGCCGTGCCGGTGCGCTCGCCAGGTGCGCTGCATTCCACACGTTTTCGCCGCATGCCTCTAGCGTTCGCGGGCGGAGCGAGACAAAATAGGAGGAAGGCGAGCATGGCGGCGTCTGCGGGACATCCGCGAGAGCCTGCTGGCGCACGTATCATACCTTTGTCGCGTCGGCTCTGGCATACGCGCGCAGAGCGGCGATCTTCGTGAACGACTGATGGGCTTGTGGAAGGAAGCGGGATATGCGACAAGTTGACGCGTTGCGCGGGCGGATAGGAGCAGGCGGCCAGTGGCTGCGCCTCGGTCTGGCCTCGGCGACTATCATGGCGCCGCTCTTGAGCCGGTGGAGCGACCTGCGCGCGGCGGAGCGGGCACGCGTCCTGGCGGATGAGGCGGAGGCGCGGCTGCATGACATGCGTGGGCACCTGAACCTGGCGTCTCTGGGCGCCAAGCGCGATCCCCTGGAGCTCGTGCGCGAGGCACGCGCGCAGCTTGGAGCGGAGCGCAGTAAGGCCAGCACGCGCCTCTGGCTGGTCGGCGTGGGAGTGGGTCTGGTGGCCGCGAGCGCCGGCGCCTATGTACTGGTGCGGCGGCGTATGGCGCAAGTGCTCGAAGAGCCGCTGATGGAGCTGCCTGCCGTGAGCGTGAACGGCAATCGCGCCTTTGCGCAGACGAGACCGCCGGCGACAGCGACAGCGGCCGAGACGGCGCCCGAAAACCCGCCGACGACCGCGACGCCGGCCCCCTCTGTGGCAGTTGCGCAAGCGAATGGGGCGGCTGCCCCGACCGAGCAGGACCAGAGCTCTCCGGCAAGCGCCGAGGAGGCGAATGCCGCGCCGTTCATCGGCAACATTCGCACGATGGTCTATCACGAGGCCGCCGACGACGACCTGCCCGCCGAAGAAAATCGCATCTATTTCGTCAGCGAGGACGAAGCGCGCCAGGCAGGCTACCGGCGCCACCGCGACGAAGTGGCCCCGGGCGCGCAGGCCGACGAAACCTCTGGCTAGGAACCTCGCATCAGCCTTTGTCCGGCGGGGAGCGGGGTGCCGCCCGCCCTCTGACTCCCCCTTCCCTACGGGGAGAGGTTGGGGGTGGGGGCCCAGTCTTCCATGCAGGGATCAATCCGAACGTGTAAGGCGACGATATCGAGCAGCTCCTCCAGCTCGAAGGGCTTGGGCAGGAACGGGAGGTCGCCTATCAGCTCGCGATCGGGCCGGCTGCTGCTCATCATGACGACAGGGATGTGGCGCGTCACCGGGTGGCGCCGCAGGCGCCGGGCGACCTCCAGACCATCCAGCAGCGGCAGCATACGGTCGGTGAGGACGAGCGCCGGCCGTTCGCGCCGAGCAGTCGCCAGCGCCGAACGCCCGTCAGCCGCCAGCACCACGCGATAGCCCGCTTCGTCCAGCACCTCGGAGAGCAGCTGCGCGATGCTCGGCTCGTCATCAACCACCAGGATCGTCATGCGGTCCAGCATCGGCGACCAGGTGCTGAGGACGTGCGCGGCGTGCTGATGGTCCTGTTCAGGTGCCCACGGCACGCTAGAAAATTGCCGCGGCTGGTTGCCTTGTCGGCGCGACGCGGGTTTGCTGCGTTGTTGATTCAGCGCTCTACCAGCCATGCACACGCCTGACAATCTAGATGTATCACGCGGGAGTTGCCCGCCACATCCGCCGTTCATGCCCGAAGATCGCACTCGCACAGTTCTGTCGGCTCTGTGTATTACAGAAACATGCTATGTATTACAGAAGCTTGGCAAAGACCGTGCCACCAGGGCTCTAGGGCAGTATTCACAGTGGGTCATCCGTACCCTCCGCAGCCGGCTGGCGCTCACGTGAGCAGCTATGGCGGGGGGCGCGCGAGCAGAGTTGTGCTCCCATAGAGAGCTGGCGGCGATAACAACGAGACGAGGAGCGACGGTGCATCATATCGTGATCTGCCAGAACGGCAAGCTTGCCGAGAATCCCACGCTGGAGCTGGCCGAGCAGGTGAAGGGCCAGCCTGGGTCGCTCGTCTGGCTGGACCTGGAGGGTGGCCTTGGCCGGGCGGGAGCGGCACTCACGAAGCTGTTCGGCATCTCGAAGTTCACCCTGGAGAACGTGCGTGAGGAACACGAGCGCGCACGCCTCAGCAAGCGGCACGGCTACTTTTATCTCGTCGTTCACGGCATGAGTTTCGATATGCAGACGCTGGAAGCTGAGACACCGAAACTCGATGTGCTCTTCGCGCAAGATTTTCTGGTAACCGTGCATGCGGCCAAACTTCCCTGGCTCGACGCGCTGCGCACGTCACTCGCAGAGGAGCCTGACGAAGACAGTATCATGATGCGCGGCGTCGCCCACCTGCTGTACCGCGTGCTCGACTCACTGGTAGATAGCTACTTTCCGGTGCTGGAAGATATAGACGACTTGGTCGACGAGCTCGAAAACGTCGCCGTGCGGGATACGTCGACACACCAGAGGTGCAAAACTGTTCCGGCGCCGTCTCTGGCGTCGCTGGCTGCACACTGAGCGCGGGATCTTGGAAGCGGTAGGTGACGTCAAGGCTGGCCTTGCGCTTGATGTTGCCGCGTACCGACAGGCCTATCTCAACGGTCGAGACGGTGATACCGACGATCAGCGCCCGCGCTGTCTCGCGCTTGCGTGCCGGGGTGAGCGGCCCGTCAGCGCCGTCTAGACGCGCATGCAGCCGCTGCAAGAACAGGCGTGCGCGCTCGATCGCCTCAGCGCTCTCACTCGCTTTTTGCAAAAGCGCCACAAGCGCGTCACGGCGTGCGGTTATGTCGCGCTCTTCCCGTTGGATGCGGTCCAGCTGCCGGTCCAGGTCACGCTCGTCTATGCGCCCCTTGGTGGACAAGGCCACCGCCTTGTCGCGCTCAACTTGCCGCGCGTCGAGTTCCTGCTGGATGTCCTGCAGCTCCGCGCGCAGCGTCTCGGCCGTCGTCGTCTCTCTCTGCGCGCTGACCGCCAGTTCCAAGAGCGGCTCCTCTGGGTGACGCGCGAAACGCTCGATGTCGGCCCATATCTGCTGCTCGATGCGCTCAGCATCCAAGGTAGCGGCCAAGCAGTCACGCGCGGGCGTGCCGCCGGGGCGCGCAAAGCGTGCCCAGCGCGAGCGCATGCGCCGCGTGCCGCAGACGTAGTAGCGATGCCGCGGGAGCGGGTTACCGTCATTGTCGTGGCGGCGTGTCCAGTTCACGGTGTAGAGCGCGCCACAGAGCGCACAGCGCATCAGCCCGTGTAAGAGATGCTCCCGCGTGCTTGTCGGCGCCGGGTACGCTTTGTGCGCCGCGAGCACGGCCTGGGCGCGATCCCAGTCGTGCTCCGAGACGAGCGCGAGAGAGACACCCTTGGCATCGGTGACGGACCGAACGATGGTGCGCCCGTCGGCTTTGCGGTAGTGGCGCTCGCCCTTATAGATCGGATTGCGGAACATTTGGTACACCGTGGACGGGACCCACTCGCCGCCAGGCGTGCGAGTAGGAATGCCGAGCTGCGTCAGATGCGCGGCGATACGCTCGGTGCTCCAGTCCTGTTCGAGCAAGAGGTACCACGCCAGGCGCACGGCGTCCACTTCGCTATAGCCGCTCGCCTGTGCACCGGGTGCATAAGCTGCCTGGATGCTGTCGTTGATGGCCAGACACGCGTGCTTCTTTTCGCCCTCGACACGAAAGCCGAGCGGCGCATGGCCGCCCATCCAGGGACTTGATTCCAGCCGGAGCGCCTGCCCCTCTGCGGTGCGCTCCAAAATCATGTCGCGCTCTAGCTCCGCCACACCAGATAGCACGGTCAGGAAGAACTTGCCGGCAATGGTGCGCGTGTCCACATTCTCCTTGATGCTGATCAGCCGCGCGCCGGCCAGCTCCAGCTCGTGCACCGCGTTCAGGATCTCGCGGGCGTTCCTGCCGAAGCGGTCGAGCTTCGTCACGAGCACGATGCCGACGTGTCCGGCGCGGACATCGGCCAACAGGCGCGCCCCAGCGGGCCGGCCCGCAAACAGGAGTGCGCCCGTGACGCCGTCATCCTCATAGGTGCCATACGCCGAGAGAGCGTGCGCCGTGAGGTAGCGATCCGCCGCGACGTGCTGATTTTCGATGGTGCCCTGGCGCCGCTGCTCATCGCCTGAGACGCGCGCGTAGACCGCCAAGCCGGCTGTGTTCTCTGTCGTGTCCATGCTGCCCTCCATGCTAGACTTGTGTGGGCTGTACCGGGTGCCGTAATCACCTGGTCGACCTAGGCCGGCGTAGCGTTGTCTACGCCGCGTCTTTTTTTCCTGACCGGGCAAGGATAGCCAGCACGTCGCTGCGCCGCACAAGGCGCGAGCGGCGGTCGAGTGGGTCAGTGCCGACAATGGGCAGCTCCCCGCGCGCAAGCAGCTTGGTCATGGTGGTCTTGCTAATGGCGAGCAGCTGACGCGCTGCGGCCACGCTGATAAGGTCGGTGTCTTCTGCCATCGGGGTGTTCCTTTCATAAGAGTTTTATGCTTCCCTCCAATTGTACCACATAGGCCCACATAGTGCAAGTTAGGCCTTGACATTAGGGACATTTAGGATTATAATAGGACTAGGTGATACAAGTTAGTCCATTCCTATTACGGAGGAAGAGACCATGAACAGCCGGCAAGCAGCACAGTACGCACGGGGACTTGAGATCGCACGGCGGGATGCGCTCACGGTCGTAGGCCATGGCACGCGCAAGAGTGACGGCGCCGCCGTCTACTGCGTGCCCAGCCGCAGCAAGCCCGGCCAGTGGCACATCATCGTCGTGACCGGCCTTGACCTGACCTGCACGTGTGAAGCAGGCCGACATGGCAAGTATTGCTGCCATCGGTCAGCGGTGCGGGCCCGGCTCGTCCTTGAGAGCCAGGTGCGGCAGGACACGCGCGAGCGCGAAATCGAGCGCGCATTCCATCAGGCAGCGGCGACACTTGACATAACGATAGATGCCCAGGCAGCGCGCACCGCCAAGCGGGAAGCGGCACCACTGGCGCGCAGCACCTGGAATGGCTCGGTGTTCAAGTAGTGCGACACTGGCTGGCCGGTAGCATCGGACTACCGGCCAGCCGTTCACCATAGGGAGTGAGGACGAGATGGCGACGGCAGAGAACGAGCAACCAGGGGAGGAGGCGCCCATGACGGTGGGACAGGCCGTCAAGGCGCTCGTACAGAACGTCGTGACGGATGAGAATAGTGTCCTGGCTGTCCTGGGCGACCGCGTTGAGGATGCTATCGAGCGCCTTGACCGCGCGGCGCGTGACGCGCTAGCGGCGCTGCCAGTGGGCGCCTGCGAACATGACGCGCAGTGGATCGATGACCTGGCGGGTATCGCGGACGATCTCAGCACCGCCATGAGCTACGCCAGGTCAGAGGCCGACGAGGCAGTGGCCGACCTGCGCGCGGCCATGGACCGCCAGGGAGGGAGCAGACCATGACAGAAGAAGAGGCACCCTGGCCGTTCGCGGACTATGAGGATGAGAACACGCTGCCACCCACGCTGCCCTACAGCGCCGCCGTCGTGCTGGCGGATATCGCACTGACAGCGATTTTCGACCAGCTAGCGCGCCCAGGGAGCATGATTACCTTCGACGACCGGAATACGGCCGGCTCCGCGTTCATAGACTGGCTGTGGGAACATCCCGATGTCTACGACGCGCTGCAATACGTGAGCTGGTTCGAACCGGTGATGCTGGAAGACTACATCGAGACGCACAGCGCCGCCTGGGAAATACTGGTCATCGCAGACGAACGCCATCGCCCCGGGGACCCGATTGACCCCGACCGCGTGGGGGATGGAACATTCATTCGCCGCCGCACGTAACTGGGAAGCGTTCCCGAACATCGCCCCCTGGCTGCTGCCATCCCTGACGGGATCTGGCAGGATGCGAGGGGGCGAGCTGTTCCCGATGTCCCGCACCGTGTCGGTGCACCGCGGCGCGTACACAAGATACACAAGACGACGGTAACGGGCCTGTTACACAAGCCAAACCCACACCTGTGGATTCGCCGCGCGCGTTTTTTAGGTGTGACCCGTTGTGACATCGGTGCCGCGCATTGGCGCGTGTCCTGCTCCCTCACGGCGCGTCGCCGTGCAGCGTGCGGAGGGCCGTCCTGTTGCCGTGTGTACTACTCTTTCGCAGCTCAAGCGTTGTAGTTTGTGGGAGCGAGAGGACAGCGAGGGTCTCCTCGCAGGTGGAGTGCTGCAAAGGGGAGCAAACGACTATGGCACGCAACAGCAAGCGTCTCATCCTGGCAATTGGTGTCCTGTGCATGCTCGGGCTGGCGGCATGCGGCACGAGCAGCACGCCTGGGACATTTCAGGCGAAGACAGCTACACCCTTCCCACCACTGCTCGCGACGCACACGCCCGATAAGTTCGGCACGGTGCTGGAATTCAGTGGCACGACCAATGAGCACACGGGCTTCTTCCATGTCCCTGACGGGGCAAAGATCCTGTGGAGCGGTATTGCCACCGGGGACAACGCCACACTCGCAATTGGCGCTTCCAACCGCGACGGCTCATCTCTTGGTCTGATCGGTGGCGGGAACCTGGCGTCAGACGGAACGCCTCTGGGTGGCACCTATGTGGTGCACGGCGCCCGCGACATCTCTCTCCAGATTGCGGTCGTGAATGGTGGCTATTCGATTGGGGTCGAAATCCCCTAGTGCGGACCTCTTCCCGAACGTCAGCGCCCGCATGCTGTCAGTCCAGGCGGTGTGCGGGCGCTGTGGCTTCGAACCCCTGTTCCCAAAGCAGTCGCAAAAGTGCGTGCAATCGTGCACGAAAGGTGCGTACCCGTGAACACGACGTTACACAAGCGCTTCGTACACAAGACACAGGGCATCGTCGCTCACCACAGGGTGAAATCGGCGTAGCGCACCATCTGCCGGTACGGCTCTTCAGGGACCGCCGTCGCCAGCCCCAGCGCCGTAATCAGGTCGTCGTGCGCGCCCGGGCTCATGGCCCCATAGGTGTCCAGGCCCGTCGCGGCCGCCACACGCATCTGATAGCTCCGCAGCTCACTCACTAGGTCGGGCCACTTGGTGATCGTCCCCGGCACGCGGATACGTGGCGGCGGCTGTACCAGCGCTGCCAGGCGGCTCGCCATGCCGCCCTTGCCCAGCGTAGCCTCCCAGCCCTTGCGCGTCCACTGTTCTCCATGCGTGAAGGTGACCGGCGTCAAGCGAATCTCCTTCGCGTGTGGGTGGGCCGCTAACTTGCTCTTGACGGTCTCGTAGACGCCACGGCCGACGCCGGTGACGTCCATACGCGCCTGGATGCGGCCGGCACGCTTCGCGTCCAGCAGCTCAGGATGCGTCAGCGCCTCGACCACACGATTGGCCACGTAGCCATAGCCTGTGCGCAGCTCCAGGCGCCGGTGCGCGCGCACCCAGTAGACGGTTTCGACCTCGGGCACGCTGTAGCCCACGGTGGAGGCACTCGGTAGCACATGGTGCAGGCGCACGGTCCGCCAGCGACGCACCACCGTGTCGGTCCCGGTCGTGGCGTCCGTCTGCACCTCCACGTCTTCATCGTAGGCCACACAGCGTATGGCTTCGCAGATGACGATCGCGCTGTAGTCCACGAGCTGGCCCACGTCGATGCCCACGGTAATCATCTGCCCGTTGGCAGGGTCCAGCTCGCGCAGCACTCTGGCGGCCTCAGTGGCCGCGTTGGCATCGGGCCCGTTCACGAGCTCGACCAGCCGGCGCCGCAGCGCGGGATCGAGTTCGCCGTCAGTGGGCGGCTGCTCTTGCTGCGGTTGCTGCTTCTGTGTTGTCATGAGAATACGCTCCATTCCTTCCCTTCAGGAACAAACAGCCCTTGGATATCCTCTTCGCGGAACAAGGCGCCGCTGGCCTCTTTGAACTGGCACAGGTACTCTTGCTGGTACCACCAGTCACCATACTCACGGCGCTGCGCGGCCACCTTGTCAAGATCAGCGCGCGGGCACTGTGTCACGGGGATCTCGTGGTACTCCCAGTTCTCCAGAACGCGGTCGCGGTACGCTTGCCACCACCAGCCCCGGCTCCCAAACGGGGTAGACAAAGCAATCAGACGGCCACCCGAGACCGCCAACACCGGCGCCATGTCCGCCATCTGCTCATCGGGCACATGGCTGGCCTCGTCGACCAGGAGCAGGTCCGCCGTGTAGCCGCGCGTCGTGCCCTTGCTAGAGCTGGGCAGGGCCACCACGCGCGAGCCATTGGCCAGCGCTATCTGCGTGACACTCTCGCGCCGCGGCGCGACCGGCCAGCCCGCGGCCTCCAAGGTGTCGTGGACTTTTTCCAGTACGAGCGCGGACTGCCGCTCGCCAGGGCTGATGATGAGCGTGTTGCTGCCCGTCCGATAGGTCGCCTGGTGTGCCGCCAGGACGGCCACGACGGTGCTCTTGCCCGATTGGCGGCAGCAGTTCAAGAGGATACGCTGCGCGTCACTCCTGAGCACCTTCTGCTGCCACTCGTAAGGCTCCAGGCCGGCGCGGCGGGCGAAGGGCACCGGGTCCAGCGCCAGTGCCAGCACGCTAGCCATCCCCATTGCTGCCTCCTGCCTCCAAGCGCAAGAGCGCTGCCGACGCGGCCGCTCGCGCCTCAGGGAACGCCGCCAAGGCCACCAAGAGGGCTGCCTGTACCGTCACCCACTCCGCACTGACCAGCACGTTGACCACGGGCTGCTCGTTCAACTCGCCGCGTAACCGCGCCAGCAGCTCCAGCGACACCAGGGACACCCTGAGTGCCTGTAAGGCCGTCTTGGTATCGCCGCCCTGCTCTGCCTTCGCCATGAGAGAGAGCACCTTCTGGTCGCGCTCCATGGCCATGGTGAGCAGGTCACTGGCGCGTGCCGCTTCCTCCGCTTGCTGTGCCTTCGCGAGCAGCGGCGGAATGTGCTCGACCACATGGCGCCTCGCCGCTTGCCAGGTGACAGGAAATTGATTCGCTATCATTCGATATGTGGCGCCGGAGAGCAGCGCGCGGTTGATGGCGTCCACGTCGAGATGTCGACAGACGGTACAGACACGTGTCACGGTCAGCGTCCCTCCTTGTGTGAACGGTTCCACTGCTCGACGAATGCTGGAATCATGGCGGGCGCATTCCAAAGGCGTATCGCATCAGCTGCAGAGACGCCCAGCGCCCCCATCCGCCGGCCGTGCGCAAACACATCTTCGCCTGGCCGCAGTTCAACATCAGCGCGCGTGAGCGCCTTGTGGCCGCTACTGCGGAACTGCGACGACCCTAAGGGTTCCGCAGTATCCGCAGTAGGTTGAGCAGGCTTAAATCCCGGATTCTCGCCGCCGTGCCCATTTTCGCCCTCCGCAGTGCGAATGTCTGCGTCCGCACTGCGGTCGCAGTCCTCTCGCACCTTCGCGCTGACATGCTCGCGGCCATCGTTCGTGACGGTGTAGATCGTGGTAACGGTATCCTTGGTGACGTAGTCGCGCCGCACCAAGAGGTCACGGGCGTCATAGAACGTACGCTCAGGCAGTCCCGTTGCCATCCGCCACGCCGTGCTGCGCATGCCCGCTGCGGCGCGGTACAGCGCGTCCAACGTCTTCTGTTGCGCCTCAGTCAGTGGTGCCTCGCGACTTGCCAGCGCCGGATCGCCCGGCACGATCACCAGCGAAGAGTGAGTTACCGTGTCCTCTGACATCCAGCTCACGAGCTGCGTGGTGAGTGTGATGTCGTTGAACGGGTCGCCGTCCTTGCTCTTCTCAGAGCGCAACGTGATGGGCTCGCCTGGCTTGATTTTCGGCTCGTTATCGTCAGCGCCGACGATGCGCAGCACGTTGTCCGCGTTCCCGCGCAGCGCCGAGCTGCCGCGCATGCCGCGCGCCTCTTCTTTGCCGCTGTGATGCAAAGTAAGCACGCAGCACGAGAACGCCGCGCGGATCATATACGCCGCATCGGTGACAGCGTTGATGTCCCTCGTGTCGTTCTCATTGCCGCCAGCCATCGAACGGGCCAGCGTGTCGATGACCACCAGCACCGGCGTGCCGATCTGCTCGCGAATCTGTGCGATGAGCGCACGCACCTGGCCGCTGTCGAGCAGCTGCACCGGCTTGGGCAGCACATAGATAGGCACCGACGCACTGACGCCGTGATGGCGCTTCCAGGCGCGGATGCGCTTGCCGATGTTGCGTGCCCCTTCTGCCGCGATGTAGGCCACCGCACCCGTGACGACAGGCCGCCCCAGCCACGGGCGCCCGGTCGCGCACGAGAGGCACCAGTCGAGCGCCAGAAACGTCTTCCAGCGCCCCTCACGTGCATAAAGGAACGCGATGCTGTCTTCAAACAGGATGCTGCCCACGATCCCGCGCGCCGGCTCCATCTGCTCGCACTCATCGTCACTGAGGAAGCGCAGCGCGTTCTCGCGTTCAGCGTTGCCGATGCTGCCCAGCTCGCGCAGCACGTCATCCTGCGCTTGCAGGATCGCGGGCCACAGGTCGCTGCGCCCGGTCGCAGTCGTGGTGACCAGCCGTGCGCCGTAGTCGCGCATGCGTCGAGCTGCCCAGAGCTTGATGACGATATCGGCATGTGCGCAAGCGTGCTCAGGATGCGTGGCGTACGTCGTCAATTGCTCGTACTCGATGCTGTCGATGGCGAACTCCGAGCCGGCGCCCATCTTGCCCTGCTCGCGCAGACGCATGCCGAGTGTGAAGTTGTCCACCACCTCGCCAGCGCCCTGCATCACGAGCAGCTCCGTGTAGGTCTCGCGATAGGCGACGTGGTCGAAGTGCTCTGCACGCAGGCGGGCAAAGAGCGCGCCATGCTCACCTGCATGGTCGATAAGCGTGCCGAGCAGGTTGCGCTCAGTCTCGTGGTCGAACAGCTGCGCGCCGTCCTGGCTCATATGTGCCCGCTTTCGCACGACGGCGCCTGTGCTGTATGCTATGCGCGCCGGATGATACTTTCGCTGGCTCTCGGACGTCACCCTTCACTGTTGCAAGGCGGGGGTGGCGTTCTGCTTGTGCGGGGGGCGCATCGTCCATCAGCAGCGCCAAGAGCGCGCGTACGCACGCCGCGGGATCCGGCGCATAGTGCCGGACGATCTCAATCTCAGTGCGCTCCATCACGAGGCCTCCGTGAGCTGTGCGACAAAGCGCTCGATTTCAGCGCGCGGCACGCGCACGCTCCGCTGGCCAACATGTACGCCCTTGATGTCGCCGCGCGCGATGTGAGCGTACAGGTCGCTGCGCGACAGGCCGAGCAGGTACGCGGCCTCTTCGATGGGATACAACAGACGCGGACGACCACTGATAGTGAGCTGTCCGTCCTTTGCGGTGGCCATGCTGCTTTTCTCCGTTCCTGGGATGCCAGGCTATGTCCAGCGCGTCCAAACGTACGCACTGTTTCTAGGAGAAGCATGCGTTATGACAAGAGAGAATGCAACCGTTCTGCTGTGCCGCCGGCACGGCATTTGCCTGCAAAACACTGCATAATTAGAACCTATGTACCTAGCCAAAAGACTAGTCTTTTTATTGCACGCTTGGCGCAATCCCGCTTAAATTGCGGACGAATTCTGACAACAAGCAAGCAGGTCAAAATTGGTCTGCTGTGCCGCCGCATGCAGGCAGCACGGCACAGCACAGCCCGGACATCCTTGCCCCATAAAAGAAAGCGACCGGTTCTGTGAAAATCTCAGAACCGGTCGCTTGTGCACTCGCTGCACAGTCAGGCGGCGTAGGTGCGGTGCAGTGTTGCACTCTCACTGTGTCGGTACGTCGAACGAAGTGCAGGGACGCATCTTTAGCACGAAGCGCGCGCTGTCCCATTTGCGACGTGTCATCAGCCCGCAGGTGGAGGTCACCACCTCGCTGGTTACCCGTACTGGCGAGGTCATCCCCAGCGACGCCGAGCCCTATTTCAGCGATGTCCACGACCATCTCGTGCGCGCGTTCGAGGTGCTCGATTCCTATCGCGATCTGATGAGCGGCCTGCTCGACGTCTACCTCACCACCGTCTCGAACCGGCTCAACAGTGTCATGAAGCAGCTCACGATCCTCGCGACGATTTTCTTGCCGATCACTTTCATCACCGGCGTCTTCGGCCAGAACTTCGCCCACTCGCCACAGGTGGAGCACGACGCCGGCTTGAACTTCTGGATTGTCCTGGCTTTTATGGCGCTCATCACGGTGATCCAGCTGTGGTACTTCCGACGGCGCGGCTGGCTTGGCTAGCAAGCGACTGGGCCGAGCCTCCGGCAGGAGCTGCCCACGCATCCAGCGCGCTGCGCTCGCGGGATGGGGCACGGCGGCACCGTCCGCACCGCTGGCGCATCCCACCGCTCAGGTCCGCTGCCACGGTGCGCCAAGCGAGCACGTCATGCCCGTCGTCAGCGTCCCATCTACGCTCTACTACACTCCGTCACAGCGTATCGGCGCATGGTAGAATGGCCCTGTTCTCATCGTACTCTACGCACTTTGTGGCGAGATTTCCTGCGCTCGCGACGCACATAGACGCACATAAGGGAGCACCACTTCATGGACAGCCGCGCCACCCCCTCCGTCCGTCTTGCCTCGGCGCGGTCGCTGCTCTCGCGCCCGGCGCTCACCAGTGACACGGCCTTCCTCGTCTACCTCGCGCTGGTGAACTTTGCGGTACATCTACTCGGCGCCAACAACTATGGCTATTTCCGCGATGAGCTGTACTATCTGGCCGACGGGCGGCATCTCGCCTTCGGCTACGTGGATCAGCCG
>WNFM01034566.1_pt1 | contig 14396 bp, 17 predicted proteins | sample 5400271 | NCBI WGS metagenome assembly WNFM01 (sample SAMN13153352, study PRJNA577476) | soil metagenome | isolation source: 60 cm saprolite on Douglas fir-dominated hillslope | place: USA:California | collected 2013-09-17 | reverse complement strand
AAATTGCTGAATTTGATATTATGAATGACGTTGGTATTTCCCGAGAGGGCGGACTAATCGATGTTGCAGTTGAATTTGGTATTTTAGAGAAGAAAGGATCTTTTTATAGCTATGGGGGAAAGATTATTGCCCAAGGAAAAGAAGCTGCTAAGCAATATCTAAAGGATAATCCCAAGTTTAGTCAAGAGGTTGAAACCAAAATTCGCCAGTCAGTGACGTTAGGCAAAAAACTTCCAGTTGAAATTGGGGAAGAGAAAGAGGAAGAGTAATATTAGAGTGTGCCGATAATTACTTCAATAAAGCAGCAAAAAGACAAAGACCGCGTTAATGTTTATTTGGATGACAAATTTGGGTTTGGAATTGATTTAGATAATTTTGTAAAGCTGAACCTTCGGGTTGAGCAAGAATTATCCCAAGTTGAAATTAATAAAATTGTTTCTACATCTGAGCATCAAAAAACGCTTGATAAATTATTAAATTTTGTAACTCTTAGGCCTAGATCTAAAGAAGAAATTAAGATTTGGCTTAGACGTAAAAAAATTCCAGAAGATATGCATCCCCCTTTATGGAAAACTCTTGAGAAAATGGGCTTTACTGATGATTATCAATTTGCTAAGTGGTGGGTAGATCAAAGGCTTCAATTTAGAGCCAAATCACAAAAAGCTCTGAAGTATGAATTATTGATGAAGGGAATTGATAAAGAAATTATTGAGAAAGTTTTGGGTGAAGCTAATATAGACGAAGAATCTTTGATTAAAAAAATATTAGAAAAAAATAAAAGAAAGTGGGAGAAATTAGACAAAAAAGAAGCAAAGCAAAAAATGACTGAATATTTAGCGAGACTTGGATTTGGATGGAGTCTAATTAAAAAAGTTATTTAGAACCCCAAATAATACTTTTTTTGAAAACCTGATAATACTTTCTAGGTATAGCAAGAGCCGAGCATGGATGTATTCCCCAATACTGACCATTTCTATCAGTATTGGGATTGAAATAATGATTCCAGCTATAAACTAATAAATATACTTCGTCTGGCTTTCCCTGAACGTTTTCATAGAAAAGTATATAGTTAGGATTTTTACCTGGTTTGGTTAGCGCAAACTCCAGAGAAACATTACTTAAATCCATATTCTCGGTGGGAACATCCCACTCATATTTAGATGCTATAAATATATTTCTTCCTCTTGTAACCCTGATGTTATCAAATATTTCTAGTTTATTAATTTTCCCAACAACAGGTAGTGCTCTATTATGATAGTAACTGGCTTCAGCAGAACTTCCTCTTCTAATCTCAATTTTATCAAAGTCAAGAAACCCTGGGTCATTGTCGGAAGTAAAGCAACTTTTTGCCATGAGGGCAACCTTTCCTGTACTGACATCTAGAATTTTGGGTTTTTCATTAGATTTTGGGTTAGCTTGACCTTTTTCGATTGTGAGTACGCTATCACTAATATATCCGTCTGTGCATTTCTCGGTTTTGACCATATCCCAACCATTTTCAGTCATTTTCTTTATAGATACTTTTGCATCATGCGGTAAGGTGTCAATTATATCAGCGTTGGGGTTGGCACCGTTTCTTAAGTAAGCAGCGCTTGAAGTGACAACACCGATTGAATTTCCGTCTTGCCCTGCTGGACAAAAAGATTCGTTAGATTTAGCATCAGCTTGTTTGTTTACTGTTAAGGCTAAGACTGTACTAGCAAAGACAATAGAGGAAGCTGTGAGAAGTTGCTTATTTATTTTTAAGTATCTCTCTACCATGTCTTATATTTACTCACTATATTAACGAAAATTTATCCTGTCAAGAGTTGACATTCATTATTATAAGGTTTACGATCGTAAACAGATGGAAGTAGATAAGGTTTCAAGAAGAGGTTTCCTTAAATCAGCTGCAGCTTTCTCTGCTCTTCCTTTTTTGCCCCCTTCCTCTCTCTTACCTGAGAACAGCAAAAACAAATTAGCCCCTAAAGAAACGGATATTTTTGATAGCCCACTGGATGTTGTCGATAGATTTAGAAATCATTCTTACTTGAAAGGCACTAAATTACAAAAGCAAATTAATGAAATTTTGGGAGATGGAGAAGAGGCTAAAAAGAATAGGGAATATTACGAAAAAGGATATAAGTTGTTTGCACCTCAAATAAAAGAAATTTACGAAGGGGCTAAAAATATTTACAAGAATGAATCTCCAAATGGCTTGGGAGCTTTAGAAAAAATTCATGATTTTTATATATTCCATAGGCATCTTTTTGCTATGCAGTATGTAATAAATAGCACCACTCGCCCGGACAGATTTGTTGACTATATAGCCCGTGATATGAAAATCTTAACTAAAATGTTTGCTCCAATAGTTAAAAATCCCAATGATGGGGCTGCAGCTCGGGCTGAATATGATTTTAGAGCAAACGAAAGCATGAATAATTCTAAAGTTTTTGAAGGGCTAAGCCCACGGGTCTTAGAATTAGTTGATAAAGTAAAAGAGCGGATTCCCAGAGCTTTTTGTAATGTAGCCAAAATAGAAGAGTCTGGGTATAACTTGGCCTTTTTTGTAGATGATCGTCATGCTGTTAGACTGGTAGTTGATCCTAAGAATCCTGACCTTGCATTTGGTGAACTTCTTTCAGGACTGGCTCTTCCTCACTATCCAGGTTGGACTGGAGCTTATCCAGATTTATCTTTTAGTCATCCCCAAGATCTTTTGGATCTAGGGAGAATCAGCCTTAATATGTCTAAAGTTTTTGAAAGCTATTATAAAACTGGAGATGTTATTGATATTGCCCAAGCCAGACTTTTAGAGCCTGAAGGAAAAACAATAGTAGGAAGAACAAGATATATATCTTCTGAGAATGCTGAAGGATATAGAGAGATGTTTTTGAAATTAGGAGAGAGTATGGAAAACCTTTCGTTTAGCTCTAAGAAAAATGTTCCAGAATTGGAACTAATTATTAATGAGAAGTATGGGGGCAAAGACTCGCCATTTTTTATTTATGGGGGAGATTTAGTTAAATATTTAAATGCTAGAGATAACATTCTAGATATCCAAGACTCTATAAGAGAAGAAGATCATATTAGGGCCAGTGATCTTATGAATATCTCACCTAAATCTATGGAAAAGTTTGCAAGACTGGTAAAGGAAATTAACGATCCTTCTTTAAAAGTAGCGATTGAAGAGGATGAAATTAATATAGAAAATATTAATGGTACTCTTTTGGAAATACTTTCTCTAAACGAAAATATAATGGGCTTGGCCTCAATGAAACTAGGCTTTAATTCTGACTCCTACGGATTTCAGATGTGTTGGTACGAAGGATTACTTAATGATGACGTGTATAGTTTAATGCAGCCACTTGGGTTATCAAACTTTTATAGTGTGGGACCAGTTGGATTTACTCTTCAATATGGAATGAAAGAGTACGCAGAAAAAATACATGCTGAAGCACAAAGAGTAAGGGACGCTAGAAACACATATGCTTTAAATAAATTTGGTAAGAGAATATTTGATAATAATTCAGTTAAAGTTCAGGAAGCCTTCATGGCTTCTAATATTATGGCAATTAAGGCACTTTTGCGTATAATGGGAGTAGAAAAAGGGGGAGAAGAAGTGGCGCTTACCAGTCTTTCTGCAAATAGACATGAGTGAAAGAAATGTTGGATTGAGTAAATTTTCCAAAATTTCTATTGCTGCCCTTTTTGCTATTACTGGTGCCACCTCAATTGCGGCATTTGGGAGTAATAGTAGATCTTCTGTAGAATCTGTTTGGGAGACTAGTCTTTCGGACTTAAATAAAGATGTTTTGCTAAAGATCGATGCCAACCCATCTCGCCTTCATATTAAAGATGATGTTCTTAACTTTTTAAAGCTTGGAGAGTCATATCTTCTAGGGGGTGATGGCAAATTAAAAGTTTATTATGTAGATGATAAAGGAAAGTTGAGGGAAGATGAGATAGACTTTGGTGGACCGGACGATCCAAAAAATTATTTTCAACTACTAAATAACATTAATAAACATTTAGATCCAGGTGCTTTATTCGTAGATGTACAATTTGAATTTGATAAGATAAGTAAAAGTGAGGGTGGAATCTCAGTAGCTATGATCAAAAGCCAAATTCACTTTGCAGATAAGCCAGAGGATAGTTCTGTTTTTTATTCAGTTTCTGTAATTGGACCAAAAGGTAATAATACTGGAATAGAAATGTCTATTAAAAAAGACGAAGAAAATATCAATCTCTTAAGAGAAAGTGGTAAGTGGACATACTTACGACTCAGTGATTGGGAATATTTAAATAGTTTGTCAGACTCGTTACCTGAATCTTTAGGGAAATATGCGGATAATAGGATATCCCAAGCACTTCTTAAGAAGATAATTGACGGAGCTGTAAATAAGGACTAAAATATGGCTGAATTATGGTTAAGAGTGATATTAAAAAACTTGAAAAAATTGCGAACTTAACAACTGAAGAAGCAAAGAAGATTCTTCTCAACGAAGTCCAAAAAGACTTAACAGCCGAGATTGCTAAAAAGATTAGGCAAGCTGAAGAGCGAATAAAGCTTGAAGCCAATGAGAAAGCACAAGAAATTCTCATAGATTCCATGAAGCATGGAGCTACAACTTATACTGCCGAATTTACAATTTCAACTATTGCTGTCCCAAGTGAAGAAGTGAAGGGAAGGATTATTGGCCGGGAAGGCCGTAATATTCGTGCTTTTGAGCAAGCAACGGGCGTTGAAATTGATATGGATGAAGGGCAACTGATTAGGCTTTCATCTTTTGATTCAATAAGACGAGAAATTGCAAGGCGGGCTTTGGAAATTCTAATTCGGGATACAAGAATCCAGCCTTCAAGAATTGAGGAAGTTGTGAAGCAAGTTAAAGCTAACATGGATGATGTCCTTCTTGAAGAAGGGAAGAAAATTGCAGCCGAGTGTGGAGTATATAATTTACCGATTGAGCTTCTCAAGTTAATTGGAAGGTATAGATTCAGGACCTCATATGGGCAAAACTTGGGAATCCATACAATTGAGGAAACAAAAATTGGTATAGCAATTGCCGAAGAATTGAAAGCTGATGTTGAGACAGTTAGGTTGGGATGCCTCTTGCACGATATCGGAAAAGTTGTAACTGATGAAGAAGGGACACATGTTCAGGCTGGAGTCGCCACTTTAAAGAAATTTGGAATTAAAAAGGAAGTTGTCGCAGCTGTTGCTGAGCATCATGAAGATAAACCATTTTCTTCTATTGAATCAGTTGTAGTTTGGACAGCAGATGCCATCTCAGGATCCAGGCCAGGTGCTCGTTATGAGCCACATGAGGAATACGTTAAGAGAATGACCAAGATTGAAGAGGTTGCAAATCGTTTTGATGGGGTTACCTCGGCCATTGCTTTCCAAGCAGGGCGTGACGTTCGTGTCGTCGTAAACCCAGATGAAGTTGACGATGACAAATTAACGATTCTAGCTCACGACATAGCAAGTGCACTTGAAAAAGAAGCCCAGTATGCAGGGCAAATTAAAATAACAGTAATCAGAGAAGTTAGAGGAAGCGCTGTAACTGAGGCACACTAACTTGACTTTGAGATATATTTAATTTAATCTTTCGTCAAATGACGCAAAAAGACATTATTGAACAAGTTGCAAGAAAAGCTCATTTAACTAAAAAGGCTTCTGAAGAGGCAGTCGAAGTATTTTTAGCTGAAATTGGAAGAGTATTAGCAAAAGGCGAAAAAGTAGTTCTATCTGGATTTGGTACCTTCAGAGTAATTTCAATGAAAGGCAAAACTGTAAAAATCCCCAAGACTGATAAATTTGTAACAATAAAGTCTCACCGCTCTCCTCGATTTACTCCAGGCAAAAGACTTAAGAAGCAAGTTACCCGTTAAATTCCTCCTTCGTGGTACAATACGGCTATGGAGAGAAATGGAAAAGAAATTCACGCAGAGGTCGAGAGATTAAGGGAATCTGGAAAACCTGAAGAGTCACTCCGATTAGCGGAAGAAGCCAAAAAAGTTTATCTTAAAGAACGGAATGTGGTTGGGTTGTCTGATCTTTATGGATCAATCTCGTTAGCTTATAGACATTTAGGAGATCTTGAAGAAGCTAAAAAGGCAGCCGAGGAAGCAGTTAGAGTCGCAAAAGAAAATAATTTAAAAGGAGATCTTGCTCGACCGCTATTTAATTTAGCTAAGGTAAAAGAAGACCTAAAAGATTTTGGTGGAGCTGTAGAGGACTATAAGGAATCGATTAAACTTTTCCAGGAACAAAATCCCACACTGCATAATAGACCTGGAGTTTTGGCTGATATGAATATTCACCTAGCGACTTGTGAATATAAAGCTAATGATAAGAGTGGACTTGAAAGAGCTCTTAGTGCAATTGAGGATCTAAAGAATTCTGATGAGGAGCAAATTTCAAAATATAATTATGATGTCTGGTTGTCTGGAGCATATATGAAAATAGCTGATATATTAAAAAAACATAACCTAGAAATGGCCCATGAATACTTAGGTAAAGCAAAGGAAATTATTGATGCAAATCCTAAGTTAGAAATTAGAAAAAAACAATGGGAAGAACTTTCAAAAAGCTTCTAGTTATTTGTGGCCCTACAGCCACTGGAAAGACTGATTTAGCACTTCACTTAGCTCATTTTTTCAAGGGCGAATTAATCTCTGCCGATTCAAGACAAGTTTATAAATACATGAATATTGGGACTGGGAGGGGTAATGAAAAAATTCTAGGTTATGATCTTGTCATGCCTAGTGAAGAATTTAGTGTTTCTAAATACAGTAAATATGCAAAAGAAAAAATTAGTGATATCTGGAAAAGAAATAAGTTACCGATTATTGTTGGCGGAACTGGATTATATATAAAAGCATTAGTTGATGGGATTGGAACTATGGATATTCCAAAGGATGAAAAATTAAGGTCAAGTTTATCTAAAAAAACACCGATCCAATTATTAAATTTGCTTGGCGGGCTTGATCCAATTAAAGCCGCTTCAATGAACCAATCTGATGCTAAAAATTCCAGGAGATTAATTCGGGCAATAGAAATTGCAAAGGCGCAAACGCCACCCAAACAAGAAGCCCTTAATGCAAACGTTTTATGGATTGGGCTTAATTCTCCAATTGAACTTTTGGAGAAGAAGATTCAACAAAAAGTTGACGAAAGAATAAAAAATGGGTTTGAAAGCGAGGTAGAATTTTTGAAGAAAAAAGATTTATTTAGGTTTATCCCATCCAATACTATTGGTTATAGTGACTGGCCCGATGTTAAGAAATGGAAAAATAGAGAACGCCAATATGCCAAAAGACAAATGCTGTGGTTTAGTCGAGAAAAGCGCATTAATTGGTTTGATGTGAGCAAAATTGGCTGGCAAAAAAATGTAGAAAAATTGGTCAAAAAGTGGTACTCTTCACTTGATGCCAAGGAAAATTGAAATTTCTCATAGGACAATAATTTTTACTGTTATTCTTTTGGTGGGGCTCTGGTTTCTTTATTATTTACGAGATATTATCTTATCTGTTTTCGTAGCACTTTTAATTACAGCAATTATTAATCCAGTAGTTAAAAAATTATCAAAGTATAAAATTCCTAGAGGTTTCTCGGTACTTATTGTTTACATATCATTCTTTGTTATTCTCGGAGTTGCAATTGCGAGTATAATTCCCCCTCTAATTAAACAGACAACTAGTTTTGCTGCAAGCTTGCCCAGTTATCTTGAAAACCTAAAAATAAGTTCGGAGATAGCGAATGAAATGTCTAAACAGTTTATTTTGCAATTAGGTAATTTACCTTCCCAAGTGGTTGGGTTTAGTCGATCTTTAGTTGAAAATATTTTTGCAATTATTACCGTCCTTATTTTTGCCTTTTACTTTTTATTGGCCCGCAATAAATTAGAGTCAGACGGATTTAATAATTTCTTTGGGAATAAAGTTGGCAAAGAAATCACAAGCATAATTGATGAGCTAGAAGTGAAATTGGGTGGTTGGGCCCGGGGCCAGCTGGCATTAATGATAACAGTTGGTTCTTTTAGTTATCTCGGTTATTCTATTTTGGGAATTCCATTTGCACTCCCCTTGGGAATTTTGGCGGGCTTTTTTGAAATAATTCCATATTTGGGGCCAGTTTTAGGAGCTGCTCCAGCAGTCATTATTGGATTTGGTATCTCGCCAATTATGGGGGTAGCAACGCTTGTGCTTGCACTATTAATTCAGCAGCTAGAAAATTACGTCCTGGTCCCGAAGATTATGGAGCGCTCAGTAGGAGTTTCTCCTATTATTACCTTAATTTCTCTCTCAATTGGCCTTAGGCTTGCTGGAATAGTCGGAGTGGTTCTTTCTGTTCCAGTCGTACTTACCCTTGATATTCTAGCCAAAAGGCGTTTTTCACTAAAATAGTTGCTCCAATTTGATATAATGAGAGTGCTCTGGAGAGAGGGTGATCGAGCGCTTTAGCGTTAGGAAAGTCCAGGCAGCATAAAGGCAGGGTGCCCAGCGTAAGCTGGGATGTGAATTTAGCCGCAAGGCTAGACAAGCACTAGTTTAGAGCAACAGAGACGAGTCTTGATTAAAGCTAAATACTTTATCGAGAGTGAAACGGGCAATCCTCCCCGCTGCAACCTCCGAATGGGACGTTTACGCGCCTTTACGAGTCCCGAGGTGAGGGCATAGATAGATGATCGCCTGAAACAGAACCTGGCTTACTACTCTTCAGAGCAATATAACCTATAGTTGATTTATTTTTGTTTTTAAGCTATAATTTCGTCCATGAGTGAACGTTGTGAGTTTCCAATGTCTTTAGATATCGTAAGCTGTCTCAGAAGTACTATTGAAACAAATTATCTTGAAAGAGAACTGTCAAATAGAGTTAAAGGACTTAAGGTTTCGGATGAGCTTATATCCGCCAAAGAGGCTATAGATAAAAAGCTTAATAAGGTTGTAAATTTTGTACGTACGAATAGTCAAAAGGGAGATCTGCAAATTCGTAGCGTTGGGAAAAAATCCCATCCACATTTCTACCATTTTATGGAGAACGCTGATGGTTCTGAATTAATTTATTGGACCAAGCAAACAGAAGTTTTGCAAATAGGACTTATGAAAGACAAGGATTCTTCGTATGCATTTACCCAGATTTGTCGATTAAACGGCAGGAAAGAGATTGTTTTAAATAGAATAGATGCAACTACTTTGGATTCAATTGGAATTGTTGAAAAATTATTAGAATCTCCTATTGAGGAAATAAGCAATTTTGAAAAGGGTCGAAGCGATAAGTTTGCGATATAAAGTGTTAAAATAGCTTCATGCGTTTAGTTATTCAAAGAGTAAATAAAGCTTCAGTTAAATTAGCTCATACAAATAAGATTGTAGGTGAAATTGAAAAAGGGCTTTTTGTTTTAGTTGGAGTCAAAAAGGGGGACACTACAAAAAACGCCGAAAGTTTAGCTAATAAACTGGTCAAGCTTCGAGTAATGGCTGATAGTGAAGAAAAAATGAATCTTTCAGTTCTTGATGCAAAAGCTAAAGTATTAGCCGTATCCCAATTCACTTTATATGCTGATACAACTGGTGGAAATAGACCAAGTTTTATTACGGCTGAAGAGCCAATTAAAGCTAGAGAAATTTATGAGCATTTTGTAAATAAAATTAGAGAATTAGGAGTGAGTGTTGAAACAGGAAGCTTTGGTGATTATATGAAAATAACAACTGAACTAGATGGTCCTGTTACAATAATCCTTGAGTCTTGAGAAATTCTTCCATTCTTTTCTTTGTATTAAATTTTCTTCCCATTGATACAAATAACTTATTCATATCACTCCAGTATTTTTTGGGAATGATTTTATTTAATTTCATTTCAGTTTGTTCTGGAGTTTTGGTGTGGACCCAGCCTAATAAATTACTTATTTTATGGACATGAGTATCAACAGCTATAGCTGGAATTTTGAAAGCGCGGTTAAGGACCAAGTTAGCAGTTTTCCTGCCCACTCCTGGAAGTTCCATTAATTCCTCACGAGTATTGGGGACTTTATCAATCTGATGGGACAATTCATATAAATGCTTGGCCTTTGTTTTATGAAACCCAACTCCGTGGATAATTTCTTCTATTTCTTTTTGGGATAATTTTCTTAATGATTTTAAGTTTGGAGCGTGCTTAAATAAATTTTGGGAGATTTTTAAGGTTACTTCATCCCGGGTACGAGCTGAGAGAATTGTGGAGACTAAAGTTTTATATGGATCCCTTCCAAACACCTCAAGAGGCACTAATTCGTAATGCCTCTTGAAAGTGGTAAATACTTTTTCAAAATTGAATTTTATTTTCCTCCAATCTTGAACATGGTTGTGCCGCAGACTTCACAAACAGCTTTAGTAGCTTTCTTTCCATTTTTCATTGTGACTTCTTGAGCATCCTTACCTTCTCTTTTTGTTCTACATTTTACACAGTACATCATTAGTAATCACCCCCTTAGCTTTAAGTGAGCTCAGTATAGCACTCTGGCTAGGCACGAGTGAACCTAGTGTGTAAAAATAAGTATTCTTCCAGGGAATTAATTAGCTTCGAATATTTAAATTTAGTCGTAATTTTGGCAACTTTTTTCACGAGATTTTATTCTTTATAATTTATAGCTTAACTTTTCTTTCCCTCTTGACACACCTAAGAAAGCTAGTTGACTTCACTATTGAAAAGCAATAACCTATTAATATAAAATGGCTGGGTCTAAATGTTACTCAGCATATTAAATTTAGTTTGGTTAATAGGGTTAACGATATTTACTTTTTGGATTTTTGATCATTATAGAAGATTAACTAAAAATACATCGGGAAGTGATTTAAAGAAAATTTTAGAGGAAATCTTAACTGGGCAAGCGGTAAATAAAAAGGAAATTGGGAATTTAGCAATAAGCATTAAAAAGTTAGAGAATAGCGAACTGTCCCACATTCAAAAAGTGGGTTTACTACGCTTTAATCCCTTTAACGAAACAGGTGGAGATAATAGTTTTGTATTGAGTTTACTTGACGGGACACTGACTGGAGTTGTAATTACAGGATTACACGCCAGGAATACGACGAGATTTTATATAAAGTCGATTAATAGTGGGAAGAGTAAGTATGAGTTATCTAAAGAAGAAAGAAGGTCGCTGGAATTGGCCATTAAACAATGAATATAAATAAATTAAAAAATATATTAAATCAGAAAAATTTGCCAACGTTGGCAGGCTTTTTGGGTTTATTTTTAATTGCAGCTGGAATTTCTTGGGCTTTCTTCTCTTTTGTAGTTAAGCCACAAGGCGGGTTGGGATCAAATACTAATACTACTAATGGTAAGTCGAAATTAAATCTTAATCTTCCCAAGACTGAAGAATGCCCTATAAATGGACTTAAGTTTACAAAAAGTGAGAAAGATGTTTGGAACAACCGTAGGCCGGTGACAGCTATGATTGAAAATCACGCAGACTCAAGGCCTCCCGAGGGACTATCAAAAGCTGATTGGGTTTATGAAGCTGTAGCAGAAGGTGGAATCACTAGATTTATGTCAGTATTTTACTGTGGGGTAGCTGCTGAAGACGTTAAGATTGCACCGGTCAGGTCGGCACGTGTGTACTTCATAAACTGGGCCTCTGAATATGCCGATAAGCCATTATATGTTCACGTTGGTGGAGCTAATGATTTCTGCCCAACTTGCTATGGAGGAGTCAAACCAGCTGGAGATATTTCCCCTCAGGTTGATGCTTTGGGACTCCTTGAGAAAATTGGCTGGCGAGTAGCAGGCGGGAATGATTTTGATACAAGCTTTGATTCTGGTTTCCCGGTTTTCTATAGAAACCCAGAGCGCTTGGGGCACGAAATTGCAACAGAGCACACAATGACAGTCGATCTAGATGCTTTGTATCAGGATGCTGAAAAGCGAAATCTTGGTGCGAAGAACAAAGTTGGGGTGAGTTGGGATGCTAATTTTGCAAAATATAAATTTGCAGACGATCAAAAAGCTGGGAGCCCTGCTGCTAAAGACATTTCTTTCCAGTTTTGGGCAAATAAGCCTGATTACGATGTTGAGTGGAAATATGACCAAACCTCTAATACTTATTTAAGATTTAATGGAGGGCAACCGCACACTGACTTGGAATACAACAAAACCCAGTTAACTGCCAAGAATGTGGTAATTATGAAAGTTATCGAAACTGGGCCAGTTGATAAAGAGGGACATATGTTCTATCAGGTTATTGGAAGTGGGGATATAATTGTTTTCCAGAATGGGAATGTTACAAAAGGCACTTGGAGCAAGGCAGATCGAACTAGCCGCACTAAGTTTATGGATGAAAATGGCAAAGAGATTACATTTGTAAGAGGAGTAACTTGGGTGGAGGCTATTCCATCTGGGAACGACGTAAGTTACAATTAAAAGCCTACAAAACCTGCCCACAAGGTTTAACATGGCAAATTTAAACGACATAATTACTTCAAAAGTTAGAATAAAGATTCTGGAGCTTTTTTTTGCAAATCCCACTGAAATGTACCATGTTCGTGGCATAGTTAGAGAAATTAGTGAGGAGATTAATGCTGTAAGGCGTGAGTTAATGAGGCTCGAACAAGCAGGGATAATTAAAAAGGAAAATAGGGGGAATAGGGTTTACTACTGGGTCCGTGAAGATTATCCAATGTTCGATGACATTCTTTCAATGATTTGTAAAACAACAGGACTTGGAGCCTCTCTTATTGCCAATAAAACAAAAATTGGAAAGCCACTTTACATAATGTTTTCAGGAAAATTTGCAAGACATAAAAAGCGCAAAAAAGACGACGAAGTTGATATCTTGATAGTCGGGGACATAACGCTACCTGAACTAGCCACTCTTATTCGTGCCGAGGAATCAAAAAGAAAAACTGAAATTAATTATACTGTAATGACTCGGGAAGAATTAAGCTTTAGGAAGACTCGCCGTGACCCGTTCTTACTTAGTGTTCTAGCTAATAGTCGTGTAATGATTATTGGGGATGAAGATGATTTAGTCAGTTAAAGTTATTAAGACTTGTTTTTCTACTGATTCTTTAAGGTAATTTTTGTCTTGAGTGTATCTGTCAATGATTTTACATGCTCCACCGAAGTTTGGTGAATCAAATTTATTTCCCTGTTCCCCATATAATTTATAGGCAAAATCGAAAGTTTTTACCTCGCTGTTGGTAAGAAGGGCTGTAAGTATTTGTTTTCCATACCATCTCTGAGTGACAGTTGTATCTTGTCTTAAATTAGGATGGCTGTGTTGACTTCTTCTCTTCATTTCCTCAAGCCATTCATCATATTGTTCTAACTTTTGCTCTAGAAGTTTTACAGATTCCGGATCGGTTGGTTTTGTTATGACTGGAGAATTTTCTTCAAGATATTCGTGACCCGCGTGTTCAAAATTTCGCTCTAACATTGTAGTGATTCTAACTAACTGATGAGCTATTTGTCAAGATCTCTGATTTTCTTAAGTAAAGTACTTTTTTCATTTTTAATTTTCTTTTCTTCAACTTCTTTAAACAATTTATTTAAAATGTCACCGACTTTTGGACCGGGCTTAATATTTAATTCTTTCATAATGTCAGAGCCATTTATCTTTAAATCTTTAATTGAGAATGGTTCTTTTTGTATTTCTATAATTCTTTTTTTGAAGTCTTCTGTACGCCATGAAGTTTCTTTAGCACCACTTCCAATTCTATCGGCACGCCTTAGCTCGATCATGTTGTCTATATACTCAGGTCCAACATGCTTAATAAATCTTCTTATTGCAGAATCAGTTTGCTGTTCGTTAACTGTAAATTGGTGCCACCTGACAAGTGTCACAAATTTATCTTTATCTTTTTTGGAGAACCTAAGTCGCTCTGCGATTCTTCTAGCGATCATAGCGCCAACCACTTCGTGATTATAAAAAGTTATGGTTCCAGTTTCTAATTTTTTGAAAGTTGCGGGCTTTCCTATATCGTGAATTAAAGTTGCGAAGCGAGTGACAGGATCATCAATTCTACATTCTTTAAGCGCCATCATGGCATGTGTGCCAACATCGTATATATGATGCCTACCAGGTGACTTTTGTTCAACGCCAAACATCTTAGAAGCTTCAGGTAGTATTTCATCTAAGAGAGCGGAATTTTTAAGCATTAATATGCCTTCATATGGATAATGAGAGCTAAGAATTTTAAATAGCTCCTCTCTAACTCTTTCGCGAGATATTTTATTAATTAAAGGGGCATTCATTTTAATAGCTTCAAATGTCGATTCCTCAATAGTGAAACCAAGTTGGCTGGCAATTCTAATGGCTCTCATCATACGAAGTGCGTCTTCTGAGAATCTTTCAGTAGGCTCCCCAACTGCCTTTATTGTTTTTCTACTTAAATCTTTTTCGCCCCCATATAAATCAATTAATTCA
>WNFM01140730.1_pt1 | contig 14404 bp, 12 predicted proteins | sample 5400271 | NCBI WGS metagenome assembly WNFM01 (sample SAMN13153352, study PRJNA577476) | soil metagenome | isolation source: 60 cm saprolite on Douglas fir-dominated hillslope | place: USA:California | collected 2013-09-17 | reverse complement strand
CCTGGCGGGGACGTGGCGTAAAGCCGTACGACCTTGACTATGTGGTAAATTCGCAGAGCGAAACGAATGACCGAAGGTGGTGGGGCTGGCGTCGGTTGTCGGTGCACCTATTATTTCGTAAACCCTTATCCTTGATGCGGGATCATTGGCTATAACCATAGTTTATAGCCAATCCCGTTACAAGAACAAAGCTGTTGCACGGCGCGTTCCCTTGGCTCATAACCTATCCTTTCCCCTTTATAGCTCATCAAAATGATTGCCCCGGAACCCAAACAACAAGACGATCTTGGGTATTGTGCAAATCCGCACAAAGGTAATATTAGGACAAAGGCGCTCATTGCTGAGCGCCACCAGGTATCAGTAGCGTGGAAAACTATTCGAACTCTGCGTCGAATTTCCGTAAGGCAGACTTTTTCACTCGGTGAACTTGTCTCTTACCGCGACCGGGCAACGTGACGGCTTCCAATGCGCCACTGTTGATCCAGCGTCGCACTGTCGCGTCATCGACACTGTATCGTCGTGCTATCTCCTGGACGGTCAGCAAATCGTCATCATCTGATCGCTGCATAACCACTCCTTTCTACTATGCCACTCACAAGTGATATTTCAAATACTGTCTGGTAGGTGTCCTTGTGGGGTGAGTATACAGGAGAGGGGATCAAACACGCAAATACCAGTGTCACCAATAGCGAGTACAGCAGGTATGAAAGTATATCGGTCTTAACGTATAAATTCACACGAATCTTGTTGGTACCCTTATAGGTACGTTACGGGCGATTCGGGCGATACCCTTCAAAAACGAACCACGAAGAGGAAATCCAAGCAGCAGAAAAGGTGGTGGGATTGTATAAGCAGGCAACGCCTTCTATCAACAAGGAAGCACCTTGAGAACAGGGGGAGGAACCGGTTGACGAGAGTGGTGAGGGACTGGAAAGAACCAGGCATGGCGCCTCTCGCTCAGCCTCCTCTGAAAGAGAAGACGAACCTGGCAAGTCTTTGTCCGGCCCGCCAGGCTCTCTCCTGCCTGAGTTGCCTCAAGTCGCCAGTTTGAACAGAGCACGCACCTGTCGAGGTGGAGAAGCTCTGGCGCTGGCTCTCATGCCCGTCCCGGTGCTTTGCAGACACGCCTTACGGTCGAGCGGTGGTGCGTCTGCCTGCGATGGCATGCAAAATGGCGACCAGAACACAGGCACCAATTAAGGCAATCAGCAGACTGCCCCAGAAGCCAAACGTAGCATTGGGGGCCACCAGGTTGACGATCAATCCGCCAAGAAAGGCTCCCACGAGTCCGATGATCAGATCACCTATCAGACCAAATCCCTTGCCAGGCATGATGACCCCTGCTAACCACCCGGCAAGTAGACCAATGACAATCCAAGCGATAAGGCCTCCGGGATTCAAAGCAGCGGCTAACACGAATGTTGCGAGTGACATCCTTTCTCCTTTCTTTGCTCAAAAGCAAGCATATATCTCAGGTCCATCAGGCGCTCTCCAGCTGAAGTTCCTGGAGGAAACGCCTGATCAACAGCGTTTCTGGCACTGGCGTTGTGACGCGTGTGCTACTTCTTACACGCGAGATGAGGAGTAATGGATACAAGTGAACGTCGTGCGCACAGTTTTTTCTAGAGAAAGGGAGGAGGAACATGCTCAGGAGTGGAACGGGGCATTCGCAAATGAAGCGTGAGACACGCGATGAAGTGCGGTGCGCATTGAGGCTCCTCATACAGGAAGCAAATCGATAGGGGTGTTCCAGGCGGTACAGCGCTTCCCAGAGATGTTTTAGGTCTGATTATCTATGCTATGCGCGAATTGCGGGGCAAAAAGAACCATAGCACTACAAGATGCTCAGTTTAACTCCTTTAGAGTCGGTAATAGCCTCTAGCCGGATTTTCACACAGATATAGGATGAGTTTGTAAGAATATGGTAGCTTTGCGCTCTGGTGGCCGGGACGCACATTGTATTCGTTTACGACGCAGAGAGCATAGATTATAGGGTTTAGTGGGGTGAGTTGTAACCTTCCTGAACAGCTTACATAAGCAATACGTTTAGGCCGAATAGCACCAAGTATGAAAAAAGTTTAATATTGCCACAAATAAGACAAAATCGCTGAAGTGCTTAGCGATGGTGTTCTTTAAGAGCCAGAAGTAGCCGGATGATCTTGCACGGAAAGTAGGTAACTTATGCCGCTTTTTTTGTGGTTTGTTTCTGCTCCTGAACAAACGGTAACAGGTCGTCACGGGTGAGGGTTCGGGTCTCACGGCAACTGGCAACCATAGCAGTGCTTAATTTATGCGAAAATCCAACGTAGACAACCGTTTTCCCTTTCTCCTGCGCTTTTTTCACTGCTGGCAAGAGGTCGGTATCTGAGGATACAAGATAGAGAGTATCTGCAAGGTTTTCGTAGGCTGCAACCAGCATATCAACGGCAATATTCACATCGACACCCTTTTCAGGGAACACACCGTCTGATTTCAACAAATAGCCTAGCGAGTACGTCACCTTGTGCTTTTTGAGATGAGCGAACAGGCGTTGCTGATTGGCAAGCATGATGCTTGTCTTTTCTGTCCCATCGGTTCTGACTGCACCGACATAGTAGGTAGCTCCAGCAACGGTATCTTTTTGCACAAGGAAAGAAGCAAACTTTGAGAAGTCAAAACTGAGGAGGTGGTGAAGCTTTACGTCACGCAGTTTGAAATAGAAATTGCTGCCGTCAATGAGGATAATGGCGCGGGATTGCTTCATAGCGTGGCTAGTATAGCAGAGGAGAGAGAAAATAAAAATCCTGCAAACAACTTTCGTTCTTGCAGGAGGTTTTAGTACTTTCTTTATATCAAACGTTTGGCAGTCTGTCAAGGCCTATAGCTGCGTCCAGGAGAAGAAGCTGTATTGTGTCAACAATGACCTATCATAGCTCTTTGCCTCCTTTACGGGCACGCAGCTTCGCCATCTTTTCGTCCCACGCATGCTGCCAGGCCTCATCTGACTCTTTTGTGGGTACCATGACACGACGCTTGAACGAGAGCACATCTTCGCCACGCTGGTTGTAGCCAATTGTCTCTACAGTAACAATACCCTGGTCAGGATTGCTCGCAGACAGTCTCTTGTCCAATACCGTCGTCTCTGCATAGATTGTGTCGCCGTGAAAGGTGGGGCCAAGGTGTTTGACGTTCTCAAATTCGAGATTGGCAATAGCTTTTCCGCTTACATCGGGAACGCTCATGCCAAGCACAATGCTGAAAATTAGCGGACCCACTACGAGACGCTGCTTGAACTGAGTAGTTTCAGCATAGTTGGCATCGATGTGCAGTGGGTTATGATTCATGGTGAGCATAGAGAAAAGTGTGTCATCGTACTCGGTGATGGTACGCCCAGGCCAGTGTTTGTAGACGGCACCAATCTCAAAATCTTCATAACAGCGACCGAACTGCATCTTCTTACTCCTGTTCATCTTTTACGCTTATAATTTATACCGCTCCAACAACTGGCGAGCAATCACCAGGCGCTGGATCTCGCTGGTTCCCTCGCCGACGAGCATGAAAGGCGCATCACGATAATAGCGCTCGACATTGAACTCTTTGGTGTAGCCAAAGCCGCCATGAATGCGCATGGCTTCCAGCGTGACTTCCTGGCACATCTCGGTGGCAAAGAGTTTTGCCATGCCGGCTTCGAGGTCGCAGCGCTCGCCCCGGTCTTTTTTCTGTGCTGCCTGCTGGAGCAAGAGACGTGCCGCCTCGATCCTGGTTGCCATATCCGCCAGCTTCAGCTGGATGGCCTGGTGCTGGGCAATCGGCTTGCCAAAGGTGAAGCGTTGTTGCGCGTACTTGATTGAGTCGTTAAACGCCGCCTGGGCCACGCCCACGGCTCGTGCGGCTACGTTGATACGTCCGACTTCCAGTCCGCTCATCACGTGTTTAAACCCCTCGCCTTCGTCACCACCAAGCAGGTTGGCAGCAGGCACTCGCACATTATCAAAGACGAGTTCGGCGGTCTCTACACCCTTATAGCCAAGCTTTTCGAAGGTACGGCTCACGCCCAATCCCGGCGCACCCTTTTCGACAATGAAGACGCTCATACCGCGATGAGGAGGTTGGATGTTTGTGCTGGTGCTGTGCTGGTGCGCGCCAGCACAGCAAAAATACCACCGTGCACGCCATTGGTGACCCAGAGCTTAGAGCCATTAAGCACAAAGTCATCGCCATCGCGTACCGCGGCCATCGTGATGGCCTGTACATCGCTGCCCGCATTGGCTTCAGAGATGCAGATACCTCCACGTTTATCACCAGTAGCCATGCTAGGCAGGAAGCGCCGGCGCTGCTCCTCTATGCCATATGTTTGCATCATATAAGCAACGAGTATATGTGTATTTACAATGCCGGCAAGGCTCATCCAACCACGCGAGAGCTGTTCGATAATCTGTACATAGGTGAGCAGGTCAAAGCCCAGGCCACCATAAGCTTCGGGGATGGTGGCAGCGAAGACTCCTAGTTCTTTGAGTTTGTCAATCAAGACGAGCGGGTAGGTATCATGCTGTTCAAGTTCATGAGCCACGGGAATAACTTCGCGCTCCACAAAACGGCGAACTTCGTCAATCACAGCCTGCCTATCTGCGTCAAACGATGCATACATTAAAATACTTCTCCCTACTCTTTCCTGCGCAAACGCCGGTCGGCATGCTGCAAGAGAAACGATTTGAAGGCGCGTGCCGTGGCCGAGAGATATTTATCCTTGACATGGACAAGTCGCCACTGGCGAATAATGGGAAAACCCTCCACGTCCAGGATCACCAGGCGGTTCGTCTCCAGTTCCATATCAATCGCCACGTGAGAGATCAAAGCGATACCAAGTCCTGCCGCGACCCCCTGCTTAATGGCGCTATTGTTACCAACCTGCATACTCACCTGCAGTGGCACCCCCGCTTCGTCTAAAGCTTTCACCAGGGCAGTACGAGTTCCTGAACCTGGCTCGCGCAACAGGAAATGTTCTCGTCCCAATTCCTCGATAGGCACATTTTTCAGCCCGGCCAGGCGATGTGTGGGCGCAGCCACCAGCACCAGCGGATTAAAGGCAAAGGGTTCGAATTCGACGGGAGCATCTTCGGGAACTGCCCCCATCACCGCCAGCTCGACGCGATTGTTCAGGATCGCCTCGACGAGTGAGGCACGATTCAATACCTGCAGCGATATCTCGACCTGGGGATAGATCTGGCGAAATTTGCCCAGGAAACCAGGAATGACATACGACCCAACCGTCGTGTCAGCACCTACACTCAGGCGGCCATAATGCGGGGTTCGCAGGGCATCCATGACTTCTAATGTTTCATCGATAACAGAAAATATTTTCTGACTGTAGAGATACAGTTCTTCTCCAGCCTGCGTGAGATGCGTTTTGCGCCCAATCTGGTCAAATAGCTTGACGCCCAGGCTCTGTTCAAGAAGACGTATTTGGGCGGAGACCGCAGGCTGGCTGAAATGCAGCTCCTCTGCGGCGCGTACAAAACTGCAATGTTTTGCAACGACTTGAAAGGTGGCAAGTTGATGCAAGTTGAACGTGCGTATAAGCATGGAAGTTCCCCGGTAGTAAAATGACCCCTCCTATATAGTACTATCTTAGCCGAAAGTGTCAACTGCTTTCATCTAATCGATTCCCTTATCAACTGCTCTTGCGTCTTCCTTGTACCACGTTGTACGATGATTCAATATGAAAACCCACCGCTAGATCTGATGAGGACCGAGATGTCACATTTTTTCCGTGGACGTGGTCAGCAGAATCCCCAGGAAAGCAAAGGCCGCACAGCGACACGGGTGCTCCCTGACACGACGTGGGATAATGAGCCATTGCCTGCTGGTGTACCGCCAGAAGGTAAAGTCGTTGTCACTATTTCTCGTCAATTCGGCAGCGGAGGAGCAGAAGTCGGTCACATCGTAGCACAAGAGAACGGACTGCTCTATGTCGATCGTGCGATCATTGGTGAAGTAGCGAGGAGATTAGGCATTAACGAGGAACAAGCGGCTCGCCAGGACGAACAGACTAGCGGGGCTGTTGGACATGTCCTTGGGGCGCTGCAATCGAATAGTCCCTTCAGTGTGAACTTTAATACCCTGCTTAACCCAGGAGCGATACCAGCGCAAGCGAGAGAAGTAGCATATTTGCGCTTAACTCAGAAGGTGGTTTTAGAACTGGCAACGGAGGGCAACGCAGTCATTATCGGGCGAGGTTCACAGTTTTTGCTGCATGGTTCGCCGCGCACTTTACACGTTTATGTCTTTGCGCCGATTGATGACCGCATCGAACGCGTCATGAAGCTCTACCAATTAGATCATGCCAGATCAAAAGAGTTAATTGAACGACGCGATTATGAACATGATGCTTACCTGAGTCGCTATTATGGAGCCAGTCAACACCAGCCATACCTCTATCACCTGCTCATCAATACCAGCCTCTTCAGCGTCGAGATGGCGGCACATTTAATACAAGAGGCTCTCCCCGCGATCAAAGAAAAGAAATAGACAAGTTGACCTTAACTTCACTTTGTTTTGCTGGATGCGTTCCGCTCCATGTTTTCCTCATCGAGGAGCATTTTGTATTATAGTATTCCAGGTAAAAGGTGTATTGGGATTCACCTCGTAGCTTGAAGAACTAATTTCAGTCCCTAAGTTCCAAAAAATCATAGTCGTTGCGTTATATTGCTTTCCTAAGTTATATATGTTTTGGAATTCAGAGGCACGTGTCGTATCGCCATCCCCTTGTTTAAACCCAAACTCTTCAACAGTAAATGGCTTCAGGTTGCTAGCAGCCCACCGAGCAATCATAGGCATAGTGATTTTTTGATCGTTATCGGAGTAAACATGGATTGCAGCCATATTGATATGAGGAAGTGAGAAAATAGACCTCCAATCAATACCGCAACCTGGCTCATTCAGATAAGAAAGTCCGCCTGATGAAATAAGATGGTTGGGATCTGCTGCATACAATGTGTTAGAGAGTACCTGGTAATAATTAGTCAATACTTGCGTGCTGGTTGGTCGCAGAGGATCGCTACTTGTCGGACACTTTACCTCGCCGGCAATTGCGTAGTTAAGAAGGGCTGGATTGTGAGCATAACGTGAAGCCACCCAGGAAAATGCAGCAGTATACAAAGAAGGATCATAGGGATAGATTCCTTGCTTGAGCGTTTTGTCGCGGAAAGAAGAAAGATCTAAAATGACATACATGTTGTGGCGTGCCGCTTGCTGAAACAGGTAGTCCATATTTGACCAGACAGTCGCGTTATACCAATCACCATAGGTAATACCGTCAAAATAGTTGGTGGGACGAATAGTATTCAGATGTGCTTGCTGTGCCATACTGATTATTTGATCGATATAGCCTTTAAATGCGGTATTAGTCCAGCCTCCACCTCTATGTAGAGCTCCATTGTATGTCCAATGGGGATACATCGTAGAACCATAGGGATGGATAAGAGTGTTGTTATAAATGAAGTTCTGTCCGGAAAAGGATATATATGCCGTTGTCGATGGAGATGAAGAGGATGAAGCGGAAACCGTTGGTTTTGCGCCCCGGTGCGCTGTAACAACGATTTGTCCAGGCCGGCTTGGTGGGGTTGGCCTGGGTGTTGGTGAAATGGTGGTACAGCCTGACACCACGCCCATAACTGCTAAGAATATGATAAGCGTAGAGATCGCGCCCCTGCCAATTCCCACCCGTGCTTTACGGCTCTTTGTTCTATATCTCTGCCATTTTGGGTTACTCATAAAACACCTTTCAAGCGTTCAGTAAAAAATTCCTTTACGCTTGATGTACCAGAATCATGGCCAGGAACGAGTCGCGGATCCTCTTGATGCTCCAGGCCCAACAGGTTCCGCTCTCGTAGCTGCGCAGGCCAGGCTGGAATGCGTATTGTCACTCTTTGAGGGGCCGACGCCGATGGCGTCGGCCCCTCATTTTCCAGGGGTTGCCGTCCCCGCTACTGCTCGTTAAATTTGATGGCTGCTCCACTCAGCCTCACGCTCAATACTACGGCACAGTTGTGCTAACACTTACCGTGTCAAAGGTGACCGTGCCCAGGACGCTCGCGTTATGAGACGTGACAGCCAGGCCCGCCAGGACTGACCCGCTCATATTCAGCGTGACGCTTGACCCGGCCAGCAGCGTCCAGGTAGTGCCATCGCTGGAGGTGTAGGCCGGCACCGTCCCCGTTATCTTCACCGGTTGTGCCGTTGTGCCGCCTTGAGCGTTGCGGTACTGCACGACGATGCCATTGCCCGGCGTTACGAACACAGCGTAGTACATCGAGGCGGGATCACCGCTCTGGCGCAGCATCACGCCTGCTTTCGCCCAGCTGCTGGTGTTCTGCTGCGACACGACGTGCGCGCTCACGCTGCCGTCAGCGGCCAGCGCCTGCGACACGAAGTGGAACTGGTCCGACGTGCCATAGATGTCGCTGCCTCCCGCCTGGATCGTCCAGGTGCCTCCACTGAGGGACTGGCTTCCCACCAGAGTCGGGCTGCCGATATCAGCGCAATTCCAGCCGCTGGGACAGCTTGGAGGAGGAGGAGTGGTTGTGCTGATGCTCACTGTGTCAAAGGTGACGGTACCCAACACCTTCGCGTTATGAGACGTGACGGCCATCCCCGCCAGGAGCGACCCGCTCATATTCAGCGTGACGCTTGACCCGGCCACCGGCGTCCAGGTATTGCCATCACTGGAGGTGTAGGTGGTGTAGGTATTGCCTGATCGGGCAACCTTCAGGTAAATACTGCACGACGATGCCATTGCCCGGCGTTACGAACACAGCGTAGTCCATCGAGGCAGGATCGCTGCTCTGGCCCAGCACCCCCCCCGCTTTCGCCCAACTGCTGGTGTTCTGCTGCGACACGACGCGCGCGCTCACGCTGCCATTGGCCGCTAGCGACTGCGACACGAAGTGGAACTGGTCCGACGTGCCATAGATGTCGCTGCCTCCCGCCTGGATCGTCCAGGTGCCTCCACTGAGGGACTGGCTCCCCGCCAAAGCCGGGCTGCCGATATCGCCACAATACCAGCCTCCGGTACAGGGAACGGTTGTGCTGACACTCACGGTGTCAAAGGTGACGGTACTCAGGGCTCCCGTATTATGAGAGGTGACGGCCATCCCTGCCATAACCGGCCCGCTCATACTCAGCGTGACGCTCGACCCGGCTAGCAACGTCCAACGGTAGCCATCGCTAGAGGTGTAGGCGGTGTAGGTGTTGCCGGTGCGCGCCACCATCAGGTAGGCCGGCACTGTCCCCGGGGTTACTACCGGTTGTGCAGTGGTGCTCCCCTGTGCGTTGCGGTACTGGACGACGACACCATTGCCAGGCGTTACGAACACACCGTAGTATATCGAGGCGGGATCACTATTCTGGCGCAGCATCACCCCTGCCTTCGCCCAGGCGTTGGTGTTCGTCTGCGAGGTGACGTGCGCGCTCACACTGCCGTCAGCAGAGAGCGACTGCGACACAAAGTGGAACTGGTCCGACGTGCCCCAGATATCTCCCCCTGCCCCCTGTATGCTCCAGGTACCTCCACTGAAGGACTGGCCCCCCGCCAGGAGAGGGGCGCCTAAGTCCTGGCAAGTCCAGCCTGTAACACAACCCGGCGGTGGGGGAGAGGTATTGCTGAAATTCACCGTGTCAAAGGTCGCCGATCCCATGAGCGATCCGTTGTGAGAGGTGACGGCCATGCCCGCCATGATCGTGCCGCTCATACTTATCGTAATGCTTGAGCCGGCTACCAGCGTCCAGGTGGAGCCATCGCTGGAGGTGTAGGCGCTGTAGGTATTGCCGGAACGTGCTACCATCAGGTAGTTCGGTACCGTCCCTGTTATACCGGCACTCTGCTGAGCACCTCCGCCTAGAGTCGTGCGGTACTGCACCACGATGCCATTGCCCGGCGTCACCAGGATAGCGTAGTAAGGGGAGCCGGGATCGGTGGACTGCCGCAACATCACCCCAGCCTTCGCCCAGGCGTCGGTGTTCGCCTGCGCGGTGATGTGCGCGCTCACGCTGCCATCAGACGCCAACGACTGCCAGGCGTAGCGGAACTGGTCAAAGGTGCCCCAGATGTCGCTTCCCGAACCCTGCACCGTCCACTTCCCGCTAATCAGGTACTGGTTCCCCGTCAGAGAGGGGTAGCCGATATCAGCGCAATTCCAGGCGCCGGTACAGATGTTGGGCGGAGGAGGGGCAGTGTTGCTGAGATTGACTGTATCGAAGGTAACAGTGCTCAAAGCGCCCCTACTGTCGGATGAAACCGCCAGCCCTGCCAATACCGCGCCGCTCATATTGACGGTCGCGCACGAACCAATGATAACCGACCAGTTTGTACCATCGCTAGAGGTATAGGCGCAGTAGTCGGTACCTGTACGCGCCACCATCAGATAGGTTGGCACCGTACCGGCGGTTCCAGAAAAAACGGTGGTTTTCAGCCCCTGGATGAGCCGGTACTGGACAACGATACCATTACCCGGCGTAACGAATGCAGCGTAGTAAGGAGAAACCGCGTCAGTGCTCTGTCGCAGCATCACTCCCGCTTGAGCCGAGGCATTCGTATTGGTCTGGGAGGTGACATGCGCGCTCACCGTGCCATCGGCCGCAAGCGACTGCCACACGAAGTGGAACTGATCCCCATAGTTATTGATAGACTGGCCCGCACCTTTCAGCGTCCAGGTCCCCGCGCTGAGGGACTGGTCGCCTACGATGGCAGGATTGCCGATGTCCTGGCAACTCCAGCCGCCCGGGCAGGGAGACGGAGAAGAGGGTGGATTGGGGGGCGTGGTAGGCGAACCAAGACTCACCGCGTTGTAGGAAACAGTATTGGAAGTCCCCTGCGTGCCCGAAGCAACGGCGACTCCCTCCATGACGGCGGCGGGCATAGGCACAGTAGCGCTGCTGCCCGGCACCAGCGTATACGAAGTGCCTGTACTCGAAGTCGCTGCCTGGAATTGATCGCCGACGCGCTGGATCTCGCTATACAGGGGCGCCGCTCTATTCGTCTGCGTCACGGTGGTTGTTGTGCCGCCAAAGGCCACGCGATATTGCACAACCAGCGTGTTATTCGGCTCCAGGAATACCGCGTAATAGGGAGACGTCGGGTCGTCCGACTGGCGAACCATCAGTCCTGCCTGGGCCGAGCCGCTCGTCAACTGCTGCGAGACGACCTGCGCGCTGACCTGGCTATCACCGCTGGCCGTCTGCGAGATCATGCGGAACTGGTCACTCGCACCGCTCACGCCCGCGCCGCCAGCCTGAACGCTCCAGCTTGCGCCCGAAGCCGTTTCCGTTCCGGCAGGGGTAGGACTGCCGATATCCTGGCAGGTCCAGCCGCTGGGACAATTCGGGTCGGAGGGCGGGGTTGTCGGGGTAGCAAGACCGAAGGCATACACATTGTCATCTGTGCCGCCTGTGTAAATCTGGCCATTCGCTACGCTTGGCGCTGCATAGAGATAACCGCCCGTCGTGTAGCTGTAGAGGCGCGTTCCTGACGAAGCGTTGAGCACTTCGAGCGTGGGACCGGCTCCATCGACAATCAAGCCGTTCGAGTATGCCAGGCCAGGGATGACCGGCGCGTTAACCCCATGCTGCCACAGGAAATTCCCGTTGTCGGGGTTCAGCGCGCGCACCGCTCCTCGATATCCAACGCCATTGATGACCGTACTGCCACCGGCCTGGAACAGCGTGCCGTTCGCGAATGCTCCCGACGAGGCGCTTCCATCTCCACACTGCGGGCACGAGCCGGGCAGTGTGACCGTCTGCGACCACACAGGCCCGGCAGCCAGGTTGTTGCGATTCCAGGCATAGTCCAGGCCGTTCTTGTTGACGGCTGTCACTAACGGATTCCCATGGGAATCGTTGAACAGGAGCGGCGTGTTTCCAAAGTCGGAATCGACCGTCTGTTGCGAGTTCGGAATCGCCCACGAGGACTTGACGGCAAGTGTGCTGGCATCCAGGGCGATAACTGCCTCGGTAAGCATTTGCGTGGTCTGATTGCGCGTGCCGGTGGTGACGAAGATCGTGTTTGTGGATGTATCAATGCTCGGACTGGTCCAGATGCCTCCGCCAACCTGTCCCGGCGGGACGGCGTTGAAGGTGTTGACGACCTGGTGCGTAGTTAAGCTCACCTGCAGCAACTGGCCCGGCACTAATGGGCAATCCCCTACACTGGCCGTCCCAATGTAGGCAAAGCCATTATAGATCAGCGGGCTGGCCCAGTTGTACCAGCCTTTGGTGTTATCCCCAATGAACACTTTCCACAGCACAGTGCCGCTTGCCGCATCAAGGGCATACCAATTGGAATCGCCGCCGCCGACATAGACCACACCATTCTCCACATCTGCTGACGAAGAAACCCCGGCTAATTGCGGATAGCAAGGCGCGGTGGTCTGACCGAGGAATGTCTTCCATTTTAGTGTACCGCTTGCCGCGTCAAGGGCATATTCATATCCATCCCAGGAGCCTACATACACCGTACCGCCAACCACAGTAGGAGTAGCTGCAATAGCGCCACCCGTCTTGAACGCCCATTTCAGTGCCAATTGCGATGCGTTGGAAGTGGAAATGAGCGTATCACCACTCGCAGCGGTACGCTGTGTATCATGTAAAAAGGTAGGCCAGTCGCTTCCTGCAGCTCTTGCCGTTGTTAGTTGATGAATCGCTGCTAGCGCTGCTCCCAACAGGGCGACTACAATGAGCAGCACGGCCAGCAGCCTCATCCCGCGCAATTTTGGTCGAGGATTTTTTGCGGCTTTTTGCTGTATAAGCTGTAAAATAGAAATCATAATATCTTTTTCCTTACAGTAAATTTGGTTTCGTCTACTACCCTCTGCTCACACTTGCTCCTTTCTCGTAAGCCTGGTTCGTATGAGCATAGAGCGTTTGCTGTTCTTCCTCTCGCCACTTTTCAGCATAGGTAAACAACTCGCGTAAGGCGCGCAGGATAACAGTGGGTTTGGCTCCTGTTGCCTTCCCGGCCCGCCGGGGTAAATGTTGTACGCCTACCTCGGTATAGGTATAACCAGCACGGGCAAGTTTATACAATATCTCGGCGTTAATCATGGCGCCGCGTGTTTCTAACCGGTTCGTGCGAAAGAACTCGCTACGAAAGAGTTTAAATGCGCAATCAATGTCTCGCGCATGTACGCGAAAGATGAAACCCACCAATTTTTTCCAGCCCCAGGCGTTGAGTTTCCTCATCCAGGTATCCTGGCGATCTACCCGATACCCTAAAACCGCGCTATACTCTTCAATGAGGGGGAAAAAGCGGACCAGGTCACGGATGTCAAACTGTCCATCGGAGTCCATAAAGAAGGTAAGCTCTTTGGTCACAGACTCGAAGCCGGTTACCAGGGCCGCACCATAACCCTTATTCACAGGATGATTGATGAGACGTATGCGTCGATCATAGGCCGCCAGGCGGGCAACAATTTCTCCTGTGCGATCTTTGCTCCCGTCGTTAATCACAATTACTTCAAAATCCCGCATCCACGCGCTAAGTGTCGACATCACGATTGAGATGGTATTGGCGATGAGCGCTTCCTCGTTGTAGGCCGGCAATATCACAGATAAGCTGCGTGGGGTAGTAAAAAGCTGTGGATTGGCAGGCGGGAGCGACATTTCGGCCTCTTCATTTTTAGTAAATACACTGAAGCGCATCCCTACATAGGAGACCATCACTGAGCCAGCAATGGCACTGACCTTGGCAACATTGATCCACAGAAAGCTATGGAGCGAGAGCGAACTAAGTATGGTTGTTGCCAGCCAGAGAAAAGCATCATTGCAGATAATGCCCAGGCTGGTGACAAATGCGAAGCGGGCTAACTGATCGTTGCTGGCACTGGAGCGCTGTTTGAACGTCCAGAGCTTGTTCCAACAGAAACTATTCACTGCCCCAACCAGGTATGCCAGCGAATTATAGACAACGAGGAGTCCGTTGTCCTGAGTCGGTAATCCCCACACAAGCAGGTTAAAAACCAGCACGTCTACAAAGGTATTAAGCCCTCCGACAATACAAAAGCGCAGCAATTGCAAAAATATACCTGCCAGGTTTCGTTTTGTCGAAACGATTGGCCTTTCGATTCTCGATGAGATTGACATGTTACAATGATTCTCCCAATGCACGAACTCTAAGCAACTGCAACATTTCCCAGGTTTGCTTGTCACTGAGACGAAGTTTCCATGATAAAAGCAAAGAAGGATAACGTTCAACGATTAAGAGCATGGATAGTGCGCCCCTTTCCACATCGGCGGAGCCGGTCGTGTTGGCAAAGGCGGCTTTCCTACAAGATGGTAGAGCAGAATCCCATCAGTTTGCCGTACGACCAGGGTAAATTGGGACAAGAAAGCCGGGTCTTCCTTAAGGCGCTGGGCTACAAGATCGATTGCGTTA
>WNFM01316929.1_pt1 | contig 14407 bp, 13 predicted proteins | sample 5400271 | NCBI WGS metagenome assembly WNFM01 (sample SAMN13153352, study PRJNA577476) | soil metagenome | isolation source: 60 cm saprolite on Douglas fir-dominated hillslope | place: USA:California | collected 2013-09-17 | reverse complement strand
GGCTCGATTCCGAGGAGCGAAGCGAGGTCTTTCTTGTAGCGAACGGCGCCGCCGCCTCCCGCGTACAGCGTGTACCGGCCCGTGCGCGCGTCGTAGGATGCGAGCGCCGCGCGCGGTTCGATCGCAACCGCAGTGCATCGCGCGATGTGAAATTTCATCCTGACGACGTGGCCGGCTTCTGCGAACGCGCGGTCGGTCGCCTCGCGGTCGCCGAAATGGGTGTCGACGATCACGTTGCCGGGCACCTCGTCCCATGCGCGCGGGGCTCCCTCTTCGACGGCGCGCTCGGAGTGGATGACCCAGGGCACCTCCTCGTACTCGACCTCGAGCGCTTCTACGGCGTCGAGCGCCTCGTCCCTCGTTTCGGCGACGACCATCGCGACGGCTTCGCCCACGTGGCGTGCCTTGTCCGTCGGCAGCAGCCAATGCGGGCCTTCGAAGATTCTGCCGCCGCCGGGCCCCGTGAGCTTCATGTCTTCCCGGGTGGAGGGGAGGGGATTGTGCGGAATCGGGCCGAGGCCGTCGGCCGCGCAGTCGGCGCCGCTGTACACGCCGACAACGCCCGCCATCGCCCGCGAGCGGGTCGAGTCGACGCGGAGAATGCGCGCGTGTGGGTAGGGTGAGCGCGCCATCACGGCGTAAGTCTGCCCGCTCATGTTGAAGTCGTCGCTGAACCTTCCGGCTCCGGTGAGCAGGCGCAGGTCCTCCTTGCGCGGCAACGGACGGCCGATTGCGCCGGCTTCGACACCTCGCCCGCTCGACTCCTTCACCGCCGTCCCCTCTTCTTTCAGGCGCCCAGGTGCTTCCGGAAAAAATCGAGCGATAGCGCAAGTGCGCGGTCCGCCTCGGGCTTGCTGTAGGTCTTGCCCCCGTGCCGCGCAAAGGCGTGATCGGCTCCCGGATATTTGTGGATCGTGACAAGAGGATTCGGCGCAAGCCTGCGCTCGAGCAGCGCGTTCACCTCCGCCTGCACCCAGCGGTCCTTCATCGCCATGTGCAGCGCGAACGGCCGGTGCAGGTTCTTCGCTTCGCGGATGTTGTGTTCGATGTACGTGCCGTAGTAGGCCACCGCGCAGTCGATGTCGGTGCGGCAGCACATGAGATAGCAGAGCTTGCCGCCCAGGCAGTAGCCGACCGAGCCGACTTTGCCTGAGCACTCTGGCATGCCTTTCAGGTGCGCGGCCGTGTCCTCCATATCGCGCACGCCGAGGTCGTAGTCGAAATCGTAGTAGAGATCGAAGGCCTTCTTCACGTCCTCTGGATTCCTGTCGTAGAGCTCGACGCCCGGCTGCTGGCGCCAGAAGAGGTCGGGCACCAGGCATACGAATCCGGCTTCGGCGAATTCCTGCGCGTGGCGGCGCATGGTGTCGTTGACGCCCCAGATCTCCATGATGGCGATGATCGCGCCCGCGGGGGTGCGCTCGGGGAAGGCGACGTGCGCCCCCATCTCGCCGTCCCTCAGGCGGACGCGGAGTTCCCGGGTCCGCATCAGTTCAGCTTCAGCAGCGAACGCGCGTTGCCGGAGAAGATCTTCTCTTTCTCGGCTTTCGGGATATCGAGCACGTTTACCGCGTTGATGGTTTCGCGGATCAGCATGCGTCCCTGCTCGGCGTCGAAGGGTGCGTCGGTCGCGAACAAGCAATGCGAGGTGCCGAAGAAGGCGTGGCCGCAGCGGGTTGCGGGGGCCGAGCCATTCAGCGAGGTATCGGCATAGAGCATGCGGTAGTACTCCGCCGGGCGTTTCTTCAGGCCCGCCTTCCTCGCCACGGGATTCTCGTCGGTCTTGCCGTGGAAGATCTGATCGAATCCCAGGTCGATCTTGCCCGCGTAGAAGGGCACCATGCCGCCCATGTGATGGGTAATGATCTTCAGATTCGGCAGCTCGTCGTAGATCCCGGAGAAAATGAGCCGCGTCACGCAGGCGGTCGTTTCGTACGGCCAGCCGAAGGTAAACCAGATCTCGTTCTCGGAGATTTTCTCGGAGGCGTAGTCGGCGAACTGCGGACCGCGGATCGGGTGGATCCAGACCGGCAGGTCGTGTCGCGCCATGTTCCGGAAGATCGGGCGGAACTCCGGGGAGCTCAAGGGTTTTCCGAGCACGTTGGTGAAAATCTGGATTCCTTTCGCTCCGAGATCCGCAATCGCGCGGTCGGCCTCGCGCACGCAGGCCTCCACGTTGTTCATCGGCATCGAGGCGATGAACGCCGGAAAACGGTCGGGATGGTCGCGGCACAGCTCGGCGAGTCCGTCGTTCGCGATGCGCGCGAGCTCGGGCGTCTTGTCCGACTGTCCCAGCATCTCGATCGGCGGATTGGCGAGCGAGAGCACCTGCTGCAGGCCGTCGAACTCGTCCATCATCCGCAGCCGCGCCTCGACGTCCCAGAGCGTCGGCAGCTCGGGAAACGCCGTGAGCGTCACGTGACCGGGGACGAGCGAGCTCAGGCGCTCGAAGATGTTCTTCGGCATGAAATGATTGAAGACGTCGATCATCACGCTGGATCCCTTCAGTCGATGGTGATCCTGAATTCCCGGATCACCTGCGTCCACTTCGCGATGTCGGCTTTCAGGAACGCGGAGAACTGCTCCGGCGTGCTGCCCGCGAGCTCTATGCCCTGGCTGCGCGTGCGCTCCCTCAACTCGGGCAGGTTCAGGATTCGCAGCGTCTCCGCGTTGAGCTTCGCGACGACTTCCTTCGGCGTTCCGGCGGGAGCGACGAGACCGTACCAGGTGTCGATGTCGATGGGATAGCCGAGCTCGGCGAGCGTGGGGATGTCCGGGGCGAGCGGCGAGCGCTTTGCGCTCGCCACGGCAAGCCCGCTCAGCTTGCCCGCGTGCACGTGCGGCAGCGGCAGCAGGATCACGTTGAAGGCGATCGACACCTCGCCCGCGAGAAGCGCGGCGGCCGTGGGCGCAGCGCCCTTGTAAGGCACGTGCACCAGATCGATTCCCGCCATGCGTTTGAGCTGCTCGGCGGCCAGATGCTGTGGACTGCCGTTGCCGTTGGATGCGTAGCTGAGTTTGCCCGGGTTGGCCTTGGCGTACTGGATCAGATCCGCGACCGTCTTCACCGGAACCTTGGGGTGCGCCGCGAGCAGATTGGGCTGCGTAGCGACGCGCGAGATGACCTCGAAGTCCCTCACCGGATCGTAGGGCAGCTTCGCATACAAGCCGACGTTGAGCGCGAGCGGGCTGTTGCCTCCCATGAGCAGCGTGTAGCCGTCGGGGGCGCTCTTCGCCGCGGCGTCCGTGCCGATATTGCCGTTGGCGCCGGCCTTGTTCTCGACCACGACCGGCTGGCCGAAGGTCTTCGACATTTCGGCGCCGATCAGGCGCGACAGGAAGTCGTAGCCGCCGCCTGCCGGGAAGGGCGCAATGATGTGGATCGGGCGGTTGGGGTAGGCTTGCGCCTGGGCGCCCGTAGCGGCACCCACAAGCACCGCGGTCGAGAGGAAGGCAAGAACGATACGCGCGCTGGAATTGCTTTTATGCACAGTGCTCTCCCGGGGAGCATCACCTCGCAAGGTCGCGACTTCCATGCAGACTATGACAAAATTTCGCGCCGCTGTCAGCGTCCGCTTCGGCGCGGCGCTTTGCGCGGCCCTGTTCGGGTTGTGCGCGCATGCGCAGGACTATCCCTCCCGGCCCGTGCGCATCGTCGTGCCGTTCGCCCCGGGCGGGCCGAACGACATCATCGTGCGTCTGGTGGCCCAGAAGCTCACGGAGACCTGGGGGCAGCCGTTCCTCGTCGAGAACCGTCCGGGCGCGGGCGGCAACATCGGTACCGACTTCGTCGCCAAGGCCGCGCCCGACGGCTATACGCTGCTTTCGGTCGGGCCGGGGAGCCTTATCATCAATCCCTTGATTGGAAAAGTCCCGTACGACACGGCGCGGGACTTTGCGCCGGTGACGCTGATGGCGAGGGCTCCGAACGCGCTCGTCGCGCATCCGTCGCTTCCGGCACGTTCAGTGAAGGACCTGATCGCGCTCGCGCGCTCGCAGCCAGGGAGGGTCAACTACGGTTCCGGCGGCAACGGCAGCACCCCGCATCTGGCGGGGGCGCTGTTCGCGGCCATGGCGGGCATCGAGCTGACGCACATCCCCTACAAGGGGACGGCGCCGGCGATGGCCGATCTGATCGGCGGGCAGGTGCAGATCGCTTTCCTCGGGATTCCGACCGTGCTGCCGCACGTCAAGTCCGGCAAGCTGCGTGTTCTCGCCGTGACTGGCAGGAGCCGCTCACTCGAACTTCCCGGCGTGTCCACGGTGGACGAAGCCGGCGTTCCCGGATACGAGCTGAGCCCGTGGTACGGACTGCTCGCTCCGGCGGGCGTACCGCGCGAGATCGTCGCACGGCTTGCTGCAGAGGTGACCAAGAGCGTGAGGGCCGCGGAGATCAGGGACAAACTCGCGGTGCAGGGCGCCGAGGTTGCGGGAGGCACGCCCGAAGAGTTCACGGCAGTGCTTCAGGCGGACACCTTGACCTGGTCTCGTGTCATCAAGGACACTGGCATACGCGGCGAATGAGCCCGCCCGGTCGGGGAATAGAATCCGGTTTCGCGTGTTGACCGGTACGAAGGTCTACGAAAACTTTTCCCGGAGGACAGATCGATGGACACAATCCGTATCGCACTGCTATTCACCGCACTGGCTTTGGCGAGCTCCGCCGCCGACGCGCAGACCCCTGGCCGGGTCCGCGGCACCATCACGGCCATCGACGGGAATATGCTGTCGGTAAAGTCGCGCGAGGGTCAGGATCTCAAGATCGAGCTCGCGCCGAACGCGACCTTTGCCTATATGAAAGCGCTCAAGCTCTCCGACATCGCGCCCGGAACGCCGCTCGGCACCAGCGCAGTGAAAGGCCCGGAGGGCAAGATCGTCGCGCGTGAACTGCATGTGTTCTCGAAGGACCGCCCGATTCCCAACGAAGGTCACCGTCCTTGGGACCTGGAGCCCGGCTCGACCATGACCAATGCCATGGTCACCACGATGGTGCAGGCGAACAACGGCCACGAGCTCACGCTCAAGTACAAGGACGGCGCGCAGCAGGTCATCGTACCGAACAACATTCCCATCGTGATGGCGGTGGACGGCGACCGCTCCCTCCTCGTGGCGGGTCAGTACGCGTTCATCGCTGTTGCGACGGACGCCGGGGGCAAGATGACCGCGACGCGCGTTCAGATCACCAAAGACGGAGTCAAGCCCCCGCAGTAGTCCGCGGTAGCCGTGAGCGGCGGCCCCCGCCGCCAGAATCCCCGAAATGCCCGCCGAAAGGGCACCGGAGCGCCATCCCTCGACGCTGCGCGTCAATTATTGCCAAAATCCGGCTTCCGCGCGCCAGCATCCGGAATGCGCTTGCCGTGAAATTCGAGCTGTTTCATAATTGATATCAGAGGTTTATTCTGCGGAGGCTGATCTGGCACGCTGCTTGCGGTCAATTCGGTCATTGCGCTCCGAGCTGCTCCTCAGGAGCTAACAGGAAACATTGAGCCAAATGCGAAGAACCAATAACCGCCAGGGCGGGTTCACTATCGTGGAGCTCATGATAGTGATCATGGTCATCGGGGTGCTCGCGGCCATCGTCTTGCCGGGCATCAGGAGCAACGCCATCCGCGCGAGGATGTCGGAGGCGATTCTTGCACTGAGCCCCTGCAAGAACGCGGTCACGGAACTGTACAATTCCGGTGGCGATCCGCCGGGCGCCGGCAATTGGGGCTGCGAGATTGGCACGGATGCGTCCCAATACGTGGATTCGATCTCGACCGATGATGTCGGAGTGATCAAAGCGTCGTTGCGGGGGTTCAACGACCTCAGGATCGACTTCCACAACCTTACTCTTGCCCCGATTGATAACACGGGAAATTTACCGGTGCCGGGCGGCCTCGTCAGAAGCTGGCGCTGTGGCTCGCCCTCGCCCACCGACTTTGGGGGCACGGACGTGCCTGCGCAGTACCTCCCCGGCAGTTGCAGAGGTTGACGAGTCGCAGAGGTTGACGACCCGGGCAAGGCGGAGCCATCATCCCGCCTGCGCGATGTAGGTCCCGCAAGCGAAAGGCCGCGCCGCGGGCCTTTTCCCTTTCACCCCAACCAGCTGGAGAAGAAAACATGTCCGTATGGCGTTCCGCGAGCCGATGCTTGTCAATCCTGATTTTTTCCGCGACCGCGGTCTGCGCCTTTGCCCAGGCACCCAGCGCCGAGTACACCCCGGAAGTCGGGCAGTCGGGCAAGGATGTCGTGTGGGTACCGTCGCCGCAGGAGCTGGTCGACAAGATGCTCGACATGGCGAAAGTCACCCCCAAGGATTACGTGATCGATCTGGGCTCGGGTGACGGCCGCACCGTGATCACCGCGGCGAAGCGGGGCGCGCGTGCGCTCGGCGTCGAGTTCAATCCTGACATGGTCGCATTGTCCAGGCGCAACGCCGCCAAAGCCGGGGTGAGCGACAAAGCGACCTTCGCGGAAGCCGACATATTCCGCAGCGATCTGTCTCCCGCCACGGTGATCACCCTGTTCCTTTTGACGGACCTGAACCTCAAGCTCCGCCCGACGATCCTGACGCTCAAGCCCGGAACCCGCATCGTCTCGAACACCTTCAGGATGGGAGATTGGGAGCCTGACCAGACGGTCGAGCTCGGTTGCGATACGTATTGCACCGCCTATTTGTGGATCGTGCCCGCGCGCGTCGAGGGCCGCTGGAAAACCGCCCGGGGCGAGCTCGCGCTCAAGCAGGAATTCCAGAAAGTCTCCGGAACGCTCAATTCCGGAAATGTCTCGGTGCCGATCTCGAGAGGCACCTTGAGCGGCGATCAAATAAGGTTCGTCGCCGCGGGCGCCGAATGGGGACGGTAAAGTCGGCGGGAAAATCGGCCGACTGGAAAGCGACGCGCTAGCGCGCTGCGGAAAAGCAGCGCCGCGAAAGGCTCGCCATCGGGTCTTTCTTAGTCGATCTTCACGCCAACCGCTTTTACCGCCTCGCCGTACTTGGCGTGCTCCGCGCGGATGAGCGCGGTGAATTCCTCGGGCGTGGAAATAAAGGGCTCGAGCCCGCCGACGCTGTGCACCTTTTCGCGCATGTCGGCATCGGCGAGCAGACGGTTGATCTCGGCGCGCAGCTTCGCGAGGACCGGCGCTGGCACCCCGGTCGGGGTGAAAATTCCGATCCACGCGTTGACCTCGAGACCCGGATAGAGCTCCTTCAGGGCCGGCAGGTCCGGAAATGTCGCCGAGCGCTGGCTGCCTGCGACGGCGAGCCCGCGCAGCTTTCCCGCCTTGATATGGCCGGTGACCGAATTGCCGCCGAACATCGCCGCAACGTCACCGGCAAGCAGGGCGAACGTGGCGGGGCCGCCACCTTTGTAGGGCACGTGCACGAGATCGACGCCGGCGCGGGCCTTCAGCATTTCCATGGTGAGATGGTGCTGGCTGCCGTTTCCGATCGAAGCGTACGCGAGCGGCGGCTTGGCGCGGCGCGCGTATTCCAGGAATTCCTGCAGGGTCTTCACCGGCAACGCGGGATTGACTGCCAGCACCATCTGGGTCGTGATGAGCGTCGCAACCGGCGTCAAGTCCTTCAGCGTATCGATCGGCAGTTTCGCGTACAGGTGCGGGCTGATGACGATCTGGCTGTCCTGCCCCAGGAGCAGCGTGTATCCGTCGGGCGCGGCCCTTGCAGCGAGTTCGCTCGAGAGATTGCCGTTGGAGCCCGGGCGATTCTCGACGACCACCGGCTGCCCGAGCGCCTCCCCGAGCCGAGGGGAGACCACGCGGGCAATCGTATCGGTGGCACCGCCCGGGGGATTGGGCACGAGCAGGCGAATCGGCCGGGTCGGGTATTGCGCCCAGGGCGCTGCGGCGTATAAGGACAGAAGGAGCGCCGCCGCGACGCATGAAGGACGGCAAGAGCGATTCGTTCTCACGGCGTGGCTTTCATGTCCTGTCGCCATTCAGCGACGTCAAAACCCTCGAGCCGAGGCACGGCACCGAGGCGACGAGGTCGTGTCGGATTTCTCCTGACAGTAGTGATCGGACACTCTCGCCCAAATTCAACAAATTGATACATTTTCGACCGCTTCGCCTTTTATAGGGGAATAAATGTGCCAGATGTCTTGTATATCGAAAACGATAGCACGAGGACGCGCGGGACTGGTCGATAATAGTCGGCATTCCAGTGTCCATCACAGGAGAAATATATCTGTAGCTTCGGTCACAGAGCTGCGTAGGGGGGTGCGACGGATGAGACGGAGGATATTCCTATTCTCTAATGACCAACGTCCGGACTCAATACAGGGAGGCCTACGCGCCCCGTACCATCTCCAAGGCACTCCTCAGAGCCCTCGTGGAGGCACTTGTCGACTTCAAGCCGGGGCTACCTACACGGTCCAGGAAGATCAGGGCCAGGGCGATCAGCGCGGGAAAAATCACCGAGCTTGAGGGACCCGAGTCGTGGAAGGTAACCGATCCCCATTCCTTGGCCGAGCTCGAGCACGTCCGCGTGGAGCTCTTGCTGACGTCGGCGGAGCACCGCAGTTGCGAGCTTCACGTTGAGTTCCGCAGCGGGCACATCACTTTGGGCGTCTCGGATAACGAGACCGGCTGGGGCAGGGGCGTTTTCGAGGATACGCTCAATCTACTCGCCGCTTTGGGAATCTCCTCGAGAGGCCTCAACGAGAAGCTCAGAAGGGCATACCACTTTCTAGACATCTTTCAAAACGTCCTCCTGGTGCTGTCGGTGGCGGTCTTCGCGCTTTGGCTCACCGGCAAGGGGATCACCTATCTTTATGCGTGTTCGGCGCTGTTCATCGCGGGTGTCATGCCGGCGATGACTCGGTCGTTTCATTTCCTTTCCCCACGCAAGAAGGCTCCGATTATTCAGGAGACGGTCGCCAAGAGCAGGAACTTTCCATGGACGGAAGCCACTGCGGTCGTTTCTTTCCTCGCGGGCGTGCTTGAATTGGTAAGAGCCCTGGTCGCCCTTGTGTGGTGAAGAAACCCTGCACGGATCGCGGAAAATGACAAAAATGTAATGGGCCGGTCAGGTGCGCGTTCGCAACAGGGTTTTATAGTGGATGCGTTCCCGGGTGGATTTATTTCGGATCCGCCGGGCGTGACCCATCTCACTGAAAAGGAAACCCCATGAGATTGCTTGTTTCGGCCGTCGCAACATTGACCCTTTCCGCCGCGAGCCTTGCCGCCACCGCCAACGTGACCCAGGCCGACATGTTCGGCAACCCTGCACAAACGTCGGCCGCGCAGCGAACCGTCGTCATCGACGCCAAGACCCGATGGGTCACAGTCGAGCGCGGCGACGTCGTGAAGTTCGTTGCGAACGGACAGGAATTCGCCTGGGCCTTCAACGGACTGGCATCCTCGTTCGACTTGAGCCGGGTCGCGCCGACCGGGACTCTGAATCGGGATCTCAAGGTCTACGTGTGGCCGAATGCGGAGGATCTGGCGGACAAGTAACGGTAAGTAATCGACGTTCCCATACTTGCGCGGCCGACCTTCTCGGCGCAGGTCTGCCGTGCCCGTTTTTCGTCGGGATATGACACAATCATCGCCATAATTCGAATCGCCGCGGTGCAGACGGGGAGAACGTGTGTCGGACCCTGCCGTTCAAATGGACCTGAGCCTTCAGGTCGGCAAGTACGACGTTCAGAAGGCGATCGGCAAGGGTGCGACGGGAACGGTGTACCTCGCTCGGGACACCTTCACCGGGCGCGAGGTTGCGCTCAAGACGATCGAGCCCGAGGTATTCCGGGATCCCGAATTCGGCACGGTGTACCGTTCGCAGTTCCAGAACGAAGCCTCCCTCGCCGGAAAACTGCGGCACCCCCACATCGCGGCAATCCTCGATGCAGTGGTGCAGAAAGACTCCGGTCACATCGCGATGGAATACGTAAAAGGCGGCGATCTCTCCAAGCACGTCTCGCGGGACAAGCTGCTGCCGGTGGCCGATGTGCTGCAAATTGCGTTCAAGTGCTGCGGCGCCCTCGAATACGCGGCAAGAGAAGGCATCGTCCACAGCGACATCAAGCCGGCGAACCTCATGATCGCCGAAGGCACCGAGGTGAAGATCTCGGACTTCGGCGCGGCCCACCTGCGCAAGAGCCAGGTCGTTCAGACCGCGGCGATGGGGTCGCCTTACTACATGTCGCCCGAGCAGATCGCGGGTAAGGAGCTCACCTTCCACAGCGACATGTACTCGCTCGGCGTGTCGCTCTACGAGCTGCTCACCGGCAAGAAACCCTTCACGGGAGAGACCATCGAGATGCTGGTGCAGAAGATCCAGAACCAGGATCCGGTTCCACCGAGCAGTGTCCGTTCTGGATTGCCGAAGTCCGTGGACTCCATCGTTCTGCGCGCGATGGCAAAGAAGGCCGAGCGCCGCTACCCGAGCTGGGCCGAGTTCGCCGCCGAGCTCTCGAAAGTCGTCCAGCAGACTCTCCCGCCCGGCGTCGTTCCCGATAGCGAGAAATACGTCGCGCTGCGGAAAGTCGAGATGCTCGCGGCCCTCTCGGATACGGAGTTCTGGGAGCTTGCGCGAGCCGGAGATTGGGAGCGCATCGGGCCCAACCAGACGATCGTGAACGAAAACGCGAAGGGGAAGAGCTTCTATTTCATCGGCAAGGGGCAGGCCAAGGTGACCCGTCAGGGGCGCCTGCTCAACATGATCAACGAAGGCGAGTGCTTCGGCGAGATGGCATACATCCGCGGCGGCCAGGTTCCGCGGAACGCGACGGTGGATTCGGTAACGGAGCTTCTGCTCGCCAAATTCAGACCCGACGCATTCAACAAGATGAGCGTCGGGGCGCAGCTCTATCTCACCCGAGCGCTTGCGCGCAACCTCGCGGACCGGCTGGAGCTCGCCAACACCCGTATCGGGCGGTGATTTCCGCTCGTTCGCCCGGAATGAAAATCGACTGGGACGTGCCGATTGCGATGGACGACGGCCTGCTGCTCCGCGCCGACGTGTTCCGTCCCGCGGCGGAAGGGCGCCATCCCGCGATTCTGTCCTATGGCCCGTACGGCAAGGGGCTCGCGTTCCAGGAGGGCTACAAGACCGCCTGGGAGATCATGGCGCGCGACTATCCGGACGCGGTCGCGGGAAGCAGCAACCGCTACGCCAATTGGGAGGTGGTCGACCCGGAGAAATGGGTGCCCGGCGGATACGTCTGCATCAGGATAGATTCGCGCGGCGCGGGCCGGTCGCCGGGATATCTGTGCCACAACAACGCGCGCGAGACCCGCGACCTCCACCTGTGCATCGAGTGGGCTGCGGCTCAAGGCTGGTGCAACGGCAAAGTGGGCATGAACGGGATTTCGTACTACGCGAGCAACCAGTGGCGCGCCGCCGCCTCGCAGCCGCCGCACCTCGCGGCGATCTGCGTGTGGGAAGGCTGGAACGACGCCTACCGCGAGAGCGCGCGCCACGGCGGAATCATCTGCAGCTTCCGCAAGAACTGGCAGGACATGCAGGTGAAGACGGTGCAGCACGGGCAGGGCGAGCGCGGTGCGAAGAGCAGCGTCACCGGCGAGACGGTATGCGGCCCGGAAACGCTTTCGCCCGCGGAACTGGAGAAGAACCGCGAGGACATGTGGCAGGCGTTCCTGTCGCGCGAGCTCTGGGGGCCGTACTACGCCGAGCGCAGTCCCGATCTTTCCAGGGTCACCGTGCCGCTCCTCTCGGCGGCGAACTGGGGCGGTCAAGGCCTGCACACGCGCGGCAACTTCGAGGGCTTCACGGGCGCGGCCTCGAAACAGAAATGGCTGGAAGTGCACGGCGGCTCGCACTGGGCGCCGTTCTACACCGATTATGGTGTCGCACTGCAGAAGCGCTTCTTCGACTATTTTCTGAAGGGTGAAAGGAACGGTTGGGACAAGCAGCCACGCGTGCAGCTGCAGGTCAGGCACCCCGGAGAAAAATTCGTCCTGCGCCACGAGAACGAATGGCCGCTCGCGCGCACGCGGTGGACTCGCTTTCACCTCGACCCGAAAGGCATGCGGCTATCCGATGCGGCGGCAGCGGAGGGTGTGATCGCCTACGACGCGACGGGCGAGGGCGTAACCTTCTCCACCCCGCCGCTCGAGAAAGAGACCGAGATCACCGGGCCATCGGCGCTCAAGCTCTTCGTTTCCTCCTCGACCGCCGACGCCGACATCTTCGCAGTGTTGCGCGTGTTCGATCCGGAAGGGAAGGAAGTCTTGTTCCAGGGCGCGCTCGACCCGCGCACGCCCGTCGGACAGGGCTGGCTGCGCGCATCGCAGAGAAAGCTCGACGCGACACGCTCCCTGCCTTACCGCCCCTTCCACACTCACGACGAGAAGCAGCCGCTCAAACCGGGCGAGGTCTGCGAGCTCGACATCGAGATCTGGCCGACCTGCATCGTCGTGCCGGCGGGGTTTCGCATCGCGCTCACGATCCGCGGAAAGGACTACGAGCACGGAGGAGAAGCCGCGTCCCTGTCGAATATGAAGAACCCCATGCGCGGCTGCGGACCCTTCATCCACGACGACCAGACCGACCGGCCGCCGGCGATCTTCGGCGGAAGGGTCACGCTGCACTTCGGCCGGGGACGGCCGTCGAGCGTGCTGCTCCCCGTGATCCCCCCGAAGTAGCCGCGTGCGCGCCGAGCTCGTCTCCATCCCCACCGATACGATCCCGCTCGACGGCCTGTACTACGAGCCCGAGGGAAAGGCTTCGGGCGCGGCGCTGCTGTTCCACGGCAACACCATGAACTTCTATGTCGGCGCGCTGCGCTTCCTGCCCCCGGTTCTCGTGAAGCTCGGCCTGGCGTGCCTTGCGTTCAATCGCCGCGGGCACGACATCCTCAGCACGCGCGCGAGCCGCGCCCCGGAGGGCGGTGCGTTCCAGCTTGCGCGCGAGGGCATCGAAGACAATCGCGTCGCCGCACGCTGGATGGCCGAGCGCGGATTCGCGCACCCGGTGATCATCGGCCACAGCAACGGCGGCATGCTCGCGGTGCGTCACGTCGCCGATCATCCGCGGACGCCGGCGCTGGTGCTGCTCTCGGCGCATCTCGGCGGCAAGAACATCATGGAGCGAACCAGCAAGGCCGGCCTGATGGCGCAGGATCGCGTCGAGGAATTCACCGCGCGTGCGAAGGAGCTCGTCGCGTCGGGGCGCGGCCGCGAACTGATGCTGATGCCGGGCTGGTGGTACGCGATCAGCGCCGAGAGCTTCCTCGACCGCCTGACCGAGATGCCCGACGGGCTCGCGCTCGCTCCGACGATCAAATGCCCGACGCTCTACGTGCGTGGCGACAAGGAGTCGCGGGAAAACTACCCGGCCGAGGATTTCAGGACGCGCGCCGGCGGCCCGTGCGACGTGAAAATCGTACCGGACTGCGATCACTTCTACAACGGACGCGAGGAAGCGATCCAGGCGATCGTCTCGTCGTGGGTGGCGGAGGCACTGCATTTGACCGCCAAGCGGTAGCAAACGCACATTGCCTCGGCGAAGCTCGTCCCCGAGTACCCACGTTTCGTCCCTAACTACAATTCGCCCGTTGGTTACTCTATCATCGCGGGGCATGCTCTCCATTTTTCGCCCCAATTGATTCGAGCCAGTGCTGCAGTCGAGGCTGATTCGATGAGGAGGTGCGACCCTTGCAACAGCCTGTCCAGCGGGTGGGACCAACTAAGTCCGTGCTGCAGCGCTACTGGCGCGAAGGTTTGCTGATTCTCGTCCCAGCGCTTTCGCTCATCTGATTTTTTTCGTCGGAATCCATTCCGCAGGATCTGACTTATCACAACTTCGCGGATCAGCGAGTCGTTGCCGGGATTCCAAATTTTGCCAATGTTGCGTCGAACATCCCGTTTCTCGCCGTAGGCGCCCTTGGATTGGTTTTGTGTCTGCGGAGAAGAGGGAGCTCCGGAGAAGAGGGAGCTCCGCTTCGTGGACAACTTTTTTTGTAGGAATTGGACTGGTCTGCCTCGGTTCCGCGTATTACCACCTGTTCCCTCAAAACGCGACTCTAGTGTGGGACCGCCTGCCTATAACCCTCGCATTTATGGGACTATTTGTCGCCCTCTTGAGCGAGCACATAGATGAGTCTTTGGGTCGCCTTCTGCTCGTCCCTGCGCTCGCGGTCGGAGCGGCGAGCGTGGGTTGGTGGCGCTACGCCGACGATCTCAGATTCTACTTTTGGGTTCAGCTCGCGCCGCTCCTGGTCATTCCGGTCTTGCTCGCCTTGTTCTCGCCCAAGTACACACACCGCATGTACCTCCTTTACGGCGTGGGCTCTTACGTCCTTGCAAAGATCGCGGAGAAATACGACCAGGAACTCTTCGCGTTGACTTCGAATTTCGTCAGCGGTCATTCGGTGAAGCACATATTGGCGGCGCTGGGAGCGCTGTTCGTTTACTTGATGCTGCGGCAACGTAGACCCAT
>WNFM01212412.1_pt2 | contig 14407 bp, 13 predicted proteins | sample 5400271 | NCBI WGS metagenome assembly WNFM01 (sample SAMN13153352, study PRJNA577476) | soil metagenome | isolation source: 60 cm saprolite on Douglas fir-dominated hillslope | place: USA:California | collected 2013-09-17 | reverse complement strand
CGAGGTCGGCGAGCACGATCCTGCGCAGCCCGTCCCACAAGGCGGCGAGCCAGATGCGGATTTCCGGCTGGGCGAGCAGCTGAGCCTTCATCTCCTCGAGCTTGCGGCGATGCGACGGCGAATGGACGAGGTCGTCGGCCAGCTGCTCGACGTGGCGGCGAATGGCGCGGCGCTTGGGGTTGTCGCGCTCGCGAATTTCGCCGATGAGCTCCGCCAGGCCGCGCACGATCCCGGTAGCGATGCGCCGGTCGATGATCTTGGGGATCCACCAGGCGGTGCGCTCCTCGACACCCTCGTAGATGACGGGCGCATTGTCCTCGAGGGTGTTTTGCAGCGCGTCGAGCAGACGGTCGACTAGCGTGTCGAACGGCTCGCCCGCCGTCATCGCGGCGAGCGTCCGGCCGAGAACGGCGGAAAGATCGGCGGCACGCAGCTGCTCGCCGAGCGCACGCAGGGCGAACTCGCGGATCTCCTGATCCTCGAGGACGCCGATCGCGGTCGGCAGGACCAGCATGGCGCGCTGCGCCGCGGCCTCGGCGTTGGCCGGCGTGGCCAGCCAGGCGGCCAGCTTTCCGGCCGGGTCGATCGCCCGCAGCTTGGCAGTGATGAGGGCGGGGGTGAGAAAGTTGCTGGCGACGAAGACGCCGAGCGCGGCGCCGATGCGATCCTTGTTGCGCGGCACGATGGCGGTATGCGGGATCGGCAGGCCGAGCGGCCGGCGGAAGACCGCGGTCACCGCGAACCAATCGGCCAGCGCGCCGACGACGGCGGCTTCGGCGCCGGCGCGCACCAGCAGCGTCCAGAAGCCGGGCTCGTGCCGCAGCATGGTCGCTAGGAAGATGGCGGCGGCACAGATCAGCAGCGCGGTGGCGAGGCGACGATTGCGGCGCAACGCCGCGCGTTGCGCGGTCTCGATCGGATCGGGAGGCGTGTCCATCGCGCTAACGGCTCACCGCGCTGGGCGGGAGCGCTTCCATGCCTTCCAGTCGGCGATCGTCGCGGCTTCCATAGCCGTTGCCGCCTCGGCCAACCAGCCGCGCCGGCGGCGCGCAAGGTCTCGCCCGACCGCACCGGCCGCGCCGCTGCCGAGATGGATGTTGGCGGTCTCGCGTCCCATCGCATGCAGCAGATTCGCCTCGTTGGTTCGCTTGGCGATGGCGGTCAGCTCGATGCGCGAGCAATCGGGGGCAAGGCGTCGGATCAGCCAGTCGCCGCGGATTTCGACGGAAGGATCGGGACAGCGTATGGCGTGCCGCAGGATCTTCTTGTAGTAGATTTTGTCGCTCCGCGTCACGCCGGTCGCCCAGCCATAGGCCGATTTGGTGAGCACCTTGGCTTCGCGCGCCACACTACCGCCACGCCATTCGGCGAGGGCGACGAAGCGCCGACGCCCGAGACTGCCGACGCCGGCGACGCGGTGGACCAGGCGAAATTCGAGACCGGGTTCAGGAAGCGCCGCGGCGAGGAATTTCGCAACCTTTCGCGGCGGCATGTGGGCGCAGTCGGGCAAGGATTCCAGCCGTCCCCAGAAGGCGGCCGGATCACGCAATTCGCCGAGCGCCAGCTGGCGCAGCCAGCGATGCTCCTTCTCCAGGATGAAGGGGCGGCCGCCGCTCGCGATGCCGGCGCGATAGCCATCGAGGATCGCCGCGCAGGTCTTGTGTGCCGTGATCGCAAGCGCGCCCTCCCGTGCCGCCAGCAGGGCGCTCGTCGCCAAGCGCACGAGATCGTTCGTGTAGGGCATCGGAAAGGCTTCGTCGAAATCGTTTATCCCCCAGACGAGGCGGCCTTCGGAATCGCGCCAGGTGCCGAAATTCTCGATATGCAGATCGCCGACCGCGAGGCGGTGCGGCGCCTCGGCGAGAGCCGGGCAAACTTTCGGCCAGCGCTGGGCCCAGCGATAGAAGCTTGCCCTGAGAAAGAAGAACGGCGTCGTCGCCATCCGCGCATGTTTGAGCGCAAAGTCGTCGGCGACGGGCGGCGTCTGCCTTGCGACCCAAGCCTCATAGCGACGTGTCGCCATGGCGATGTCGGACTTGGCGGCGGCAGGCCTCGGCGTTTTCATTTTAGCCCCATTCATCGTTCATCGATGCCGCCGGGAGCCGCGAGAATCGCCCTGCGCGGGTCGCGATTCCAGCCTAGAATGATCGGCGTCGGCGTCAATGTGCCCGACATCGCGGAAGGGCGGGAACCGTGCTGAGGATGATTGTACTGCTTTTCGCCGTCGCCGGGGCGGTCGGCGGCTGCGCGCCGGCCGCGCCCATCGCGGCGACGTCGCCGACGGCGCGATATTACGACGAGATCCGCGCGCAGCCCGCCCCGCTCGAGGCCTTCCTGCGCCGCATGCCCAAGGGCGGCGATCTGCACAATCATCTTTCCGGCGCGATCTATGCCGAAAGCCTGATCGGCTGGGCGGTGGCGGACGGTCTCTGCGTCGAGCGCGTCACGGTGACGCTGCGGCAGCCGCCTTGCGCCCCAGCCAAGGGTGTTCCCGCGCTGGCGGACACGCTGCCCGACCCGGAATTTTACGCGACGCTGATCCGCGCCTTCTCGATGCGCGATTTCGTGCCGGGCCGCGAATCCGGGCACGATCATTTCTTCGCCAGCTTCGGCAAGTTCGGCGCGGCGACCTCGCGTCGTCTCGGCGACATGCTGGCCGAGGCGGCGACGCGCGCCGCCGCCGACCGCGTCGGCTATCTCGAACTGATGGAGTCGCCGGGCATGGGCGCGGCGCGCCAGCTCGGCGCCAAGCATGGCTGGCGCGACGATCTCGATGCGCTGCGCGGCGAGCTGATGCAGGACGGCATGGCCGACATCGTCGCCGCTTCACGACGCGATATCGATGCCGGCGAGGCGCGCATGCGCACGCTGCTCGGCTGCGCCGGCGCGACGCCGCCGCCTGCCTGCCAGGTGACGATACGCTATCTCGCCCAGGTGATCCGCACCTTCCCGCCGGCGCAGGTCTTCGCGCAATCCGTCCTCGCCTTCGAGCTGGCGCGCAGCGATCCGCGGGTCGTCGGCCTCAATCTCGTCGCACCGGAAGACGACCCGGTGACGCTGCGCGACTATGACACCCAGATGCGCATGCTCGGCTTCCTGTCGTCGCGCTTTCCGGACGTCAAGCTGACCTTGCATGCCGGCGAGCTCACCCTCGGCCTGGTGCCGCCGGAATACCTGCGCTCGCATATCCGCGGCGCCGTCGAGATCGCCGGAGCGCGGCGCATCGGCCATGGCGTCGACATCATGTCCGAGAACGATCCGCTCGGTCTCCTCAGCGAGATGGCCGAGCGCCGCGTCCTCGTCGAGATCAACCTGTCGAGCAACGACGTCATTCTCGGCGTCAGCGGCAAGACGCATCCCTTCGAGACCTATCGCCGCTTCGGTGTGCCGGTGACGCTGTCGACCGATGACGAAGGCGTCTCGCGCATCGATCTCACTCACGAGTACCTGCGGGCCGCGCTGACCTACGATCTCTCTTACGACGATTTGAAGATTCTGGCGCGCAACAGCGTGGAATACGCCTTCCTGCCCGGCGACAGCCTGTGGCGCAGCGTCCGTCCCTTCGCGCCGGCCGATGCCTGCGCCGCGACGCCGCTCGGCGGTGCCGATCCCACGGCCTCGTGCCGGGCGTTCCTGGCGGCGAGCGAGCGGGCGCGCCAGCAATGGCGTCTCGAGGCCGATTTCGCCGCTTTCGAGGCGCTGCGCTGGGCAGCGCCTTAAGGCGCCGCGTAGATCAGGGCGAGGCAGGTGATGTCGTCGGCTTGCGGCGCGCCGGCGGCGAAGGCGTCGACCCGCTCGATGATGCCGTCCACCATGGCGATTGCCGAGCCGCGGCGCAGCGCATCGATCGCCGCCTCGAGCCGCGCCTCGCCGAATTCGGCGCCATCCGTGGTGCTCGCCTCGGTGACGCCGTCGGTATAGAGGACGAGGCGATCGCCCGGCGCCAGAACGACCGTGCGTGTCGCATAGTCGGCGTCCGGCATGACGCCGAGCGGCAAGCCGGTGAGCGTCAGCCGCTCGCGGGTGCCGTCGCCGCGCACCACCAGCGGCGGGTTGTGGCCGCAATTGCAGTAGGTCAGAACGCCGCTGGCGATATCGAGGACGCCATAGAGCAGCGTCACGAACATCGCCGAGTCGTTGTCGGCGCTGAGCAGCGCGTTGGCGCGGCCGATGCCGATGGCGAGATCGTCATCCTGGCGTGCGACCAGTCGGATGATGGTCCGCGTCATCGCCATGAACAAGGAGGCCGGCACGCCCTTGCCGGAGACGTCGCCGATGACGATGCCGAGCCGGTCGTCGCCGATGGCGAAGAAATCGTAGAAATCGCCGCCGATCTCGCGCGCCGGCCGCATCGCGGCATGGAGCGCGACGCAGCCGCCGCAGCTTTCCGCCGGCAGCGGCGGCGGCAGCATGGCACGCTGGATGCTGGCGGCGCTCGCCATCTCGTCATGCTGGCGACGCCGTAGCGTGATCTGCTCGGCCATGGTGCGAAAGGTACGGGCGAAACTCACCATCTCGGGCGCCGGATTGAGCAGCGCGTCGAGAATCGTCGGATCGAAATCGGGCCGCTCGAGCGCCGCCAGCGCGTTGGTGTAGAAGCCGAGGGCGCGGTTGACCGTGCCGGTATGCTCGCCGAGCTGCTGGATGATGGCGAGGAGAAGGTCGGGATTGGCGCGGCCGATCGCCAGCAGCTCGTCGCGGCCGATGCGCAGGGTCTGGACCGGCTCGAGCGCCCGCACCGTCGCGGTGCGCGGCAGCTTGGCGAAGGCGCCGAGCTCGCCGAGCAGGGTGTTGCACCCTCGCCGGGCGAGATGGACGGGGCCGTAGAGCGTCTCGACGACGATCTCGACCTCGCCGGCGAGCAGCAGGAACGCGGCGTCGCTCACGTCGCCCTGCCGGATCAGCAGCTCGCCGGCGGCGAAATGCGCCAGCGCGCTGCGCTCGATCAACCCGGCGACCGAAGCCGCCGGGAGATGGGCGAAGCTCGGATGCGCACGCATCAGCTCGACGATCGCCGCTTCATCGGCGCAACCCATGGCGGGGCCGGCGGGGGTGCTTACGGGTAGGTCGGCCATTCTCGCGGGGCGCCTCGGTTGCGATCGGATGACAGCAATAGCATAGGTCGCGGCGTTGCAGCGCACGCTCCCGTCCCAGCTTTCGACGACAGCGCGGATGTGATAACCAAAGACGCTGAACCCGGTCGCGCGGCGCCGATTGCGACGGCGGCGGCTTGGAGAGAGATTGCGGGATGACGGCGGACCTCGTGCTCAGCCTCAAGAACGACCCGGCCGAGATCGCTCGCCTCGCGCCTTTGGTCGCGGAGTTCTGCGCCCGTCATGGGCTTGCCGAGGCGACCGCCGCGCAGCTCACTTTGGTTCTCGACGAGGCCATCACCAACATCATCTCCTATGCTTTTGACGACGCCGGCGAGCACGAGATCAGCGTGCGGATATCGCTCGCGCCGGGCGCGCTGATCGCCGAACTGGTCGATGACGGCCGCGCATTCGATCCGCTCCAGGTCGCGGCGCCCGATCTCGCCGCGCCGCTGGCGGAGCGGGCGGTCGGCGGGCTCGGCGTTCACCTCATGCGCCGCCTGATGGACGACATCCGCTACCATCGCGAAGGCGCCAGAAATCACCTCGTGCTGGCGAAGCGCATCGCATGAGCGGCGCGCTACGCCAGGCGAGCTGCCGGACTCCCGACGCATTTGCTCATCTCGGAGAACAACGATGGAACTCACGACAGTGAAGATCGGCGCCGTCAGCGTCCTCGATGCCGCCGGCCGCATCGACAGCGTCACCGCGAAGTCGCTCGAGGAGAAGCTCCTCGCCCTCATCAAGGAAGCGCCGCCCGCCCTCGTCCTCGATTTCGCCAAGGTCGACTACATCTCCAGCGCCGGGCTGCGCGTTCTCCTGGTGGCGGCGAAGCAGAGCAAGGCGGCGCAGTGCAAATTCGCCCTCTGCTCGCTCAAGGCGCAGGTGCGCGAAGTCTTCGATATCAGCGGCTTCGGCACCATCATCACGATCCATCCCGACCGCGCCAGCGCGCTCGCCGCCGCTTCCTAGCGCGCGCCCGGGATCACGAGGGCGGGCTCACGACGGATAGCTCGCGAGGCTGATGGTCTGCGCGCGCAGATTCTCGATCGCCGCGCGGACCGACTGGCCGATCAGGTCGAGGCGCACGATCTGGTCGATGCGGGCCTGCGAGCGGTCCAGCTCGTCCGGCGAGAAGATGTACTCGAGCAACCCGCAGGACTGCGCCAGCCCGATGATGACGATGTCGCGCGCATCCGGGATCTCGTCGCTCATCAGGAGGTTGGCGATGCGCAGCTTGACCTCCTGCTGCTCGTGATTCTCGATCATCGGATAGCGCCTTGCGCCGAAGACCCAGAGGACGCGGCTCTCCTCGCGGCGCAATATGCCGCGCTCGATCAGACGCTCGAGGGCCTTGTCGTGAATCTCCTGCCCGTTATGCTTGAGGAAGTCGACCCAGTCATCGGTGCTGTGGGTGCCGGGCTCGGCCGCCATTTGCGCGAGAATGAAATCGAGCACCGGCTCACCGGTCGGCGTCGCGTCGATCAGCATCAGCTTGTCGAGATCGGTATCGATGCGGTCGCGGATCGCCAGCTCCATCAGCACCGCGCCGGCCAGCGCCGGCATCGCATCGTCCAGATTGTGGAAATGCCCTGTCTTCTCGTCATGCGAGAGCAGCAGCAATTCCTCCGCGAAAGTCAGCATCGATCCCCCCTCAAGACCGGCGTCGCCGGGCGGCAAGTTTAGCGGCAAGATTAGACGAAGCTTCCGGCTTTGGCGATGGCCGCTTGCGATCGGCGGGCCGAGCGGGGACAGCGCGGCGGAAGGCGCCTAGACTGCCGGCCGAAACGCCGCCCGCGCAATGCCCCCGGACGAGACAGGATCGAGATAGGATGACGTGACTACGATTCCCCGCTATCCGGCGGACGCGCTGCCGCCGGTCTATCCCACCGTCGTCGACATGCTGCAGGCGGCCGACTCCGCCGCTTCGCGCGAAGCCCTGATCTGCGCCGGGAATCGCCTCGATTACGGGGAATATCTGCGCTGCGTCGCCGGCTTCGCGCGCGAGCTCGCTGTCATCGGCGTGCGCGGCGAGCGGGTGGCGCTGATTCTCGGCAATTCCATCGAGATGGCGCTTGCGCTGTTCGCCGTGCATGCCGCCGGCGCCCAGGCCGTGCCGATCAACCCCGCCTATACGGCGCGCGAGCTCGACCTCATCATCGCCGACGCGGCGCCGCGTCTCGCCATCGTCGATGCCGCGACGAGCGCCGCCGCCGCGCCGGTGCTAGAGCGAAACGGCGTCGCCCGCTCGCTGCTGGTCGGCTCCGGCGGTCTCGCCCTCGACCAGTGGCGGAAGGCGCCGGGGCTCGCTCTGCCGAAGCCGCCCGCGCCGGACGATCTCGCGACCTTGCAATATACCGGCGGCACCAGCGGGCGGCCGAAGGGCGTCGACATCACGCATCGGCAGATGGCGATCAACATCAGCCAGCGCGAGGCTCTGCTGCCGACCCTGGCGAAGGGCGAGCGCGTGCTCTGCGTCATGCCGCTCTTTCACGTCTATGCCGTCCATATGTGCCTCTACCTCGCCGCCTATTGCCGCGGCGCGCTGGTCATCCTGCCGCGCTACCGGCCGGAGCTCGCCATCGCGGCCCTGGAAGAGGAGCGCATCACCGCCTTCGCCGGCGGTCCGACGGTCTTCGCCGGGATGCTGGCGCATCAGGCTTTCGCGGCCGCGCGCTTCCCGGCGCTGCGGGTGAGCTATTCCGGCTCGGCGCCGCTGCCCGAGGAGACGCTGCGCCGCTGGGAGGCGGCGACCTTCTGCCCGATCCTCGAAGGCTACGGCCAGACCGAGGCCGGGCCGGTGCTGAGCTTCAACCCTTGGGACGGCAAGCGCAAACCCGGCTCGGTCGGCATCGCCGTCCCCGGCACGCGGATCGAGATCGTCGACACGGCGACGGGACGGACGGTGCTGCCGGTCGGCGCGCTTGGCGAGATCCGCGCCAGCGGGCCGCAGATCATGTGCGGCTACCGCAACCTGCCGGCCGAGACCGCGGCGGCGCTGCGCGACGGGTTTCTCTATACCGGCGATATCGGCGAGCTCGACAGCGATGGTTATCTCTTCATCCGCGACCGCAAGAAGGACATGGCGATCGTCGGCGGCTACAACGTCTATCCGCGCGAGATCGACGAGGTGCTCTTCGCCCATCCCGACGTGCTCGAAGTCGCCGCCATCGGCGTGCCCGACGCCTATCGCGGCGAGATCATCCGCGCCTTCGTCGTCGCCCGGCCGGGACGGCAGCCGAGCGTCGAGGATCTGCTGGCGCATTGCCGCGCCAACCTCGCGCGATACAAGGTGCCCGCCAGCATCGCGCTGGTCGCGGCGTTGCCCAAGACGCCGGTCGGCAAGATCGACAAGACGGCGCTGCGCGAGCGCGGCGGGTGAGGGTTTGCCTGCTAGATCTAGTAGGTCTCTTGCAATTTGCAGGCGTAATGCAGGGATGGACTCTAGATATTGTGTTTACCAGAACCGCTGTCGTCATTTGCGAGAAGCGAAGCGACGAAGCAATCCCGCCGACGGATGAAGTGGATTGCTTCGCTCCGCTCGCAACGACGAAGGAGGGGAGAAGCCCCCCGTTGAAGCCGTCGTTGCGAGGAGCCTTGCGACGAAGCAATCCAAGTCGCCGCTCGGTGGATTGCTTCGCGGCGCTCGCAATGACGAAGCGTGGGCAAGTGGTCAGACGATGAGAAAGAACAAAACAGAAACAATATCGCTCTTCCCTATGCCCGTCAATACCGAATCTACGTGCCCGGAACCAACGATCCGCGGGACCTGCTTGGCCCTCTTCCGGGCCCTCCGGGCGGCGGCGCCCCGGCGGGACCGCGTCGATGGGATTGTGCCGCTTCAACACGATCGATCCCTATGACCAGCGTCGCCAGGTAGCGGTCAGCCAGCTCCTTGACGCTGCAGAAGGTGGCGCGCTGCTCGCCGCCGTTCTTCACCACGTGATCGGACGCGTTGACGGTGTCCCGGGTCGCGCCCCGCTCGTTATAGGGGCGGGCCTTGAGATAAAGGTACTCGCTCAGCGCATCGGGCAGGAATATTTGGGACGTTGCGAACCTCCCGCTGTCGAGGATGATTTTGACGTGGATATGCGTCGTCCTGCCCTGATACCAACCCGGATAGATGGTATCGAAGGTCACGTCGCCGGCGGCGCTTACCGTCTGGCTGCCGCGCAGAAATGTGGCGCTCGCCGCGGCCTTCGCGCGGTCATCGCCCTGGCCGTCGACGCCGGAATAGAGGCCGAGCGCGTCGCAGTGCCAGATATCGACGCGCGCTCCCGTGACGGGAGCGCAGCTGCTCGCCTCGACGATGTGAAGAGCCAGCCGCAGGGGCGCCCCTTTGCGATCCTCCCTGATGTCGCTACGCACAAGCTTCGGATCGAGATAGAACGGTCCTTCCTCCAACTCCGGGCTGAGAACGCAGGCGGCGGCGGTGGGGAGACGCGGGAGCGGTGAATTCTGGGCGAGGACGACGCCCGGCGTCAGGGCAAGGCCGGCGGAAGCGCTGAAGCCCGTCAGGGCCGCGCGCCGTGTCACGAAAGTCTTGTTCATGATGGTCCCGAAATGGTGTCCCGGCTGCTCGGCGGGTCCGCGGACTCCGCCATAGGCCTATGGCCGAAATTAGGCAGCCCAAGCGTGATGTTCTCAGTCGATCGCCTCTTGCGGCGGGCGGAGAACTCGCCTCATCCTGCGACGATCGAATGAAGGAGCGCCGATTGGCCGACGCCTACATCCCTTATGGCTGCTATTGGAGCACGCCCTTGGAATTCGCCGCCCATGTCGCGCGGGACGAGCTCGCCCGCCGCGCCATCCCGCTCGCGGCCTTCGATTACGGCGTCCTCGGCATGACGGTGCCGCAACCTGGCAGCTTCTACGGCCTGCCCTGGGCGACCGGGCTGATGGGCGCGCCGCATGTCGGCGGGCCCAGTGTCAATCAGGCCTGCGCGACGAGCGCGCGCATCCTGCAGATGGCCGCAGCGGAAATCGCCGGCGGCGGCGTGCAGACGGCGCTGGTCCTCGCCGCCGACCGCACCTCGAACGGGCCGCACCTCTATTATCCCAATCCGCACGGCCCCGGCGGCACCGGCCGGCATGAGGATTGGGTGCTCGACAATTTCGCCCGCGATCCCTTCGCCGAGGTGGCGATGATCGAGACGGCCGAGAATGTCGCCCGGGTGCGCCAGATCTCGACCGCGGAGCAGCACGAGGTGACGTTGCGGCGTTACGCGCAATACCAGGATGCGCTCAGCGACGACGGGGCCTTCCTCAAGCGCTTCATGACTTTGCCCTTCGCCGTGCCGGACGAGCGCTTCCGCAAGAGCGTCGGTGCGCTGGCGGGCGACGAAGGCATCCACGAGACGACTGAAGAGGGCTTGCGCCGGCTGAAGCCGGTGCGCGAGGGCGGCACGGTGACCTATGGCGCCCAGACCCATCCCGCCGACGGCAATTGCGGCCTCGTCGTCGCCACGCGCGAGCGGGCCCGCGAGCTGTCTCTCGACACGGCGATCGCCATCCGCCTGCGCAGCTTCGGCCAGGCGCGGGTCGAGCGCGCCTTTATGCCGCTGGCGCCGGTGCCGGCGGCGCGGCGCGCGCTCGAGGCCGCCGGGCTCGGCATCGCCCAAATCGCTGCGGTGAAATCGCACAACCCCTTCGCCCTCAACGACATCGTCTTCAGCCGCGAGACCGGTTTCCCGCTCGCGCGGATGAACAATTTCGGCTGCTCGCTGGTCTGGGGCCATCCGCAGGGGCCGACGGGCCTGCGCGCCATCATCGAGCTGATCGAGGAGCTCGCCTTGCGCGGCGGCGGCATCGGGCTCTTTCATGGCTGCGCCGCCGGCGACACGGCGATGGCGGTGGTGCTCGAGGTCGGGGCGGGCTGAGAGGAGAAGCGGATGGGTAAGGTGGACAAATTGCAGAAGGCGGGCTCGCACGCGCAGGGCGTCGACGCGCGCGAATGGGATGCGCGGGTGGCGCTCGCCGCCTGCTACCGGCTGGTCGCGCTCTATGGCATGGACGACATCGTCTACACCCATATCTCGGCGCGCATACCCGATAGCGATGATCATTTCCTGATCAATCCCTTCGGCACGATGTTCGAGGAGATCACCGCCTCGGCGCTGGTCAGGATCGACCGCGACGGCAAGGTGGTGTCGCCGGCCGGCGCCCAGGCCAATCAGCGCGTCAACGAGGCGGGCTTCACCATCCACAGCGCCGTCCATGCGGCGCGGCCGGATATCGGCTGCGTCATCCACACCCATACGCGCGCCGGCATGGCGGTCTCGGCGCTCGAAGGCGGGCTCCTGCCGCTCTGCCAGAAAGCGATGCTGTTCCACGACCGCCTCGCCTATCACGACTATCGCGGCGTCGCCTTCGACCTCGCCGAGCGCGCGAGCCTCATCGCCGATCTCGGAAGCCACAAGGCGATGATCCTGCGCAATCACGGCCTGCTGACCTGCGGCGTCGATTGCGCCGAGGCCTTCAGCCTGATGTACCAGCTCGAGCTCGCCTGCCGCGTCCAGCTCGACGTGCTGGCAGCGAACCAGAAGCATCGCCTGCCGGCTGACGACATCGCCGAGAAGGCGGCGCACCAGCTCGAATCCTACCCCATCCCGCCCAGCGTGCTGGAATGGCCGGCCCTGCTGCGCAAGCTGGATCGGCTGGATCGGAGTTATCGGGAGTAGGGATTCGCTCTTGGGGCGGGCATCGTGCGTCCTTCGAGACGGTCGCGAGTTTAGCCTGAGGAGCCGCCTTGCGGCGTCTCGAAGGGCGACCTCCTCAGGATGAGGTAAATCGGTACTGCCACTTCGAAATATTCCTCATCCTGAGGAGCGCCGTCAGGCGCGTCTCGAAGGACGCAGTACAGCGCCGCGAGATCGCCTATCCCCCGAGCGCGACGTCGGCGATGTCCTCCGGCGGCCAGGGCCGGTCGAGCGCGTCGGGCGGGACGGCGGCGAGGAGGGCGCGCGTATAGGGGTGGCGCGGCGCCGTGAAGACTTGCTCGGTCGCGCCGTCCTCGACGATCGCGCCGCGATGCATGACGACGACGCGGCTGCAGAGATAGCGGACGACCGAGAGGTCGTGCGAGATGAAGAGAAGGGCGATGCCGTGCGTCTCGCGCAGCCGCAGCAGGAGGTTGAGGATCTGCGCCTGGACCAGCACGTCGAGGCCGGAGACGATCTCGTCGGCGACGAGGAGGGGCGGCGTCGCGCAGAGGGCGCGCGCGATGTTGACGCGCTGGCGCTGGCCGCCGGAAAGCTGCGGCGGAAAGCGCGGCGCCAGCTCTTCCGGCAGGCCGGTTTCGCGGAGTAGGGCGAGCGCCCGCGCCTGACGGGCGGCGCGCGGCTGCGCATGATGCGCCGCCTCGAGCGGCTGGGTCGCCAGGCTGGCGACGGTGCGGCGCGGATTGAGCGCCGATTGCGGATCCTGAAAGACCATCTGCACGGTACGGATGCGCGAAGCCCAATCCCGATTGGCCTGCGCCATCGCATGTCCGGCGAGCTCGATGCGTCCGGCGCTCGGCGCCTCCAGCCCCATGACCAGCCGCGCCAGGGTCGATTTGCCGCTGCCGCTCTCGCCGACGATGCCGACGAACTCGCCGGGCGCGACGGCGAGGCTGGCGGCGCGCAGCGCCGTGACGGCGCGGCCGCGCTTCAGCAGGGAGCGCTGGCCGCGAAAGGTCTTCGACACGTTCTCGAGGCGCAGGATCGGTTGCCCTGTCGCGGCGGCGACGGCGGCGACGCGCGGCGGCGCCGCCTCTTCGGCGTGGCCGTCGAGGCAGCGCGGCGAGCAGCGGACGAAATGGCCGGCGGCGATTTCGCGCAATTGCGGCAGCGCGTCGCGGCAGGCGGGATCGGCGACCGGGCAGCGCGGCGCGAAGCGGCAGCCCGGCATGCCGGCGAAGGCGGCGAGGCCGGGCATGGTCTCGGGCAGCGAGGGCAGGCCGTGGCGGGGGCCGCTGAGCGGCGGGTTGGCGCGCTGCAGGGCGCGCGTATAGGGGTGGCGCGGCGCGCCGAAGACCTCTTTCGCCTTGCCGCGCTCGACGACGTCGCCGGCATAGAGGACGACGATCTCGTCGCAGAGATGGGCGGCGAGGCGCAGATCATGGGTGATGAAGACCACGCCGGTGCCGCGCGATGCCTGCAGGCGGCGCAGCAGCGTGACGATATGAACCTGGGTCGAGACGTCGAGCGCCGTCGTCGGCTCGTCGGCGATGATGAGCGCGGGATCGCTGGCGAAGGCGAGAGCGAGCAGGACGCGCTGGCACATGCCGCCGGAGAGCTGGAAGGGATAAAGCTGCAGCAGCGCTTCGGGGTCGGGCAGCTTGACCTCGGCGAGCAGCGCCGCGGCGCGGGCGCCGCGATCGCGCCGCCCGATTCCGAGCCGCTTGAGATGCTCGGCGAATTGCTGGCCGATGGTGAGCACCGGGTTGAGCGCGGAAAGCGGCTCCTGCGGCACGAAAGCGATGCGGTCGCCGAGCAGGGCGCGATGGCGGTCTGGCTCCAGGGCGAGGAGATCGGTGCCGCTGAAGCCGAGCGAGCCGGCGGTGACGCGGAAACCCGGCGGCAGATTCTGCCCGACGATGCGGCCGATCATCGACTTGCCGGCACCCGATTCGCCGACCAGCCCGAGCATCTTGCCCGCCGCCAGCGCAAAGCTGACATCGCGCAGCACGGGAATCGTGCCGCCGCCGACAGCGACGCCGAGGGTGAGCCCCTTGGCCTCGAGCAGCATCACGCCGTCACCCGCCGCACGAGGCGCGGATCGAGGCTGCGGCGCAGCCCATCGCCGAGGAGATTGGCGCCGAGCACGGTGACGAAGATGCCGAGCACCGGCAGGATGAGGCCCCATTCCGCCTGATACATGTATTGCCGCGCATCGGCGATCATCACGCCCCAGGCCGGCATGGTGGGCTCGACCGAGAGGCCGACGAAGGAAAGGATCGCCTCGACGATGACGGCGATGCCCATCTCGATGCTGACGAGGGTGAGCAGCAGCGGCGTCACTGCCGGCAGGATCTCCTTGACGATGATCTGCAGGTGGCTGAAGCCGGCGAGCCTGGCGGCCGGGACGTAGTCGCGCTTGGCGACGGCGAGCACCTCGCTGCGCACGATGCGGCAGAACCGCGTCCAGTCGACGATGATGATGGCGAGGATGACATTGGTGAGCCCGGCGCCGAAGCCGACCATGAAGACGAGGGACAACACGACCGGCGGGAACGACATCCAGACATCGACGGCGCGCGAGATCAGCCAATCGACGGCGCCGCCGAAATAGCCGGCGAGCAGAGCGAGGATCGAGCCGAGCACAGCGGCGCC
>WNFM01050083.1_pt1 | contig 14414 bp, 12 predicted proteins | sample 5400271 | NCBI WGS metagenome assembly WNFM01 (sample SAMN13153352, study PRJNA577476) | soil metagenome | isolation source: 60 cm saprolite on Douglas fir-dominated hillslope | place: USA:California | collected 2013-09-17 | reverse complement strand
GCCTTGCGACGGCGAAGCGGTTCGTGAAGGAAGGCGCATACATCTTCGTCACGGGGCGCCGTGATCGGGAGCTGGCCGCGGCGGTGAAAGAGATCGGAAGAAATGTCACCGGCGTACAAGGGGACGTGTCGAACCTCGGCGATCTCGATCGGCTCTTCGCCCAAATCAAGCGGGAGAAGGGCAGGCTCGATATCGTGTTCGCCAATGCCGGCGTCGCAAAATACGCCCCCTTCGGCGCGATCACCGAGGAGCTTTATGACTCGATCTTCGACATCAATGTGAAAGGCCTGCTTTTCACGGTGCAGAAGGCGCTTCCGCTGCTGCCGGATGGCGCGTCGGTCATCCTCGATGCGTCGATCGTCGCCAGCAAAGGGCTGTCGTCGAATAGTGTCTACAGCGCGACAAAAGCCGCCGTGCGTTCGTTCGCGCGGACATGGACGACGGACTTGAAGGACCGCCGCATTCGCGTGAACGCGGTAAGCCCAGGTTCGATCGACACGCCCGGATTGAGTGACTTGCTGGCATCTTCGGAAACGGGCGAGCAACGCCGGAAGATGATTACCGGCATTGTTCCGCTCGGCAGGTTCGGCACACCCGACGAGATCGCGAAGGCCGTGGTGTTTCTCGCATCCGACGACAGCAGCTACGTCACGGGAACGGAGTTGTTCGTGGATGGCGGTTTCGCACAAGTGTAGGCCGTTGGACCCGGAGCGGAACTCGACGAGCCTGTTCACATAGCCCGGCAGGGAAGTCCCGACTCCCCTCAAGGTGCGCATTGTCTTCGGCGATACCGATCTCAATCAGGTTCTGACCGACATCGTTGCGCTGACCAAGCTCAACTTCAACGCCTGCATTTTCAGCGACGGATTGCCGGTGACTCTGCGCTTTGCCGATGACATCGGCGAAACCCTGACCGTGATCCCGGAGGTGAGTTCCAAGCCGCTGCCCTTTCGCCACTATGTTTAGCTCGCTTAGCCCGCTCGGTCGGCATCGGCCGATCGTTATGCGCCGGCAGCCACCAGCCGGCGACAGGCCCAAGTACCTGACGACGGGCATGGCGGTTACGATGTCCACCCGATGAGCCACTTAGAAATAGTTCTCCAACACGCGACGTCTGGTGTCCAGCGTGGCGCAGTGGAAGGAGCCGCCAAACGGGCCGTAAGCACGGAAGGGTAACGGCAGCGGCTCGAATCCCCAGTCTTTTAACGCCCGGTGCAGCGTCGGCTGGGACGCATCCACGACCACGCGCCTGTGGTCCAGCATCAGCACGTTGATGCCGATCCACTGGCTGCACATACTGAACTTCGCCATCACGTCGTCCACCGGATCGGGTCTTGGCGCGATCAGCACGTCCCATCGCCTGAGGATTGGGGGCAGACGGTCAATATCGACGAAGTCGGGGTTTACCAGCACCTTGCCCGGCGCCAACGGTACAAAGGTGGTGTCGATGTGCCTGGGGTCGCGGCATCGGCTCTCGAGCTCACTGATGCGCAGGCCCCGGCCGCCGAGGTGGCGGCGCAGCCAGCGGATCCCGGCCTGGTTCGTCACGTTGCTACGGGTGACGAACAGGTCGCGACCGCAGCGCGTGAAGTCCGCGGCATCGAACACCGGTTCGAATTCATTGACTATGTAGCGTATCGTTTCGCCGGGCCCGGGGATCCGGTAACTTGCGTCAAATAACTCGTCCGGCAGCTGCGGCCGCGGCGCAGCGCTCCAGCACGCGCCACCGGCGAAATACTCCTTGAACAGCTGCCGATAAGCGTCGCCCTCGAAATGGCGCGACCGCCAGCACGTCGGCGTTTCGATAATCTCGTCGCCAACCACCATGAAAATGTCGCGCGGGCAGGCAAGGCAGAAGCCCCTCGACGACCAGAGTGGGGTGCGGAAGCGCCGCACCTGGTCGATCGGGTCCGGCCGGCGTACGCGCACCCCTTCAGCTTCCAGCAGGCGGATGAAGCCGTCGAGCTCGGTCTGAGCGCGACGCACTATCCACTGCGGGAAGCGACGGCCGACGAACAAGCGATGTAACCAACTGGTCGGGTGCGGACTATTTTGCGTGACGCTCACATGAGATGGAGGCACCACCGCCCCATCCAGCCGGCCAACGATTACCTCCTCAAGCGGGTCCCATTCGTTCCACGAGTTGACTGGGCAGACCGCGCTCGAGGTCACCGCCGATGCAACGGCCGACGTATCGCAGATCACCGAAGCTTCACCCTTTTTGATCATTCGATTGCCGTGTACAGGCGCCGCCGGCCGTCTGTGATCCGTCGGCCCGCAACGCCACCCGGAAGGGGTGCGGGCCGGGAAACCGAACAGCAGAGGGGATTGTCCGCGGTCGCCGCATTTCCAGCCAATACCATGCCAGGAGGCCGGGCAGGCCGATGGCCAGGTCGACCACCCGGTTGACAAGCGACAGGGCGAGCGCCGCCTCGGGCGGAATGCCGAACAAGGCGCCGAGAGCGATAAACCCGCCCTCCTGGATGCCCAACCTACCGGGGACGGCGAAAGCCGCTCCGCGCAGCGCCTGGCTGAGGCTCTCAAGGATCATCGCCTCTGTGGCGCTGACCGGCATGCCCATCGGCCACAATGCGATCCAGGTCTCGAACGAGCCAAGCAGATAGGCGAGTTCGTGAAGCGAGAAGGCACCGGCAATAGCAGGCCGGTCGGCGTATATTGCCTGCAGCGAGTCGTGCAGGCGGATATCGCTACCGGGGGCGGTTGCCGGCGAGTGGCGCGCCAAAGCGCCGAGCCCCCGCTCAACTAAACGGGCGCCACCGAGCCGTTGTACGGCGTAGAACCCGCCGAGCGCGAGCGCGGCTATTCCCACACCCCTCGCAGCCCAGGACGCTATTTCTGTGCCGCCGGCTACCTGCATCAGCAACGCGACGCCGATCAGGGCGAATAATGCTTGCGCCGCCGCCTCAAGCAGGAGGTCTATCAGAGCCGAGGCGGCAGCGACCCCGCCGGAAACACCACTAAAGTTGAGCAGCCGCGCTCGCACAATGTCGCCCCCGACCGTGGCAACCGGCAACATCACGTTGACCGCCTCCCGGATCGTGCGAAGCCCCAGGGCAACGCGCACCCGCACCGCGGCCAGACCCCGCAGCAGGCACCACCAGGCGAGACCGTCTGCGGCTAGAATGACGCCGCGGACCAGAACGACGATGGCCAGTCCTCCACCGACATTGGCCGCGATGCGTAGTACTGCGCGAAAGTCGTTCTCGTGCAGAAGCCAGAGAACCACCGCAAACCCGCAAAAGGCGAGAATTACAGAGACAAATCTCATCGACAGGAAGTGACCCCTACGAGCTCGTAAATGAAATATGCGACGCCGACATCGACGCCGCTCGGGCTGAGATCATCGGCGGGAATCAGGGTGTTCACCGCCGCCTCGACGAACGCCGCTTCATCCGCATTCAGGAAGGTGTAGGCCTCCCACTTCTCCGCGGCAGGCGCCAACCCCTTGGCGGCGACCGTCTCGGTCTTCATGCCGTGATGGTGCATGTGCATGTCGGTCATTGCGGTTTGCGTCTGTTGCGCCTCCGCAGCGGCAGGCACCGCGGCGCCCGACCCCATGGCGCTCAGCGTTTTGACAAACGAGCGACGGTTCAGCTTCATCTTTCGCATGCTCCGATGATCCGAAGTGACGCCAGTCCTGTTGCCATCCAAAGCGGTGCGGCGATCCCACGGCTCAAGGCTCGCCACTCCGGCCGGCACGGTCGGCTGCCGCATCGGCACGACACGGCGCTTGAAGGTAAGAACATCATCGCCTTCGACCCAATCAGATCCATCTGAGGGGCGACGGGCCGAGTTCCCCGTCGCTCTCATGCCTTCCATCATCGAGCATGGCGCAGCGGCTCATCGGCGCCTTGACACGTGTCAACGTCCCGACGTTTTTCCGGCCGACCAGCACCCAAGTCGCCGCGCGAGGCCGCGTTTTCGCTCCGGTCTATACCGGTCGGGTGCGCGCGACGAGCACTACAGCCAACCCGGCCGTGTCGGGCGCTCGTGGCGATTTTCTGGGCTGTTCTGCTGACGATCTTCCGCCCGCTCTTCTGTGCGCGCCGCGGCCGTTCGCAAGAGGAGCCTTGCGCCTGGCGAAGACCTGCTCAATCTTGCGTCGCACGACGTCGAAAATAGTTTTTCAACAGAATCGACCCGAAGCGGACCTCACTCGGCGCGGCTGCCGAATTACCGCAACCGGCTGAAGACCAAGCTGCGCTCATAGCCACGCCCGCAGTTCCGACGCTCAGCTTTGAGCGGGTGGTCAGGAGAGCGAGAGCAGTCCCTGCGAGGATGCCGCGTCGACCCGCGCCGTATGAGGTCCGGGACAGTAAGCATTGAGGCATCTAGTCTAGAGGCTCAACTCCGGCGCGCGCCGTTGAGGAAAAGATCGACTGCCGTGCGGATGCGGCCCTCGATATCGGGGTTGCCGGACCTGATGCCGAGCGCCGCCAGGCGAAGGCTGCTGTCGATAACGAGGCTCATGAACTGCTCGGCGACTTGTTCGAGATCGTTGATCCGCAACATGGACCGATGCCGTTTCAGTGCCGCGGCAATGGCACGGATGCCCGCTTGGCGTCCTTCCGAATTCGCCAGGCGCCCGAATTCCGGCCGGCGTTCGGCCTCGCCGATGATAATGCGATGAAGGCTCACTGCCTGCGGCGCGAGCGCGCTGGTCAACAGGTGACGGGCGATTTCCACCAGCATGGGCTCGAGATCGGCATTGCTTGACTGGAAACGGTTGATCGGCACGAGCCAGCGCTCGATCAGGTCGCGCAGTACGGCGCTGAACAGCTCGTTCTTATCCCTGTAGCGCGCGTAGACTGTGCGTTTGGACATCGCGGCGGCTTCGGCCACAGCGTCGATCGAGGTGCCATCGAAGCCGAGCTTCATGAACATGGCGCCGGCGACCTCGATCAAATACTCCTGCCGTCGCCGCGCGTCGGCCACGGTCGGTCGGCCGCCGCGGCGCACCACCGCCCGTGGCTTCGTTACAGCGCTCGCCGTGTCGATCTCGTGCTTCACCGTCCTTGTCCTGCTTCATAAATCCGTGTATTGAAACGAAACCGTACCGTTGCGATACCATGCGGCACGGCGGGTGAAAAGGCAAAATCGACATGGGTCGCTTTGCACCATTTTTTGCTGGCATTTTCGCGACATTGTTTGTTGTGGCGGCGAGCGCCGTGGCCCCCGCGCTCGCGCAGCAGGGGCCCGCGCAGGCCCCGGCTGTTGGTGTCGTCCCTGCGATCCGCAAGCCGATCACCCAATCGAGCGAATACATCGGCCGCATCCAGGCGAAGGACCGCGTCAACGTCGTGGCGCGCGTCGCCGCCTTCATGGATAAGGTCTTTTTCACCGAGGGCGCCGAGGTGAAGAGCGGCGACCCGCTCTACCGGCTGGAACAGGGTCCCTTCCAGGCCGACGTGCAGGCGAAGCAGGCGTCGATCGCGCAATTCAAGGCGCAATTGCAGAACGCGACGGTGGCGTACGCCCGCGCCAAGGCGCTGCTGAGCACGCCGGCCGGTCAGCAATCCGCCGCCGACTTGGCGCTCGCCAACCAGCAATCGCTGCAGGCGCAAGTGCAGGGCGCGGAGGCCCAGCTTCAGGTCGCGCAGATCAATCTCGGCTACACCGAGATCCGCTCAGCCATCGACGGCAAGGTCGGCCGCACCGCCGTGACGGCCGGCAACTACGTCAGCCCGGGCTCGGGCGTGCTCGCCACCATCGTCAGCCAAGACCCGATGTATGTGATCTTCCCGGTGTCGACCCGCGCCGCGCTCGACCTGCGCCAGCGCTCGGCGGAGAAGGGCGGCTTCGCCGCCGTCGTCATCAAGGTCCGCCTGCCCGACGGCCGCGTCTACAGTCAGACCGGCGCCCTCGACTTCATCGACAACACGATCGGCGGCAACACCGACACGATCACCTTGCGCGGCACGATCGGCAATCCGGTGCTGCCCAGCGCCAATGGGCTCGGCACGGCGCGGGAGCTCGTCGACGGCGAGCTCGTGACGGTGATCCTCGAGGACGCCGCGCCGGTCGAGGCTCTCGCCATACCGCGGGCTGCCGTCCTCTCCGACCAGGAAGGCGATTACGTCTACGTCGTCGACGGCGAGGACAAGGCGCAGCAACGCCGCGTGCAGCTCGGCCAGTCCTCGCCGATGATCGCGGCGGTGATCAATGGATTGAGCGAGGGCGAAAACGTGATCGTCGAGGGTGTCCAGCGCGTGCGCCCGGGCCAGGCCGTGGCGCCCGGGCCGGCCAGCTCTGCCGCCTCGTCCGCGGCGTCCGGCGGCGCGGCGTCGCGGCCCAGCGCCCCGCCCACCGCGAGCCCGCCGGCGCCGCGCGGCTGAGATCCGCGCGCCGCGATGATTTCCGCCCTCTTCATCACGCGGCCGCGCCTTGCCGTCGTCATCGCGATCGTCATCACCATCGCCGGCGCGATCGCGCTCACGCGCATTCCCGTGGCGCAATTCCCCGACATCGTGCCGCCGCGCGTGCAGGTGACGGCAAACTATCCGGGCGCCTCGGCCGCGGTCGTGGAAGCCGCCGTTGCGCAGCCGCTCGAGGCGCAGATCGTCGGCGTCGACAAGATGATTTACATGAAGTCGACGAGCGGGAACGACGGCAGCTACAATCTCACCGTCAGTTTCGCCGTCGGCTCGAACCCCGATACCGACACGGTCAACGTCAACAATCGCGTGCAGACCGCCCTGCCGCAGCTCCCCCAGGCGGTGCAGCTGCAGGGCTTGACGGTGATCAAGCGCTCCGCCGCCATCCTGCAGTTCCTCAACATCTACAGCGAAGACGGCACGCTGAGCCCGGTCTTCATCACCAGCTATGCGACGATCAACGTGCTGGACGAGCTGTCGCGCGTGCCGGGCGTCGGCCAGGCCCTGCTCTTCGGCAAGCTCAATTATTCCATGCGCATCTGGTTCGACACGCAGCGTCTGACCAGCCTCAACCTCTCGCCGTCGGATGTCGTGAATGCCATCCAGGCGCAGAACGTGCAGGCGCCAGTGGGCCGCATCGGCGCGCGCCCGGTGAGCAACGACCAGCAGTTCCAGATGAACGTCCAGACGCAGGGGACGCTGACGACGCCGGAGCAGTTCGGCAATATCGTGCTGCGCGCCAATCCCGACGGTTCCGTCTTGCGCGTGAGCGACGTCGCGCGCATCGAGATGGGCGCGCAGAACGAGGACACAGAAACGCGCATCAACGGCCGCCCCTCCGTCGGCGTCGCGCTCTACCTCGCGCCCGACGCGAATGCCGTGCAGGCCGCGACCGCCGTGAGCCGGACGCTCGCCCGCTTGAGCGAGCGCTTCCCGCCCGGCCTCAAGGCGCGCGTCGTCTATGATTCGACCGTCTTCGTCAACGACACCATCCACGAGGTGATGTGGACGCTGGGCCAGGCATTCATCCTCGTGGTCCTCGTCGTCTTCCTTTTTCTCGGCAATCTCCGCGCCACCATCATTCCCGCCGTGGCGGTGCCCGTCAGCCTGATCGGCACCTTCGCGGTCCTGCTGCTGATGGGCTATTCCGCCAATACCGTGTCCTTGTTGGCGATGGTGCTCGCCATCGGCATCGTCGTCGACGACGCCATCGTCGTCGTCGAGAACGTCGAGCGCGTGCTCGAGGAGAACCCGTCGCTCACGCCCGCCGAGGCCACCCTCGAAGCGATGCGCCAGATCACCGGGCCCATCATCGCCATCAGCCTCGTGCTGCTCTCCGTCTTCGTGCCGGTCGCGTTCATCCCGAGCATTTCCGGGCAGCTCTTCCGCCAGTTCGCCGTCACCATCAGCGTCGCCATGCTGATCTCCGCGGTGAATGCGCTGACGCTGTCGCCGGCGCTGTGCGCCGTCTTCCTGCGGCACGAGGGCAAGAAGCGCGGCGTGATGGCGATGGTGCTGCGCGGCATCGACGAGGTCCGCGACGGCTATGCCGCCATCGTGCGCCGGCTGGTGCGCCTCGCCGCCGTCTCGCTGGTGCTCGTGTTCACCTGCGCCGCCGGAATCTTCGGCCTGTCGCGCATCACGCCGACGAGCTTCCTGCCCGAGGAGGATCAGGGTGCCTTTTTCCTCAACGTGCAGCTCCCCGGCGGCGCGTCGGTGGCGCGCACCAGCGAGACCGTGCGCCAGGTCGAAGCGGTGCTCAAATCGATGCCGGCGGTGCAGGACACCTTCGCGGTCGTGGGATTCTCGCTGCTCGACAGCGCCAACGAGTCGAACGCCGGCTTCCTGCTGGCGAAGCTCAGGCCGTTCGAGGATCGGCGCCACGCCGCGGACTCGGCGCAGGCGCTGATCCGCAAGATGTTCGTCGACGGTCAGCAGATCCGAACGGCGACCATCGTGCCGTTCAATCTGCCGCCGATCATCGGCCTGTCCACCAGCGGCGGCTTCGAGTACCAGCTCGAGGCGCTCGAAGGGCAGGATCCGGTGAAGCTCGGCAGCGTCATGCTAGGCGTGGTCGCCGCGGCGAACCAGGACAAGCGGCTGGCGCGCGTCTTCTCGACATTCACTGCGACGACGCCGTCGCTCTATCTCGAGATCGACCGCGACAAGGCGCAGGCGCTCGGCCTCAACATGAACGACGTGTTCACCGCGCTGCAATCCACCCTGGGCGGGTTCTTCGTCAACAACTTCAATCTTTATGGGCGCACCTGGCAGGTCAATATCGAAGGCGAGGCCGCCGACCGCCGCGACATTTCCGACATCTGGCAGATCCATGTGCGCAACAAGGTAGGCGAGATGGTGCCCATGCGCTCGATCGCCGATCTGCGCTTCATCCTCGGCCCACAGGTGATCACACGCTACAACAACTACCGCTCCATCACCATCAACGGCGGCCCGGCGCCGGGCGGCTCATCGGGCGCCGCGCTGGCGGCAATGCAAGAGGTGTCGGCCAAGACGCTCCCGCCGGGCTACGCCTTCGAGTGGACAGGAACCGCCTACCAGGAGCACGAGGCCAGTGGTCAGACCGGGGCGATCCTGGCAATGGCGGTGGTGTTCGCCTTCCTGTTCCTTGTCGGCCTCTACGAGAGCTGGGTGATCCCGATCCCCGTCCTGCTCTCGGTGGTGGTGGGAGTGCTCGGCGCCTATGCCGGCATCCTCGTTGCCGGGCTGACGCTCGATCTATACGCCCAGATCGGTCTTGTCGTGCTGATCGCGCTCGCCGCCAAGAACGGCATCCTCATCGTCGAGTTCGCCAAGGAGCAGCGCGAGCAGGGCATGGCCATTGCCGAGGCGGCGGCTCTGGGCGCGCGCATGCGCTTCCGCGCGGTGATGATGACGTCGATCGCCTTCGTGCTGGGCCTCATTCCGCTGGTATTCGCCCACGGCGCGGCACAGATCAGCCGCCGCGATGTCGGCACCTCCGTCTTCTCGGGCATGCTCATGGCGAGCACGATCGGCATTTTCCTCATCCCGATGCTCTATGTCGTCTTCCAGCGGCTGCGAGAATGGTGCCACCGGCGCTTTGCGGCCGCGCGGAGGCGATCAGATCAGCCGCTGGCGGCGAATAACTTTCCATCGGTGTCGGCCTCCGGGACAGGCGCATTCAGCTGGGGAGAGGGGCTATCCTCCCTTCTTCGCGCGCTAAGCCGCGGCCGAGACGCCGCTCGTCCGCGCGACTAGAGGTCTTCGATCGTCGTTGAACACGCTATGGCGCAGCGCTCATCGCCGCGTTGACGGGCATCAATTTCACCGCGTTTCCGAATACAGCGGTTGTCCTGAACCTCCGAACTAAAAACTTGATCCGCGTCAAGGTTCCGGAGGCCCCAGCATGCTATTGCTCGCGTCGTGCCGGATTTGGCGAAGCGCCGGCGTATTCCAATGAGCGCAGCAGCAGCAAAGGATTCAAGATGTTGCATAAGGCATTGGTCGGCGGCGTTGGTCTGGCTCTGGTGATGACAGCTTCGGCCGAGGCGGCCGGCGATCCCAAGAAGGGCGAGCAGGTCTTCAATCAATGCAAGGCCTGCCACTCGCTCGAGCCCGGAAAGAACGGCATAGGCCCGACTCTGCACGGGTTGATCGGCCGCAAAGCCGGCACCGTCTCGGGATACAGCTACTCGGCGGCGATGAAGAACGCCGGTGTGGTCTGGAACGAGGACACGCTCAAGAAATATCTCGCCGATCCGCACAAGTTCATCCCTGGCGACAAGATGATTTTTGCCGGCATCAAGAACGAGGCTCAACTCGACGACCTGCTCGCATATCTCAAGCAGGCCACGCAATGACCGCCACTCGCGAACCAGGTCCGCCCGTGGGGTCTTAATTCCGCGGAGGCGAAGCCCGATGCCAGCGCAGGATCATCCGTCGGTCACGCGCCCGCAACCCGATGTTTCCGACCCGGCCAGCGACGAGGCAGTCAAGAAAGTTCTGGCGATCGTCCCGCGCGGGGCTCTTGCCCTCGCTGCGATTTCGCTCGGCATCATGCTAGCGGGTTGGCTGGCCTTCTATTTCCTCCTGTTCCTGCCACGCGGCGTCATCGAGTAGCGGCAGATGAGCGAGGAGGACATCCTTCGCTCGGAGCTGCGGTGGGGCGGCATTGCCCTGGCAGCGCTCCTCGTCATGCTGGCGATCATCATATTTTCGGCCATCGCATTCGCCGTTCATCCGCCGAGCAATGTCGAGACCATCGATCCGGCGACGCTTCATCTCAAGGGCGAATTCATCGAGAGTAATCTCGGGACGACGGTGGCAGACAATGGCGCTGTCACGGTACGGATCGTGGCGACGCAATTTGCCTTTATCCCGCAATGCGCGCCCGTGCCGGCCGGCCAGCGGGTCACGCTCCGGATGGCGGCCCCGGACGTGGTCCACGGCATCCTGGTCACCGGCACCAATGTGAACACGATGGTGGTGCCGGGCTTCGTCTCCCAGGTTCGAACCGTGTTCACCGAGCTTGGCGATCATCTGATGCCCTGTCACGAGTATTGCGGGCTCGGCCATAGCGAGATGTGGGGCACGATCCGCGTTCTGCCGCAGGCCGAATGGCCACAGCAACCGGGGAAGGTGAGTTGTGCCGCGCGCTAATCGGCTCATACTCGCTCATCTCTGGCTGGCATTCGGCACCTTTGCCGCTGCTGCCGTGCTCGGCGCTTGGCAGATGTGGGTGCGCAGCCCGCTGCATGCGCCGCTGGCGAAACCCGAGCTCTACTTCATGTCGGTGACGGCCCACGGCACCGTGATGGCGTATGTGGTCACCACCTTGTTCGTCATGGGCTTCGGGTATTTTGTCGCCGAGACTGCCCTGGACCAGCCTTTGCGGGGCCGGTCTGCCGCTTGGCTCGGCTTCTGGACGGTGGTGCTCGGCCTCGTGATGGCGGCAGTTCCCATCTTGCTGGGGCATGCCTCCGTCCTCTACACGTTTTATCCGCCCCTGATCGCCAGCCCCTTCTACTACGGCGGGGTGCTGGTCGTCGTCGCCGGATCCTGGGTCTGGGCGGCCCTCATGATCCGCGCCATGGCGGCATGGAAGCGTGAGCACCCCGGGCAAGCGCTGCCGCTGGCCATGTTTGCCACTGTGGCGAACGCGATCCTTTGGTTCTGGACGACGGTGGGAGTGGGCGCAGAGCTCGTCTTCCAACTTCTGCCGGCTGCCTTGGGTTGGACCCCTGCAATCGATGTTGGCCTGGCGCGCACCCTGTTTTCGTGGACCCTGCACTCGATCGTCTACTTCTGGCTCATACCGGCCTATATCGGCTTCTACACCCTGCTGCCCCGCGCCGCCGGTGGTCGGCTGTACAGCGACACCATGGGCCGGCTGGCCTTCATCCTGCTCCTGATCTTCAGCCTGCCGGTCGGCATGCACCATCTCCTGATGGATCCGGAGCACGCGACGGGCTTCAAGTTCCTGCAAGTGGCCTTCACGGCCATGGTCGTCTTGCCGACGCTGCTAACCATCTTCACCATCGGCGCCTCGCTCGAGATCGCCGGCCGGCTGTCCGGCGGCAGGGGCCTGTTCGGCTGGCTCTTCGCCCTGCCCTGGCAGAGGCCAATGATGCTGGGTTCGGGACTGGCGCTGGTGATGCTCGGCCTGGGCGGCTTCGGCGGCTTGATCAACATGAGCTATGGCATGAATGCCATGGTCCATAATACGTCCTGGGTCACCGCGCATTTCCATCTGATCCTCGGCGGCGCGACGCTCATCATGTATTTCGCCATCGCCTACGAGATCTGGCCGAAGCTCACGGGCCGGGCGCCGGCTGCGCCCGGCCTCCTCCGCGCCCAGCTCTGGCTGTGGTTCGCCGGCGTCATCGTGACGACGCTCCCTTGGCACCTCCTGGGCATCTGGGGGCAGCCGCGCCGCGTCGCCGGGTTCGACTATTCGAATCCCGTCATCGCCGCTTGGACGCCCTGGGCCATCGTATCGCTGGCCGGCGCGGCGCTGATGCTGGTCGCCGCCCTGCTCCTGATCGTCAACTTGATGCTTATGCATCGCGGGCGGCTTGGCGCCGATCGGCAGATGCATTATGCCGTGGCGGTCAGTCCGCCGACGCGTTTGCCTGCGGCACTCAACGGCTTCGCGCTGTGGAACGTGATTGTCGCCGTGATGATGCTGGTGAGCTACGGCTATCCGATCGGGCAGTTCTTCTGGCTGAAGGCGCCGCAGCCCGTGGTTCATCAGTTGCACCCATGAGCGCGCGATCCGAGCTGCAGCAAGCTGACCGGGCATGGCGGCTCAGGGCCGCGATAGCCATCGCCATCGTGATGATAGCCGCCGCTCTGTTCGGATTCGTCATCCTGCCGCTCGCGCAGCCAAACGTGGCGACAATCGGCCCGCTGACAGCGATCTGCCGCGCCATCGGCTTGCGAGCCGAAGCACCGACGGCAGCGCGCCGCCCCGAGCCGCAAGCACCGCCGACGGTCTCGCGCGTGGCCTGGACCAAAAGCACGCTCGCAACGATCGCCGGCGGCGATCCGCAGAGAGGGCGGGATACCGCGCAGCAATGCACCCCTTGCCATGGCGAGCACGGTGTCGTTGCGGAAGCGGGCGCGCCCGACGTCACGCCCGCCGTCATTCCCAATCTTGCCCGTTTGAACCGCGCCGCTTCGTTCAAGCAGCTGTCCGATTATGGCAGCGGCAGCCGGAAGTCGGACATCATGGGCCCCGTCGCCCAGTCGCTGAGCGAGCGCGACTTGGTCGATGTGGTCGCTTACTTTGCCGCTCCGCCCGGCAGCGAACGAGCCTCGCTCCTCGACTGGTCCCCGCCCGAAGCGACGATCGCCGCCCTGGTCGAGCAGGGCGATCCTGGTCGCGGCCTTCCGGCTTGCATCTCCTGTCATGACTTGGGAGCGGGCGGTCCGCTCGGCGCGCCGATACTGGCCGGCCAGCGGGCGGCTTATCTCGCGCAGCAGCTCACGTTTTTTAAAACGGGAGAGCGCAGCAACGATATCTACAGTCAGATGCGCGAGATCGCCGGCAAACTCACCGATACGGAGATCGAGAACGTCGCCAGATACTACGCGGCGATGCGGTGACGAAAGCCTAGACTAGGAGAGGGACCGCAGAGTGGTCCCCCTCCATTCGGTCGTTGCCTAGAAGTCCATATCGCCCATACCGCCACCCGGTGGCATGGCGGGCGCCGCCTTCTTCTCCGGCTTCTCCGCAACCATCGCCTCCGTGGTGACGAGCAATCCAGCCACGGACGCCGCGTCCTGCAAGGCGAGGCGGACGACCTTGGTTGGATCGATGATGCCGGCCTTCAGCATGTCGACGTACTGGCCGGTCTGGGCATCGAAGCCGCGGTTGGTGTCGGTGCTCTCGAGCAGCTTGCCGACCACAATCGAGCCGTCGGTGCCTGAGTTCTCGGCAATCTGCCGCAACGGCGTCTGCAGCGCGCGGCGGACGATGTCGATGCCGACCTTCTGGTCGTCGTTCTCGGGCTTGAGCCTGGTCAGTGCCTTGGTCGCGTAGAGGAGAGCGGCACCCCCACCCGCGACGATGCCCTCTTCGACCGCCGCCCGTGTCGCGTGCATTGCGTCGTCGACGCGATCCTTGCGTTCCTTCACCTCGACTTCGGTCGCGCCGCCAACGCGGATGATCGCGACGCCGCCCGCGAGCTTGGCCAGGCGCTCCTGCAGCTTCTCGCGGTCGTAGTCGGAGGTCGTCTCCTCGATCTGCGCCTTGATCTGAGCAATGCGACCCTGAATGTCCTGCTTCTTGCCGGCACCGTCGATGATGGTGGTGTTCTCCTTCTCGACGCGTACTCTTTTGGCGCGGCCCAGCATGTTCAACGTCACGTTCTCGAGCTTGATGCCGAGGTCTTCGCTGATGAGCTGGCCGGCCGTCAGGATGGCGATGTCCTCGAGCATTGCCTTGCGGCGATCGCCGAAGCCCGGCGCCTTGACGGCCGCGACCTTCAGGCCGCCGCGCAGCTTGTTGACGACGAGCGTGGCGAGCGCCTCGCC
>WNFM01293755.1_pt2 | contig 14417 bp, 11 predicted proteins | sample 5400271 | NCBI WGS metagenome assembly WNFM01 (sample SAMN13153352, study PRJNA577476) | soil metagenome | isolation source: 60 cm saprolite on Douglas fir-dominated hillslope | place: USA:California | collected 2013-09-17 | reverse complement strand
ATAAAAAACAAAAAGCACGGTGGCGTTGTGCCATCCGTGCTTATTTACCGTGACTTAAAGCTATTGAATCATGTGGTGAGCGCATAGGTGCGTTCCTCCGTTACATTAAGAACAGTATAAGAGGATTTTAAGACTGAGTCAAGCGAATAGGCTACAGAAGCAGGGCGATTGCATGAAAAGGGAATAAATGGAGAAAATGGTGGCAGGCACCGGGAAAGGAAATTGCCACCATGCAAGAAGGAGACTTGGACGGAGTCATCAAGAGTTTCAATGATTTGCCTGACCCACGCAGTGAACGGAACCAGGATCATGCCTTGTTAAGTGTTGTGGTCGTCGCCATCTGCGGGGCGATATGTGGTGCGGACAATTGGGTAGACATTGAGGCGTATGGGAGAGCAAAACACGAGTGGCTGTCGAGTTGGCTAGACTTGCCAAATGGCATTCCATCGCATGATACCTTTGGTCGGGTTTTTCGCTTTCTTAACCCACAAGCCTTCCAGGAGCGTTTTATGAACTGGATAAGTCAGGTAGGGCCAGTGAAGGCCGGTGAGGTCATTGCTATCGACGGCAAGCAAATGCGTGGGGCAAAGGACGTACCCAGCGGCAAAGAAGGCTTGTACATGGTCAGCGCCTGGGCCGTCGAAGCGGGTATCGTCTTGGGCCAACGCAAAGTCGATGAGAAATCGCATGAGATTACGGCTATTCCCGAATTACTGGAGGTGCTGGCGGTGGAAGGCTGTGTGGTGACCATTGATGCGATGGGCTGTCAAACTGAGATTGCCCGGAAGATTGTTGACCAGCACGCCGACTACATGTTGGCGGTCAAAGGGAATCAAGGCACCCTCTCCGAAGACATTGCCGACCTGTTTGCCGGGTTCGAGCAAGCGCATTGGCAGGATGTCAGCCACGATTATTTCAAGACCGTCAATAAAGACCATGCTCGACTTGAAATTCGAGAGTGCTGGGTCGTCTCCAAGGCCGAATACTTGACCTATTTACGTCGATTCCCAGACTGGAAAGACTTACACAGTCTTGTGAAAATCGTCTCACAACGCCAACTTAATGGCAAAGCAACGACACAAACCCGTTATTTCATCTCTAGCCTAAACACCTCGGCCCACCGCTGTTTGGCGATCTGCCGTGACCATTGGCAGATTGAAAATAACTTGCATTGGGTCTTAGATGTCGCTTTTGCTCAAGACAATAATCGCGTCCACAAAGACTATGCTCCTGAAAACTGGGCTGTCTTGCAGCATATCGCCCTTATTCTCGTCAAACAAGAAAACTCGTCCCGTGCCAGCGTCAAAACCAAACGTCTTCGCGCTGGTTGGGATGATGCTTTCCTTTGGACCATCCTGTCCGCCTGAGTTTCATGCAATCGCACTGCTACAGAAGTTAGGGCAAATGTGGCGCAGTTTTGATAAAATTGGAGGATTAGCGCTACAGAAAATTATTGGATATGATGCTTGAGGCAGCAGACAGCATGTCGTGATAGCAAAAACCATATTTGCAATTCATATGATACCAATCAATAACCAACACATAGGGTTGAGGAGTATGTTTAATAGCTTGCAATCTATCTTTCGTAATGTTTTTGATGACCCTTCCATGCAAATCGCTCCTGACCTTTCAGTTACTAGTTTCCCCGAGTGGGATTCAGTCGCAATGCTCGAGATCGTCCTGTCTGTCGAAGCCGAATTCGATCTCCGTCTAACTACGGAAGATATTGCCTCGATCCGATCTGTGGCTGATATTCTACGTTTGCTGGAAATGCACAGGAATTAATATCTATACCTATGCAAGAAACTGTAATTTGGAGATGCCAATGGAAATCACGATAGACCCAAAAAGCGTGCGACTGGACACCAAAGTTTTAGATCTGCTACTGTCTCAAACTACAGATGAACAACTTCCTGAATTAGCCACCTTACTCCTATCCGCTGTAGCGGGATATAACGAGTCCGTGCTTGAAGCTCTATTGGCCACTTTTGAATCACGTGGGATGGTCGGGGACGGTAGTCTTAACAGCTATCTAGCCGAAGGATCGGTATGGTGGCAATCAGAGCTTGGTCTCTGGTTGTGCGCTCGTTTGCGGGATATACAGGGCGAGGGTCAACACGCGCTGGCGTTGTGGAATAAGATTCTCGCCAGCAGCAGCAACCCGGAAGTTTATTTGTCACGAGCGCGTTTGCTCGGCTCTACTGGCAATTTGACTGAAGCATATGCCGATCTCCAGTCTGCACTGAACTATCAGGAAGATTATCACTTCCTTAATAGAGCAGCCAAGACCCTGGCTCGATTGCGTCGCAAAGGCCAACCAACTGCGCAACGTAAGATCCGCTTAGCAGTTGTTTCGAGCACCACGACTGATCTTTTAGTGCCAATTTTGCGACTGGCATGTTTCCATAGGGCTATTGATGCCGAGCTCTATATAGCCCCCTACGACAATTTCCGCCAAGAGATCCTTAATGTAACTTCGGGCCTGTACGCATTTGAACCGGATGTGGTTCTCATCGCGACAAACTGGCGCGATGCCCATTTACCTGTCTTTTCGGAGACACCCGAACGCCACGTCGAAGAGGTGCTAGATGGGTATCGCCAGCTTTGGCAAACATTGTTGCAACGGCAATCAGTAATTATTATTCAGCACAATTTCGATTTACCTGCAAGTGATCCCTATGGAAATCTTGGTGTAACGCAGCCCGGTGGAAGAGCCTATATGTTGCGCCGCATCAACCAGCAGATGCTGCAAATTGCTCCAACGGCCGTATCTATTCTGGACTTAGACCAGGTTTCGGGTATTTACGGTAAGCAAAAATGGTTCGATGCACCGTACTGGAATATGGCCCGCCAATACCCGGCGACGGATGCTCTGCCACTCCTGACTGATCGTCAAGCTGCTTTGATAGCCGCAAGACTGGGGTTATCCAAAAAGGTTCTTGCTCTTGATCTGGATAACACCTTGTGGGGGGGCATAATCGGTGAAGATGGCGTTGAAGGCATCAAGCTTGGCCCTCCCACGGCTGTTGGCGAGGCGTATCAAGCACTTCAAGAATATGTACTATCTTTGAAAGAAAGAGGCATCTTGTTGGTTGTCTGCTCTAAAAATAATGAGGACGAGGCAAAAATACCTTTCTTAAAACACGACGCCATGCGCCTTAGACTCGACGACTTTGTAGTTTTCAGAGCGAACTGGATCGATAAACCGACCAATTTGCGCACCGCCGCTAAGCTTCTTAATCTTGGAATTGATAGTTTTGTGTTTCTCGATGATAACCCCGTCGAACGAGCACTTGTACGCCGGGAGATACCCGAAATCGCTGTTCCTGAGCTTGGTTCCGATCCGTCAGATTACATTGCAACGTTGGAGCGTGGTTCATATTTCGAGGCAGTGTCCTTATCAATGGAAGATCGCCAACGCCACAGCAGCTATCGGGCTAATGCGCTTCGTGAAGAACTTCAAACCTCTGCCACCTCGTTGGATGAATTCCTGGCAGGTCTGAACATGGAAGCGAAAATCGGCTCGTTTACTGATGCGGTACTTGCGCGTGTTGTACAACTCATTGGCAAGACCAATCAGTTTAATTTAACTACTCGACGCTACAATGAGGCACAAATAAGAGAAATGATGGCTTCAAATGACTACTGGACCCATTATTTCGTGCTGAAGGATCGATTTGGTGACAATGGTCTTATCGGACTGTTGATTGCTCACCGAGCCGACGCTTCGACATGGGAGGTAGATACCTGGCTGATGAGTTGCCGTGTGATTGGACGCCAGATGGAAGAGTTTATGTTACAAACGCTTGCCGACGCCGTGCAAGAACGTGGAGCGCGTTATATAACAGGTCTATATATTCCCACGGCGAAAAACGAAATGGTGGCAACCCTCTATGATCGATTTGGATTTGTTCGCGTCAGTGAAGAGAACGGAACGGTTCGATACAGGCTCGATCTGGAAGCTACGCCAGTGCCGCACAGCGAATTTATCCGTGTAATTGAGGTTGCAGGGGCATAATAGCACAAAAAAGGCTCAGTCAATGATTTACGTCGGCACAGACATCGTTGAAGTCCAGCGCATTGAGAGGGCACTAAGTCAATTTGGAAAGCGATTTTCCGACATTATCTACACAGATAGAGAATGGGAATCCTACGCTAACCAAACGCTAAAACTTGCAGCGCACTTTGCAGCAAAAGAAGCTGTCGCCAAGGCTTTGGGAACCGGATTTAACTATTTGTCAATTGATGGTGTTGCCCCGACCGATATAGAAATACTTTCAGAGGAAGGTGGCAGACCAACAGTGGTTTTTCACAATTTAGCACTGATGCGAGCCACACAAATGCGTATACATGATTGGGATATCAGTTTATCGCACACTAACCGACTTGCTGTTGCATTCGTTGTAGCAGTAGCTACCTTCGAGAACGGTGCATAGGGAATTAGCCAGCAATGAACAACTTTGTCGCATTGATGTACCATACCATAGGTGATCAAGGCCTGAATAAATATGAAACTGGGACCGCTGCATTTTACGATCAGCTTGCTTGGTTGAAAAACGAAGGTTTTATCGTAGAAGGATTTGATGATTTAGAAAAAAGACTGACGAGTCAAGAGCCACTTCCTGAGCGTTACACACTCGTCACCTTTGATGATGGTCACATAAGCAATCTGGTCGCAGCAGAAGCCTTGAGCAAATTTGGATTTAGCGGCACCTTTTTCATTACAAAAAACTTTTGCTCAAAGGATTCACGATTTGTGGATGAAGACGATGTCAGAAAGCTTGCTCAGGTGTGCTCAGTGGGGAGTCATACTGTAACCCATGGTTCGCTCATTAAAATGCCACCTGATCAAGTGATGTTTGAACTCAAATACAGCAAAGAGTGGCTCGAAAACGTCATAGGAAAGCAGGTTGTCGGCCTCAGTGCGCCGGGTGGTAGCATCAATGCGAGTGTTGCACAGATTGCGCTTAAGATAGGTTACGATCTGATAGGTAATTCACTGGAATGGTGGAATAAGAGCGAGGACGTGCGGGATACACGACTTGTTAATCGTATTGTAATTCTAAGATCCTACTCGATTTCGACATTCGCCAGGATCATGACTCGGAACACCCCGTTCTATATGCGTCGTCGACTTCGTTACGAATTGGTCACCGTAGCTGACAAGTTGCTGTCCGCAGAGAGGCTGGACCAGTTATCAAAGTTAAAATCATCGCTAGAGAAAAGACGCGAATAAGATATAATGCAAATATCCTCGGAAACAAATCACATAAAGGATGGATTCCACTCAAATCATAACTCGAATCAGCCATAGAGTCACCTTATTTTCCTCCAGGCAATTGTGGGAAAATCCCCTCTATGAGCAACTTTAACTGTATGCCGAAGGAAGTTGTCCAAGGTTGTTCGTGTTTGTTGTTTTTGCCAGAGGGGTCACAATGGAGATAAAACCGTATGTCGAAGCAGACATCCGCGACGTTCAGGATTTCAATGCTCGACTGAAAGTAGCGCAAGTTCCTAGTCAGTTTCCCGAAAATCACGTCCCCAGACAGTTGAGAAAGACCGATGATAGCACGCTATATCGGGAGTATTTTGTGCTCCGCGATTCCGATGGCGTTCACGGCGGCTATATATTAGGTCACCAGGATTTTTATGTAAAGGGGCAGGTAACATCTATTGCGCACTACCAGTTGCCGCTCTCAGAAGGAATTATTGACAAACGCTACACAGTGGCAGGGATCCAGTTGCTGAGGGATGCCCTAGATAAACAACCTTTGCTTTACGCGCTTGGAATGGGGGGGCACCAAATTGCTTTGCCCAAAATGCTTAAGGCGGCGAAATGGAATTTTTTTGATGTTCCTTTCCTATTCAGGATAAACAATCCAATCAAATTTTTTAAGAACATTGTTGTCCTTCGGACGACACAAACCAGAAGATTGTTACTTGATTTTCTGGCATTGACACGATTTGCATCACTCCCAATCAAGCTTATGCAACGTTTTCTAACAAAACCGACTACTGCAACGAGTCAACTCACTGAAGGCTTTGGGACGTGGGCTGATGAACTGTGGGACAAATATAAAGACGAATATCATTTCTCAGCGGTGCGAACTGCACGCATTCTAAACGCGCTTTATGCTGAAAATGATCCTCGATTTCTTCGCCTAAGAATCTGTCAAGGCCCTGTAACTATCGGTTGGGCGGTCGTTATTAACACTCAGATGGTCGGACACAGGCAATTTGGCAATATGCGTATCGGTTCCATTGTAGATTGTTTTGCTCATCCTGAAAATGCACACGCTGTAATTAGTTGTGCAACTAAGTTCCTACAGAAGCTAAATGTGGATCTAATTTTGTCGAATCAAAGCCATATAGCGTGGGTCTCGGCATTGAAAAACGCTGGCTTTCTATCAGGGCCAACCAACTTTATTTTGGCAGTTTCGCCTGAACTGGCATCGCGTTTACAGCCGTTTGAGAAGACAGTCCAATATGCTCATATCAATCGAGGGGACGGTGACGGCCCTATTCACTTGTAAAATTTGCATCGTTTTTCCAATTGCGAAACACGTGGAGCAGTTCGTCTTTGCTTTCTGGGTCAAGCGATTCTTCTGTCAGCTTTCCCAACACCAGAATCGTTTTGCGCATCTGGGCAAGATAGGCGGTGCAGCCAGTTGTTCGTGAGGAAGCGCATTATCCAGATAATCAGTTACAAGCTCGACAAGCTCTCGGCAAGTCAGCGGCGGCATTGCATCAATCTTTCCTGTCCAAATAGCCCTCAAGGGCACGGCGGACAGACGCACGCGCCCGATGGAGCAGCACTCGTTGATTTGTCTCGCTAATGTTCAAAACGTTACGAACTTCTTCGGAACTCCACCCATTAATGTCACGCAACGTTATTACCTGGCGCTGAGTCGGTGCCAGTTTTTCAATGGCCTTATATATAACTGACGACGTTTCTTGCGACAGCAGCAATTGTTCAGGAATTCCGTCCCAACTGTCAGGAAACACCTTCCATTCACCCTGTCGAGTGAAACGCTCCGGTTCGACGGCGGGTTCGTCCCCATCCTCATCAGCATCCAGTGCGGAGAATGGCAGACTGCGACCCTCACGCTGTGCGCGGGTCTTGGCGCGATTGATCAGAATACTGAAAATCCATGTTTTGAGCGATGATCGACCTTCAAATTTATCCAACCCCTTCAGGACACTGATCCATGTCTCCTGTACAACGTCTTCCGCGATCTCACGCTCATGGACGTACATGAGCGCTATGCGCAGCATCGCCTTCTGATACTGTTCCAAAAGGAAGGCGAAAGCACTCTCATCACCGCGACGCAATCGCTCGATGAGTTGCATGTCATCTGTGAAAATCGTCGTATCCGCCACGCGCGTCCCTTTGCCTGAGCAAAAACACTGGCAAGCATACTGCCCAGGCCGCTATTCCGCAACTTTATCGAGCGTAGCAAAAATAGTTTAAAACTGTTACGAGGGGCAAATACCATTTGTGGTATAGTGAGTCATTGAGCCGAATTTGGCAGTAACTGGACAGATTCTTCATTCGTGTTCGAGGAGAGGCCGAAGCTCATGCCCAAAGTACTCTACATTGAAGACAAAAATGACAACCGGATGCTCGTGCGTCGCGTGCTGATGGCAGAAGATATTGATGTGATTGAGGCGGAATCCGCCGACATCGGGATCACTCTGGCTCAGCGGGAAATGCCAGACCTGATCCTCATGGACATCAATATGCCCGGCAAGGACGGTTACACCGCGACCAACGACATCCGGCAGTTGCCAGAGCTTGACCACATTCCCATCGTCGCCTTGACAGCAAATGTCATGAAAGGCGACAAGGAACGTTCACTCGACGCGGGCTGTGACGGTTACATCCCGAAGCCAATTGACGTGGATCGCTTTCCGATTGACGTCATGAACTACATCAGGAAAGGCCGTTGATGAATCCTGAAAAACATGTTTTGGACGACCTGCTGTCGCTGTCAATGCAGCTTCACCGGCAGGCTTTTGCGCGTCCCCCCGTAGATGGTTGGCTAAACTCGTTTCTGTCGCTGCTATACGAGCGTTTCGCCACTGAAGATATAAAAGGGCTACAGGTAGCCCAGGTGATAGGTAATATCGCGGTGCAGATGGGGCGTGTCGGGACTATTCCAAGCACGGCATCGGACCAATACACCCTGGACGCCTCATCGCCCATCAGCACCACCCTCAAGAACCGCCAGATGACGGTTACTGCCGACATGCGCGTTTATCCGATCATCGGCGGCGATGATGCCGTTGGGGTCTTGATTGCGTATAGCTCGCGGGCCGATGAAATGGTTGACAACGCGCTCAGTGCGCTGGCGCTGCAACTTGGCCCGGCCATTATGCAGGAGTTACGTGTTCCCGGCGGAACCACCGGGCGGCTTACCCGCCAGATAGACATGATGCGTTCGCTCACTGAAGCTACAAAAACGGTGAGTTCAGCCCTGGAAAGCATGGAAGTGCTGAACCGGGGAGCAAAGAGTCTGGTCGAGGCGCTGCACATCGATCACAGTTGGATCGTCGTGTACGATTACGGGCAAGGCAGTGGCAGCGTCGTGGCAGAATATCCCGATCATGGCTATGTCGGCTCAAAGATTCAGCTTCATGGATCGCCAATTCAAGATCGTCTCCTGCTAGTACGTGGGCCAATTGTTATTCCCAACGTCGCCGAGGAGTCTGAGTTCGGCAGCAACCAGGCGCTCATCGACAGTTTGGGCATGAAGGGCATGGTGATCCTGCCGATGCTCGTCCAGGATGAATTGATCGGGTCGGTAGGCATCGACTCATACTATGAGCAGCGCACCTTCAAGTCCGACGAGATCGAGGCCGCGATGGCAATCACGACACAGCTTGCGGTCAGCGTTCGCAACGCCCAGATCTTTGACGAAGTAAAGCGTCGGGCCAACCAACTTGAGCGCATCGCGGACCTGAGCCGCCGTGTCACCAGTACATTTGACCGGGACGAGATTTTCCACATTGTCAAAGAGGAAACGCTCAATCTGATTGAGACTGAACAAATCGCCGTTGCCGTACGCGAGAATGAAGGCGAAAAGCTGCGCCTGTTTGTCCTGGACAAAGACAAACCGCTGCCCGTCGATTTTGAGATTAAGCAGACAGGCCAGGGCATTATCCTGACCAGTGCCGAACCCTTGATGCTCGACGACATCAGCGGCTCGGAGTATCCTGACTATAAGCTGCTTGCGCAGTCCGGGATGCACGCGGCACTCATCGTACCGCTGCGGGTCGGTGGACGTACCATCGGGACGTATATCGTTACCCACAGCCAGATCGGGAAATATTCCTCCATTGATGTCGCCGTCCTGGAACAGATTGGCAACCAACTGGCGATTGCGCTAGAAAACGCGCGGCTCTACACTCAGGCTGCACAGCGCGTCGAAATCGAGCGGCTCATTAACCAGATGGGCGGCAGCCTGCATGGGAACAGCGATATGCAAAGTATTCTGCTCTCCACCGTGCAGCAGATTGCAGAAGCATTGAACGCGCGCCGCGCCAGAGTCCGTCTGCAAATGACCGCATTACAGCCCGCAGATATGTCCAAGGCCATCGGCAAGCTCCTCGGTAAGCTCTCGGAGAAAAGCGAAGGCTAGGTATGCTCAATTTGTTACAGCAATTGTTTCCGCTGAAGATTTATACGGACCCTATCCAGCGTTACCGCGCGCTTAGCACTTATATCACTGCCAGCGTATTGTTGGTGCTAGGACTAAGCGGCCTCGTGATCTATCCGCCACAGCGAATGATCAATAGCCTCGCCCAATATCCGATCAACTCGGTTCTGCTCATCGGCACGATTGTTTTGCCAATAGGGGCGTTTATAACTCTGGTTCTCACCCGCACTGGCAGACAGTTTGTCGGGGCATTGATCGTAATCGGTGTGTGGTTTGGCATAGGCTGGTATACGCTCTTCGGAGTCAGCGCTCTAGAACAATCGATCATCGTTGTCATGCTGGGCGTTGCATTAGCCTCTTTGCTGGTTGGCGAACGCGCAGTTCTGCTCGCTGATGGTGTCTCAGTCCTGCTGCTGTATATTGCCGCGTTCACTAACATCAAAATTGGCACCGACCAGCCTTTTTTGAACATTACGCCTTACGCGCTGGTGCTGATATTCTTTGCCAGCATTACCTACTCATTGGCGCATGGTTTGCCTGGCGTGATCCGCCAGATGACAGCCAACAATGAGGAACGTCGCTTCAAACTGGCCGAGGCCAGCGGTGCGATTACTCAGCGGCTATTCGCCACTCGGCTCGACCTCGATGCGTTACTCAAAGAGACCGTCCGATTGGTGCGCGATACTTTCAGCGATGCTGATGACGTGCAATTGTTCCTGACGGATAAAGAGCGCCGCAATGTTACGCTAGCTGCCAGTACACGCACTAGTGCTCCTATGGGACAGCAGGTTGGGATTGGCAGTCTGAGCGTGATTGGACGGGTTGCCATCACCGGACAATCGATCCTTGTCCGCGATGCCAATGAAGATCACCCGTATCGGCGCATGGCCTTTTTGCCGGGTATTCGATCCGAACTGGCCCTGCCACTGCGGGTCGGGACTGACACGATTGGTGTGCTCGATGTCCAAAGTGCTAACGCCACCGCCTTCGATGCCGACGATATGCGGGCGCTAGAAACGCTTGTTAACCAGATTGCTATTGCGGTAGATAACGCGCGGCTCTATGCAGATGCGCAGATGCAGGTTGCTGAAAACAAACGCCTCTTTGAGCAGACGAAAGCCAGTCTGCGTGAGATCGAGCGCCTTAACCAGCAGTTGACGGGTGGTGCCTGGGCCGAATATCTTCGCGCACAACCGGCAACCCCCGCATTTACGCTCGACCTGAATTCTGGACAGGTCGAGAATGTGGCGGACTGGACGCCTACGCTGGTCGAAGCCAGCCGCCGCAACGAGATCATGATCAAGCAGACGCCTACCGCGAAGATTGTGGCCTTGCCAATCAGTGTGCGTGGGCAGTCGATTGGTGCAATGGAATTTGAGCTTGCGCCCGAACAGGAAATTTCTCAGGAACAAATGCTAGTGCTTCGTCAGGTTGTTGAGCGGCTTGGCCTTGCTGCTGAGAATACCCGCCTGTTTGAGGAAGCCCAACGAATTGCACAGCGTGAAGCGTTGGTAAACGAGATAAGTTCGCGTATGCAAGTCACGACGAACGTAGAAGCGGTAGTCGCCGCTGCGACGCAGAGTCTTGCCGATGCGTTCCAGGCTCCGCGGGTTGCGATCCGACTTGGTGCGCCCGATCCAGCCAACGGACATGAGCATCAGAGGAGCTAGCTTTTCATGCAGCCCAATTCTCTATCCTTGTTTAACCTGTTAATTACCCCTCGTCACCGTTACAGCGGCAGCATCAACCCGATGCGGGCACGCGTGACGCTGGCTTTTTCACTTTTCTCGATCATTGCAAGCGTGGTTATCGGTGTCGTGTCTCTGTTATTCTTGCGTGACCCCAACGCCGGGAATAGTGTGAACCTGGCTGCATTGTTGGCGGGAATCCTGTCAGCAGCGCTTGTCATGGTGCTAGTCCACACTGGATACCTGCGTCCTGCAATCCTGCTAGCGTATCTTGCCCTGCTGGCGGCATCTTTCGCTGCCCTGAATGATGGTCTGGCTACCAACAGCGTACTCGTACTGACCTTGCCGATACTCTTTGCAGGTCTGGTCTGGGAGTTACGCGGCGCGATCCTGACGCTTCTTATTGAGACCGTCATCATTTTGGGTGCTGTGATGTTGCAAATGCGCGGGATCCTTGTGCCAGCCCATCCGATCCCCGCGAGTGAGATGCCCAGCCGCATCTTAATTGACATTGCGATGATCTTTATTATTGGTTTCGTCTCAGTCGCAGCGGCAGGCGAACTTCGCCGCGCACTGTCTTATGCAGCGCGGTTAGTTGCCCAACTCCGGGCAACTTCCGAGGTGGTTCAGCGCACTGCTACGCTGATCGACCCCAAAGAATTACTGCAACAGATAGTCAGCTACATCCGGGATCGTTTCGGTTTCTATCACGTCCAGATTTTTCTCAATGACGCTGAACAGCGTTTTGCCAACCTGACCGCGAGCACTGGTGATATAGGCGAGTCGTTGGTGCAACGCGGATACAGGCTGGCGGTAGGCTCGCAGGGAATTATCGGGCAGGTAGCGCTGATCGGTGAAGCGATGACGCTCGGCAGTGACGATCCCAACAATGCGAATGCAGCGCCACGCGGTCCCGAACGTCTTCCCGAAACCCGTTCTGAACTGGCACTGCCGCTTATCGCACGTGACCGGATGATCGGTGTCCTGCACATCCAGAGTACGCGTGCTAATGCCTTCGCGCCGGACGACATCGAGAGTCTGGGCATCCTGGCCTCGCATATCAGTATTGCGGTTAGCAATGCACAAATCTTTCAGGAACAGCGAAGCTCGCTCAACGAAAATCGGCGTATGTTCCTTGAGGCGGAGGCAAATCTGCGGGAAATTCAACTGCTTAACCAGCGGCTGACCGGAGAAGCCTGGGGCGACTATCTGAGGGCGCGCAGCAGCGATGTCATCGGATATACGCTGTCGAATGATCAGTTGCGAACCGATCCAACCTGGACGCCCGTTCTTCGGGAAGCCGCAGAAACTCGCCAGCCAGTGTTTAGCAACGACGGCGATCATCAAATTGTAGCGGTTCCCGTTGAACTACGTGGCCGCGCGATTGGAGCGATTGAAGTTGAAACACGCGGTAGTGTACGCCAATCGGATGCGCTGGAAATGCTGCAATCGGTGGCCCAGCGCCTGGCCCTCAGCATTGATAATGCCCGCCTGTTTGAGCAGGCACAGGAATTGGCCCAACAAGAATTTGAAGTAAATGCCATTTCCGCCAAACTGCAAGGTGTGACAGGAATGAACGATCTCATCAAGATTGCCATCAGCGAACTGAGCCGCACACTCGGCGCAGAACAAGCCTCTATTCGTCTGGGAGTCGGATTGCAAAAAGAATTAGTCTCCGGGCAGAACGACCAGAAAGAGATCACACTATGAGCCAGTTTGCGCGCGTGCTCTCGATCTTTCGCATAAAGCATGACTATGCCGATCCGTTTGAGCGGCTACGGGCACGCGGCCTGTGGCGGATCACCTGGATTCTCATCCTCATATGGCTCGCCCTGATGGTTTACACGCAAACCGGCTCTGGCACGGCAGTGCAGAATTCTATCTATCTGGGCATTTTCACCGTTGATCTTATTGGCTTCGCGGTTGTACTCTTTCTCATTAACCGTGGAGCCAGCATTGTCGCCAGCCTGTTATTCATCATTGAAATATTCGTCGGCACCTCATTGGCGTATGCCTTTACCAACAGTCCCCTGTTAGTGGCAGTATTCTCGATACCAATTATCGCAGCGGGTGTACTGCTGAACCGGCGCGGAATGCTGGTGATGATTGGCCTGACTCTGGCAGCGCTGGCGATTAGCGCTGTCTTGAATGAGCTGAGTGTGCTGCCGGCGGCAAGTGCTGCGCCACCGACTTCGCTTGGAACGCTTATATTCGGTGTGGTAATTGTGACTATTGACGGTGTTTTCCTGCTTGTATTCGCCGGAGGGCAGCGTGCTCTGGTAGCGCACAATTCGGGTCTTGCCAAAGACCTGCGAAGTTCGGCAGCGATTTCACAAACCATTGCCGCCATTCACGCCCTCGGTGAGCTACTCGATGAAACCGTCACGCTTATCCGCGATCAACTAGACTACTACCACGTTCACATATTCCTGCTGGAAGAGAAAACCAATCTGCTGGTTTTACATGCTGGAACAGCGCTACGCACCGATGTATTGTCAGCACAGCAGCGGCGTATTGCTCCCGATGATCCGGGCGTGATCAACCGGGCGGTGCAGACAGGTACCTTCCAGATGGTTACGGCCTCAGACGCAGCAGTGCGGCGCATTGAGATGCTGCCGGGGATGCAGTCGCAATTGGTCTTGCCGCTTCGGCGCGGCGAGCAGGTCCTCGGTGTGCTGGACCTCCAGGATATCAACGCCGATCCCTTTACTGAGGACGATATTGAGGTCTTACAAAGCATCGCGGCTCAGTTAGGCATTGCAATTGCAAATGCGCAGCAGTTCAGCGATTTGCAGCAGGCCAGCGATGAACGCAAGCGGCTTGCCGAAGAATTGAAAAGATCGGCACAGGAAATTGAACAACTTAATCAGGAAGTTACCGAGCGCGTATGGACTCGTTATCTGGCAGGACGTGGCGAAAGCGTAATCGGCTATGACTGGAAGCAGGGTACGTTAATCTCGAATGTGCAGGGCTATCCTGGCCTGGAACGCACCCTAAATTCCCGCGAACCGGAGCTTTACGTGGAGAACGATGAGCATATTCTCAGTGTGCCCATTATCTCTCGTGGGCA
>WNFM01207405.1_pt2 | contig 14418 bp, 9 predicted proteins | sample 5400271 | NCBI WGS metagenome assembly WNFM01 (sample SAMN13153352, study PRJNA577476) | soil metagenome | isolation source: 60 cm saprolite on Douglas fir-dominated hillslope | place: USA:California | collected 2013-09-17 | reverse complement strand
GGAGCGGCATTTGCAGTTGTTGACGCAACACATCGACCAGCTGCGGACCGCGTTTCGCGAGACGCGCCGGCATCATCCGTTCACGATCGATGCGATGGTTGTGCTGCCGGATCACCTGCACGCGCTCTGGACGCTGCCCGAAGGCGATGCGGATTTTGCTACCCGCTGGCGGCTGATCAAATCCGCGTTTTCACGCAGCCTCACAACCGGCGAACGGATTTCGCAGAGCCGCGCCGCCAAAGGCGAGCGCGGCATCTGGCAGCGGCGCTATTGGGAACATACCATCCGCGATGACAACGATTTCGCCCGTCACGCCGATTACATTCATATCAACCCGGTCAAGCATCGGCTGGTGGCGCGGGTCAGGGATTGGCCGCATTCGTCGTTCCATCGTATGGTGAAGCTCGGCATCTACCCGGAGGATTGGGCGGGCGATGCCTCGAATGACGGCGAGGAATTCGGCGAGCGGTCATGATGACGCGCGGCAAAGCGATGGGTTTCGCAAGGGCTCAACCCATCCTACGAGCTAGTGCTAATGGACAGGTCTCGGGAGTCGGTTTGACTTTGGGCCCGGCCCTTGGAGCATCCGTCTCAGCCAGCGTTACAAATACTTGGGTTGTACCGTTTAACATCATCAGCCCCGCCAAGTAGCACAGATTTAGCCACGTGCCCTCAATTAAAAAGCTCCGAAAAATCATCTTAAGCGGAGCTTTGTTGTTGTGTGCTGCCGCGATCGGTCTACGCGCGCTCCTTGAGCTGCTGTATTTCGACTCGCCGCGACAACCTGATCCTCTGACCGGTCGAATCGTACCGTATGTCGTGAAGAACATCATCATTTATATCACAGAGAATCTCAGCTACGTACTTTCTTGGCTCCAATGGAGTTTTTATTTTTTCGGCGCGTTGATTGTGATCAGCGTGATTCTAGATCAGATTTGGCCATCGAAAAAATCCTGATTTCGAATTACTGTGACAGGAATTACGGTGACAGTGCACTCAATCGACGATTCCGGCCGGTCGGTCGACTGAGCCGGCTCGGCAGAAGGCGACAGGGAATTGCGGTGCACTCAATTGACGCATCGCGCGTTCCCGCGCTGCGGGGCTAGTTATTCGGCGGAAATTCCACCGGCGTGTTCTGCCGGCCGGGGTTGAATTCAAAGATCTTCCGGAGCAGGCCGGGCGCCATCGCTGAAATCGGATTGACGTTGAGCACCGGCGCCCCGGGCGTGCCGACGATCTCGTAGGTCACGCCGATCAATCCTTCATTGCTGCCGCCGCCCAGAAACAGGCCGAGAACCGGGAGCTGGCCGAACATATTGTTCAACCCGTACATCGGGACGAAGGTGCCGCTCATGCGCACCTGGTTGCCGATATAGTCGATGCTGCCCTCGATGGTCCCACCGATGGTCGGGCCTTTCACGACCCCCTCGCGGATCGTCCATTGTCCGCTCTGCCGGGTAAACTCGGCGCGCAATCGCGAAAACGTAATACCGTTCGGAGCGCCGGCCGGCCCGCCGGCGGCGACGCGGTCGAGCGAAGCTTCGCCCTTGACGGTAAAGTCGAAGATGTTGATCAGGCCATCTCGCGCGCTGGGCTCGGTGGTTGGAGGATCCATCGCCAATTGCAGCTTGCCGCCGATCATCTTGGAATAGATGTCGTTGAAGCGCAAAAATGCGCCGGCATCATTGGTCTCGATATAGACCACGTCGCGCCCTTGCGCGCGACCGCGCAAATCTCCCGATAGCGGTGTATCGCGTCCAAGCTTGCCGGAGAGCGCAAAACTCCTGATCGCGCCACTGCGCCGCGATACCTTGCAATCGACGCTGCGCAGCGCCTCGCCAAAATAGCCGGCCACCGCCCCGAGCTTGAGGTCGAGATCGAAATCGATGTTCTTGCTCTTGTTCTTGGCGTCGGCCTCCTTGCCCGAGAAGGCGGACTTCAGGAAGCCGCGGCCGTCGAACACTTCGCCGCGCATGGTCACCTTCAAAACCCCGTCGGGACCACGTTCGGCCTTGAGGTTGGTCTTGTCGCCCTCGGACGGCGAATAGGTCGGGAAATTCGCATTCATCAGGTCGCCGTTGGGATCGACCTCGAGCGATCCCTTGATCGACACGCCTCCGCCTTCGACGGAGATGTCCTCAAAGCGGGTCGATTGCGGCTTCTGCACCACGTTGAACACGGCCTTGCTCGACTTGCCCGGCAATTTGACCCACCCCGGCAGGATGTTGTCGAGCTTGAGCGCGGTCAGGTCGGCTTCGACGCCGAGACGGCTGTCGGTCCCTCCCACCTTGCCGGTCAGCTTGAGCGGCAGCGCGCCGGAGACGGCGGGGCCGAGATCAAGGCCAAGCCGTGCGCGGCTCGCGTCATCAAGCGTTGCCTGCAATTTGATGTCGGCATCGCCCTCGGCCGACTTGCGATAATCCAGCGAGGCCGGCTGTCCGTTGATCTTGACGTCGCCCTTGACCTGATAGCCCGAATTGTTGGCGACTATTTTCAGCGCATTGGCCTCGAGCTTCTGGTTCATCACCAGTTTGTCGGCGGCAAATCCGTTGAGATCGGCGGTGACGGCATAGGTCGTGTCGGCTTTTGTCAATGCGCCCTTGACCGGCAGCCCGAGCGTGATCACGGCCGAAACCGTGCCCTTGCTCGAATTGGGATCGATCAAGGTGCCGGAGAGGTCGCTGAGACGGTCGGATGCAAGCATCTCGGCCGCAGCCGGCACCGGACCTTCGATCCGGAATTTTATCCGGGCCGGCGACGGCTTTGGCGCCATGTCCGGAACCTCGAACACAAAATCGGAAATGGTGAGTTTTCGCCCTGCCGGCGTGTCGGCCACCCCCTGCCCGATGTTCACCGTCGCGGTGCGGCCGGTGACATGGGCCTTCAGATCGGCATCGCGCACCGATGGCATCTCGTCCACCGGATGCAAGGTCACGCCGGAGGCGACGATGTTGACGGAAAGACCGTCATCGGGGATCGGTGGACCGCGGCGCGACAGGTTGCGTATCGGCGAGTTGACGCCGACCTCGATGCGCTGCAGCGAACCACGCTCGACCCGCTCGATCACCCATTCGCGCACCTCCGGCACGATCAGCATCGGCCACATCCGCTTCAAGGCCTGTGCCGACATCGGGGTTCCCGCAAAGCCGAGCATCAGCCGCGGCTCCGCCGCATAGTCGACACTGCCGGTTCCGGCGATGCCGATCTCGCCATTAGAGATATCGGCCTGGGTCAGCAGCACCCGCCGCTTGTCGGTATCGAAACGCACGCCGATTGCGATGCGATTGAAGATCAGCGGCGGCTGTTCGGGATCGATCGCGGCGAGCACGATGGTGCCGCCGCTGAATCCGAGCTGCCAATCGGGAATGCTGTCGTTAGGCGGCTCGAGATGGGCCAGCAGCGTGATCCGGTTCAGACCGGAAACGATCTTGAAGGGCGCTACCAGGACGCGCCGTCCGGCATCCCACTCGACGTTCAATTCCGCCGAATCGATCGCCATCGGATAGTCGGGCGTATCGCCGTCGATGATGTTGCCTGAGCCTGCGACGAGCTTGCCGCGGAAATAAGTCGGCAACCCGTCGCGGCCTAGTTCGCCCTTCAGTTCGCCGGTCAGCGGCAAATCCGCGCTGTAGGTCAGGTCCTTCAGCCGCAAGGCCAACAGGATATTGGAGGTCGAAAGCTTGTCGGCGCGAATATCGACCGATCGCACGCCGTTGGTGGGCGCGCCGACCACGACGCGAAGCGACCAGGCACGAGTGCCCTCTTCGCCGAGGCTCAGCGCCACGCCGCCGGCGCTCGGCCGGCGCAGGCTCAGGGTGATGTTTTCAAAGCTCCATTTGTTGCCGCGCTGCTGATCGTCGATGATCAGGCTTCCGTTCTTCAAGCCGATTTCGTTGAGATTTTGCCCGTCGAGCCCGGTCAGGCTCAGGCTATCGAGCCAATCAAGCCCGGCTAGCAGCCCGCTCGCGTTACCGGGCGTAGCCGCCGTCGTGGCGGATGGCGCCGGCATTGGCGGCGGAGCAGCCGGGCCTTCCGGCAGCGCTACCCCCGGCTGGCCTGGGGATGACGGCGCGGCAACCGGTTGCCGCTTGGAGGTGACGCCAGTCGCCAGCGGACGCGCATTGTCGCCGGTGGAAACGGTGACGTAGCCGTCCGGCGTGATGCGCACCGCGAGCTCGGCGTCGACCAGATTGAGGCTCTCGGCGCGAAGCTGCCCCATCAACAGCGCGGTGCCCGAAAGTCGCACCTCGGCCTTGGGCGCGCTCGCCACGATGGCATGATCGCGATCTCTGACGATGATATCGCGGATGCGCACGGCGATGCGAATTTTGCCCGCTCGCTCGATTTGGGTGCCGCCCACCTCAACCGTATTGCCGTGGCCGATATTCTCCTCGATGGCCGCGGCGAGCCACGGCGTCGCCATTTCGAGATTGATCGGACCGGCGCCGAGCCGCCACCACAGCCCGCCAAAGCAGCCGGCGAAAATCAGCGCCAACAGTGCGATGGCGATGCCAAGCCGCCTTATCCAGCGCTCACCCGCGATCCATCGGCGAAAGCCTGCGAGGAGATCGCCGAGCCGATGAAAGCCGGAATTGGAGCGGGACAACAGCCGGCGCGCGCGATGGCGAGCCGCCTCGTCATGGTCCTGATCCCAATCGGCATCATCCCACTGCGAGGGCTGAACGTCAGCACGCGGATTTAACCCCTGGGGCGACGTATTCCTTGCCATTGCCTCTCGGTGCTGGCGCTGGTTGCAAGATTGATCGCCGCCAAGGCCTCGCCCGTCGAAACCTAACGGGCGCTCCTGTACCGGCATCGCTGCCAATCCTCGAATTAATAGTGTTGCTCGTCGTCGTGCCCCAAGGGCACATTCCAAAAGGGCACAATCAACGAGCGGGACGGGTAGTGCGTCGAATTCCTAGTAACCATACTCCGAGGCCATCAGCCTTGCCCAGCAGCCGACGAGGTGACCTACCGCGACAGGACTCGCAATATTCCCATGATTGATCCGCCGAAAGCGACGAAAGGAAGGCGTATGTCCAAGAAAACGCGCAAGAAATCCCCAAAAACCACGGCTCGCAAGACGGCCCGAGCAAAGCCGGCGACATCGGCGAAACGCTCGCCTTCGAAGACCCGCCCGGCGGGGCCAAGCAAATCACGCACGAACGCAACCAAACAATCCGGGACCGCTGGTGCGGAAGCTTCGCACAAGGCCCCCTCAAAACGGTTAACAAAGGCCTCTCCAAAAGCTTCGACTTTGACCGAAGGCGCCTTGGCGCCCGCCTTCAGCCTGCCGCGCGATGGCGGGGACACCGTCTCGCTGTCCGACTATGCGGGCCAGAAGCTCGTGCTGTTCTTCTACCCGCGCGCGGACACACCGGGCTGCACCCGGGAAGCCATCGACTTCACGCGCCTCGCGGCCGCATTCGGTGAAAGCGACACCGCGGTCCTCGGCGTTTCAGCCGATCCACCAAAGCAACAAGAAGCCTTTCGAAACAAACATAAGCTTGCCGTTCCTCTTGCTTCAGATGAAAAGCACCTAGTGCTGGAGGCCTATGGCGTCTGGGGCGAAAAATCCATGTATGGCAAGATATTCCAGGGCATTCTTCGCACAACGGTTCTGGTCGGCAAAGACGGCCGAATCATGCGGATCTGGCGCAATGTGCGGGTCGATGGCCACGCCGACGAGGTGCTGGCGGCCGCGAGGGCCGTATAATTGCGTGCGGTTCCATTCGCTAAAAATTAACCATGTGAAGGTCAAATCACCCCCGCAAAATCAGCCGCACGGAACTTGATTTCCGACCGGCGCGGGAGTGCCGATGTCGAACCGTTCCGGTCATTATTCCGAGTACTCCCAGCACCATCCGCATGACCATGGCAGGACGTTCGCCCGCCGTCCGGCGGCGAGCCAGGCGGTCGCCGCCATCGCCTCGCCGCCTGAACAACAAGAGGGCTACACGCTGGTCCATGCCGGCAAGCAGGTCCGGTTCGGTCCGGTCGCCTTCTGGATCGTGGTCGGCACGGTGACGTTGCTCGGCATGTGGTCGGCTGCAACCGCAACCTATTTTGCCTTTCGCGACGATGTGCTGACGCGCCTGATCGCGCGCCAGGCTAAAATGCAATACGCCTACGAGGACCGCATCGCCGAGTTGCGCGCAAAGGTCGACCGCACCACCTCTCGCCAGTTGCTCGACCAGGAACAGTTCGACCAGAAGCTCGAGCAGATCATGCGCCGCCAGACCGCGCTGGAATCGCGCGCCACCGCGCTCGGCACCATTCCGGACCCTTCGGTCACCGGATCGATCAAGCCGCCGGCGCGGGGCGCCGCGTCGTCGGATACGACGGCGTCGGGTACGCCAAAACCCTCGCCGATCAGCGATACCGTGATTTTCGTGGCGCCGCCGGATCGTGAGGCGCGGCTCGAATCGCGCGCGCCGATCATCACCGACGTGCCGCCGAACCAATTTGCCAAGATCCAGGGTGTGGACAATGTTCTCGGCCGCCTGCAGGCCTCGCTCGACCGGGTCGAGAGCCGGCAGATGGCGGCGCTCAACGCGGTCGAAGACGGCATGGAATCGCGGGTGCGCCGGATGCGCGGCGTGTTTAGCGATCTCGGCCTCGACATGCCTCAGTTAGAGTCGGCTACTCCGCGCGCGGGCATGGGGGGTCCCTTCGTTCCGGTAAAACTTTCTGCCAATGCCGGAGCGTTCGAGCGCCAGCTCTACCGCATCAATATCACCCGCGCCCAGGTCGAGCGGCTGAACCGGACGCTGGCGCTGGTGCCGTACCGCAAGCCGGTGATTGGCGAAGTTGAATTCACCTCTGGCTTCGGGGTCCGCACCGATCCGTTCCTCGGCCGCCCGGCGATGCATACCGGGCTCGATTTTCGTGCCTCAACCGGCGACCCCGTGCGCGCGACCGCGAACGGAAAAGTAGTCTCTTCGGGATGGTCCGGCGGTTATGGCCGCATGGGGGAGATCGACCACGGCAACGGGCTGTCGACCCGTTACGGCCATCTGTCGGAGATCAACGTCAAGGTCGGCGATACCATCAAGATCGGACAGGTGATCGGCGCCGTCGGCTCGACCGGCCGATCGACCGGCCCGCATCTGCACTACGAAACCAGGATCGACGGCGAAGCGGTCGACCCGCAGAAATTCTTGCGCGCCGGCGTGCGACTGAGCGCGGGCTGATCTGGTTGCAGTCGCTAATGGCTGGTGTCGTGGCCGACTTCGCCGGTGATGATATCGCCGAATAATTCCCAGGACGTGCCGTTGAACCGCATCAACTGCATCTGCTCGATCGGGAAATAGTCGTCGGGTGAGGTGTTCATCGTGATCCCCGGCAGCAGCATGTCGCTGGTGAAGTTCTTGAGATTGGCGGCTTGCTTCATGACGTTGTCGCGCGTCAGCTCATCGCCGCACTGCTTGAGCACCTGCACCATCGCCTGCGCTTCGACGTAGGCATAGGCGTTGTTGGAATTGGCCTTGTCGCCGTCGGGATAGTACTTGTCCATGAAAGCCGCCCACTTCTTCACCCCCGGGTCGTCCTTCCAGATCGGGTCGGTCGGATCCTTGACGTATTGCGTCGAGATGATTTCCTTGGCGTAGTCGAGGCCGGCGGGTTTTAGAACCGAGGCGATCGTGGTTGCGGTGTTGGCGAGGAAGAATTTCGGTTTCCAGCCGAGTTCGCCGACTTTGCGGATCGCCTGCGCCGATCCCTTCGGCGCCGCCCAGGAGAAGAAGATATCGGCACCGGAGTCATGCAGGAACACGATCTGCGAATCGATCGAGGGGTCGCTCACCTCATACGACTTGTCGGCGATGATCATGCTGGCTTTGTCGCCGAGCCCATCCTTCAAGCCCTTGAATTGATCCTTGCCGGCATCGTCGTTCTGCCAGAACACCGCGATCTTGCCGTTCGGAAAATGTTCCAGAATGTACTTGGCGTAGATGTGGCCTTCGCTCTGGTAATTGGGCTGAAAGCCCATGGTCCATGGAAAATTCTTAGGGTCCCCGAACTTGGTGGCGCCGGAGGCGACGAAAAGCTGCGGCACCCTTTTGGCGTTCATGTATTTCATGATCGCGGAATTGGACGGCGTCCCCAACGACTGGAAAATCAAAAGCACCTCGTCGCCTTCGACGAGCTTGCGCGCCTGCTCGATCGCCTTCGGCGGGCTATAGGCGTCGTCATAGCTGATAAAATTGATCTTGCGGCCGTTGATGCCGCCTTCCGCATTGATCATGTTGAAGAAGGCCGCCTCCGTCTTGCCGATCACGCCATAGGAAGAGGCCGGCCCGCTATAGGGCATGATATTGCCTATCCTGATTTCGGTGTCGCTAGCGCCCGGATCATATTTTTTCTGCGCGGCGGCCGCGCTTGCGGTCAGCGCGAACGCAACGAACGCCGTCAAGGCGACAAGTTTCCTCGGACCAACCGACATCGTCTCTCTCCCTGTTGACGTTTTGTTTTGTGCGAAGTGTCGCAAGTCAGGGCGCTCCATGCAAGCATCGGCTTGTTGCGCTCAGGGCAAGCAGACCTCTCTGCGCCACGCGATTGCCCAACGAGAAAGGTTGAGTGGCACTTACACCTTGGATGCGAACTGCACGGGGACAATGACGCTCGAAGGTCAGCCAGGCGGTACAGCGCACTGGGACGTCTTTCCGACCAATGACGGCGGGAACGGGCGTATGATCCGGACGGATTCCGGTGTGATGGGCGTCCGCACCTTCGAACAATAGCGGTGGTCCGTCGGCCTTAGACCGCGGATTACGTCGCTGCGCCCTTCGCCCGCGACACGATCTCGATCATCTGGCCTTCATCATCATCAGGCGCCACCGCCTTCGCCCGCGCATAGGCCTCGACCGCGGCGCGTCCCATCAGGGGAGCGTCGCAAAGCAGGCTCTCGGCCAGCACGACGGCGTAAGCCGCATCCTTGTGGCGCAGGGCCGCCGTGAACGTCGCGCCGGAAAAGTTTCGCGCCGCCATGCGCTTGGAATGCCGGATCACTTGCGGGCTTGCGGCTACGCCCGTCTCGATTGCTTCCAGCACCAACTTCATGTCGAGACCGGCCTGCTCGGCGATCGCAAGGCCCTCCGCGATGCCGGCGATCTGGATCGCGCCCATCAGATTGTTGATCAGCTTGTAGACCGTGCCTGAGCCGACCGCGCCGAAGTGGCGGATGGTGGCGGCGAGCGGCGCGAGAAACGGCCGTGCTGCCTCGAGATCGGCGGCATCCGCACCAACCAGCAGCGTCAGCTTTCCCGCCGCGGCGGCGTCCGGCAATCCGGTGACTGGGCTGTCGATATAAATGAGATTGCGTGCGCGAAGCTCGCGCGAAAGATCAAGTGCGTGACGGTAAGACACGGTTGAACATTCGATCGCCAGGAGCCACACCGCGAGCGAAGCTTCGTCGTCCGCGACCATGCTCACGATGGCGTCGGCGCCCTCGGCCGCAGCCGCTGGCGTATGCGCCCATTGCGCGCCGCGGGCGATCAAGTCTTCCGCCTTTGCCTTGCTACGATTCCAAACGGCGACCGTAAAGCCATTGTCGAGGTAACGGCCGGCCATGCCGTGGCCCATGCGCCCGAGCCCGATGAAAGCTACCCTTGCCATGCGCTAATCCACATCCTCGACCGCACCCGGCGCGGTGCCGAAGGCACGCTGCGCCAATGTCGACGCCATGAATTCGTCGAGGTCGCCATCGAGCACGCCTGACGTGTCCGAGGTCTGCACGCCGGTGCGAAGATCCTTCACCATCTGATAGGGCTGCAGCACATAAGAGCGGATCTGATGGCCCCAGCCGATATCGGTTTTCGCAGCCTGGTCGGCGGCGGCCTGTTCTTCGCGCTTCTTCAATTCGATTTCATAAAGCCGCGCGCGCAGCATGTCCCAGGCTTGCGCCTTGTTCTTGTGCTGGGAGCGGCCGGCCTGGCAAACCACCGCAACCCCGGTCGGAATATGCGTCAGCCGCACGGCCGACTCGGTCTTGTTGACGTGCTGGCCGCCGGCGCCGCCCGAGCGCATCGTGTCGGTTCGCACGTCGGACTCCTTGATGTCGATCTTGATGCTGTCGTCGACGACCGGAAACACCGCGACGCTCGAGAACGAGGTGTGCCGGCGCGCGTTGGAATCGAAGGGCGAGATCCGCACCAGCCGGTGCACACCGGCTTCGGTCTTGAGCCAACCATAGGCGTTGTGACCGCTGATCTGGATGGTGGCCGATTTGATGCCGGCCTCCTCGCCTTGGGTCTCTTCCAGATATTCGATCTTGAAACCGTGCTTTTCGGCCCAGCGCGTGTACATGCGGAGCAGCATCTCGGCCCAGTCCTGGCTCTCGGTACCGCCGGCGCCGGCGTGCACCTCGAGATAGGAATCGAAGCGGTCGGCTTCGCCCGACAGCAGCGCTTCGAGCTCGCGGCGCGCGACTTCCTTTTTCAGGTTTTTCAGCTTCGCCGAGCTCGATCATGCCGATATTGTCCTCGAGCTCGCGCTCGACCTTGCCGATGCCGGAAAGCGCATCCTCCAGCGAGGTGCGCTCCTGCATCAGCTTTTGCGCCTTCTGCGGATCGTTCCAGAGATTGGGGTCTTCGGCGAGCTTGTTCAGCTCGGCTAAGCGCGCAGTGGATTGTTCGACGTCAAAGATGCCTCCTCAGCAGCCCGACTGACTGCTTGATCTCTTCGACTAGACGTTCGACTTCGGCGCGCATGGTTTCTCTGATCTGCGGCCTGGGCCGCAATATTTGTGCTGCGGGGGATGTAGCGGCGCGCGCCGCAAAGCGCAATGCTAGTACAATCCGCCCGTGCCGGGACGGAACAGGCTTCGATCGGCATCCGGAGCCGGCTGCGCCGAACGGCCGTCGGCATCGGCAACGCCGATGACGGAGTAATTATCCGGCGGCGCCGTACCCGGCTTGAAGGCTTCCAGGATGGTCCGGCCGGTGTCGCCCGGGCCGGCGCGCATGCCAGTCTTGGCATCGACGCGGATCAGCTTGATGCCGGCCGGCACCCGGAACGGAATGGCCGGCTTGTCGGCGAGCGCGAGCTTCAAGAAGTCACGCGCAATCGGCGCGGCCAGATGACCGCCGGTCGCCGCATTGCCCCGACCAAGCGTGCGCGGCTTGTCATAGCCCATATAGATGCCGACCACGATGTCCGGCGAGAACCCGATGAACCAGGCATCCTTGGCCTCGTTGGTGGTGCCGGTCTTGCCGGCGATCGGCTTGCCGACTTCCTTCACCGCGATCGCGGTGCCGCCCTGCACCACCCCTTCCAGCATCGAGGTGATCTGGTAGGCCGTCATCGCGTCCAGCACCTGCTCGCGGCGGTCGACGAGCTGCGGCTCGGGCTGGTTCTTCCAGCCGCCGGGCGCGTCGCAGCCGCGGCATTCGCGCGCGTCATGCTTGAAGATGGTATGACCGTAACGGTCCTGAATGCGGTCGATCAACGTCGGCTTCACGCGCCTGCCGCCATTGGCGAACATCGAATAGGCCGTGACCATCCGCATCGCGGTGGTCTCGCCGGCGCCGAGCGCATAGGAGAGATAGTTCGGCAATTCGTCGTAGACGCCGAAGCGCTTGGCATATTCGCCGATCAAGGGCATGCCGATATCCTGCGCCAGCCGCACCGTCACCGTGTTCAGCGACAGCCTCAGCGCGTTGCGCAGCGTCGTCGGGCCCTGGTATTTGCCGTTCGAGAAATTCTCCGGACGCCAGACGCCGCCACCCTGCCCCTGATCGATTTCGATCGGGGCGTCGACCACCACCGTCGACGGCGTATAGCCGTTGTCGAGCGCGGAGGAGTAGACGATTGGCTTGAACGACGAGCCGGGCTGCCGGTAGGCTTGGGTGGCGCGATTGAACTGGCTCTGGTCGAACGAGAAGCCGCCGACCATGGCGAGCACGCGGCCGGTCCATGGGTCCATCACCACCATGGCGCCGGAAACCTCCGGCAATTGCCGCAACCGATACTGGCCTTCGACCGGATTGCCATCCTTGAACAGCGGATCGGCGTAGATCACGTCGCCCGGCGCGAGCACCTGGGACACCGCCGTCGGCGCCCTGCCCTTTGCCGGCCCCGACGCCGCCTTGGCCCATCTGACGCCGTCCAGCGTGATCAGGCCGGTTTGCCGCTCTTTCGCGACGGCGCCGCCCAATTCACGGCTGGGCTGGAAGCCGATCCGCGCCGATTGATCGCTGGTTTCGAGCACCACGGCCATCCGCCATGGCGAGATGTCCGACAGCGATTTGACGTCGGCAAGCTTGACGCCCCAATCGCCTGATATATCGAGCTTGCTGATGGCGCCGCGCCAGCCCTGCTGCTCATCGTAATTGACGAGGCCGGCCACCATGGTTTTGCGCGCCATCACTTGAATCTTCGGGTCGAGCGTGGTTCGGACCGACAGGCCGCCTTCATAGAGCTTTTTTTCGCCGTAACGTTCGAACACGTCGCGGCGGACTTCCTCGGCAAAGTATTCGCCGGCGAAGATGTGCGCCCCGTTGCTGCGGTTGGTCACGTTCAACGGATCCTTGCGGGCCTTGTCGGCATCGGCCTGCTTGATCCAGCCGTTTTCCAGGAGCCGGTCGACCACGTAGTTGCGCCGCTCGATGGCGCGGTCGCGGTTGCGGACCGGATGCAGCGCCGCCGGAGCCTTCGGCAGCGCGGCGAGGTAAGCGGCTTCAGCCACGGTGAGCTCGTTGACCGATTTGTCGAAATAGACCAGCGACGCCGCGGCCACGCCGTAGGCGCCGAGGCCGAGATAGATTTCGTTGAGATAGAGTTCCAGGATTTTGTCCTTGGAATAGGTGCGCTCGATGCGCATCGCCAGCAAGGCTTCCTTGATCTTGCGGGTGAACGACACTTCGTTGGTCAGAAGAAAGTTCTTCGCGACCTGCTGGGTGATCGTGGAGGCGCCCTGCGGGCGGCGATTGGAACCGTAGTTCTGCGCGTAAAGAAGCGCCGCGCGCGCCATGCCCGAATAGTCGATGCCGCCATGCTCGTAGAAATTCTTGTCTTCGGCGGCGAGGAAGGCGTTGATGACCAGTTTGGGAACTGCCTGGATCGGCAGATATAAACGCCGTTCCTTGGAATATTCGCCGAGCAGCGCGCCGTCTGCGGCATGCACACGGGTCATCACCGGCGGCTCGTAATCCTGAAGCTGCGAATAGTCCGGCAAGTCCTTGGAAAAATGCCAGATCAGCCCTGCAGCCGCGGCCACGCCCACCAGGAACAGCACGGTTCCAGCGGCGAACAAGAAACCCATAAACCGCACCAGCAAGCGCATTATCGAATATCCGTTTCAGCCCGTGCGCCGGCCAGCAGCGCCTTCTTCATGGACACCCTTGCGGAACTGTCTGCCGTTCCGCGCAAGCACATAACAAGCACATAATACGTTAGCCGAGAGGGAATTTGGGTTGATTCCGAAAGACCTCGCGGTAATTTTTTATAAGGCTGTGGCTGTGGCCAAACTAGGGCTTCCACCGTCGGAAGCGGTCTCCTCTTCAATTCGCCGGTCCCGCCGTCGCCAGGCGTTTGGCCAGGAAGGCATCGATCGCCTGCGCCATCGATCCGACGGTCCGGGACCGCCAGTTCTCCGAGACCAAATGTTCGAGGTCGCCCTTGTTGGAGACATAGCCGAGTTCAATCAAGACCGACGGCACGTCGGGGGCTTTCAAGACTCTAAATCCCGCCGATTTCAGCGGATGCTTGTGCATCCGCACGGTATTTTTCATTTCTCCCATCAATAGCCGCGCGAACCGGTTCGAGAAGGTGCGGGTTTCGCGCTGCGCCAGGTCGATCAGGATGTCGGCAACCTCGGTCGGCTCCTCCGTGAGGTTGACCCCGCCGATGGCGTCAGCCTTGTTTTCGGCCTCCGCAAGCCGCTCCGCCTCGGCGTCGGAGGCCTTGTCGGACAGTGTATAGATTGTGGCGCCCTGAGCGTCGCCCTCGCGACGCGGCAAGGCGTCGGCATGGATCGACACGAACAGCGCGGCGGATTGATTGTGGGCGATTTTGACCCTGTCGTTGAGCGGGATGAAGGTATCGTCGGCGCGAGTCATGACGACGCGGTATTTGCCTGACTTCTCGATGCGATCGCGCAACGCGAGCCCAAACCCCAGCACCAGGTTCTTTTCGGCTTCGCCGCCGGCCTGGGTGCCGTTGTCGATGCCGCCATGACCGGGATCGATCACCACGACGGGGCGTAGATCCGCTGATACAGCAGGTTTCGGCGGCTCTGACGCTACCACGGGCACAACCGCCGCGGGCGCATCGGCGATGGCGGGCTTCAGCTCGGGACGGTTCTCGTGCGCGAGCGATTGAACGAAGGAGGTGCGATCGACTTCTTCCAATTCGATCACCAGCCGCGGCGGCTGGCCGTTGGCCGCATCCAGCACTGAGGCGCTTGCGATTTTGGCCGGC
>WNFM01340511.1_pt1 | contig 14419 bp, 15 predicted proteins | sample 5400271 | NCBI WGS metagenome assembly WNFM01 (sample SAMN13153352, study PRJNA577476) | soil metagenome | isolation source: 60 cm saprolite on Douglas fir-dominated hillslope | place: USA:California | collected 2013-09-17 | reverse complement strand
TTTCCACGCCACTTCCAGGAGCAGCGCGAGCGGCGCACCCCGCCAGCTCAGGCCAGTTTCCCGTGGCAGTGCTTGTATTTTTTTCCGGAGCCGCAGGGGCAGGGGTCGTTGCGGCCGATCTTGCCGACGTGCCTGACGAAAGGCGCAGCCTTCGGCGCCGCCGCAGCTTCGCCTTCGGGGCCGGCAAGTGCTTCTTCATAGCCGGCGTGCTGATACTGGACGTTCTCGACCGCGGGCGTCTGCAGCTGCTCCACCTCGGCCTGATCGCGCATCTGCAGCTCGACCGTCATCAGGGTGCGCGTCACTTCCAGCTTGACCGATTCAACCAGATTGCCGAACAGCTCGAAGGCCTCGCGCTTGTATTCCTGCTTCGGATTTTTCTGCGCGTATCCGCGCAAGTGGATGCCCTGGCGCAGATGGTCGAGCGCGGCGAGATGCTCGCGCCAGTGATTGTCAAGCGTGGACAGCAGCACCAGGCGCTCGAACTGGTGCACGATTTCCGACGCCTTGTCCTGCATCCTCCGGCGGTACGCGGCGTTCGCCTCTTCGATCGCGCGCTTCAGCAGGGCGTCGTCGTCGAGGTTCGGCTCAGCCGCCAGCCATTTCGACAGGTGCAGTTCGAGCCGCAGTTCCGCCGCGTAGACCGTCTCCAGGCCCTGAATGTCCCACTGCTCCTCCATGCTCTCCTCGGGAACGTGGACGCGAAAGAGATCGGTGATCACGCCTTCGCGCAACGATTCGATCTGATCCGACACGTCCTGTGATTCGAGTATGGAATTTCTCAGCTGATAGATCTCGCGCCGCTGGTCGTTGGCGACGTTGTCGTACTCGAGCAGCTGCTTGCGAATATCGAAATTGTGCGCCTCGACCTTGCGCTGCGCGCTCTCGATCGAGCGCGTGACAAGTCCGTGTTCGATCGGCTCGCCCTCGGGCATCCCCAGACGCTGCATGATGGCGTTGACCCGCTCACCGGCGAATATCCGCAGCAGTGGATCTTCCAGCGAGAGGAAGAAGCGCGAGGAGCCCGGGTCGCCTTGCCGGCCCGAGCGGCCGCGCAGCTGGTTGTCGATGCGCCGCGCCTCGTGCCGCTCCGTGCCAATTATGTGCAGGCCGCCGGCGGCGATGACCTGGTTGTGCAGGTCCTGCCATTCCCGGCGCAGCGTCTCGATGCGGGTCTCCCGCTCCGCATCGCCCAGGTCGTCTATTTCCCTCAGCAGATCGACCTGCTTCTCTACGTTTCCGCCGAGCACGATGTCCGTTCCGCGCCCGGCCATGTTGGTCGCGATGGTGACCATCTTCGGGCGCCCCGCCTGCGCGACGATCTCGGCCTCGCGCGCGTGCTGCTTGGCGTTCAGGACCTGATGCGGCAGCTTGTCCTTCAGCAGCATGCCCGAAATGAGCTCGGAGTTCTCGATCGAGGTCGTGCCCACGAGCACCGGCTGGCCGCGCTGGTGGCAGTCCTTGATGTCGGTGATGATCGCCTTGTATTTCTCACCTGAGGTGCGAAACACCTGGTCGTTGCGGTCGGCGCGGACCATCGGCATGTGGGTCGGGATGACGACCACTTCCAGGCCGTAAATCTCCTGGAATTCGTAGGCTTCCGTGTCGGCCGTGCCGGTCATGCCGGCGAGCTTGCGGTACATCCGGAAGTAGTTCTGGAAGGTGATCGAGGCGAGCGTCTGGTTCTCGCTCTGGATCGACACGTTCTCCTTGGCTTCGATCGCCTGATGCAGGCCGTCCGACCAGCGCCGGCCGGGCATGAGCCGGCCGGTGAACTCGTCGACGATGACTACGTCGCCCTCTTGCACGACGTAATGCCGGTCGCGAAAGAAGAGGTTATGCGCCCTGAGCGCCGCGTTGAGGTGGTGCATCAGGTTCACGTATGCGGGCTCGTAGAGGCTGCGCCCCTCGGGCAGCAGCTCCGCGCGTGCGAGCAACTTCTCTGCGTGCTCGTGCCCCTCCTCGGAGAGCAGCACCGTGTGGTTTTTTTCGTCGACGTAGAAGTCGCCCGGCGCGCCGTCTCCGTCCTTTTCCTGGCGCTTCAGCAGCGGCGCAACTTCGTTGATGCGCTGGTAGACCTCAGTGCGGTCCTCGGCCTGGCCGGAAATGATCAGCGGCGTGCGCGCTTCGTCGATGAGGATCGAGTCGACTTCGTCGACGATCGCATAGTTGAGCCCGCGCTGGAAACGATCCCCGAGCTGCATCGCCATGTTGTCGCGGAGATAGTCGAAGCCGAACTCGTTGTTGGTCCCGTAGGTGATGTCCGCGGCGTACGCAGTCTGCTTCTCGTCGTGCGGCATCTGGGTCAGGATCACGCCGACCGAGAGCCCCAGAAACTTGTAGACTTTGCCCATCCACTCCGCGTCGCGGCGCGCGAGGTAGTCGTTGACGGTGACGATGTGGACGCTCTTGCCCCAGGGTCTTGCCCTCGCCGGTGCGCATCTCGGAGATCTTGCCGTCGTGCAGCACCATGCCGCCGATCAACTGCACGTCGAAGTGGCGCATGTTGAGCACGCGCTTCCCCGCCTCGCGCACGACCGCGAAGGCCTCGGGCAGAAGCTCCACAAGCGCCGCCTTTTCCGCCGCCTCGCTTGCCTCCGCGGGAACGCCCTCGACGCGCTTGGCGAAGCGTTCTTTCAGCTCGGGAGTTTTCGCTGCGAGGCCTTGATCCGAGAGGGCAGCCATGGAGGGCTCGAGCGCGTTGATCGCTCTCACCGTCCTGCTGTATTGCTTGAGCAGCCTCTCGTTGCGGCTGCCGAAGACCGCCTTCAGGACACGGGAAATCATCGAGGAATGACGGTCGAGGCGTGAAAAAGTTCGCAGTCTACCATGCGGACGGTGCTACCCCGCCGCGGGACAGCCGACCGGTGTGACGCCGAGCGATGGTGCCGAAAGCCTCGCAGGCTGGCTAGCGCGAGGCGGCCTGGAGGAAACGTACCGGATTCTGCGCCACGCCCCGGTAGCGAACCTCGAAGTGCAGGTGCGGGCCGGTGGCCCGGCCGGTGGACCCCGATTCGGAGATTTTGCTCCCACGCTGAACGACCTCGCCTTCCTTGACGAGGAGCCTAGAGCAATGCGCGTATCGCGTGGTGAAGTCGTTGCCGTGATCGATTTCGACCATGTAACCGTACTGGGGATGCATTCCGGCGAAGCTCACCACGCCGCCTGCCGCGGCGAAGACCGGAGTACCCACGTCGACCACGAAGTCCACGCCTTCGTGCATGGCCAGCATGCCGTTGAACGGATCGATGCGCCAGCCGAAACTCGAGGCGCTCCAGCTGCCGTCGACCGGGGGTATGGTCGGCATCAGCTTCTTCTTGACCTTGGCGTCGAACAGCTGCGACTCGAGGATCCCCAGCGAGTCGGTCCGGTTTTCCATCTGCCTTGACAACTGGTCCAGCTGGCGATTGAACTCCGCCATCGACAGGTCTTTCGGGGGCAGGTTCGACACCGCGCCGCCGCGACCGGGGAGCTCGGCGAAGCGGAATTCTCCAGGCTTCAGACCGGCGAGGGCCGACAGGCGTTCACCCAGAGCGTCGAGGCGCATGAGCTGGGCCTGCATTTCGCCGAGCTTCACCGCCATGGCATTAAGGTTTTCCCGCAGGAATTCTTCGGTCTTACGCTGCTGAGCTTCCTGAGCCGACTTCACCAGGGAATCGAGCAAGGGAAACTTGAACTCGTTGGCGTGCCGTACCGTGATCCAGAACAGGCCGAGCGTCAGGCTGAACACGAGTACCCCCATGAACAGCACGCCGGCGATCATGTGCCGGTTGCTCAGCGTCAGGGACTTCGCCCCCGCGAGTTTGCTCGAAACAAGAATAATCTGCATCCTTCCCCTAGGCACGCAACTCATGTATTCCCAGCACATGCATATGAAAAACCCTTGCGCCTTCCTGAATCAAGCAGACGGGATCGCCGCGCTGATGCCCCACACCAAGCGCTTGATCGAACTCCGCGAAATCCTCTCTTCACTGTTGCCGGAGCCCCTGGCGCGACGTTGCTCAGTCGCAAACTACAAGAAGGGGCGAGTCGTTATTCTTGCCTCTAACGGCGCGACCGCCGCGAAACTGAAACTTATGCTCCCAGCATTATTGGAGCAGCTTTCGGGGCGAGCGATGGAGGTTACCGGATTGGAAGTGGCCGTGCAAGCCCTCGAGCCCGAGCCTCAAGTGCCTGAAAAAACGGCGAAAATAAGCCAGGAGGCGGTTTCGGGCCTGGCCAAGCTGTGCGAGCAACTGCCTGATTCGGAACTGAAAACGGCGCTAGCGCGAATCGTCTTTCAGCATCGCCGCTAAGTCACTGCCTAGACGAGCATAAATACTCGTTCCAGAATCAATAGACCGAACACTAAAAGAGCGAAGATCAGGGCGTACTTGAACACCCTGAAGGCGAAGCGCAGATACTGCTTGTCCCGGGTGAGCAAGTACAGGACCAGCCCACCTCCGCTCACCAGCAGAACCAGAATCCCCGCGATGCGCAGGGCGAGCATGAGTCCCGGCCGCCGGGCAGACCGTCGTCAACCGACGGGCAGCGCGAACAACCGCGACAGGGCGGCTGGGGCGTCCTCTTCGCGCTCGAAGGTCGCCCAATCCCAGGAGTCTTTTGCGGCAACAACCGCGCGCGCTAGCCGATTGTTCAGGGCGTGGCCTGATTTGTGAGCCGAAAAGGAGCCGATCACCGGGTGCCCGATCAGATAGAGGTCACCGATCGCGTCGAGCAGCTTGTGCTTGACGAACTCGTCGCTGTAACGCAAGCCCTCGGCATTCAGCACGCGGTATTCGTCGACGACGATCGCATTATCCAGGCTCCCACCGCGCGCCAGGCCCGAATCACGCAGTGCCTCGACCTCCTGGATGAATCCGAAGGTGCGCGCCCGTGCGACCTCCTTGACGTAGGAAGTATCGGCGAAGTCGACCTCAGCCGTCTGCGCCGAGTGCTCGAACGCGGGGTGATCGAACTCGATCGAGAACGACAGCTTGAATCCGTCGAAGGGCTCGAAGCGCGCCCACTTGTCACCGTCCTTGACCTCGATGGGACCCTTGATACGGATGAAGCGCTTCGGCGCCGGCTGCTGCTCGATCCCGGCCGACTGAATTAGGAAGACGAAGGGCGCCGCACTCCCGTCCATGATCGGCACTTCGGAACCGGTGAGATCGACGTAGCCATTGTCGATCCCGAGTCCCGCAAACGCCGACATGAGGTGCTCGACGGTAGCCACCTTTGCGCCGTTCGCCTCGAGTGCACTGCACAGCCTCGTATCGGTGACCTTGAACGCGTCGGCGGCGATATCGACCGGCGTGGCAAGGTCGATGCGCCGGAACACGATCCCCGTGTCCGGTGCGGCCGGGCGCAGGGTCATGGCCACCTTCTCACCAGTGTGCAGGCCGACGCCGGTGGCGCGGATTACGGATTTGAGGGTGCGCTGCTTGAACACTTGCGTCGCCGCGGTGACTGTCGCCGCAGCCGATTGAAAGCACAGGATTTTAGCACAGAACACCGCCTCACCGGCCCGGAATTTCCGGTGAGGCGGGCACTATGCACGCCGGCCTTTCAGTGCACGCGCTTGCGCAGGTAAGCCGGCACGAAAGCTACGGTCCGGATCAGTACCGGAGCCGGCCGCACAGGCAGCCGGACCGCGGGGGCACGGGCGATGACGGGCTTGCGCAGATAGCGGGGCATGCCAATGCGTTTTGCTGTGCTCATTGTGTCTCCCTAGTCGGCTTGCTTGCGAAGAAATGCGGGGATGTCGTACTTGTCGACGCCGTTCGCCTGCAGCGCCTCGATCGTGGAGGTGCGGTTCTTGCGGATCACCGCGGGCATTTCGTCGAGCACGCGGTAGTCCACGCCGCTGACCGGCATGTTGTCGGTCCCGGTCTTCTGCACGAGCTTGGGCTTGACCTGGCGTGCGACCTGCGGCTGGCCCAAGCCAGTCGCGATTACTGTGACGCGCAGCTCCTCGCCCATCGGGTCGTCGTACACCGCGCCGAAGATGATGGTCGCGTCGTCTGCCGCGAAGCCGCGGATGGTGTTCATCACCTCCTTGGTCTCGCGCAGCTTCAGGCTCGATTTATTCGCCGTGATGTTGACCACCACGCCCCGCGCTCCGGAAAGATTGACGCCCTCGAGGAGCGGACATGCGACCGCCTGTTCGGCGGCGATGCGCGCGCGGTCCACGCCCGAGGAAGCCGCGGACCCCATCATCGCCATCCCCTGCTCGGCCATCACGGTGCGCACGTCCTGAAAGTCCACGTTGATCAGGCCGGGGACATTGATGATCTCGGAGATCCCGGCGACGGCGTTCTTCAGCACGCTGTCGGCGGCGGAGAACGCCTCCTCCATCGACACATCGTCGCCTAGGACTTCCTCGAGCTTCTCGTTGAGAATCACGATGACCGAGTCGACATGCTGCGCCAGCTCTTCGATGCCCAGCTCGGCCGATTGCATACGGCGCACGCCCTCGAATGAGAAGGGCTTGGTCACCACGGCGACGGTCAGGATCCCCATCTCCTTGGCGACCTCCGCGACCACGGGGGCCGCGCCGGTGCCGGTGCCGCCACCCATTCCCGCGGTGATGAAGACCATGTGCGAGCCTCGCATCGCCTCGGCGATCTGATCCCGGGCCTCGAGGGCCGCACAGCGCCCGGCCTCGGGCTTCGCCCCCGCGCCCAATCCCGTCGCCCCCAGCTGGATCTGGTTTTTCGCCTGGGTGCGCGACAACGCCTGCGCGTCGGTATTAGCGGTGACGAACTCGACGCCCGACACGCCGTTCCGGATCATGTGATCGACGGCGTTGCCTCCGGCGCCGCCGACACCGATTACCTTGATCACGGTGCCGCTTAGTACGTTATCGACGACTTCAAACATGCTGACCTCCTTCCGGGTGAAGTGGAGAACACCTTCCTGCAAAGCAATCTAGAAATTGCGCTGAAACCATTCGCGCATCCTCCTTCCTACCTGTCGCAACGATCCGCCCTGGCGCGCGATCAGTCCGCGCCGGGTCTGCACCACGCCCTCGAGCAGCAGACCCACGGCTGTGGCGTAGCGCGGGCTGCGGATCACGTCGGCAAGCGAGCCGGTGTAACGCGGGATGCCGAGCCGCACGGGCATATGAAAAATCTCCTCCCCCAGCTCGGCCATGCCCTGCATCACCGCCGAGCCTCCGGTCAGCACGATTCCCGAGGAAAGCAGTTCCTCGTAGCCCGAATCGCGCAGCGCCTGCTGGATGAGGGAGTAGAGCTCCTCGACGCGCGGTTCGATGACTTCGGCGAGCGTCTGACGCGAAAGCATCCGCGGAGGCCGGTCGCCCACGCCGGCAACCTCGATCAGCTGGCCGGCCTCGCCGAGCTGTCTGAGCGCGCAGCCGTGACGCACCTTGAGCTCCTCGGCCTCCGCGGTGGGCGTGCGCAGCGCCATGGCAATGTCGTTGGTGATCTGGTCCCCGGCGATCGGCACCACCGCGGTGTGGCGGATCGCGCCTTCGCGAAATACCGCGATGTCGCTGGTGCCGCCTCCGATGTCGACCAGGCACACGCCCAGCTCCTTTTCGTCCTCGGTCAGCACCGCGAGCGAGGACGCGAGCGGCTGCAGGATCAGGTCGTTGACTTCCAGGCCGCAGCGGCGCACGCACTTGACGATGTTCTGGGCGGCCGACACGGCGCCGGTGACGATATGCACTTTCACTTCGAGTCGCACGCCGCTCATCCCGAGCGGCTCGCGCACGCCGTCCTGCCCGTCGATGATGAATTCCTGGGTGAGGATATGCAGCACCTGCTGATCGGTCGGAATGGGCATCGCGCGTGCCGTCTCGATCGCGCGCTCGACATCGATCTGCGTGACCTCCTTGTCCTTGATCGCCACCATCCCGGTGGAGTTGAAGCTCTTGATGTGGCTGCCAGCGATCCCGGTGAAGACACGCTCGATCTTGCAGTCGGCCATCAGTTCGGCTTCCTCGAGGGTCCGCTGGATCGCGTTCACCGTCGATTCGATGTTCACGACCACACCCTTTTTCAGGCCCTTGGACTCGTGCCCGCCCATACCGACGATGTCCATGCGCCCGTCAGGGAAGAGCTCGGCAACGATCGCCACCACCTTGGACGTGCCGATGTCCAGGGCGACGATGAGGTTCTTGTTTTCCCTCGCCATGTCAGACTCGCTTGTGCTGCGTCTTGAGGGGCTCTGACCTGGGCATCTCTGTCACCCGGAACGCGAATCCGTTGGGGTAACGCAGGTCGACGTAGTCGAGGCGCTGCCGCGCCTTGGCCAGCGTTTGCGGGAACGCCGATGCGAAACGCGCGAGGCGCTCCTCGACGCGGTCCCTGTCGGAGTCGCGCCCGAGCTGCACCGTCAAGCCGTTCGAGAGCTTGAGCTGCCACGCCATGCGCGACGAGAGGAGCACCTGCCTGGGCTCGAGGCCCAGCGGAGCGAGCGAGTCCCGGAACGCGAAATAACGGCGCGCGACCTCGCCCTCGGTACCCGCTGGACCGGCAAGGACGGGAAGCGAATCGTCGCCCTGTCCGTGGAACAGCTCGCCTTGCATGTTGACCAGCTGCGTTTTTTTCCCCTGGCCCCAGCGCGCCAGCGCGACCTGCTCCTCGATACGCACCTCGAGACGGTCGGGCCAGCTACGCCGCAGCTCGGCTCTGCGCACCCAGGGGATGCTCTCGAACACGGATCGCACCGCCTCCAGATCCACCGTGAAGAACGTGCCCCTCAGGCGTCCCTGGAGAGCGTCGACGATTTCGCGGCGCTCGACGCGCTCCAAGCCTCCCTCGACGACGATCGTCCTGAGCAGGAAGGCCGGTGACTCGAGCAGGACACGTCCGCCTGCGTACACGACCAGAGCAAGCGCGAGCGCGCACAGCACACCCGCCGCGGCATTGGTCAGGCGCGGGTTATCCCACACGGTCGCCTCTCTTCTCGAGCCGCGCCGATTCGAGAATGCGCAGGCACAGATCCTCGAACGAGAGCCCGGCATGACGCGCGGCCATGGGCACGAGCGAATGGTCGGTCATCCCTGGCGAGGTATTCACTTCGAGGAAGTAGGGCTTGCCCGAGCGGTCGAGCATCAGGTCGACGCGGCCCCAGCCGCTGCAGCCCAGGGCGTTGAACGCAAACAGCGCCTCGTCCTGGACGATGCGCTCGGCGTCGGGCGGCAGTCCGCAAGGGATGAGATAGCGCGTGTCGTTCGCCTGGTATTTCGCCTCGTAGTCGTAGAACTCCCGCGGCGTCTCCAGCTTGATGAGCGGCAGCGGCCTGTCTCCGAGTATTCCCGCGGTCAGCTCGACACCGTCGACGAAGGTCTCGGCGATCACCACGCTGTCGTAATTCGCGGCGAGGGCGTAGGCCTCGGGGAGCTCGCGCGCGCTCTTCACTTTGGTCATGCCGATCGAAGAGCCCTCGTTGGCGGGTTTTACCATCAGCGGCAGGCCGAGCCGCGTGGCAACGGCCTGCATGTCGCAGCCGTGCGCGAGAAGCTCGGAGCGGGGGGTCGGGATGCCGCACGACTGCCACACGAGCTTCGCGTGCCACTTGTCCATGGCGAGCGCGCTCGCGAGCACGCCCGACCCCGTGTATGGAATGCCGAGCAGCTCGAGGGCACCCTGGATCGTGCCGTCTTCGCCGTAGCGGCCGTGCAGGATGACGAAGGCCCGGTCGAAGCTCTGCTCGACGAGTGCGGCGATTCCCAGCTCCTTCGGATCGAACGCGCGCGCGTCGACGCCCTTCGCCTTCAGCGCGGCGAGCACCCGCTTGCCGCTGCTCAACGAAACCGCCCGCTCGGCGGATCGCCCACCCATGAGCACGGCGACTTTGCCGAAATCCCCCGGTTTCAAACGGCCTCCCCGATGATTCTCACTTCGGGCACGAGCTCGACGCCAAAGCGGCGCGCGACTGTGTCCCGCGCGAGCGCGATCAGCGCCTCGATATCCGAGGCGCGTGCCCTGCCCTTCGGGTTGACTATGAAATTCGCGTGCTTCTCGGAAATCCTGGCCCCTCCGATCTCGCGGCCCTTGAGGCCGCTCGCCTCGATCAGGCGCGCGGCGTGGTCGCCGGGAGGATTGCGGAAGACCGACCCGGCGTTGGGCAGATCGAGCGGCTGCGTGGCCAAGCGCCGCGCGAGCAACTCCTTGATGCGCCGGCGCGCAACCTTGTCGTCGCCGGGCCGGAAGCGGAACCACGCGGCGACGAACCACTCGTCTTCGCCGAGCTTTGCTCCCCTGAGCCGTCATCGCTTTGGCGACCACGTCCCAGGTCTCCGATCCGTAGCAGCCGGCGTTCATCGCGAGCGCGCCGCCGACGGTGCCGGGGATGCCAGCGAGGAACTCCGCGCCTTCGAAGCCGTGCATCGCCGCGAACCTCGCCACTTTGGGAGACGCGGTCCCGGCATCGGAGTAGATCAGATCGCCCTCGGCTCGCATCGACCCGCCTGGGTCATGCATCAGCACCACCGTCCCCCGGAAGCCGCCATCGCGCACCAGCAGATTGCTTCCCAGGCCGACGAAGCACACCGGCTCGTGCGCGGGGAGCGCCGCGAGGAACGCGGCCAGGTCCGCGGAATCCGCGGGCGAGTAGGCGCGCGCGGCGATACCGCCGGTGCGCCAGCTGACGTGCCTGCCCATCGATTCCTTCAGCCGCAGGACGCCGCGCAGGGCGGCGGCGGGCTTGGCGATCGGGTCGGCCATGTTCATTTGCCACCCTTGAGGAGCGCGGTGGGCACGCTTCCTATCGACCCGGCACCCATGGTGAGGACGATGTCGCCCGGGCGAGCAAGCTTGCGTATCGCTTCGGGCATGTCGGCGATCTTTTCGACGAACACCGGCTCGACCTTCCCCGCCACGCGGATCGCCCGCGCCAGCGAGCGTCCGTCCGCCGCGACGATCGGCGCTTCGCCCGCTGGATAGACGTCGGCGAGCAGCAGCGCGTCGACGGCCGACAGCGCCTTGACGAAATCCTCGAAGAGATCGCGGGTGCGGGTGTAGCGGTGGGGCTGAAACGCGAGCACGATGCGCCGGCCCGGGAAAGCGCCCCGTGCGGCGTCGAGCGTCGCCCTCATCTCCGCGGGGTGATGCCCGTAGTCATCGATGAGGGTGAAGCTCCCCGGGGCCTTGCCGTTCGGCGCGAGCTGCACCTCGCCGTAACGCTGAAAGCGCCGACCGACGCCGCGAAACTCCGCGAGCGCTTTGCGAATCGCCGTGTCCGGGACGCCGAGCTCGCTGGCCACCGCGATCGCCGCGAGCGCGTTCTGCACGTTGTGGCGCCCGGGGAGATTCAGCGTGATCTCCAGGGCTTGAGCGCCTTCGCGAACCGCCTTGAAGCGCATGCGCTCGCCGGCGACGAGGTCGACGCCGCGGACCATCGCGTCCTCGCGCAGGCCGTAGGTGACGATGGGCTTGGCCACCAGGGGCATGATCTCGCGCACCCCCGCGTCGTCTGCGCACAGGATCGCGCTTCCGTAGAAGGGCAGGTTCTGCAGGAAACCGACGAAGGCGCGCTTCAACCGCAGCAGATCGTGCTGGTAGGTCTCCATATGGTCGGCGTCGATGTTGGTCACGACTGCCGCCACGGGTTGCAGGTGAAGGAAGGAACCGTCCGATTCGTCGGCTTCGACGACGATGAACTCACCTGCGCCGAGCCGCGCGTTGGACGCGGTGCTGACGAGACGGCCGCCGATGACGAAAGTCGGATCAAGGCCGCCCTCGGCGAGCACGCTCGCGATCAGGCTGGTCGTAGTGGTCTTGCCGTGCGTTCCCGCGACAGCGATCCCCTGCTTGAGCCGCATCAGCTCGGCGAGCATCAGGGCGCGCGGCACGACCGGAATGCGCTTCGCCTTCGCCGCGATGACTTCGATGTTGTCCGGCGCGACCGCGGAAGAAACCACCACGGCATCGACTGAGGCGACGCCCTCGGCGCTGTGTCCCAGAGCGACCTTTGCGCCGAGCGACGCGAGCCGCTCGGTGGCCGCGTTGGCGGCGAGATCGGATCCGCTTACCTGATACCCGAGGTTGAGGAGCACCTCGGCGATGCCGCTCATGCCCGAGCCCCCTATCCCCACAAAATGAATGCGCTTGACCTTGTGCTTCACGGCGCTAGCTCCATGCACGTCCGCGCCACGGCTGCCGTCGCGTCGGGCCGGCCGAGGGAGCGCGCGCGCGCGCCCATCTCGAGCAGGCGCTTGCGGTTGAATCCGGCGATGAGCTCCGCCAGGCGCTCGGGCGTAAGCTCGCTCTGCGGAACGAGGACCGCGGCTCCCGCGTCCGACAGGAAGCGAGCGTTCTTCGTCTGGTGGTCGTCCGCCGCATGCGGAAAAGGAACGAGGATGCTGGGGAGGCCCGCGGCGGCGATCTCGGCGACCGTGGTCGCACCGGCGCGGCACACGGCGAGATCCGCCTCGGAATAAGCTCGGGCCATGTCGTCGATGAAAGCGGGCGTGTTCGCTTGCACCCCCGCCGCCGCGTAGGCTCCCTTGAGCGTTTCGGCGTGCTGCGCACCGGACTGGTGAGTGACGTGCGGGCGCGCCTCGCGCGCAATCAGCGCGAGCGCCCGCGGAACGGCCTCGTTCAGGGATTTGGCGCCGAGGCTTCCGCCGACGACCAGGATACGCAGCGGTCCGGTACGATGCGCGTAGCGCGCTTCCGGCGCGGCGGTCTCCGGGCGAACCGGATTGCCGGTGTGAGTCGCGCCCTTCAAGGCGCCAGGAAACGCGCACAGCACCCGGTCGGCGACGCCGGCAAGGACGCGGTTGGCGAGCCCCGCCACCGAATTCTGCTCGTGGATCACCAGCGGCCTGCCGAGCAGCGCCGCCATCATCCCTCCGGGAAAAGACATGTAGCCGCCCATGCCGAGCACGACATCGGGACGCGTGGCGAGGATCGCACGCGCGCTCTGCCCGAAGGCGAGCAGGAGCTTGAGCGGCAGCAGCAGAAGGGCGAGCGGGCCTTTGCCGCGCACACCCGAAAATCTCACGGCCGCCATCTCGTAGCCGCGTTTCGCGACCAGCCCCGCTTCCATGCCGGATTCGCCGCCGAGCCACACGACGCGCCACCCGGACGCGCGCAGGCTGTCGGCGACGGCGAGACCGGGGAACACGTGGCCGCCCGTTCCGCCCGCCGCGATCATGACGGTTCTTGGCACTGGGTTTTCACTTCGAAGACGTTCATGGGCGCACTCCATGCATGATCTGGCGGCTCTCCCAGTCGATTCGCAGCAGAATGGCGAGCGCGATGCAGTTCGCGAGCAGCCCGCTTCCTCCGAAGCTCATGAGCGGAAGGGTGAGGCCCTTGGTCGGCAGCACGCCCATGTTCACGCCCATGTTGATGAACACCTGCACGCCGAGCCACACGCCGATCCCCTGCGCGACCAGCGCCGCATAGGGGCGCTCGAGCGCGACGGCCTGGCGCCCGATGGCGAAGGCGCGCATCACCAGCCACGAAAACAGCGCGATCACGGCGAGCACACCGGCGAAACCCAGTTCCTCGCCGATCACCGCGAGCAGGAAATCCGTGTGCGCCTCAGGCAGATAAAGGAGCTTCTCGACGCTCGCACCCAGGCCCACGCCGAACCATTCGCCGCGGCCGAAGGCGATGAGCGCGTGCGACAGCTGGTAGCCGCGACCGAAGGGATCGGACCACGGGTCCATGAACCCGAAGATGCGCTGCATGCGGTACGGCGAGGACAGGACCAGGCCGATGAAGCCCACCGCCATCATGAGGAGCAGCCCTGCGAACCAGGTGCCGTTCATGCCGCCGAGAAACAGGACCCCGGTGGCGATCGCGGCGACCACCACGAAGGCGCCGAAATCGGGTTCGCGCAGCAGGAGCCACCCGACCACCAGCATCACCGCGAACATGGGAAGCAGGCCGCGCTTCAAGCTGCGCATCAGGGCGAGCTTGCGCACTGTATAGTCGGCGGCGTAGAGGACGACGAACAGCTTCATAAATTCGGAGGGCTGCAGACCGCCGAATCCGAACGAAAGCCAGCGCCGCGCTCCGTTCACCTCGCGCCCGAGGCCCGGAACGAGGAGCAGGACGAGCAGCACCACGCCGAGTAGGAACAGCCATGGCGCGGCCTGCTGCCACAGGCGCATCGGTACCTGGAAAGCGAGCATCCCCGCGACGGTGCCCGCGGCGAGAAAGAGCACGTGCCGCTGGAGGAAGTAGGTGGAGCTGCCCCCGGTGAACTTGCTCGCCTCGGCGATGGCGATCGAGGACGAATACACCATCACGGCCCCGAGAGTGAGCAGCAACAGCGCCGCCCAAAGAACGCCGTTGTCGTACTCGGCGACGGGCGCGCGGCCGGGGCTAATGCTTCGCAGCACTGAGCCTCCTTTCCACCGCGAGGCGAAACACCTCGCCGCGATGCCCGTAGTTGCGGAACATGTCGAAGCTCGCGCACGCGGGCGAGAGCAGTACCGCGTCGCCCCGGC
>WNFM01062228.1_pt1 | contig 14421 bp, 17 predicted proteins | sample 5400271 | NCBI WGS metagenome assembly WNFM01 (sample SAMN13153352, study PRJNA577476) | soil metagenome | isolation source: 60 cm saprolite on Douglas fir-dominated hillslope | place: USA:California | collected 2013-09-17 | reverse complement strand
GCTCTGCCGGAGGGAGGCGCGGACGAAACAGCGGTCGAGGAAGTCTCGAACTCGACTCCGACGGCCGCACTGCCGCCGAGCCCACCGGTAGAATATCCCGGCTGGGCGCGGCGCAATCCGTGGACCGTTGGTGCCGTCGACTCGCAGCATCTCGGGCTGGGCGAGGCACCTTGGGGCACGGCGGACGGACCGTTCCTCTCGACGCTCATGCGGCGAATGCAAACGCCGCTTGCGTCGCGCTGGGTGCATATCGCGCTTCGCGACGCATTGCTCGCCAAGGCCCCCGCGCCGGCGAACGTCAATCCCGTAGACTGGGTCGCCGAGCGCGCCTGGCTGTTGCTCCGGTTCGGCGAAGCCGACGCGACGCGTCTGTTGGTTGCAGGCGTGGATGCCGACCGGTTCACGCCGAAGATGGTGCAGGTCGGGGTTCAGAGCGCACTTGCCAATTCCGACCCTGCGGCCTTGTGTCCCCTCGAAAGCGGCATTGAGAAATACGACCCCGCCATCCGCGCGCTGGTCGGGGCGATGTGCGCGTCGCTCGCGGGGCAGCCCGACCAGGCATCGGCGATGATCGACCAGGCGCGGCGCTTCGGCCGCATTGGCGGAGCCGATCTTGCGCTCGCGGAGAAAGTCGTGGGAGCTGGCGCCAACGGCCGCGCCGCCACGATCGAGTGGGACCCGGTGGATTCGCTGACCGCGTGGCGATTCGGGCTTGCGGCGGGCACAGGCATGGTGCCGCCCGACCGGCTCGTGAACGGTGCTCCCGTTCAGCTGCGTGCCTTCCTCGCCCGCGCTCCCTTGCTGACGGCGCAGCAGCGGCTGCCCGCGGCGATGGTCGCTGCCGGCCTTGGCGTCTTCTCTTCGCAGACGATGGTCGACCTCTATTCGCAAGTTTACGACACCACCGACCCCACCGATTTGGGCGACAGCGACGCCTGGCAGCTGCGCCAGGCCTATGTCGGCAAGGACGCGCAGACGCGGCTGGCGGCGATCCGCAAGCTACTCGCGACAGGAAAAGATGCCCTGCAGAAGGAAGCCGCACGGGCGCTCGCTGCTCGCGCCGCCACCTTCGTCACGCCCAGTTCCGACCTCGCCAGCGACGCGCCCGAGCTTATCTCCGCCATGCTGGCCGGCGGCTACGACCAGGCGGCCGCACGCTGGATCCCGGCGGTCAACGGCATGGACACCGACGACAACGACCGCTGCTGGGCGATGCTCGCGCTGGCCGCCCCGAACATTGCCGACGTCGGCACCAGCCGCATCACCAGCTTCATCCGCCGCGACAAGAGCCAGGACAAGATGCGCAGCGCTCTTCTGGTCGCCGGCCTGGCGGGTCTCGGGCGGATCAGCCCCGACACCGCCAACAGCCTTAATCGCAGCTACGGCCTCGGGCTTGGCCACGTTACCAGCTGGACTGATATGATCGACTCTGCCGCCACGCGGGGCCAGCCGGGGACGGTGTTGCTGCTCACCGGCACCGGCTTCCAGACCCCGATGTTCGACCGCGTTCCGGCGGCGCACCTCTACCATGCCGTTGCCGCGCTCAATCGCACCGGCCAAGGTTTCACTGCCCGAATGATCGCCGCAGAGGCCCTTTCGAGAACGTGACCCCCGACGACCGGGCACTCGTCGACCGTTTCCTCGACATGATGGCCGCCGAAGCGGGATCGTCCCGGCACACGCTCGCTGCCTATCGCAACGACCTCGAGCGTACGGCGGAGATCGTTCCCTCGCTCGGCGCGGCGTCTCCGGACGAGCTGTCGCGGCTGGGCACAGCCTGGGCCGAACTTTCGCCGGCGACGGTGGCGCGCCGTTCTGCCTCGTTGCGGCGATTTTTCGGCTTTCTCATCGACGACGGGCTGCGCAAGGACGATCCGTCGGCGACCTTGCCGCGCCCGCGCCTGGAACGGCCGCTGCCGCGGATCCTCGACGCGGACGAGGTTGCGCGGATGTTCGAAGCCGCGGAGGAGCGCGCGGCGAGCGACGAGCCGGCGGCGGTCCGCAATCTCGCGCTGCTCGAGCTACTTTACGGCTCCGGCCTGAGGGCGACCGAGCTCGTCAGCCTGCCGCGCGGGTCGGTACGCCCGGGGCAGCCGTTCCTGATGGTCCGCGGCAAGGGATCGAAGGAGAGGCTGGTGCCCATCTCGTCGCGGGCCGAGGGAGCGGTCGGCCGGTGGCTCGAGCTCGTTGCCGGAGGGACCCTGTGGCTGTTCCCGAGCGGCAAATCGCACCTCAGCCGAGTGCGGCTGTTCCAGATCGTGCGGATCATGGCCGCCGATGCCGGGATCGTGCCCGAACGGGTCAGCCCTCATGTGCTTCGCCACGCCTTCGCGACCCACTTGCTTTCGGGCGGCGCGGACCTGCGCGTTCTCCAATCGCTGCTCGGCCACGCCGACATCGCGACGACGCAGATTTACACCCACGTCGACAGCGCTCGGCTTGTCGAGCTGGTCAATTCCAGGCACCCGCTCGCGACCCGCGGTCGTTGACGCGTTAGGCAGCTTCGTCCTACCCGCGCCCGCCACATGCAGAATTATCTCGATTTTGAAAAACCGATCGCCGAACTTGAGACGCGGGTCGCCGAGCTGCGCAAAACGGCTGCCAGCTCAGACGAGATCGACATCGATCCAGAGGTCTCGAGGCTCGAGACCAAGGCCAACAAGCTGCTCCGCGATACCTACGCCAAGCTCACGGCGTGGCAGAAGGCGCAGGTCGCGCGGCATCCCGACCGGCCCCATTTCAATGATTATGCGGCGGGTCTCGCCGAAGATTTCCTGCCGCTGGCTGGCGACCGCGCGTTCGCCGACGACCCGGCGATCGTCGGCGGCTTCGCGCGCATCGACGGGCGCAGGGTAATGCTAATCGGCCATGAGAAAGGCGACGACACGGCATCGCGGCTTAAGCACAATTTCGGCATGGCCAAGCCCGAAGGCTACCGCAAGGCGATCCGCCTGATGCGGCTCGCCGACCGCTTCGGCGTGCCCATCGTGACGCTGGTGGACACCCCCGGCGCTTTCCCCGGCGTCGAGGCTGAAGAGCGCGGCCAGGCCGAAGCGATCGCGCGGTCGACGGAGGAGTGCCTCGCGCTTGGCGTCCCGTTGATTGCGGCCATTGTGGGCGAAGGCGGCTCGGGCGGAGCTGTTGCCATCGCCAGCGCCAATCGCGTGCTGATGTTCGAGCATGCGGTTTATTCGGTAATCTCACCTGAGGGCTGTGCCTCGATCCTGTGGCGGACAGCCGACAAGGCACCCGAAGCCGCGGAAGCGATGAAGATCACGGCACAGGACCAGCATGGGCTCGGCGTCGTCGATCGGATCGTAAACGAGCCGCTCGGCGGCGCGCACCGTGACCCGGAAGAGGCGATCGGCGCGTTGAAGGGCGCGTTGATCGAGGAACTCGATGGCTGCGCAAAGCTCAGCCGTCAGAAGCTAAGGGCCCAGCGCCGCGCCAAGTTTCTCGCCATCGGCTAACCGAGGGGGCGAAGCCCCGGAACCGGCCTAGTCATTCACCGTTCAAAATCGCGGCGCTTAGCTCCGCGGCGGAACGGCAAATGGGTGCGGCAGATGCGCAAGAAAATTCTGATGCTCACGGTTGCGGCGCTGGCATTCGCTCCGGCGGCCGCCCAGCAGCAACGCTACCTCGACCCGCGCGACGTTGCCGAAGCGCAGCGCAACAATGCCGAGCTGGTCCAGGCCCTTGGCGGCGCCGAGACCGGCCCTCGCGCGGCTTATGTGGAGGCCGTGGGGCGGCGTGTCGGCAGCCAGTCGGGGATCGCCAATCCCGGCCAGTCGCTGCACTTCACCATGCTCAATTCGGGGGTCGAGAACGCGTTCTCGGTTCCGGGCGGCTATGTTTACGTGACCCGGCAGCTGATGGGCTTGATGGATGACGAATCCGAACTTGCCTTCGCGCTCGGCCATGAGGTTGGCCATATTGCGGCCAACCACGCCCGCATCCGTGAGCAATATGCGGAGCGCAGTCCGCTCGGCGTCTTCGGCCAGATCATCGGCGCCATTTTCGGCTCGGGAATCTCCAATGTCCTGACGGCGCGATCTGCGCTCGATTTGCTGAGTTTCTCGCGCGACCAGGAATATCAGGCCGATACGCTCGGCCTCCGCTACATGATCGGCGCCGGTTACGATCCGGCTGGCGCCGCCGGCGTGCTCGCCGCGCTCACCCGTCAAAGTGCGCTGGAGGCGCGGGTCCAGGGCCAGACCAACCGCCAGACGCCGGAATGGGCAAGCACGCATCCGTTGAGCGAAAATCGGATGCAGCGTGCGCTTTCCGAGGCCCGCGCCACGGGCCGCCTCGGCACGGGCGTACGCAATCGAAACCAGTTCCTCGTCGAGCTTGAGGGCGCCACCGTTGACGACGACCCGGCTCAGGGCGTCATTGAAGGGCCGACCTTCACCCACCCCGACCTGCGCATCCAGTTCAGGGTGCCGCAGGGCTATTTGATGTCCAACGGGGTCGACGCGGTGACCATCTCCGGCTCCGCGGGCAAGGCGCAATTGCGCGGCGGGCAGTTCACCGGCAGCCTCGACAATGCGATCCTCCTGGCTTTGCGGGGACTGACCGGCGGCCAGGGCAATTTTCCGGTTGCCCCACCTCAGCATGTGACCATCAATGGCCTGACGGCCGCGGTCACGACAGCGCGCGTCAACACCGATTCCGGTGCGATCGATGCGAGCGTTGCGGCTTATCAGTGGGATCCGCAGCGTGTTTATTATTTCGTGATGCTGACACCCGCCGGCTACGGCGTCACGCCATTCGTTTCGATGATCAATTCGTTCCGCCGGATTACCCCGGCCGAGGCAGCGGCGATCCGGCCGCGCGTGATCCATGTCGAAACGGTCCGACCGGGCGACACGGTGCAGTCGCTGGCGACCCGGATGGCCTATCGCGAGTTCAGGCTCGAACGATTTCTATCGCTGAACGGCCTCAGTGCAAACAGCACCCTTGCTCCGGGCCAGAAGGTGAAGCTGGTGGTCTACGGAACGCGACAGGTGACCACCTGAGCTTCAATCAAGGCATGTAGGTATTCGTCGAATCGCTGAGTTTGGTCCACATGCCACCGACGCCGCCGCCAAGCGACGACAGCCCGGTCATCATCGCAATGACAATGAGGGCGGCAATTAGTCCGTATTCAATCGCTGTCGCTCCCCGCCGATCGGCACGAAGCGTGCGAAAATATGTCCGGATAGCGTCCAAGCCACCCTCCTCTGGTCCACGTCCACGCGGTAGGTCTAACGGACCCGCGGTTAACAACTCTTTCTCCGGGTACAGTTAACGCCCGGTCAGTCCTTTGCCGATGAGCGGGCCGCGAAGTGGAGGATTTCGAACGTCTCAACCGTTCGTTCGCCGTCGCCCGCCTGGGTAAACGCGCGCACCGCTGCGGCCCGAGCAGCCCTCCCGACGAAGCGCGGCCGGCTAAACAGCACATTGGTCGCACCCATCGCCCGGAGGTCGCCGACCAGCCGCTCCAGCGAGGGGTAGGATACACTCACGCGGTCGACATCGACGACGGTATCGATGAAGCCCGCAGCATCCAGAAGCGGCGCGAGAGCGGATGGCTCGATGCGCGGGTGGACGTGGGGCGCGGCACCACCGGTTATCCCATCGGCGGCGCGCATCGCCGAGCGAAGTTGCGGCAGCGTGTCGCCGCCCGAAACGGCGCCGATGAGGTACGCATTGCCGCGCAGCGCCTGCCGGATCAGCCGCAGCGCAAGCGGGAGCGCGTTGACCGTGTCCAGGGTGCCGACGGCGAGCACCAGGTCATAGGCCTCGATGGGCGGCTGCCACCCATCCTCGACGGTCGCGCGCCCGCCTGACGCGGCGGCAAACAGCGGCCCGGGGTCGGTCACGGCGACCGAGCCGACGAACTCGCGCAGCCTCTCGGGCCATGATCGGTCAGGGCAGCCAATCAGCAGGGCGTGCTCGAACTGCTGCTGCAGCAGCGCAATGCGGTCGAGGCAATCGGCGAATGCCCGTTCGTGCAGGAACAGTTCCGGACCGGTTCGCGCGGCGCGATCCCGGCGAAGCGCGCGCAGCGCCATGTCGAAGAGCTCGGGCACTCGCGGCTTGTGCGCTGCCCCTGCATCAGCGACAAGACGCGATGGTCGTTGCAGTCCTCGGCCGGCTCTCGCGGTGGGCGCTCGATTTCGCGCTGCCGCCGCGCTGCGCCGGTTGCGGGACGATCGTCCCGGATGTCCACAGTTTCTGTCCGGATTGCTGGAAAGGGGTCGAGTTCCTCGGCGACGGCGGCTGCTCGACGTGCGGGATGCCGTTGCAGGCGACCGAGCAACGGACCTGCGGCGCGTGCCTCGCGCGAGCGCCGCGCATCGCCCGAACCCGTGCGGCAGTGGCTTATGGAGACGTCGCGCGCGGCCTTGCGATACGTCTCAAATACGGCCGCAAGGTCGCGATTGCGCGGACCATGGCGCGCTATATGGCGCCACTGGTGGGCGAGGGGTCTGACCGGATCCTCGTGCCGGTGCCGCTCCATCGTACGCGGCTGTGGGGCAGGGGCTTCAACCAGTCGGCGCTGGTCGCGCGCGAGCTGTCGCGGCGCCTGGGCATAGCGACCGATCCGCTGGCACTGGCGCGGACCCGCAGGACGCCGCCGCTCAAGGGCATGAGCCCGCTGCAACGGCGCAAGACCGTCGCCGGCGCTTTTCGCGTGCGCGACAAGCAAAAGGTGGCGGGAAAGACGGTGATACTGGTCGATGACGTGCTCACCACCGGCAGCACCGCGGAGGCGTGCGCACGGACGCTCAAACGCGCCGGCGCGCTCAAACGCGCCGGCGCGGCGCGCGTCGAGCTCGTCAGCTGGGCGCGCGTGGTGAAACCTTTGCTGTTGATGCGTTGAACTTCCTGCCTAAGTATCCGGTGTGAAGGACGGATTGTGACTGTCGAAATCTATACCAAGGCATTCTGCCCTTATTGCTGGCGCGCCAAGCAGCTGCTCGAGGCGAAGGGCGTCGAGTATCGCGAGATTTCCGTCGATTATGGCGGTGAAGCGCGCGAGATCATGGTCGAGCGCGCGCAAGGTCGCACAACCGTCCCACAGATCTTCATTCGCGAGCATCATGTCGGCGGATGCGACGACCTTTTTGACCTTCACCACACCGGCAAGCTCGACGAGCTGTTTGGCCAATGACGCGAATTGCTCTCTTTCAGGCGACTGCGGGCATCGATCCGGCAGCGAATGCGCGTGCATTGGCAGAAGCGATCGAGCAAGCCGCGGCCGGCGCCGCGGAAATGCTCTTCACGCCCGAAATGACGGGCCTTCTCGACCGCGATTCAGCGCGGGCGGCCAAGGCCTTCCAGCGGCAGGAGGAGGACCAGGTGCTCGCCGCGGCTCAGGAGGCGGCTGCGCGGCAACGGATCTGGGTCCATCTCGGATCGCTTGCCGTGCTGGCCGACGATGGCAAGGTCGCCAATCGCTCGTTCGTCATTGACCGCGAGGGCGTGGTCCGCGGCACCTACGACAAGATCCATCTGTTCGACGTCGATCTGCCCACGGGCGAGAGCTGGCGCGAGTCCAACACCTACTCGCCAGGCTCCGGAGTGACGCTCGTCAACGGAACGCCTGTCGGCAAGCTCGGCCTCACCATCTGCTACGATCTCCGCTTTCCCGGCCTGTTCGCGCGGCTCGCCGAGTCCGATGCCGATGTGATCGCGGTTCCGGCCGCCTTCACTGTGCTCACTGGCCAGGCGCACTGGCATGTGCTGCTCCGCGCCCGCGCCATCGAGGCTGGCCTGTTCGTGGTCGCCGCCGCGCAGGTCGGGCATCATGAAGACGGCCGCAACACCTACGGCCACAGCCTGGTTATCGACCCGTGGGGTGAGGTGCTGCTCGACATGGGCGAGGACAGCGGCGTCGGTTTCGCCGATGTGGATTTGAAACGCATCTTCGACGTTCGCTCGCGCATACCGGCGCTTAACCACCGTCGGCCTATCCCCGATGCGGTGACCTTATGATCGTCTTCGATCTTCAGTGCCGGGAAGGCGGCGAGACCTTCGAAGCCTGGTTCCGCTCGAACGCCGATTACGAGGAGCAGCGCGCCGGCGGCCTGGTGCAATGCCCGGTGTGCCAGTCCGCGAACATCGGCAAGGCTCCAATGGCTCCGCGGCTGCCGCGCAAGGGCGGCGACGGTCCACTGGCCAAGCTCGCCGCGATGCAGGCCGAGCTGCTCAAGGACTCGCGCTGGGTCGGCGACGAGTTTACCGACACCGCGCGCGCCATGCACGTTGGCGACATTGCCCCGGCTCAGGTCCACGGCAACGCGACTCTGGAGCAGGCCAGGTCGATGGCGGAGGATGGCATTCCGGTTGCGCCGCTGCCGCTTCCGGTCACTCCGCCCAGCCAGGTCAATTGATCGCCCGCGCCATAGTCCCTATTCGAAGCGCCGACGACCCCGTAGCTCAGCAGGATAGAGCATCAGATTCCTAAGCTGGTTGTTCGAAATTAAAGTCGACTAAGTGACTCAAACCGAGTCATTTTTTTTTAGCCCACCACCGATTAGCCCACCGTTTTGGCCCACCTTTTGGCCCACTATTTTTTCGCTTAGGTAGGCGTCCGCGACCCCGTAGCTCAGCAGGATAGAGCGATAGATTCCTAATCTATAGGCCACAGGTTCGAATCCTGTCGGGGTCACCAAAATCCTTTTTGAACCGATAGTGTCTCAGTTTGAATCTTGTGTGGATTGACTTCGCTTTCCCGCCGCCGTTCCCATACGCTTAGCAACGGAGGGAGGCGCGATTGTACGGATGCACCTTTGAGATAACGGCGCGTGAGGGGATTGGGCTTGTGATCGCCCTCGGGACGGTCGTTACGCTCGGTCTGGCTTTGCCGGGGCAGATAAAGAAGATGGGCATCGGGTGGCAGCTGATCCGATTTAGCGCGATCTTTCTTTCGCTTCCGCTTGCAGCGATTCTTGCGCTGACTAACAGTCTAACCGCTCCAGCTGCCACCATTTTAGCCGGAGCACTGGGCTATGCCTTCGGTCGTGACGAGAAGCCAAGTGCCTAAGGGACCATAGGCAGCAGGCAAAGGCAAAGTTAGCTGGGGGAGCCATGAACAATACGGTCAAGGTTGCGCTGATTGCCGGGCTCGCAGCAATCGCTGCCGTGGCAATTTACCTCTATTTCTCGCCTTATCAGCAATGCGTTCGCGCCGCACAGGCCGAAGCTAAGCGCATGTGGGGTGCGGAGGCGGACCCTGACGCTGGTAAGCAGTCCTGCGCCCACTAAGATTCAAATTGAGACACTTCCTTTGAACCTCATCGGTGGCGTCCGGCGTGGACGATTGCTAACGCAGGTTTATGTCGGTCGAGCGCCGCGAGCAGTTGGTCGAGAATCTTGTGGAGGCCCAGCCGGAGCTGCGGGCGTTTCTTCGAGATGTGCCGCGCGAACATGACTTAGTAGCGTGGACCTGGGACGGGTTATCTTACAGCTTTCAGCTAGGGTTTGAGGCACTCTGGGACCAAGCGTGCGCTGATAACCGAGGCCTACTGCTGCACCCTTTGCTTTCCCTCTGGCGACAAAGCGTTGAACTGGCTCTCAAGGCGGCTCTCATGGAGCTTGGAGGCACCTTGGACGGCAACCCTGGCCATGACCTTGATGGACTCTTTCGCCACTTGCTGAAAAGGTTGGCTGAATTAGGACTTTCGGACGACGATGAGCTTACGGACCGCGTGCGCGGGATGATTGCGACGGCGCAGTTCCTCGACCCCTTTGCAGATCGCTTTCGCTATCCGAGTTCGAAGGATGGGAGGCTGTTTGAAGGCATTCACGCGGATTTGGACGGACTATTCCAAGCTCACTGGATTATTGTGAGTTATTGCGAGGGCGCTGTCGTGGAGGTTCAGGAGGGGAGAAAACTCGACGCATCTATTCTCGAGCCGTGATTTCTTCGCGGTAGCGCCGATAAAACTCCTGCCGCCTCTCTGGTGTGTCACCAAGGTGCTTTGCCGTTGCCCCTTCAATGAGATCGACGATCTCCATTGCTTCATGGATGCGCGTGCCATGCTCCTCAACGGCGTCAAGCATTCTCAATCTGCCCGAGCTGGTCATAAAATCTTCAGCGTGCTCTCTGAAGAACCGATGGGCGAGCCAATCGCGCCTATCCTTCGCGTCTTCAATGATCTGAACGGTTCGCCGATCAAGGCTAATCCGTTCCTTCAAACGCCGGATTATGTTGCCCAGCGTGAGATCGAACGATGAATCCAGGATATCGTCTACGAGCTTTTCCCACTCGTCTTGTCTCGTCACAATTTTACTAGCGGCGAGCAACTCGGCAGTCAGCAAGAGATTCACGACCCCATGTTCAAAGCACTGCGCGTGGTAACTGGCTAATCCAAACCTGGCGAATACCTCCTTTTCCTGTTCGGCATTCGCCCAATCGGGGGGACGTTCTGGGAAAGCGCTCATCGAGGATTGGCTCTTTAGTCACTAGCCGTAGCTCGTCGCCAGGCTCCGGCCAACTACCCACCCGCTGGCCATTTTTAGCCCACCCTTTTAGCCCACCCTCGGACTTGAGGGCCTGTCTCCTTGACCCTACTGAGGGCGGCGAGGCCACTTAGTTTCAATGGGTGGGCTAACATTTTTGACAGTTTTTGGCGATTTTTGGCCCCCACCAGCTTCCTAATCTGAGGGCCACAGGTTCGAATCCTGTCGGGGTCACCAACTGTGAAGGGGGAGAGTATGGCGACGCAGCAAAGTCCGACGAACCGAGCAGGATATGTCGACCGGCTGTTCCTCGATCATCCGCGCTCGCTGGGAATGAGCTGGGCGGGCCATGGAGTGGGCGCCGTCGCGATCGGCGCCAGGCTGGTCGGAGCGGGCTGCGCCTGCCTTGTTCACGCGGTCGTGCCGGGAGTTTTCACCCAGACCGCCGGCAAGACGGTTACCGGCATGTACGAGCATATGACGCGGCGTAAGGCGGGCGCGGCCAACCCGGAGAACTGGCCTGACTACGAAATCTGACCGTTCAACGACGGTCGCGATTGTCGGCGGCGGCGCATCGGGCACGATCCTTGCCGCGCAGCTCGCGCATCGCGGCATCCGCTCGCTCCTGATCGACGGCAGCGGCCGAATGGGGCGCGGCGTCGCTTATTCGACGACCGAGGCCGCGCATTTGCTTAACGTCCCCGCCGAAGGCATGAGCGCATGGGCCGGCGACGCAGACCATTTCGCCAGGCGCTTCGAAACCGAAGGGGGTACCGCGAGCGGCTTTGCCCAGCGGCGATTCTTTGCGACCTATCTCGGCGAGATGTTGGGCGCGGCCGTTGCCAGCGGCTGCACGGAACTCGCCGAGGCAACCGCGGTCAGCGCAGCGCGCGAGGCCGGGGGCTGGCGAGTCGGTTTCGACGACGGGACATCCGCGGAAGCTGAAATGTTGGTCCTCGCCGTCGGTAACCAGGAGCCCGAAGGTCTTGGCGCGTTTGCCGGGGTGGGCGGCCGCTTCGTCGGCAATCCGTGGGGCGGCGATGCTCGCGCGGCGGTCGCCGATCTTGCCGAAACCGGTGGGGCCGCGCTGATCGTCGGTACGGGACTGACGATGGTCGACCTTATCTTGTCGCTCGACGCGGCCGGTCACCAGGGCCGAATTGTTGCTCTCTCGCGGCGCGGCCTGGTCCCGCGTGCTCACGCCGATTTCGATGCCGCGCCGGTCGACAGGAATGCCTTGCCGGATGGCCTCGGAGCGATGTTCCGTTGGCTGAGGCGGCGCGGCGCCGAAGTCGGCTGGCGCGCGGCGGTCGATGGTCTGCGCCCGTTCAGTCATGATTTGTGGCAAGGCCTGACGCTGGACGAGCAGCAGCGCTTCCTTCGCCATGTGCGCCCCTGGTGGGACGTCCATCGCCATCGCATCGCGCCCGAAGTCGCGGCGACGGTCGCGGGGATGATCGCCGCCGGGCAGCTGGAACTGGTCGCGGCAAGAATCCTGTCGGCGCGCGATGCGTCCGGGGGAGTGGAGGTCGACTATCGCCGCCGCGGGGCCGCCCAAACACGTACCGAGAGTTTCGAATACGTCTTCAATTGCACTGGGCCGTTGCATTCCGTCACGCGCACCAGGGATCCGCTGCTGCGGAGCCTCCTTAGTGCCGGAGAGGTGAGGCCCGACCATCTCGGCATCGGCCTCGAGGTAACTGACGAGTCGCGCGCCGGAAGCCGACTTTGGGCGCTGGGACCGCTGACGAAAGGGCGGTATTGGGAGATCATCGCCGTTCCTGATATCCGCGATCAGGCCGCGGCGGTGGCCGATGACATTCAGCGGGAGCTGAACCGATGAGCGATGCCGCCTGCGAAGTTCCACCGGACGTCGCCGAGGCAGTCAGGACCTTGATCCGCTGGGCCGGCGATGACCCAGACCGCGAGGGTCTGCTCGACACCCCGCGCCGCGTGGCCCGGGCGTGGAAGGAATATGCCAAGGGATATCAGGAGGATCCGTCGGTCCACCTCAACCGGACGTTCGAGGAAGTCGGCGGCTATGACGAAATTGTCCTGCTCAAGGACATCCCGTTCCAGTCACATTGCGAGCATCACCTGGCGCCGATCATCGGCAAAGCGTCGATTGCGTATTTGCCCAAGGACAAGGTCGTCGGCATCAGCAAGCTTGCGCGGGTACTCCACGGCTATGCGCGGCGCCTCCAGGTGCAGGAGCGGCTGACCGCTCAGGTCGCCGACGCCATCTGGAAGCATCTCCAGCCAAAGGGCGTCGCGGTGATTATCGAGGCCAGTCATGCCTGCATGACCGCGCGCGGCGTCTCGACCCCGGGCGTGATGATGACCACCAGCCGGATGATGGGTACCTTCCGCGAGGACGAACGCAGCCGCCGCGAGGTGCTGGCGCTTATGGGCTACTGAGTTCTGCAGGTCCGCTGGCCTGAGAGCCGCCCCGCGCCCACCCCCGAATACCGAGGTGGTCAATCTTCAGACCTCGAAACGCGCAGGGGCCTCAGGCAGTTTCAACCCCGCATCAGGATCATTGATCGAAGAATCGGCATCGACTGACGATGAGCCCGTGACTCTGGCGCTGCCGTTGCTCCGGCAATAGAAGGCACCAACCACCATCTGGGGGACGATCCATGCGCTATTCCTCGCTTGCCGCAATTTCGCTCATCATCGCGGCCGCACCCTTGACCGCGACAGCGCCAGCGGCGCCTGGCAGCGTCGCTGCCGCACTCGCGTCATCCGACCGTCGGCCCGACAATGTGAAGCTGGACGAGGGCCGTAAGCCTGCCGCTGTGCTCCAATTCCTCGGCCTGAAACCCGGCATGCAGGTGCTCGACCTGTTCGGGACCAATGGCTATTGGGCCGAGATCATGGTCCCGGTGATCGGACCAAAAGGCCATGATACCGTGTGGGAACCGACGCAATTCTACGGCGACCGCGCGAAAACCTATTTCGCGGGCTTCATGGCGAAGCATCCGAACGTCACCTTGCTCACGTCGCCGTTCGAAGTTCACGACCTCCCGACGAATTACGCCGACTTCGTCATCCTCAACAACAATTACCACGACAATTATTGGTCGTCTCAGCAGCTGAAGATCCCGACGATGGATCCAAAAGCGTTTCTCAAAGCGGTCTACGCGGCGATGAAGCCGGGCGCGGTGATCGGCGTTATCGATCATGTCGCAAACCCGAACAACGACGCGCGGGCGACGGTCGAGAAGTTCCACCGGATTGATCCCGCGGTGATCAAGGCGGACTTCAAGCGGGCGGGGTTCGTGCTGGTCGGAAGCAGCGACGTGTTGCGCAATCCGGCCGACGACCACAGTCTCCCCGTTTTTGACCCGAAGATCGCGGGTCATACAGATCGTGTGATCTTCAAATTCAAGAAGCCGCGTTGACGCAATCCGTGACCAAGCCGGGAGGCGCGGAGGAGAGCCGCAATCTCCGCGCTTATTATGCTCTTGCCGGGCTTGTGGTCGGACTGGTCGCGGGAATGCTTGCGAACCGGCTTGGCGCCGTTGCCCGAGATGATGCGCTCGGGGTCGCGTCGTTCGTCGGCACCTTGTGGTTGAACGCCCTCAAGATGACCGTCATTCCATTGGTTGTCGCCCTACTCGTCGTCGGCATCGCCAAAAGCGCGGAGGCCGCCCAGACCGGACGGGTGGCGGGTCGGGCGGTGCTGTGGATCGTCATCATTTGCACGGTTTCCGCGGTGTTCGGCGCAATCGCCACTGTGGCGGTAACCCATGCGTGGCCGCTGCCTCGCGAGACCGCCGTCCGGCTTCAGAGTGGGCTCGCCGGTGTCGACAAGAGCGTGGGCTCGCTTCCCGGGCCAGCGGAATTCTTCAAGGGCGTGATTCCTCCGAACCTGTTCGCCGCGGCCAACAACGGCGACATTCTGCCATTGACGGTGTTCGCCTTGTTGTTTGGACTGGCGCTCACCCGGCTCGCCGCGGCGGCACG